>JAABUQ010000851.1_pt1 | contig 69798 bp, 60 predicted proteins | sample 5560001 | NCBI WGS metagenome assembly JAABUQ01 (sample SAMN10711888, study PRJNA513371) | rock metagenome | isolation source: Antarctica rocks | place: Antarctica: Victoria Land, Finger Mt nord | collected 2015-12-18 | reverse complement strand
GCCAGATCGCGGCGGCGTTCGGGCGTACCATTCATGCGGTGACGCCGCGCGGGTTCGAGTTAAAGGTCTTTTTGACCGTGCTGGCTTACACCATCACGGCATAACAACCAAAACGCAACTTAGGTTATTTTACACCACAATGCGTCATTTTGTGCGGACTCCGCGCTCGGCCTTGACAAAGACGCGCGCCCGCGATATAATAAGCCGAAGATGCGGGAGTAGTTCAGTGGTAGAATGCAACTTTCCCAAAGTTGAGGTCGCGGGTTCGAACCCCGTCTCCCGCTCTTTAGCCTTTGACTCGCAGGATAGCATTCCCGGCGCCGTACCCAAGTGGTAAGGGAGAGGTCTGCAAAACCTTTATGCAGCAGTTCGATTCTGCTCGGCGCCTCCATTCCCTTTACATGACTTAGGCAAACGTGACTTAGGCAAATATGAAACCGCCCGCGCTCTGAGATGAGCGCGGGCGGTTTTTGTTTGATTCTGCGCCGTGCCGCTTCACGCGCTGGCGCGGTAGTGGGCAACAGCATGGAAGTAGACGGTGATCTCGGAGCGGTCGGACCGCACCAGGCGCAGGGCGCGGTCGTCGTACCAGCGGATCGCGCCTTCCACGACGTCCCCGCCCAGCAGCGTCACGACCAGCGAGGTGCGGTTATCGCGGTACTTGATCAGCTCGACTTCGCGAGGGGACATGCGCTCGTCGTGGCGCTCCCCCCGCAGCCTCTCCACCGGGGAGATTTCCATCAGCAGGACCTCCGGGGGCAATCAGAGGACGGTCAAAGGGGCTACTTGCTCTTCGGGGCCGGCTTGACATCGGCCTTGTGGCGGGCCTTGTGGCGCTCTTCGGTGCGCTTACGGGTGCGGCGCAGTTCTTTGGCACGAACACGCATGATTGGTTTATCTCCTTTGTAGGCTTCTGCTTGCGGGACTAGGCGACTTCGGCGAGCAACCGGCGCAGGCGGGTCTCGTCTACGGTGTACTCCGAAAGGAACGTGCCGTTCAGAGTCACGACCGGGATCTGCTCGCCGTACTCGGCCAGCAGACCGGGGTCGGCCTGGATGTTGACCTCTTCCAGCGCGAACGGGTGCAGCTTCTGGACGCGCTGTAGCACCCGGACAGCCTTCTCACAGAGGTGACAGCCGGGTTTGGTGTAGACGGTGACGAGGGCCATGACGTTGGACCATTATAGCCGCTCGGGGCGGGACTTGTCAAGCAAGCACGGCGTCCACGTGACTTCCCCGCCGGAAGCGGGTAAACCGTCCCCATGAACGCAACCCTGAAGATACTCGTCCCGCAGGAAATCTGCGAGGAGCTGTGCGCGCCGGCACATGAGGCTGCACCCCAGGCTGAACTGCTGCCTTACGGGGAGGACGACATGACTGTGCGAGGCGTGGACGAGGCCGAGGCCGTGCTGCGCTGGGTGGCGGGGAAGCGCTTCAGCGCGCTGGTCGCGCAGGCCCCGCGCGTGCGCTGGCTGCACACGGCCAGCGCGGGCGTTGACCATGTGCTGACGCCCGCCGTGCGGGACAAGGCGGGCCTGACCCTGACCGACTCGGGACCGGCGTTCGAGATCGCCATCTCGGAGTTCGTGCTGGCCTGGATGCTGCTGGTCGCCCGGCGGCTGCCGGAGTTCTTAGACAACCAGAAGGCGCGCGGCTGGCAGTCGCTGACGCAGGCGGAGCTTTCGGGGCAGACGGTCGGGATCATCGGGCTAGGCCCCATCGGGCGCGGCGTCGCGGCGCGGGCCAAGCCGTTCGGGATGCGGACATTAGGCCTGCGCCGGACGCCGCTCCCCGTCCCGCATGTGGACGAGACCCTGACGGGGCCGGACGGGCTGGCCCGGCTGCTGACTGAGAGCGACTTCGTGGTGGTCGCCGCCGCGCTGACGGGCGAGTCGCGGGCACTCCTGGGGACCACGCAGATCGCCCAGATGAAGCCGACCGCCTGGCTGCTCAACATCGCGCGCGGCGGTTTAGTAGACGAAGACGCTTTGATCGCCGCCCTGCGCGAGCAGCGCATCGGCGGGGCCTGCCTGGACGTGTTCGCCTGCGAACCTCTGCCCGCCGAAAGCCCCCTCTGGGACCTGCCCAACGTCTATGTCACCCCGCACTCGTCCGGCTGGACCACGGCCCTGCACGACCGCCAAAAGACCCTGTTCCTGAAAAATCTGGCCCGCTTCACCCGCGGCGAACCTCTCGCCGATGTCGTAGACAAAGCGCGCGGCTACTAGAGGCTTCTACAAAGCGTCCTTCCCACGCGGTTTAAGCAAACCTAAGAAGTTGACTCTCCCGGAGGTCCGGTAAATGGGGGGCAGTCCAACAGTAGCCTATCTAGCAGATACCAAAGGCCTGGGAGGTCTGATACGTGGTAAGCCAAGATCGGAGGCTAATTTGTCGGCGAAATGTTCAGCAGCTGGCGGTGCGTTGAAGCGTCCTAAGTCTTGTCGCCCTCCTAGCCTCATACCCGTGACACCGACAAAACGTGTTGAACCCGACGCGCCGGCGACTGAACCCACATAAATACCCTGGATATCTGTCCAGGGACCCGAGCGAGCCTTAGGAAACAGTGGCCATCCACTAACCCTGCGATACGTGCGCTGGACTAGGTCTAGCCGCAGTTCATCTGGACCTGAGCCGCGTAAGAAGAGGCCCCCAACAAAAGTACAAGGTATAACAAGAAAGACGAACGCGGCCCAGTCTCCTGCGGCGACAGAGAAGACAAAAGGGGTTTGTATCATGTCAAAACCGAACAGTGCTGCTCCCACCCTCAGTGCGAGCGGCCTGCGGAAAATCATTTTTTTCTGGGAGACATAGGCAACATAGCTCCCGTTTTTCAAACCAGAGACACTGAAGATGGCTCCAACTATCATGGTGACAAACCAGACGATCAGTAGTATAGTTGGTATGGTTAATACGCGTATCATTAGAGTTGTTACCTAACTTGACCTGCCCCCCATAAACTGTACCATTTACAGAATGAGTATCCGCCCGAAAGGTAGAATACTCCAATGCAGAAGAGCCAGTTTACCGACGAGCAGATCGTCGCCATCTTGCAACAGGCTGGGAAAGGCGAAAAGACCATCGCCGTGGTCTGCCGCCAGCACACCATCGCCGATCCGCTGGCCGAACGTCAGACCCTGGTCACACAGGCTCAGGGGCGCGGCGTGTCGGAGCGCCACGCCTGTCGCCTCGCAACAGTGGCCCGTTCCAGTGTCCGCCACAAGCCACATCCGCGTGACGACCGAACGTTGCGGGGGCAGTTGGAAACCATCAAGCAGAAGTACCCGCGTTTTGGCATCCCGCGCACTTATGCACTGCTGCGGGCAGACGGCCAGAGCGGGTAGTAGTCTAACATAATTTGTTGTCAGGTTTCTACTATTCCTCACGAACACCTTGAGTGACAGGTAAACGTGACAGTCACGGTGGCCGTTACTCTACAATGACAACACCCGATGCTCGAAAAACAACTCGCATTAGACCTCTTGCGTAAGCCCCTGGAATGAATTCCAGGGCTATAGAAGTGCAATTGTCCGCCTTCGCGGACACAGAATATGGCAACATTACGTGTCTCTTCTGTCCGCGCCCCTCCGGGTCTGCCGGTGCAGGGCGGACAGACGCACTTCCAAAGGCCCGGATTTCAATCCGGGGAGCGGAGGCTGAGGACTTACGCAAGAGGTCTATTAAACCACTACCCGGAATTTTTATCCTCAGTACCGAGAAAGGCGCAGGCTTGACAGCCTGCGCCCTTTTGTTCTGTCTACGAGCAGCCCAGGCTGGTTCCGCACGAAATGCATTTATAGCACGCCCCGCTGCGGATGGTGATCGCGCCGCACTCGGGGCAGGGGGGGGCGTCGGACTGCATCCGGTAGATCTCGCGCTCGTGGTCGGTGACGGACGCCGTGCTGGTCTCGGCCAGGTGCGACAGGTCGCTCTTGTGGCCGTTCCCGTTGCTGCTGGCGCTGCCGTTCCCATTGCTGAGGGTGCCGCTCTTGACGTCGTGGGCCGGGGCGGGGGCGTAAGCCTCGTCCTGGTCGGCCAGCAGGCCGACGTTGTGGCGGTCCTCTTTCTGCAAGAACCGCAGGGCGAGGTAGCGGAAGATGTAGTCCATCACCGACTTCGCCATCGGAATCTCTTTGTTGCCCGTGAACCCCGACGGCTCGAAGCGCGAGTGGATGAACTTGTCCACCAGGGTCGAGAGCGGGACGCCGTACTGCAAGGCCAGCGAGATGGCCGTGGCGAACGAGTCCATCAGGCCCGAGATGGACGAGCCTTCCTTGGACATGCGGATGAAGATCTCGCCGGGCTGGTGCGTGTCCGGGTACAGGCCCACGGTCAGATACCCCTCGTGGCCGCCGATGCTGAACTTATGGGTCACGCCCGCCCGCTCGTCGGGCAGGCGGCGGCGGACGGCCTGGGGCGGGGCCAGGGCAACCGGCGCAGTGTCCGGCGCGACGGCTTCCGCAGCGGCCGCTTTGCCGGCCTCGGCGGCCTTCTCGCTGTGCGTGTTCAGCGGCTGGGTGCGCTTGGAGCCGTCCCGGTAGACGGCGACGGCTTTGATGCCGAGCTGCCAGGCCTCCAAGTACGTCCCGGCGATGTCCTCCGGGGAGGCATCGGTGGGGACGTTGACGGTCTTCGAGATCGCGCCCGAGATGAACGGCTGGGCCGCTGCCATCATCTTGAGGTGGCCCCGGTAGTGAATGGAGCGGGTGCCGTTCATCGCGCGGAACGCGCAGTCGAAGATCGCCAGGTGCTCGGGCTTGAGGTCAGGCGCCCCTTCAATCGTGTCGTGCTCATCGATAAAGCCGATGATGCCCGCCGCCTGCGCCTCCGTGTAGCCCAGCCGCGCCAGCGCCTCGGGGACGGTCTGGTTGACGATCTTCATTATGCCGCCGCCGACCAGCGACTTGTACTTGACGATGGCGATGTCCGGCTCGATGCCGGTCGTGTCGCAGTCCATCAAAAAGCCGATGGTGTTGTGCGAGACAAAGCCTTGGGCGATATAAGTCACATTCGCCGGGACAGACAGGTCGTAGGTAAGCTGCTCGCCGCCGTCTTCGTTTGCCGTCACAGCATCGTAGAAGAAGCGCAACGCCTGGCCGACACGCTCGTCGCCGGTTGCCGCGTACAGAGACTCGGCAGCACGGCGGGTAATCGCGCCGCCGTGCCGTTTCATGGACAGCGCAACGGCATTGCGGAGAGGGCTGTCGGACGGCACCAGCTCGGCGATAACTTCCGGTGCCAGATACACATAATCGTGCCGGGCGGTCTGCACTCCGTCGTTCTGGCCCACCGCGGCGGCTTTGCGGGTGCCCATGAACCCCACAGCCTGCTGGAACCGGGACGCATAGGACGTGTTGCGGAGGCGCAGGACATACAGCGCCGAGTTGCCCCACCCGGTCGTATCCTGCTTGGTTGAGGTCGGGAGGCCCAGGGCGAGCAGCAAGGTCTTGACTTCCTCCGAGAACGGGCGATGGACCGTAGACCAGCAGGGGATGCCGCCGGTCACCGTGCCGTCCGCTTCATAGAGGCCGCGCAGGAACGCGCCGTACACGGCAGGGTCGTTGGACGACAGGACGGCATCGGGAATGCGCGGCAGGTAGCCCTTGCCGGAATGGTCCGGGCCGGGCGATAATTTGCTGAACCCGCAGGCGTCCCACCAGAGCGCAAGCGGCACGGAATGAAGCGCCACTTCGCAGTACCCCTGCTGAGGAGTCACACACGCTTCCAGGTTGAACAGCGACTTTGCAAGCTCGCGGACCCGCTCGCCGACATCGAGGTCCGTGTTGGCGATGCAGAAGCGCGGGCCTTTCGAGTGCATCGAGCCGTCGCCCATGAAGTAGCCGATCAGCTCGGCAAGATCGGGTGTCATTGTCTGCGGGACGCGGGTCGTGTAGTCGCCGGTCCAGTATTCTTCGCCCAGCGGAGGCAAAGCGATGGCCTGCGCCTCGCCGAGCATCTGCCCCAGCGAGAGCGCGACGATGTCGCCCGGCGCGATGTCCCCGAACCGCTTCCAGTCCCACCGCCCGGTCGCGGCGTTGACGACTTTGACGCGGTGCTTAGGCGTTCCCTGAATGGCGTAGCCGCAGTGCGTTTCGATGCGCCGGGTTTGGTCCAAGCCGTTGACGTAGAACTTGGTCGCCTGCTGCCACCCCTCGTCGGTCAGGACACCAAAGCCGACGTCCTGCCACTGCGCGCCATTGACATCGCCCAGCCGGTTCAGGCGAACGACGCCCCGGTCCGTGATGACCAGCGACCCGGCCACGAGGCAGCCGGTCGGCGCGAGTACGGTGGCCTGGGCATTGCGGTAGCCGTGCTTCTCGCCGAGTTCCAGCGTCTCATCCCAGGCGGTGCGGGCAGCGTCCAGCAGAGTCGCCGGGATCAGGCCGCCGTCGATCTCGTCCACGGCGGCGCGGTGCTTGCCCATAACCCGCAGCATCGGCGCGCGGTTCTCGGCGAAGCCCGCGAACGGCCCGCCGCAGTCGCGGGCGACCGTCGCGGACTGGTGGTACGCCCGCCCCGTCATCAGGGCGGTCACGGCCCCGGCGTAGGCCCGGCCCGCATCGCTGTCATACGGCAGGCCCGCCGCCATCAGCAGCGCGCCCAGGTTGGCGTAGCCCAGCCCGAGGGGCCGGAACGCATGGGAGCGCTGCTCGATCCTCTCGGTCGGGTAGTGCGCGAAGCCGACGACGATCTCCTGGGCCGTGATCATGACCCGGACGGCGTGTTCAAACGACTCCGTATCGAACGCCCCGCTCCCCGCGTCCCGGAACTTCATCAGGTTCAGCGACGACAGGTTGCACGCGGTTGAGTTGAGGAAGAAAAACTCGCTGTTATGGATGAACAGGCCCGAGTAGTTCCGGGCACCCTCCGCACAGGACTGCTCCGAGGAAGTCAGGATGGCAAAGTTGTGGTGGACATCTACCGTGCCGTCATACACATCCTCGTGGCCGCAGAACTCGACCGCGACGACTTTGTGGTTGTACAGGGCCGCTTCTTCCTGCAAATCGGCATCCGTGGCGAAGTGCCGCCGCACGGTAGCCGCCGTCGGCACACGCCGCGCCCCCAACTCGCCCGCATCGGCCCGCAACGCATCCCAGGCATCCAGGGACGGTGCGATGCCGTTGTCCAGGGGCAGGCGGGCGGCCTTCAGCGCCATGTTGCGGTGGCTGGTCTGCGCGGCGCGGCGCTTGACTTCGGGGTCGCTGGCGGCGCTGACGCTCGCGCTGAGTCGAGCGCGATGTCCGGCGGACAGCGCGCGGCCCCGGTTCTGCGCCCGGATTTTCTCGCCGCTCATCTGCCGCCCCATCGGGCTGCACCGGCAGTCGTCGGAGCAGAAGATTTGCTCGCTGCGGCGCGTGACGTAGTTGGCACGGCAGACCGGGCAGCAGCGCTCGAACCGCTCGCCCGCCGGACGACCGACAGGCCGGCCTTCCGCCCGGATCTTCGCCTGGTGCGCCTTGATGACAGCGCCGATCCGCGCGCGCTCCTCTTCACTGGCCCAGCGCGCGACCGCCTTCTCGCGCATCAGCCGGCGGGTTTCTTCGGAATGGGTCCGCCCGAAGTTGCCGTTCTTCTCGCCGCGTTGGGAGTCGCCGATGTTGCGCCGCCACTCGTCGGTCATCAGGCGGCGCGCGGGGTTGTTGTCGCCGCGCATCTTGTCGCCGTGGAGCGCGCTGTGTTCGGCGGCAGCCATCAGCGCAAGGTTTTCCGCCGTGTCATTGAGCGCATCGAAGTCACGGTGGTGGATGTGGTGCCCGTCCGGCTGTGCGCCGTGAGCGTACTCCCAAACGGCGCGGTACTGCGGCTTCCAGGAGCGGCCCGTCCAGAAGAAGCGCCGCTTCGTCCGGGTCTTCGCCGGTGCCAGCACCTTGGAGTGGAACGGCATCAGCGAGTCGCCCGCCTTGAGGTCCCGGACCATGCGGTACGAGCCGTCACGGAGCATGATCAAGTGGTCGTCGGTGGCGCGGAAGGTCGAGCCGTCGTCCAGCGTGACTTTGTGAACGGGCGCACTTTCGCGCTTGATGCCGATGTTCCACATCCGCGAGACGGCCGTCCTGCCGGTCGCGTGGTCGTGGGCGTACACCGGGACTTCGGTCCCGATCAAATCTTTGATCGCAACGGCGTTGCGACCGTCGGCGACGGCGACCAGCGTGTCCGCCGTGATGCAGCAGGGGTTCGAGGCATGGATGCGGTCGGTGTTGGCGCAGGTGTGCCAGTCGTTCGCCGTCGTGTCGTACTGCATGCCGGGGTCGCCGCAGACCCAGGTGCCTTCGGCGATGGACCGCAGCAGGTCGCGCGCCCGCAGCGTCTCGGCGATCTTGCCGTCGGTGCGGAACTTGGTCTCCCACGGGCCGTCCGCTTCCACGGCCCGCATGAAGTCGTCGGTGACGCGGACGCTGTGGTTGGCGTTCTGGAACGGGACCGTGTCATACGCGCCGTTTGCGACGTTGAACGCGCCCGAGTAGCCGGCGTCGATCAGCGCGTGGGCCTTCAGCTCGGCGTCCTTCTTGCAGTCGATGAACTCCTGGATGTCCGGGTGATCGACGTTCAGGATGACCATCTTGGCCGCCCGGCGTGTGCTGCCGCCGCTCTTGATGCTGCCCGCCGAAGCGTCCAGGCCCTTCATGAACGCGATCGGCCCGCTGGACTTGCCGCCCGCCGACAGCGGCTCCTTGGAGGAGCGCAGGGGGGACAGGTTGTGGCCCGAACCCGAGCCGTCCTTGAAGAGCATCCCCTCGGTCTTGTACAGATCGAGAATGGACTCCATTGAGTCGTCCACTTCTGTGATGTAGCACGCGCTGACCGCCTGGCGGCGGCCCGGCCAGCCCAGGTTGAACCAGACGGGGCTGTTGAACGCAGCGTACTGGTGCAGCAAAATATACCGCAGCTCGTCGTGGAAGGCCTCGGCATCCTCATCAGTGGCGAAATAGCTGCCCTGCTTGCCCCATTCCAGGATGCGGTCGGCGACGCGGCCGATGAGCTGCTTGACGCTGTACTCGCGCTCCAGTGTCCCGAGCTGCCCCCGGAAATATTTGGACACGACGACGTTGGTGGCAAGCTGGGACCAGGCGCGGGGTATCTCGACGCCGTTCTGCTCGAAGACCACAGTGCCGTCGCTGCCGACGATGCTGGCGCTGCGAAGCTCCCACTCGGTCGTGGCCCAGACGTCCGCGCCGGGCTGGGTGTAGCGGCGCGGGACAGTGATGCCGGGGGCGGCCTTCCCGGCGACGGGCGGGGCGCTCGGTGTCTGGGCTTTGGGGGCCTTGGTCGGGGGCGGGGCGGCGGGCATGGGCATTTCCATCTCTAAAGCGGCTGGCGGCTCCAAGGAAACTGTCGGCGCGGCGGCGTTGATCTCGGCATCCTCTTCGACTATCTCTTCCGTAACCGCCTCGCCGGTAAACACGGGCGGGGCGGCTTCGGCCTCTGCGGCCTCGGCGGGCGCGTCTTCGGGGGCCATGTCCTCGGTGGGCGCGGACGCCGCAGGCATGTCCAGGTCGGTCGCGGCTAGTTCGGCGGGCTGCGGCTCTTCGTCCGGCTGCGGCTCTTCGTCCGGCTGCGGCTCTTCGTCCGGCTGCGCCTGGGCGGCGGGCTGCATCTCTTCCCGTGCGGCGCGGAGCGGGCTTGCCAGCGGGGCCGGCGTGTCGGCCAGCATCCGGGCCATGACCGTGTCCTCGAAGGGGTCGTCCTCACCGAAAGGGTCCGAATCGTCCGCAACGGGGGATTGGGCGATCTGGGACGGGGCGGGGAAGTCGCCGACGGGGACGTCGGCGGGGTGGCGCGCGGCCAAGTCTACTTCATCGCCGCCGAACAGCGCGCCGCCGCTCTCGATGGGGGCCGGCGCGGCGGCCTTGCGGGCGGCGCGGGGCTTGGGCGTCTCTTCGTCGCCCATCAGGTCCAGCGTCGTGCCGGCGGCTTTTTTTCCGTTACTTCGTTCTGCCATTGTTTTCCCTCGGATTGCTTTCTTCGGCTATTTCTTGTCGTTATTCTTTTCTTAATCTGCCTCCCTGCTTCTTGAGCAGGTTGACGATGTCGCGGAACTGGGTGGCGTCCTCGAACTGGCGGTACACGGACGCGAAGCGGACATAAGCCACGTGGTCCAGGCGGCGCAGGTGGTCCATGACCATCTCGCCGATGTCGGCCGAGGCGACCTCTTTGTCCAGGCGGTTCGTCAGCGTCCGCTCGATGTCGTCGGCGACCGTCTGCAAGGTCTCTTCGGAGATGGGCCGCTTTTGGCAGGCGACGCGCAGCGACCGGAGCAGCTTGCCCCGGTCGAACGGCTCGCGCCGCTGGTGGCCGTCGCGATCGGGCTTCTTGACGACCGTGAGCTGCATCTCCTCGATGGTCTCGAACGTGGTGAAGCGCCGCTCGCAGTGCTTGCACTCGCGGCGTCTTTTGATCGCCTCGCCGTCGCGCAGGGGCCGCGAGTCGAGCACCGCATCGTCGTCATGGCCGCAGTACGGGCACTTCATCAGTCACAACACTTCATGGGGGGAATCCTCTGTCTTTGCCCATATCTTGTGTGGATTTTCAGTATAACACACTAAATACGGACTGTCAAGGGCAACGCGATTCTTTTTTCGTTGGGTACAATGGGGACAGTATCGACGACGGGGGGATGCACGAATGCACGTTTTGTTTATCGGCGGGACCGGACTGATCTCAACCGCCATCGCCCGGCAGCTTCTAGAGGCAGGCCACAAAGTCACGCTGTTTAACCGCGGCCAGTCCGAGAGCCGCCTGCCCGAAGGCGCGGAAGAGCTTCACGGCGACCGCAAGGACTACGCCGCCTTCGAGCAGACCTTCGCGGACAAGAGTTATGACGTCGTCGTGGACATGGTCGCCTTCCACCCCGACGACTCGGCCTCGGCCATCCGCGCCTTTGCGGGGCGTTGCGGGCAGTTCATCCACTGCTCCACCGTCTGCGTCTACTCGGGGCCGGTGGCGCAGATTCCGACGACCGAGACCGAGCCGTACCACTCGCTGGGCAGCTACGGCAAGGACAAGATCGTCTGCGAGCTGCTGCTGCTTCAGGCGTTCGAGGACCAGAAGTTCCCGGTGACCGTCATGCGCCCGTCGCACTCCTACGGCGAGGGCGGCGACATCATCCGCTCGGTCGGGCCGGGCAACACCTTCATCGACCGCCTGCGGAAAGCCAAGCCGCTGCTCGTCCAGGGCAACGGCAACAGCCTGTGGGCCGCCTGCCACGTAGACGACGTCGCGCGCGGGTTCATCGCGACGATGGGCAATGGGCGATGCCTGGGCGAGGCCTACAACATCGCCGGCGACGAATGGTTCACCTGGAACCAGTACCACGCCCAGGTAGCCGAAGTCTGCGGCGGCACGTTCACGCCCGTGTACATCCCCACCGACACGCTGCGCGAGGTCGCGCCGGGCCTGGTCGGCAGCACCTACGACATCCTCCAGTGGCCCTCGGTCTTTGACAACTCGAAGCTCAAGCGTGACACGGACTACGCCGGCCAGACGATCAACTTCAAAGAGGGCACCCGCCGCACCCTGGCCTGGCTGGAAGCCAATAATAAGCTCAAAGACAGCGACGACGACTACGAGGACCGCCTGATCGCCGCCTGGCGCGCGAAGACGGGCGAGCTGCCGAGGCAGTAGGAAGACGTAAGAACCCAACCCGGCTCATACGCAGTAATGCCGCAGGCACACAAGTTCGCTACCCTTCCCGTTTCGGGCGGGAGAAGAGTTACGGATACACTGCCTGCACGGCTAACCGAACCCGCTGAGGCAAACGCAGCGGTGGCGTCGGGTGCGACCTATCGTTGGGCCGCGCGCCCTTTGGCGTTCCTATTACACCCTTCCGGGGCAGTCATCACATCAGCAATCAGTACTACAAACAGAGCATCACAAACAGCAACACCAGCCCAAAGGACAAGTAGCTGGCTGCTATGCCCCTGCTGAAATCACGTAGAGGCCGTCGAAGCAAAACGAGCAAGAGTAGCAGTAAAAGCGAACCGGCACCAAACACGGTCATGAACTCGGGCGACCTATGTGGGACGGCCAATTCCAAGGGCAATTGGGTTTCCCAACAAGGCTCTGCGCCTCGCGAGTAATCATAGGCTACCCGCCAAACACTGCCCAAATAGAGTAGGCCAACGAGTAGACCCATGAATACAGCAATTATGTTGGGGGTCTGCGTAGGCCGTCGTAGCTTCCCCTCAGTCTGTTGGTTAGCCGGAGGCGGCGGCCAGACCTTTGCTCTTTTTTCCATTTTATCCCTGTGAACACGGACGTCTACGCCGCGCGGCCCAACTAGGGGTCACGCTCGTCCTGCACTGGCTCCTAGCCTTTCCGTCTGGAAGGGTGGCGAACTCGTGATACAAAGTAACGTCCTCCTGGGCATAGCCGGGTGGGTTCTTACGCCGGGGGTTCCTAATGTCCCCCACCCCCGGCAGGGGGCTGGAGGCTGGTGTAGTATCTGCGGACCTCGCTGCGGTAGGCGGGCGGGATGTCCTCTTTGTCCATCACCGACTCGGCGCTCTTCTGGGCGGGGGCGACGTAGTCGTAGTACGGGACGCGGCTCGTTGTCTGACCGGGCTGGACGCTGGGGTTCGACGTGACCTTGCGCGTCGGGCCGGTCTTGCTCGGCCCGGCGTTCTCCGGCTTGCCGAAGTACAGCCGGTTCTTGCCGCCGCGCTGGCTGGGGTCATCTTTGCCCAGGTGCTTGATGGGGCTGCTGCCCTCGGCGGTGCCGCCGGGCTTGCCGCCGCTCTTGCCCCCGCCGCCGCTGCCGCCGTTGCCCTTGCCGCTGCCGTGCTTGCCCTGGGAGTTGGCTAACCCCTGGCCGTCCCCCTCGCCGTCGCCCCCCGCGCCTTGACCCTGGCCGTGGCCCTTCCCATGCCCCTTGCCCTGACCGGGGCGGCCCGAATCGTCCTGGATGTCGCCCGCGCTGCCCGCCCCGGCCATCTCGCTCTCGGCCCCCTCGGTGGCGTCCTGGGCGTCCTGCATCGCCTGCTGGTCGGCCTGATCGTGGGCCTCGCGCTCGGCGGCGTCGGCGGCCTTCCGCATCTCGGACGCCGCCCCAGCTTTGTCGCCGCGCTTCAGGGCATCGGCGGCGGCCTGGGCGTGCTTCTGCGTCTCGGGCATGGGCGTGTTTTTCAGCGCATCGGCCAGCTTCTGGAGGTCCTGGGCGGCCCGCTGGGCGTCGGCGGGCGAGAGCTTGCCCCCCTCGGCCTTGCTCGCCATCTGGCGGAGCTGCTCGCTCAGGCCCGCGGCGTCGTTGCGCTGCATCGCCTGGGCGGCCTTCTGCATCTCGGGCGAGGCGGGCGTGTTCGACGACTGGGCGCTGGGGTGGCCCGCGCTGTTCTTGCCCGCGCCCGGCACGCTGAAGCCGTGGAACGGGTCGTTGGGGTTCGGCTTGCCGCCTTGATTGCCGTTCCGGCCGGCCTTCTGCGCGCCCTTGCCGCCGGCCTTCTGGCCCGCGCCCGCTGCCTTCTGGCCGCCCGACTGCGCGCCCTGGCCCCCCTGCATCGCCTGCATCATCTGCTGGCCCGCCTGGGCCATGCTCTTCGCCCCCGCGCCCTGTCCGGCGTTGGACTGGGCCATCTTCTGCATCTGGGCCTTCATCTGCTGGGTGAGCTTGTTGATCTGGACCATCGCCTGCTTCTTGTCCAGCTTGCCCGACGACAGCCGCTTCGCCAGCCGCTGCATGGCCTGGGCCATCCGCCGGGTGCCTTCCAGGTTCTGCTGGGTGGCCTGCTTCTGGATCAGCCGGGCGGTCTTTTGCAGCTTGTCGCCGGTCTTGTGGACGATCTGCCGCTGGAGCTGGACATCGGCGGGGACGAACGCGGGCAGGCTGGGCAAAACCAGGGCCAGGGCGAGCACGGCCAGCGCCCCCCCCAATGCCTTGGCCTCCCACGGCCAGCGCAAGGGAACGGCCTGGGCGGGTTTGAGCGTTTGGGCGTGGGCGGCCGCGTCCTGCCACTGCAAACGCCGCAGCAGCACGGCCTCGGGGTCCACCTTCCCTGCGCCCGCGCGCTCGAACTCCAGGGCCGACGACAGCCGCTCCTTCAGCCCCAGCCGCGCCTCGGCCAGCCGCGCGGCCTCCATCGGCGCGATGGGGCGCAGGAACGCGGTGATGGTGCCGACCCCGACGCCTAGGGCAACAGCGGCAGGCAGGACGACTTCGAGCGGCAGCCAATCGGGCAGCAGGTCGAAGTGGGCCAGCACGACGGCGACCAGCGCCAGGCCGGTCCCAACCAGTGCCCCCCGCGCGGCGTGGCGCACCCAGCGCACCAGGCGCAGGCGGGCGATCACCTGGGCCAGCGCGCGCGTGATCGTGTCCGCATTCGGCGGCGGTAGGGGGGCGGGGCCGGTGGGGGGGGTGTCAAGCGTGGTCGCCATAAGGAGTGTGCTTTCTGAGCAGGCGAGGGGATAAATCCCTCTCGCTTGATAGGGCCGTCCTTTGGACGGAAGAGGGGCGGCGGGGACTGTCCAGCTCGTCCGCAGGACGATTTATCCAGCGAGAGGGATTTATCCCCTCGCGATGTGCTGTGCAGAGACCGGGCAAGCATCAGGGGCGGCGGGTTAAGATGCTCCCGCATCCACTTCCTTTGGCCGGCCTATGTGCCGCGTCCAGCCTAACAAATTAGCCATAACTGCCGTCGGCGCTTCAATGCTGAGTGACAACAAAAAGTCGTGCCGCATGGTTCGGAAGGAACCGGAGTCGAGGGCGAAAAGCAGCGCGCTGGTGACGCTCGCTGCGATACCCCAGCAGAGGTCACGCCACAGCGGACGGCGGGTGTTTTTCATGCGGCGCTTTCTCCTGCAACAGCGAATAAGATTGATGGGCCGGAGTCCGATGAGCACGGACAATACACCCGTAACTGCGATATGAACAAAAGATTTGAGAGGAACCTGCTGCTATTATACGCGCTCGGCGGCGGAAAGGTCGCGCTAGGGGCTTTGCAGGTAGGGGCTTCGCAGGTGCGGGGGCGGGGCGGCGGGGAGAGGCATCTTCTGCACCCAGTAGGCGCGCGGGGCTAGGGTGATGGACTGCCAGGCCGGGCCGGCTTCCAGGCCGGGCTGGGGGTAGAACGTCACGAGGTGGCGGCCCGCCGGCAGCTTGGCCCACTTGCCCGAAGCCAGCGCGGGGATCGGGTGCCCGTCCACGGTGACAGTCTGCGCGGTGATACCCTCCCAGCCCGCCCCGGCGGGGCGGACGCCGTAGACCGAGAGCCAGCCCGTGCCGGCGGGGACGCCCGCGGGAGGCGGCAGCGAGCGCGGGACGAGCGGGCGCGCGGCGGGCGCGGCGGGCAGGCGCGCGGCGACATTGGTCAAAACAGGGAGCAGGATTCGCTGGCTCAGATGAGTGCCCGGCGACAGCATCACGGCGATGTTGGCATGAGGGCCAAAACCGCTGCGGGCATCGGGGAAGAAAGACACGACGTGGCGGCCCGGAGGCAGGGCGGCCCAGCGGCCGGCGGCCAGGTCGGGGGCGGGGCGTCCGTCCACGTAGACGGCCTGCGCGCGGACGGCCACGGCCCGGTCAGACTGACCCGGCCGCGCGATGTCCTGGCTGGCGTACACGTACAGCCAGCCCGGCTTCGGTGCAGCGGACGCCGTCGCGGGCTGGCGGGGCAGCGTCCGCGGGACGACGGCAGCAACGAGCGGGCGACCCCTCGGGGGAGCGGCGGCAACGGGCAGACGCCTCTTCGGCGGCGCGGCGGCGATGAGAGGGTGCCTCTTAGGATAGGCGGCGAGAAGGCGCGGCGCGGGCTTGGCCGGGCTGTGCGGCTTCAGCCGGTGGGCGACGACCGCCTCGCGGGGCGCTCGCGGGGGGTGAGTGGGCCGCCTCTGGGCCGCGACGCTCTGCTCGGGCCGGGCGCGGCGCAGCACGGGCGGCGAGACGGCGTCGTGCGGCGGCAGGGCCACAGGGGCCAGAGCGTGGGGCGGACGCGGCGCGGGCACGACGGCGTGGGACACGGGAGCCGTCAAATCAGACCGGGGCGGCAGGGCTTGGGCGACTCGCGGTGGCAGGTGCGGGCCGTGCTTCGGCACCGCGGGGGGCTGAATCTGGGCCGTGCGCGGCAGGAGCGGGGCGACCCGCGCGGCGTGGTTCGTCTTCCACACGGCGGCCCCGACGAGCAGCAGGGCCGCGCCCGCCAGCGCCCCGGCCAGTGCGCCCGTGCGGCGCGAGGAGGCCAGGAGGGCCTTGTGCTCGGGGGTGCCTGACGCGGCCTCGGCGGCCAGCCGCAGGGAGGCGGCGAACTGGCCCGCCGACGGATAGCGGTCGGAGGGCGACTTGGCAAGCCCGCGCAGCACGGCCCGCTCGACGTCGGGCGACAAATCCTCACGGTGGAAGCGGAGCGGCGGCGGGTCGGTGAAGACCTGCCGGTGCATGACCGAAAGCTGGGCCTGAGTGCTGTTGTCGGCGGCCCGGAAGGGGGGCGTGCCCGTCAGCGCGAAGTAAGCGACGGCGGCCAGCGAGTAGACGTCGCTGCGGGCGTCGGGCGTCTCGTTGCCGTGGACCTGCTCGGGGCTTGCGTACTCGATGGTGCCCAGGACGTCCCCCATCACCGTCAGTGGGGCCTCGCCGTCGATGTGGGCCACGCCAAAATCGGTCAGGCGGGCCGGGCCGCGCTTGGGCAGCAGGATGTTTTCGGGCTTGACGTCGCGGTGGACGATGCCCTGGGCGTGGGCGGCGTCCAGCGCGGCGGCCACGTCCTCGACCATGCGCGCCGCCCGCTCGGGGGGCATCCACCCGTCCGCGGCAATGGTTTCAGCTAATGTCCGGCCCGGCACGTACTCCAGGACGGCGGCGGCGGGGTCGCCCTCATAGAAGTGGTACAGGGCGACGATGTGGGGGTGGCGGAGGCGGGCCATGACGGCCCCCTCGCGGCGGAATCGCTCCAGCGCGACCGGGTCACCGCCCGCGCGCTGGACTTTGACCACGACGTCGCAGCGGTGGGCACGGTCCCAGCCCCGGTAGACGGTGGCGTAGGGACCGCTGCCCAGGGGCGTGGGCGACAGCGCGATGTCCGGCAGGCTGGGGAGGACGGCGGCAGAGACCTGGAAGTCGGGCGCGGGCGTGGCGGCGGGCGTGGCGGCGGCCTCTTCCGGCTGCCGGACGGGGGCGTCGGCTGCGGTCCCCTTCCAGGGCTGCGGCGCGGGCTTTTTTCGGGCGCTATTCTTTCGGATGAGCGGTCTTCTTTCACCAAAGCAAGCGCAAACCCGGCGGGCAGCGTCACGGGGAAGCCGAGTCGACCACCGACAGGCCCGCCTGAGAGGGTTGTCTTCTCCTGTCGGCCAGGGCGCGCAGGATCAGCCGGCTCAGGTACGGCAGGTCGCGCACGAAGTAGCGGTGGAACAGGCGGGTCGGCTCCTGGAGAAACCGGTAGGCCCATTCCAGGCCCGTCTCCTGCATCCACAGCGGCGCGCGGCGCACGACCCCGCCGGCCATCTCGAACGATCCGCCGACCCCGACGGACACGGGGACGCTTAAAAGGTCTTTATTCGCGGCGATCCATTTTTCCTGCTTGGGCGCACCGAATCCGACGAGCAAAATATCCGGCTGGGCCGCGCGGACCGCCTCGCGGATGGATGTCTGCTCCTGCTCCGTGGCGAACGTCTCGAACGACGGGCAGTACGTCCCGCAGATCTGGGCACCGGGGTAGCGGGCCAGGATCGCCTCGCGGGCCTGGTCGGCGGCACAGGGCGCACCGCCCAGGAAGAACAGGCGCAGGCCCGTCGCCTCCGACGCGCGCGCCAGCTCCCAGAACAGGTCGCTGCCCGTGACGCGCGCCTTCAGGGGAGGGCGGCCTGGAGCCGCGGCAAGCTGGGACAGCCAGACGACGGGCTTGCCGTCGGCCAGCGTCAGGTCCGCCTCGCGGTAGATCGTGCGGAAGTCGGCGTCCTGCGCCAGCGTGACCAGGTGATCCAGGTTGCCGGTGCAGACGTAGCGCGGCTTCTCGGTCTTCTGGGCCATCTGCACGATATGTGCGACCGCTTCTTCCATCGTCACATTATGAAACGCCACACCGGCGACATATACTTTGCTCAAAACATCCATGCTTTCTTCGGGTTCTGCATCAGGCCGCTGGGGCCAGCAGACGAGGGCGCAGGCGCGTCCACATCCGCGCGGCGAACGCGGTCAAGCGGGCGTGGCCCGCGGCATCGGCCTGCGGGTCGGGGTCCAGGGGGCGCGTGAAGCGCAGGAAATAGACGGGCGTCCCGCGACGACCCAGCAGCGCGCTCCAGAGCATAGCCGACCGAATCTGCGTCACCTGGCTGATGACCCGGCCGTTAACAACGTAAAAATAAAGAAGGTCGTAGCCGCCGGTCCCGCCGGTCGCGCGGCAGGAGCGCGCCTCCGTGTCGGTGCCGGGCAGGCCCTCGGCGTGGTCGCCCCCGAGCTGCATCCCCGACCCAATCAGGCAGGAGCGCGGGTCGTGCAGGGCGCTGCGGTCGGTCCCGCCGATGAGGACGAAGTTGATGTCGTCCGCCCCCGCACCCGGCGCGCGATAGGAGCGCGAGACCATGTCGGCGGACGCCAGCGCGGCCCGCGTGTCGGCGGGGACGATGTCGTCGGTGGGGGCGGCGTAGCCGTCCAACGTCCGCGGCACGTCGGCCCCAGAGACGCCCAGGAAGCGCGGCGGCGGGGCCGGCTTCCAGACGGCCGCCGTGGTCAAGGCGACGGCGAGTATGAGGACTAGAAGATAGCCCATCCGGCGAACGTGCGGCATCCCAGTCCTTTCGCCAGCCCGAACAGGGCGGTAAATCCGAGCACCAAGGTGATCATGCCGCTCCAGTCGTGGAACACGTGGGCGGCGGCGGGGCCGACGCACTCGCCGACGACGCCGATGAGCGCGACCCGGACGCTGTTGACGAGCAGGCTGAGCGGCAGGCTGAACGCGAACAGCAAGAGGCGGCGGGCCGGGCCGCCGTCCACAAGATAAGCAAAGGCGGCCCCGAACGTCAGCAGCGACAGCAGCAGCTTGAAGCCCGAGCACGGCACGTCCACGAACAGCGTGAAGTTCTCCATCTGGATCAGGTTGCCGGTCAGGGTCGTCCCGAACGTCAGCAGGTGCAGAATTTGGTTCGCCAGCACCGTCGAAGCCATCTGGATGCGCTGCGTCGCGTCGTTCAGCAGCGGGCCGGGCAGCGGGGCCATCAGCCACAGGAACGCCAGCGGCGCGGCACAGGCCCGCACGAAGCGGCCCCCCAGGGCGAGCCACACGCCGCCCACGACCGTCAGCAGCAGGCCGCATGACTCCAAAAACTCGGCCTGGATTTTCAGCGCAAAGATGAGCAGGGCCAGCGAGGGCACCAGCAAGGCCAGCGCAAGAAACGAGGGCAACTGGGGCACGGCCCGCAGGGAGTCGCGCCGGTGCCAGAGCATCAGCGCGGCGATCAACGGCACCAGCGGCCCGTGCTCATAATAGGACTCGGGCTTGGTCCACTCAAAGGCCCAGAAGCGCAGCACGGGCCAGGCAAGGGCGAGCAGCAGCGCGCCGGCCAGCAGAAACGGCAGGGCCGTTGCCGCGTCGAAGCGCAGCGCGAGGACGCCGGGCCGGGGCGCGGCGGGGGAACGGTCTTCAGTTGGGATTGCAACAGCCATGATGACGATAAAGCGGGCATCGAGAAAGAGCGGCGGGCGTCGGAAGCGAGCGGCGAGTGTCGCCGGTTACAATCGTATTTTCGGCAGGATCGGGGAGGAAAAGATACCAGTTTTTGCCCGCGGCGCAGAGGGAATCCCCGCCCGCGGAAAAAAATAAAGAAAAAAGGGCGGCGGGTTGTTCACACAACACCGCCACCCTTTCGGATCGGCGTTACACTGCTGATCACTATGCCATCCCCAGAGGCCGACAGGTCTGAGACTGATCTCAGGCCGCCGCGCCGCTGGTCCGGCGAGTCTTGCGCGCGCGCAGACCCAGGGCCAGGAGGCCCAGAGCGCCGAACGCGAAGGGGACCGTCGATCCCAGCTCAGGGACCGGGGTCGGCCCGACCGTCGGGCCGAGGTACGTCGTCAAGTTCGCGTTCTTGAGCGACGTGCCGCTCAAGCCCGCCACCGCCGTGAATGCCCCCGGCGTGGTTCCCGCGCCGTAGACCGACTGGAACGAGAAGTCGCCCAGGTTCTTGAGGCCGACGAGGGGAGTGGTCCCGGTGTAGGTGAAGGTGACGTTCGGGATCGAGGCGCTGTCCGTGGTGGGGGTGGCCGTGCCGGAGAAGCCGGTGGCGACCGGCCCCGTCGCGGTCTCCGTCGCGGTGAAGTCGGTCGGCATCGTTTCCGAGCCGGCGATCAGGCCGTTGACGTCCACGAAGGTAAAGAAGCTGCCCGGATTGACCGTCTCGCTGTTGGTCACGAACGTGTTATACGTGTACGTGTACGGCCCGGACCCGGTGATGGTCGGGAAGATGCTCGTGGGGTTGATGTCGGCCTTCGCCGCGCCAAGCCCCAGGACACCGATGCCGGCAGCCAGCATGATAGTTCCAATTGCTTTGTTGATGTTCATGTGTGTATTCACCCCCTTATCCAGTTAGGATGCCTCCCGCCGCCTGGAAGCGGCGAAACCGTCAAAGTGTGGTCAAAGTGTTGCGTGAAGGGTGTGGCGGCGCTGCCTCCCCTTCGGGCGTCTATATTCCCCAGCCTCGTGGCCCCAAACCGCAATTTTCAGAATGTTTGTCTGCCGGACCGCTGCGGTGTCGCCACGCCCTCAGTATAACCCAGATGCGCCGGGAATGCAAGGCATTTGCACGGCATGATTGCCGGTTTCTGTCGGGCACCGGCGGCTTATTTTGCGACGCCGCCGGTCAGAGGGTACTTGCGGACGGCGTCAAAGAAGCCGGCGTACTTGTCCGAGCTGAACGTCGGGGGCGCGGCCTGGTACAGCCGCGCCAGCTCCTCCTGGGCGGGCGGGGCGCGCTCCAGGCGGGCGGCCCGCTCGACCCGGTCGCGGACCTGGGCCAGCGGCGGCATGGCCTCGTGGCTGCTGGCGGACACCTGGAAGGTCAGGAAGGCCGGTCCCTGGCGCAGTGTCTTCACGTCGCCGACGCGGGCCGCCTTGACGAACGCATCGACCTGCGCCTTGACGGCGGGGGAGAGTCCGCTCAGGTCCGGGTTGTAGCCGTTGACGCCGACGACGCGCAGGCGGGGCTGGCGGGCAACGGCGTCGGGCGGGGTGCCCTGCTTCAGCAGGGCCGTGGCCGTGGCGGCATCCACCGCGTTCTGCGTGACGACGATGTTTGTCTGCACCTGCTCCGGCAGCTTGAACTCGGCCTGGTGCGCGGCGTAGTAGGCCGACACGGCGGCGGGCGGCACGGCGACGTCCTTGATCCGCAGGTTCTCCAGGGCAATGCTCGTCCCCAAGTCCTGCCGCAGCTCGGCCATCTTCGCCGGGTCCTGCGCGAACGGGGCGAGCTGCTGCGGCGCGCGGCGCTGGACGTCCTTGATGCGGGCGTCCACGTCCTGTGGCGTCGGCGTCACGCCTTCGCGGGCGGCGGCCTGGGCTACCACCTTGTCGAAGACCATCTTGCTCAACACGGGCTGTCCGGCCTGGCGCTCCAGCAGGTCCTGATACTGCCTGCGGGTGATGACATCCCCGCCCACGGTGACCAGGGGGCGGCTGGACGAATAGCGCAGGTACAGCAATACGTTGGCGATCAGAGACAGGACCAGGGCGACGGCGACGAGGCGCGCGGAAAGGGACTTCATTGTTTACTTCACTCTCGGACGCAGGGACGCAGCGATTGCACATCGTCCACGTTTTCTTTCCCTGCATAATTCATGCCATTCGGCTCGTTTTCGGACGGCGACTCGAAATATTTTTGCCTGGGCTGCCTCTCGGCCGCCCCGGCCAGGGCGTCCGCCAGGCGCGCGGCCCAGCGGTCCAGCGTGGCGTTCTCCTCGACCCAGCGGCGGGCGCTGCGGCCCAGGCGCTCGCGGAGGGCAGGGTCCGCGCGCAGGCGCGTGATCGCCGTCCGCCACCCTTCCACGTCGCCCGGCGCGACCAGAAGGCCGTTCTCGCCGTCGCTGATGACGTCCGCCAGGCCCGCCGTCCGGGTGGCGACGACGGCCTTGCCCATCGCCATCGCCTCCAGGACCGTCGTGATGCCGGCCTGGAAGTCGGTGTCGTAAAGCGGGACGGCGGCACACAGCGACGCGGCATACAGAGCGCGCAGGCCGGGGTAGTCGTAGCGGCCCGTGTCCACGTTGGGCGGCAGCGCGCGCCCCTGGGTCTCGTCCCGGCGACGGGACCAGGGCGAGGCCGTCGTCAGCTTCAGCGTCAGGTCCGGCATCCCCGCCACGGCCTCTAGGAGGGTCGGGTAGTCCCGCCCCTCCCGGCCCACGGAGCAGACCTGGTCCGGGTTGACCGGGAGGGGCAGCGGCCGGTAGAAGCGGTCGTCGGCGTGGAACGGGATCAGGGACAGCTTCTCCGGCTCGATGCCCAAGCGGTCCACGGCCCAGTCGTGCTGGGCCAGGGCGTAGACGAAGATCTTGTCCAGGCGGCGCTGCGCGCGCAGAACCTGGAAGAAGAGCCGCTTCTTGGGCGTGGACAGCCGGTGGCCGATGGTGACGTGGCCCAGGCGGTGCGGCAGAACGCCCAGCAGCAGGGCCAGCGGCACGCCGACGTTCTCGCCGTTCGAGAACACGACGTCGTAGCCGCCCCGGCGGGCCAGCGCCATCGCGGCCAGGGCGGCATCCCGCCCGCCCAGCCGGCGGGCGAGGCGGACGCCAGGCGAGGTGTCGGCATCGGCGGCGGCGTAGTCCAGCACGTCCACGTCCATCCCCGCGCGCGTCCGCAGGGCGGCGGCCAAAACGTGGTAGTCCATCGCGGGATGGCGGTCCGCGGCGACCTCGGATTCGATGTCGTCTTTGACGACGCTGGGGATCAGCAGCAATGCTCTTGTCATGCCGACTCCCTATGCATGAATCGTGCCAACCGACCGGACGGCGGTGAGGAGCCGGCCGTAGTTCCGGGCGGCGTCGAACCGCTCCCGGCCGACCTCGCGCGCCCGGCCCGACAGCCGCGCCCGATGGGCCGGATCGGACGCCAGCGATTCGAGCGCGTGGGCCAACGCGGCGGGGTCGTCCGGCGGCACGACCCACCCGGTCTCGCCGTGCGTTACCGCCTCGGCCAGCGCCCCGACGTCAGTCGTCACGACCGGCAGGCCCGACGCCAGGGCCTCCATCACGGCCAGCGGCAGGCAGTCGCCGCGCGTCGGGAAGACGAACAGATCTGCCTCGGCGAACAGCCGCAGCAGCGTGTCTGAATTCGGGACGACGCCGTTCCAGACCGTGACACCGGGCAGGCCGTCCGCCACGCCCGTATCCTTGGTGACGACGTGCAGGTGGGCGTCCAGGCCCGGCGGCAGCCGCCGGAACGCCTCCAAAAGTGTGTCCCCGCCCTTGCGCGCGAAGTCGCCGCCGACGAACAGCAGGTTGACCGGGCCGCCACGCTTTCCGGCCCGGTCGAAGTCCCAGCGCCCTGTATCGATGCCCGGCGGGATGACCGTGATCTTGTCGGCGGGGACGCCATAATCGGCCACCAGGGACGCTTTGGCCCACTCCGACCAGGCGACCAGGTGCCGGGCCGCGCCGAACGCGCGCCGGTTCAGCCGCATCTTCAGCGCCTCCAGCCGGGCGCTGCCGCTCGGGGCATGCCCATAGAAGGCCCCCAGGGCGTCATACTGGAGTGGCGTGGCATCCAGCGAGACGACGGAGGGGACGCGCCGCATCAGACCGGGGGAGAACAGCGACGTCACCTGGGTGTGGAACAGCGCGGAGTCCAGCGCGCGGACATGGCGGCGCAGGCCGAGCCAGGCCCCGAGCGAGGCGCGCACGGACCAGTTGGATCGCACGCCGGGCAACCGCGCCCAGGGCTGGGCCATACCGGCGTAGGGCAGGTCCACATACGTGGGCGTGATGTCGGGGCGGGCACCGAGCACGCGCTTGAGGTTCTGCGCGTGGGTGGTATGGCCGAGCGAGTATTCGAGGGCGAATCCGATGTTCATGGTCTTATGTCGGCTTCCCCGCGCCCAGACTTCATCACGTCCAGTATCCGCCCCAGGTTGACCCGGCAGTCGAAGCCCGCGCGCGCGTGGGACAGTGCCGCCTCTCCCAACGCCCGGCGCAGCGCGGCGTCGGCCACCAGCGCGTCCAGGCGGGCAGCCAAGGCGGCGTAGTCGTCCGGGGGGAGCAAAAACCCCGTCTCGCCGTCGGCGACGATCTCCGGGATGCCGCCCAGGCGCGAGACCACGACCGGCAGGCCGCAGGACATGGCCTCCATCGCCACCAGCGAGTAGCAGTCGGCGCGCGTGGGCAGCACAAATAAATCGCTTCGCTGATAAAGCGAGGCCAAGGCGGGGCTGTTGTTGGCGACGCCGTGGTGCACCGTGACATGGGGCGTATCTGGGACAGCGTCGCGCGTCACCAGATGCAGCTCCCAGGGCCGAGCCACCTGAGTCTCTTTGGCCCAGCGCAGCAGCAGGTCGCCGCCCTTGCGCGCGAAGTCGCCGCCCACGAACAGCAGCCGGACGACGCCGTCGTCCGGCCTCTGGGCGGGGTCGGGCCGGAACAAAGTCTGGTCTACTCCCGGCGAGACCGGAGTGATTTTTTCAGCAGGGACGCCGTAGCCGTCGCGCAGGCTCCGCGCCACCCACTCGTTCCAGGGGAATAAATGGGTGGCCGCCTGGTAAAGCCGGTGGGTCGCGCGGCGCTTCCAGCCGCCCCCCAGCCGGGCGCGGGCGCGCGAGTAGCCGTACTGTGCCCCCATCGCCTCCATCTGCGTCGGCGTCATGTCCATGACCAGAAACGAGGGCGCGGCGCGCACGAGGTCGGGGACGGACTTAGCCGCCCAGCTCGCCCAAAGGAGCGCGTCGCGCGAGCCGGCCGCGCCCAGCCCGTCGCGTATCTCGCGGACGCCGCGCAGGGTGCCCTTGATGCCGGACGGCAGGCCGGGCAGGCGCGCAAGGGGGCCGGCGTCGGCCTCGTAGCACACCGACACCCAGGCGGCGTCCACGGACGGGTCTTCGCCCACCACGCGCGCCCAGTTGAGCGCCTGCGTCTTGAGTCCGACCTGCTGGTCCATGATGAAGGCGAGTCGGTGCATAGGCTCAAGGGACATAGAGGGGAGCGGATCCTACTCGGCCAGCACCCGGTCCCGGAGGGCCGAGTAGATCAGGTGCCCGATCACCATGTGTGCGTCCTCGACCATCTGCATGTTGTCCGAGTGGACCACGACCTTGTGCTGGGCCAGACGTGCCAGCTTCCCGCCCCCGAAGCCGCTCCAGCCCAGCGTCGTCGCGCCCACGTCGTGGGCGGCCTCGGCGGCGGCGAGGACGTTGGGCGAGTTTCCGCTGCCGCTGATGGCGACCAGCAGATCGCCGGGCCGCAGCCAGGTCCGCGCCTGGCCGGCAAAGACGTGGGCGTACTCGGTGTCGTTGCTCCAGGCGGTCAGGAGCGGCACCGAATCGACGAGCGACAGGCACTCCCAGGGCCTGCCCCCGTGCAGGAACATGTTCTTCTGGAAGTCGGCGGGCAGGTGGCTGGCCGTGGCCGCCGAGCCGCCGTTGCCGCAGAAGACCGCGCGCCGCCCGCCCCGGTAGTTGTCCCACAGGAGGGCGGTAGCGGCGTCGATCTCGTCTGCGGAGATCTCCCCGAGGAGGGCGCTCATGCGGCCCAGGTAGTCGCGCGTAAAGCTCATCAGAATCTATGTTCCTATCTTCGTTCTGTTGACGTTCCTACGGCAGCGCCCGAATGAATTTGGCGGGGACGCCGCCCCATAGCTCGTTCGGCGGGATGCTCTTGTTGACCAGCGCGCCCGCGGCGATCACGCAGCCCGCGCCGATCTCGACCCCGCCCAGGACCGTGACGCGCGCCCCTAGCCAGCAGCCGTCCCCGATCGTGATGGGCCGCGTCATGCCCGGCCCGCTGCGCCGCCCCAACGGCCCGATGTGGTGCGACCCGGTCCACAGCATCGTCTCCGCACCGATGGCGACATCCCGGACGATGAGGATCGGCTCGCCCCAGACGGCGTACAGGGTGCAGCGCCGCTGGAGGCGGCTCCGGTCGCCGATGGTGATGAAGCGCGCTTCCTGGCCGAAGTCGATGTGCGGGTTCAGCCTGACCCCCGGCCCGATCTTGGCCTGGATCAGGGCGCGGGCGAGACGGGCGCGTGACCCCTCCAGGAACAACAGGTTCGGCATCAGCCGGTCTGCGAGGACGGAATAAAGGCTGTGCCGCCCGCAGCGCCCCAGCAGAGCCAACATCCGTCCGGGTCCCCTCAAGAGGCCCCCTCCCGCCGCGCCAGCGCGAGCAGGAACTTGAGCGTCTTCCTCACGCCCTGCCTCCAGAAGGACAGCGCCTCCCCCACGCGGCACCGGCCCAAGGCCTCGCGGGCGGCTCGGAACTGGAGGTGGGCGGCCAAAAAGCGGTCGAAATCGAAGGCGCGTCGTACCCGCCTCGCCTGCTCCGGCGTCAGACCTTCGCCGCGACTCCACTTCTGCGCGAACGGCGTCCGGTCGCCGGCGAGGTCGGTCAGCCGGGAGGCGCTGTCGCCGTGCCGACGGTAGTGGAGCAGCACCGTCGGGACGTGGTGGACCGGGGCCAGCAGGGCGCACCGCATGACCATGTCCAGGTCCTCGAACCCCTTGCGGCGCAGCCGCTCGTCCCAGCCATCCGTCTGCGCGTAGACCGCTCGCCGGATCAGGCAGGACGACGGGATGGCGAGGTGGAACGCGACCAGAGCCGCCAGCGGCGTCTCCGGCTCCGTGTCCGGCAGGGGCCGTGCGCCGCGTCGGGTCGGGACGAAGCGCAGGGAAGGCTGCCGGTTGGCTTCTTCGAGGGGGCGGTCATCAGCGTCAACCCACGTCCGCGCGCAGTACGCCAGGCCCACCTCGGGATGCGCCTCCAGGTAGCCCGCCAGGGTCGCCAGGGCCTCCGGCTCCAGGCAGTCGTCGGCGTCCAGAAACAAGAGGAACTCGCTGCCGACGGAGCAGGCGGCGTAGCCGTTGTTGCGCGCGTTCTCCATGCCCCCGTTCGGCTGCCGCAGGAGTCGGACGCGGGGATCACGCGCGGCGAACTCCAGCACGACGCGGGCCGAGTCGTCGGGGCTGCCGTCGTCCACGACGACGTGCTCCCAGTCCGTCAGCGTCTGCGCCCGGACGCTCTCCAGGGTGCGCGCGATGAACCGCTCGGCCTTGTAGCAGGGCGTGATGATGCTGACCTTCGGCATAAAGGCGTTATCGGCTCCGGGGCGTCTTCCCCTCACCCCGGCGGCAAAAACAGCAGCGTCCGTCGGTCCACGGGCGTCAGCCAGCCCCGCGCGAAGCCGCGCAGGAACGCGCCGATCCGCCCCAGCCCGCGCGGACGGCGTCCGCGCAGCAGGTCCGCGACCAGCGGCCAGAGCGCGAACCGCCCGAACTCGGAGACCAGGACGGCGGCGAAGCGCCAGTGGCCGCACTTGAGGGGCTTGGCGTAGGCCGCCCCGATCCCGTACCAGTCCCGCCGCGACAGCGCGCGCCCCTCCTGCCAGGTGCGGAAGCCCGCGTGTACCACGGCGACCGCGTCGGTCTCGTACACCTCATGTCCGCGCAGCAGGGCGCGCACGGCCATGTCGCCGTCCTCGCAGGACGGGAACGCCGCGCCCGCGCCCAGCATCTCGTCGAACCCGCCCAGGGCCAGGACGACCGGGCGGCGCACGGCGATCCCGGCCCCGATGCCGCGCGCCGCGCGCTTGTCGCGGATGTCCGAGAGCAGCACGCTCCCGGCCCGGCAGTACGCCGGGATGAAGCCCGCCGTCTGGTCATGGGGGGCCGGGGCGACGTTGCAAAAGGCGACAGCGACATTGGGGTGCGCGGTGAAGACCTGGGCCATGACGTTCAGCCAGTCCGGCGGCACCTCGCAGTCGTCATCCGTCATCGCCACGACCTCGGATCGGGCGTGGCCCAGCCCGACATTCCTCGCCCGGCCCAGCCCCCGCGTGTCGCTGCGGAAATAGCGCAGGCGGGGGTCGGCGCGCAGCGGGGCCAGCGCCTCCGCCGTCACGTCATCGGTGCTCTGGTCCACCACGACCACCTCGAAGCTCGGGTGGACGCCGGCAAGGATGGACGACACCGTGGCGGCGGCAGCCCCCCCCCGGTTGCGCGTACAGACTAGGGCGGTGATGAGTGGTGTGTCGCCAGACAAAGCGTTCCCCCGACGGGCAGCGAGAAGCAGAGGGCCGGATCACCGGCCCCCCGCAGTGTACCCCAACCCCGGCACATTCCGCCCGGCTAGCTCGGGAAAGCGTCCAGGACGCTAAAACCCAAGTTGTCCCAATGCCGCTCGTCCGAGAAGGGGCGCTGGTTGTACCAGTAGGAGTCGTAGGGATACCACTCCATCAGCTCGGCGCGGTCGTTGAAGGTGTGGTAGACCTGATGCAGGAAGTAGACCTGGCACTTGTCGAAGGGCAGGCTGACGCCCTGGGGGAAGTCGCGCTCCCGGACGACGTTGTACAGGCCGTCGGGCGTGGTCTCCTGGATGCGGTAGTGCGTCCTGGACAGGTACAGGTCGAAGCGGTGGCGCTTGTCCAGGTCCTGGGTGGTCCCGTTGGCGAACGGGCCGACGTGGTCCCACATCACGCGGGAGACCGCGGCGTTGTCGTCCCCCGTCACGCACTGCATCAGGTCCACGCCGGGCGCGCTGCCGTCGCCCGCGAAGAGCTGGAGCTTGTGGGACTCGGCCCCGATCTGCCAGCGCAGCAGGTTGCCGCTGACGGTGGGGCGGCGGCCGAAGTCGTCGAACTTCGCCGCGTCGATCAGCGTGTCACCCGCCTCGCCGATCATCAGCTCGCACCAGCGGCGGCTGTCGAAGTGGGCGTCCACCTCGAACGTGACGTGCAGGACCTTGCCGCCGGACAGGTCGGCGGTCGCGCGGGGCATCATCACCAGCGAGGCGTCATTGTTGTGCGGCCCGTTGGGCGAGCCGGGGCCGCCCCCGTCGTAGGTCGTGTCCATGAAGTGACCGCCCATGACGAAGAACTTGGAGTTGGTCAGGTCGGCCCCGTACTGGCGGACCTCCCACTTGTCGTTGGTGTACGCGGCGTAGTCGCGCGCGTCGCCGTAATACTGGCCGCCGTCGAGGGGGGCCGGCGTGGGCTGCCGGACGAAGGGCCGGCTGCCGCGGAAGTTATCGAAGAAGGCCTGCGCCCCCGTCAGCGCCACGGGCTTGCAGTCCACGTGGAAGGAGTCCGAGGACGCCAGCACGGTGGGGACGTCCGAGGGGTCGCCCTGGCCGTTGATGGCCTCGCCCTTCATCATCCCCTCCATCCCGGCCATGCCGCTCGCGGTGCCGTCGCCCGTCGAGCCGTCCATGCGCTGGAACGGGCCGAGCTTGTCCACGGCCTCGACCACCAGATCCGCGCCCCGCGCCGGGTCGATGCCGTTCCACTCGATAGCAACCGGGGTGCGCGGCACCAGGCCTGCCCGCTGCTCCTGCGTGATGACCCCGGCGTACTTGACCTTCGACGAGTCCCCGCTGAGGTGGATGCGGTAGTCCGTGACGCCCGGAAGGGGCGCGAAGAACACCACGGCGCTGTCGTCATTGGCGACGACTCGGGTGATCTGGACCTTGACGCCCAACGCGGCGGGGGCCGCCGTCAGGGCCGTGGCCGAGGCGGGCGCAGACAGCGCGCCCTCAATGACCGAGGGGCAGTCCGTGTTGTCGCCCGCCACGGCATACGTGTGCGTCTCGCCCGGATTGACGTCGGTGTCGATGTAATAGGCCCGCCAGACGTCGGACGCCACCCGCGTACCGTCCCGGTACACGCTGTACGAGTTGGCGTTGCGGCGCCCGTGCCAGGAGAGCACGACGCGCGGACGGCCCGCGTTCCAGTCTGGGGCGGCCACGAGCGTGTCTGGGGTGTCCGGCGTGCCTTGAGTCCAGGCGGGCGGGGCGGCGGGGTCCTGGCAGTCGCGGTAGCCGACCGGGGCCGAGGGCAAGCTTTCGACGCCCTGGGCGTCCGTGGCGGTGACGGTGAACAGGCCGCCCTGCCGGATCACGCCGGCGGGGACGGTGAATGCCGGGGCGGTCAGGCCCTGGACGAGGGGCACGTCGGACTGGTAGACGCTGTACGAGGCCGCGCCGGGCACGGGGGTCCACGCCAGCGCGTCGGTGATCGCGGGTCCCCAGACGCCGCGCACGTGGAGGTTGACCGGCGCGGTCAGCGGGGCGGGCGGGCCGGGGGCGACGGCAGAGGCGGGGGCCGAGGGCGCGCTCTGGCCGGCCGCGCTCAGGGCCGTGACGGTATAGGTGTAGGAACGGCCGCTCGTGACGGCCATGTCGGTCCAGGCCGTGTCCGTGACATCGGCGGTCTTCACGCCGTCGCGGAAGACGGCGTAAGAGGCCGCGCCGGGCACGGCGCTCCATGCCAACAGGATGTGCGGCATGGGCATCTCGCACCGGGGGCAGTCCGCCACCCACGCGGGCGTGGCGGTCAGGTTCAGGGGCGCGGCGGGCACCAGGGCGGGCGTCAGCGCGATGCCGTCCAAGAAAAAGGACGCCTGGGCCGTGCCGGTGGCGTCCTGAATCCAGAACCCGTCCACGTCCGAGGCACCGTCCACGCCCAGGCTTTGGAGCGTGACCGTCACCGCCCGCCACGCGCCCGCGGGCAGCGGGGCGAGCGCGACGGGGGCCTGGGGGACGCCCGACCGCAGGGCGCGAACCATCAGGCGCTGGCCGCCGGCCGCGCCGCCGTGGGCCAGAAAGGTCAGGGCGGCATCCTGCGCGGCGTTGAAGGCCGCATGGTGCAGGTAGAGGGCTTGCCACGGCCCCGCCGTCACGCGGACGACGTGCCCGGACGGGGCCGGGCCGGACGGGGCGGGGTTGGCGGCGGCAAGATCTAGCCCGGCCCAGCCCCAGCACTGCCAATCGTTCTGGAAGCCGTCGGCGTAGACCACCTGCCCCCCGCCCAGGGGGACGGTGGCGGTCGCCGGGACGCCGCGGCTTCCCTCGCGGCCCCAACTCACGGAAGCGACGGCGTAGGTGTGCGTCTCGCCCCCCGCCACGGCGTAGTCGGTGTCGCGGGGAGAGGCGGTGCGGGTCAGGAGTGTGCCGTCGCGGTAGACGTCGTAGGCACTGGCCTGCCGGACGGCCCGCCAGGACAGGCGGACCTGCGCGCCCACGGGCTGGACCAGCCCGACGGCTCTCAGCCCGCCGGGCGGGGGCGCGGCGACCTGGGCCTGGACGGGCGGGGCACCCGCCAGCATCCCGGCGAGGGCCAGCGCGGCCCAGGCCGGGCAGGGGGCAAAGCTGATCTTCGCTTGATTGCTATGTCTTCTCAAATGGGTTTTCCTGTGGGCGTCTGTTTATGGGGACACGGGCCAAAGGCCGCGCGCGGTGGTAGGTGTTGGGCAGCCGCCCGAGGGCACCTGCTGCCGGAATTATCGGTCATTCCCGCCGAAAAGGGAAGGGGTTTCCGGCCAGAAGCCAAAAAACCAGCACTATTGCTGGGGTTTTAGAAGGAATTGCGCGGAAGCTGAGGACCACGCCTTGACAGAATCCCGAAATTGATGTTATAGTGTGGTTCAAGCAGAAATGCTCTCGTCTCACCCGCAGCGCCGCGGTGGAGGAGCGTCTGACCCCGGCATGGGACTCTTCGGTTTCCCGCACTCCGCCGCCCGGTCATCCGCCGCCCGCGATCTTATTCCCTACCGCATTTCGTTCATTTCGTTCAGGAAAGTGAGAATATATGAAGCACTCCTCCCTCGCCGCGGCGATGCTGGGCGCGGCTGCGCTCGGCCTGCTGGCGCGCGGCGCGGCCGCACAGCCCCTGGTCCCCTTCCAGCCCCCCCACCGCCACTCGATGGTCGCCGGCCCCGCCCCCGCCGAGGGCGTCGTGACCCCGGTGCGCCGCGCGCGCAGCTTCGTCAGCGCCCCGCGCCCCGGCACCGCCGTCCCCGGCGGCCCCCTGGTGCCGCGCGCGGCGGGCTACGCGCAGGCCTTCGCCACAGCAGCGGGCGGCGTCAGCCCCGTGATGGACCCGTGGACGGCGGTCGGCCCGGCCCCGCTCCATAACGCCGGCGGCGCGTTCGGCGGCCCCTACGACCCGCGCCCCGACCAGCAGGACGATGCGGGTTCTCCAGCAGCGTGACCCGCGCCCCGCCCTCGGCCCTACGACCCGCGCCCCGACCAGCAGGACGATGCGGGCCTCCTCCAGGACATTTCGGGCCGCATGGTGGCGATTGCGCTGGACCCAAGCGACCCCAACACCTTTTACATCGGCGCGGCCGGCGGCGGCATCTGGAAGACCACGGATGGTGGCAAGAGCTACCGCGCGCTGACCGACTTCACCGGCGACACGGCCATGGGCAGCATCACCGTCGCGCCCTCCAACCCGCAGGTGATCTACGCCGGGAGCGGCGAGGCGAACTTCGCCGGCGACTCGCGCTGGGGCAACGGCGTCCTGAAATCGACCGACGGCGGCGCGACCTGGTCCGTCATCCCCGGCCCGGTCACCGCTAACAGCCCGCGCGGCGTCTTCTTCCGCAAGGCCATCTCGCGCATCCAGGTGGACCCGACCGACGCCAACACCGTCTACCTGGGCACGGTTATCGCAGCCCTAAACGGCAATGGCTTCTCCGACGGCGGCGTCTGGAAGACGACCGACGGCGGCTACACCTGGACCAACACCACGGCCGGCAAGCCCGGCCTCACCTCGCTCGCGCTCTACACCGACGTGGCGATGAACGCCCAGCAGCCCAGCGTCCTGTACACGGCGGTCGGCTACCCCGGCCAGTTCTCCCGCAACGGCGTGTTCAAGACCGTGGACGGCGGCGACACCTGGACGCGGCTCACCGGCGGCCTGCCGCTGCCCACCGACGCCAACCCTCCCGGCGGCCAGACGACCATCGCCCTGTTCCCGTCGGCGGACGGCACGGCGGACACGGTGTACGTCTCGATCCCCGACACCAACCAGAACCTGCTCGGCCTGTACAAGTCGGTTGACGGCGGCGCGTCGTTCGCCAAGCTGCCCGCCCCCGACTACCTGACCGGCCAGGCGTTCTACGACAACGCCGTGGTCGTCAGCCAGGCGAACCCGAACGTCTTCTTCGCGGCGGGCAAGGTCAACTACGCCGACGTAAGGGGATTCCAGTATCCGAATCCGCCCACACCTACGGACTACAACAACCTGCGGACCCTGGTCGGCACGACCGACGGCGGCAAGACGTTCCACGACTTCTCACTGGGCAAGGGTTTCGTCGGCCCGCACACCGATACGCACGCGCTGGCCTTCACCCTCGACGGCAAGCTGCTCGACGGCAACGACGGCGGCATCTGGCGGCTGGAGAACCCCACCGTCGCCAACCCCACCCCGCCGGCCAACGACATGGATGCCAGCAACAGCAACATCCAGTGGACCGACATCAACGCCAACCTGAACACGCTCCAGTTCACCGGCATCGCGCTTGACCCCAGCAATGCCACGGTCGCCTACGGCGGCGCGCAGGACAACGGCACCAGCAAGCAGACCGGCAAGGACAACTGGACCCAGGTGCGCGGCGGCGACGGCGGCTTCACTCGCGTGGACAATTCCCACCCGCAGACGGTCTACCACGAGTATTTCGGCATCTCGCTGGAGCGCTCCGACGACGGCGGCCAGACGTGGAACGGGGCCACCAACGGCATCAACCCCGACGACCCCTCCGGCAACTTCAACCTGGTCGGCGGCTTCGGCAAGGGCACCGACCCCGCCGCCTTCTACGTGCCCTACAAGCTGGACCCACTGAACCAGTCGCACGTCGTCTACGGCACCGACCACCTGTACCTGTCCACCGACAAGGGCGACAACTTCGTCGCTATCGGGACGCCCGGCGTTGCCGGGTTCAACCCAAACGACGGCACCATTGACACGCTGGCCGTCGCCGGCAGCACGATCTACGCCCATACCTTCACCCAATTTTATGTCAAGGGTGTCCTTCAAACGTTCAGCAACGTTTACGTCACCACAAACAACGGCGCGACCTGGACGGACCGCAGCATCCCCAACGTCCTCGATCCCCTGGGCGACCTGTTCGTGGACCCCGCCAACCCGCAGGACGTCCTTGCCGCCAAGGACACGTTCGACGACGCCTCGGTGGGCAAGATCTTCCGCTCCACCAACGGCGGCGCGGCCTGGAGGAACATCACCGCCAACCTGCCGGACCTGCCCTTCAACGCGATCAAGCGCGACCTCAAATCCGGCGTCCTGTACGCCGGCGGCGACGACGGCGTGTATTCCACCGTCAACTTCGGCGGCTCGTGGAAGCGCATCGTGGGCAGCCTGCCCACCGTGCAGGTGGTGGACCTCGACGTCATCAACCCGACCAAGCTGCTCGGCGCGGGCACCCACGGGCGCGGCCTGTACACCACCCCGCTGTCCAGCACGGTCGCCGCCCCCAACGTCATCGGGACGGCAAAGCTGACCCGCACGTCGGCGGGCACGGTCCAGGTCGTCCTGACCCTGAGCAACTTCGGCATCTCCGCCGGCCCGGCCGGGTCGGGGGCGGCGGACGCCCTGAACGCGGTGCTCAACAGCATCACGCTTAACGGCAAGACCGGCACCCCACCCACACCGATCACGGTCGGCGCGATCGCGCCCTACAGCCAGGTGCCGAGCCTGACCTTCACCTTCACCGGCGTCCCAGCGGGGCCGGGCACCCTGAAGTTCGCGGGCACCTTCACCGGCGGCACCTTCGGCGGGTCGCAGCGCGTCTCGGTGCCATAGGTTCTGCCTCAGAGGAAAGAGAAAACGAGGAAAGAAAAAAGATGACACCACTGCTCACGCACATCAAGCGCGCCGGCCTGGCTGCGGGCCTGCTGCTGACGGCGACCACCGCCCAGGCCGGGGGCCTGACGCTCACGTTCACCCCCGACACCCAGACGATCTTGGCGGGCGACACGGGCGTCTTCACCGGGACGATCAAGAACATCAGCCCGATCCCCATCTTCCTGAACGGAGACAGCTTCACGGCATTGTCCCCCGGCCTGACGGCAGACGACACGCCGTTCCTGATGAACGCGCCGGCCTCGCTGGCCCCCGGCGCGATCTACGACTCCGGCCCGGCGGGCCTGTTCGATATCTCGGTCGCGCCGGGGACGCCTGACGGCACCTACACCGGCTTCTTCAACATCCTGGGTGGGGCGGACCCTAACGCGCAGATCGTCGAGGCCACCCAGAAATTCACGGTCCAGGTCGTCCCGGAGATGTCTTCTCTGGTCTCCATGGCGGGCCTGGTCGTCCTGGGCCTCTGCACCAGCGGCCTCGTCGCTTCGCGCCGCAAGCGTGCGCCCTCCGCCTGACGCAGGCACTCGGACGACAGCCCGGAACAGCACAAGGCCCGGCACGGTTTTAAACCGTGCCGGGCCTTTTTTCGTGCGCGCAGGGACGCGGGTTCCTACGCTTCCTCCTCGAACTGCGCGGCGTACAGGGCAGCATACGCCCCGCCGCGCGCCAGCAGGTCCCGGTGCGTCCCGCGCTCGACGATGCGGCCCGCTTCCAAGACCAGAATCAGGTCGGCAGCCAGGATCGTGGACAGGCGGTGGGCGACGGCGAAGGTCGTCCGGCCCGCCATCAGGGGCACTAAAGCTGCCTGAATCAGCCGTTCTGACTGCGTATCCAGGGCCGATGTCGCCTCGTCCAGGATGAGGATGCGCGGGTCCTTGAGAATCGCGCGGGCGATGGCGACGCGCTGCTTTTCGCCGCCGGACAGCTTGTAGCCGCGCTCGCCCACGACCGTGTCGTAGCCGTCGGGCAGGGACGCGATGTGGTCGTGGATGGCGGCGGCGCGGGCCGCAGCCTCGATCTCCAAGTCGGTCGCGTCGGGGCTGCCATAGCGCAGGTTGACCCGGAGGGTGTCGTGGACCAGGTACGTCTCCTGGGTCACCACGGCGATGATGGCACCCAGCGATTCGAGCGCGAGGGCACGGACGTCCAGCCCGTCAATCGTCACGCGGCCCGCGTCGGCGTCATACAGCCGGGGGATCAGGTAAGTCAGCGTGGTCTTGCCCGCGCCTGAGTGTCCGACCAGAGCGATCAACTGACCCGGCGCGGCCTCGAACGAGACGTCGTCCAGCGTGGGCGACGGCTGGCCCTCGTCGTAGCGGAACGAGACCTGCTCAAATGCCACCGCGCCTTTGACCTGCTGGGGCGTGAGACGCACGGCGTCGGGCGCGTCCACGATGTCCTGCTTCAGGTCCAGATACTCGAAGATGCGGTCGAACAGGGCCAGGGCGCTCGTCACCTCCACCTGGACATTGAGCAGCCCGGTCAGCGGGAAAAACAGCCGCGCTTGCAGCGTCGTGAAGGCCACGATGGTGCCCAAAGTCAGATGACGGTCGCCGCGCCCGACGATCAAGTCCGCCGCCAGCCAGTAGACCAAGACAGGCGTCAGCGAGAACGTCAGCCCGATCAGGTTGAAGAAGACGCGGAAGATCATCGCCTGCTTCACCTGGCCCGCCGTCAGCGCGTCGTTCTCCTCGCCGAAGCGCGCCAGGGCCAGCGCGCGCCGCCCACTGGTCTTGGTGAGCAGCACGCCCGAGACCGACAGCGTCTCCTGCATCGTCGCGTTCAGGTTCGCCAGCCGCGTTTGCACGTCCGCCCGGACGCCGCGCGCGACCTCCCCCACCCGCGCGCCGCCCAGGGCGAAGACGGGCAAAATGCCCACCGACAGCAGCGTCAGCCGCCAGTCCATCAGCATCATGGCGACCAGCGTGGACAGCACGACGGTGACGCTGGACAGCACGCTCGCTGCCGTGTCGCTCAAGACCGACTGGACCCCGCCGACGTCATTGGCGAGCCGCGACTGAATCTCGCCCGTGCGCGTGTCCGCGAAGAACTTGAGGGCCATCCCCTGCAAGTGGTCGTACAGCCGGTTCCGCAGGTCGCGCATAATGCGCTGGCCCACCTGGATGCTCCACAGCCCGTACAGCAGGGTCAGACCGGTCGAGACCAGCGTGGCACCCAGCGTCAGCAGCGTGTCGCGCGTGACCAGCGTCATGTCGCGCGCCAGCAGGCCCTGGTTGATGATCGCCCGCAGCAGAAACGGCGGCAGCAGGCCGATCGCAGCGGCCAGCAGCACGGTCAGCCCGATGCCCCAGACCAGCGCCTGATAAGGCCGGAACGCCGCGACGACCCGCCGGACCGTGTCCGGCTTCAGCGGCTTCTTTTCCCCCTCCCTCGGTCCGCCGGCGGCCCTCACTGAACGACCCCGCGCACCCACGCCTCGATGGCCGGGGCGGGACGGGCACCGGACGTCCGGGCAGCCTCGCGCCCGCCCACGAAGACGGCCATCGTGGGGATGGAGCGGACGGCGAAGCGCGCCCCGAGATCGGGCAGGGCCTCGGTGTCGATCTTGACGACCAGCCACGCCCCCGCCTGTGCCTGGGCGACTTTTTCGAGTTCCGGCGCGACCATGCGACACGGCCCGCACCAGGGTGCCCAGAAGTCTACGACGACCGGCAGCGGCGATGCGCCGACCAGGGCGTCGAACTGGGCCGCGCTGTGAATGTCCAGCGGCGCGGCCAATGCAGGCAAGTCCGCCTGGCACTGGCCGCACGTCCCCTCGGCACTCAGCCGCGCGTAGGGGACGCGGTTCTTGCGTCCGCAGTGCGCGCAGGCCGACACCACGCCCTTGTCATCCAGCATCGGCTTCATCATCTCTGCTTCTCCTCGAAGTAGCGCGCCATCGTCTCGGTGTGGGTCGAAAAGGCCAGCGTCAGCGGCACGCGCGCGACCGTCATCCCCGAGGTCTCGCTTGAAGCCCGAAACGGGGGCAGGTCCGCCTCGGCCGTCGGCGAGGCCAGCCCGAAGACCAGCAGCGTCCCGTCCGGGGTACTGCGGGCGTCGAACAGCGTGATGCCCTGGGAGTCGATCTCGATGCCGGTCTCCTCGCGCACCTCGCGCGCCCCGGCCTCCTGCCAGCTTTCGCCGATCTCGATGAACCCGCCGGGCAGGCCTAAGCGCCCGGCCTGCGGCTCGTTGGTGCGCCGCACGAGCAGCAGGCCGTCGCCCACGGGCAGCAGGACCACGGAAACGGGGAGCGGGTTGCGGTACGTGGTCTGGCAACACCGCAGGCAGCGGCGGGGCCAAGGCAGCTCCGGCGGAAACGGAGCGCCGCAGTAGGAGCAGTGCGAGTCCTTGGGTGGCGTGGTCATTGAGGAGGAAACACCGCCGAGGGCGGGCGTGTTCCGACGCGGGAGGGGACGACGAAAGCCCCGGCGATGCTTGGGCATCGCCGGGGCTTTCGTGTCTGCCAGAAGCGGCATCAGGCGCGGCGGCGGCGGGCGACGACAAGCCCGCCCAGGCCCAGGGCGAGCAGGAGGGCGAACGAGGCGGTCGTGGAGGCCTCGGGGACCGGGGCCGCCTTGACCACGTCCAGGGTCAGCGAGGGGACGTTCCCGGCGGTGCCGCCGCCCGACCCGGCGAAGGAGCCGGAAACGCCGGGCGTCTGCGAGTCGGCGGCGACCAGCAGGCGGATGTTGCCCCCGGTGCTGAGCTGGCCGGCGAGCAGGGCCTGCTCGGCGGGCTGGAGGCCGAAGGAGAACGTCAGCGGCTGGTCGGGCAGCGAGGGCAGGCTCGCGGGCGTGGAGGCGTAGTCGGCCGCACCGAGGAAGTAGAGGGTGTTGAGCTGGGTCCCCAGCCCGCCGTTCTGCGCGCCTGCGGCGGTCGTGTCGTATTTGAGCGACGACACGGGGGCGGTGCTGTCCGAGAGGTAGAAGTCCAGGGTGCCGGGGGCGGTGGCGCTGAAGGGCTGGTCGCCCAGCCCGACCGTGACGGACGGCCCGACGCTGGCGATGGTCTGCGGGTTGCCATTGGCGTCGGGGACGGTGTTGCCGGTGAAGTCGATGACGCCGAAGGACTCGTACTTGGTGCCGGCGTTCGGCCCCTCGACGTCCAGATACTTCGTGCCGGAGCCGGGGCCGGTCGTCCCGATCTGCGCGGTCGCCCCTGAGGCGTCGCCGGGGAACTGGGCGGGGAAGGCGTAAAGCGTGTCGGTCTGCGCCCAGGCCCCGGCCGAGGCCAGGGCGGTCAGGGCGGCGGCGAGGCCGAGGGTCTTGAGGGTGTGCATGGGGGAGTTTCCTTTTCCGGGACGGTCTTAGGATCAGCACCCCGGCCCCTCTTCGATCTCAAAGGGGGCCGGGACATGACAGGGCGGGAGGCTAGTCGCCGTCGGCGTCACGGGCCGGGGCGGCCTTGGCGGCGGCGGACGGAGCGGCGACCGGGAGGACGCCGTGGCGCGGCGCGGGCATCGGCGAGCCGACGCCCTTGACGCTCTTCCAGATGATCTCGTTGAGGGCCTGCGCCGGGACCAGGTCCTCCTTGCTGAAGTCCATCTTGTCCGACAGCTTGGCGAGCCGGGCGTACTGCGGGTTGGCCTTGAGGAACGCGGCGGAGGCGGTCTGGGTGACGGTGCCCGTGTCCTCGGGCAGCAGCGCGACGGTCGCGCCGCTCGGGGCCGACTGGAAGTCCGGGCCGAAGGACGGCGCGTAGGCGTCGTTCTGGTTCAGCGGGCCGACGCCCAGCAGCAGCCCGATGGACTTGATGACGCTGGCGCTGTTGTGGAACGTGTGGTCCACGGTGTTCGGCTTGACGTAGGGGCTGATGACGTAGCAGGTCGAGCGGTGGCAGTCCACATGGTCCGGCCCGTCCTGCGCGTCGTCCTCGATCACGAAGATCGCCGTGTTGTTCCAGATGGGGCTTTGGCTGACCGCCCGTGCCAGTTCGGCGACGCCGTAGTCGTTGTCGGCGAGGTGGGCGGCCGGGGTCGGCTTGCCGGTGCTGTAGCCCGCCGTGTGGTCGCTCATCAGCTTGACCGTCATCAGGCTCGGGACGTACTTGTCGTAATTGCCGCCGTCGGCCCTGGCCGAGGCGAGCATGGCCTGGAACTCGCGGTTCCACTCCTGGAAGCGGCTCGGGGCGTTGAACTTGCCGTAGGTCCGGCGGGGGTACGGGGCGCTGTTGCCCCCCGTCGTGGGCGCGTCGCTGTCGGCGTAGTCGGTGTCGAACTTGCGGAAATCGACATCGGTGTAGCCGTTGGCGGCGCGGTCCAGCAGGCCGCCCGTGTAGTGGCCGCCCGGCGTCAGGCCCAGCTCGCCGGGGTAGTTGTCGGGGATCTGCCGCGCCGACCCCGTGGAGGTGAAGAAGCCGTAGTTGCGGAAGGTCAGCCCGGCGCGCTCGACGGCGTCCCAGATGAAGCCGCCCGGCTCGGTGGCGACGTCGGTGATCGGGGCCGCGCCGTTCGGGAACTGGGCGGAGTAGGCGGTGCCCTCGGGGCTTTTGGCCGGGAAGCCGCCCACGATGTAGCCGTTGTTCTGGCCCTCGAAGTCGTACTGCCGGCCGCGGCTGCTGTACTGGTAGGGGACGTTCTTGATGGTGTACTCGTTCGCCATCGCCGACGTGGCCCAGTTCCAGCCGTCGGGGCTGACCTCGGAGGCGTCGTAGAAGTTGTCCAGCCAGACGAACTGGGTCTCCAGCGCGTGCAGGTTGGGTGTCACCTTCTGGCCGAAGACCGCCAGGCCCGCGTCACCGTTGACCGCCTGGCCGTTGACGGTCTGGACATCGCCCAAGACCTGGTCGTAGGTGCGGTTCTCCTTGACGATGTAGATGACGTGCCGGATCTGCTTGGATCCGGCCAGCCCGATCTGGGTCAGCGTGTCGTTCGCGGTGCTGCCGCCGACGTTGTTGGCGATCACCTGCGCCGTGTCGCCCGCCAGAGTCGGGGCGTCGGGGATGGGGAGGCTCAGGACGTTGCCCTCGATGATGCTCAGGTCGTAGAAGGTGTCCTCGTACTCGTTGGGCGAGGCCGGGGTCGTCTTGACGTGGCCGGGATTGGGGTTGGCCGCTGCCGTCCCCTTGGCGTTCGCCACCAGCAGGTTGCCGCTGCCGCCCACGGCGACCGCGCTGGGGTACCAGCCGGCGGGGATGGCCCCGGTGACCGTGCCGGCCGCCGTGTCCACGACGGCGACGGCGTTCATGTCGCCCAGGGTCGCGTACAGCGTCCTGCCGTCCGCCGTCAGGAACAGGCCGGTCGGCGTCACGCCCGGAATGCCGGCCGCGCCCTGGGGCCGCAGCGAGATCGTGCCGGTCACGGTGTCGCCGGCCGTGCTGATGACGCTGACGCTGTCATCCTGGGCGTTGGCGACGTACAGCTTCTTGGCGACGCCGTCGTAAGCGAAGGCGACCGGGTGCGAGCCGCCGACGATGGCACCGGGTGTGCCCGCAGCGACCACCGGCTGCGTACCGGTCTTGATGAACTTGGGCGCGGACGCGACGCCGTTGGTCAGCCCGATGGAGTAGATCCCGCCGTCGCGCTGGCTGCTGACATACACCTTGCTGCCGTCCGGCAGGGCGCTCACCGCGTAGGCGTAGGAGGGCGGCGTGAAGGGCAGGGTCCGGCCCGGCTGCAGCGTGCTGTGGGACAGGGTCTGGTAGGTGCCCAGATAGTCCTGCCCGGTGTTGAACAGGACGCGCGAGACCTCGGGGGCCGGGCCGGACGTGCCGGCGGCGGTGGCGGTATTGTAGACGACCAGGCTGCTCGGCGTGGTCAGCGGCGCGGTGTTGCTGACGTTCACGGCGACGTACAGGAGGCCGTTACGGTCCAGGGACAGGCCCGCCGGGAAGTCGGACGGCTGCATCTTGATCGTCCCGGTCTGGCTCAGGCTGCCGTCGGCGGCGACCGTGACCACGGCGACCGAGGCGTTCGCGCCCTGGGCGGCGTAGACGGTGTACGTCCCGTCGGCGTTGCCCTTGACGGCGAGGCCGTAATACAGTCCCTTGCGGCCCGAGTAGGGGGCACCGAAGGCGAGCAGCGACTTGGAGACGGGCGGCAGGGCCACGGAGCCGTCGGTGGGCGTGGGCGGCGTGGAGGTGATCGGCTGGGCGAGCTGGCCGGTCTTGGCGTCCAGGCAGGTCAGGTACTGGCGGAAGCCCATGTCGCTGACCAGGGCGTACTTGCCGTCCGGGGTCAGCACCATGTTCATGGGCAGGCTGCCCACGTTCTGCGTCCCCGTCGACTGCGGGGAGATCTTTTTGCCGGTGACGAGCTGGGTCTGGCTCGGGGCCGTCGCGGCCTGAGTCGCGGCGGGCAAGCCGCCCAGGAGGAGGCCGGCGGCGGCGGCGGCGAGGCCGCGCGGGCGGCGCGCGGAGGAAGAAATACGCATGATCAAGAGTTTCCTTTCCAGGAAGCGGCACGGGCCGAGGCGAACGGGGCCTGACGCCGGACGATCTCCGGCGAGCGGATCCGACTGAGGAACGGGCCTATCTTGACGCACCGGCATTAACCCAGTATTAACACGAGGTTAAGTTTACGTTAAGAGCAGGGGGGGAGGGGCCGGGGCGGGTATATCAACGGCATGGGAATCAAGCAAGTTGCTGGGGAAAGCCGCGGCCTGACGCGGCGGGGTTTTTTGGGGGCGCTGGCCGCCCTGGGGGCGGGCGGTCTGCTGGCCGGCTGCGGTGGGGGCGGGGGTTCCCCGTCCCCGCCCAACAGCCAGGTCCTGCCGGACCTAGGCCGCTTCGCGCCGAACTACGCGGGCGATGTCATCCGCAACCGATGGCCGGTCCTGCCGGTGCGGGTCCACTTCACCAATGACATCGTGCTGACGCCGCCGGGGGGCGCGGCGACGCGGGTGAACGACCTGATCCGGGCCGCCTTCGACCGCTGGCCCGCGGCGACCGGGGGCATCATCGGGTACGTGCTGACGGACGACCCCGCCCAGGCCAATATCTCGGTCACGACGACCACGATCCCGGACCCCTCCGGCCTGTCGGAGACCGGCAGCACGTCGGTCACGGCGGGGGGTGGGGTCCTGGCGGCGGCGACCGTACAGGTCTACGTCTGGCCGGACATCACCGTCCTTGAGCTGACCCAAGGCCTGCCGGCGACTGCCGCCCACGAGTTCGGCCACGCGCTGGGCATCGAGGGCCACAGCCCCGACCCGAGCGACCTCATGTACGTCTCGCACGACCCCAACGCTGATGTCCCGCTGTCGCTCCGCGACGTCAACACGGTCAAGACGCTCTACTCGTCGCTGTTTTAGCGGCAGGACTCGGGGGGACCAGAGGTAGAATATGCCATGTGCTCCAAAGAAAAGCGCAGGGGCTTTACGCTGATCGAGCTGCTCGTGATCATTGCCATCATCTCGATCCTCGCGGCGATCCTGTTCCCGGTCTTCCAGAAGGTGCGCGAGAACGCACGACGCGCGAGCTGCCAGTCTAACGAGAAGCAGCTCGCGCTGGGCGTCCTGATGTACCTTCAGGACAGCGACGAGACTTTGCCGCCGACGCAGGCCGCCGACAACACGCTCTGGCCCGCCCTCGTCAACCTCTACGTCAGGAACGACCGGGTCCGGGTCTGCCCCGATGACATCGGCGCGGCCTCGAACTCCTACGGCCTGAACGAGCTGAACTTCGTGGACCTCACCAACGTCCCGACGCCGCCCCCCGTCTCCCTGGCCGCGTTCGGAGCGACCTCCGACACGGTCATGCTGGGCGAGGTCGGGACCGAAGACGACTTCCAGACGCCCCGCCTGAACGCCTTCAAGCTGACAGCCCCGGACGGGAGCCTCAACGACCCCGCCGACGCCCGTCCTTCCCCCCGCCACTCCGGGCGGACCGACCTGGCCTTCATGGATGGGCACGTCAAGGCGCTGCGGTTGGATCAGTTCTATACTGGCCAAACGCCCGCCGACAAGTGGTTCCTACCCTGACGCCCCCTCACCGGAGCCGCCGCAATGGGTTTACGGGTAACTCCAGGCCGGGGCGGGGGCAACGCGCTCCTGTTCCAGCACCACGGTCGTCCCGGACGGGCCGGTCAGCAGCCACAGCCGGTCGGTCGTCTGGAGCATCATTTTCAGGCCGTGCCCCAAGGTCCCCGCCGTCGTGAAAGCCGCGCGCCAGCGTGGCCTGGGGTAGGTTCTCGACCGAGATGCCCTGCCCCGCGTCCTCCACACGCACCTGCACGACCCCGGTCGAGTCCAGAAAGACCCACGCCGTCCCCGCCTCGGCATGGACGATCGCGTTCATGCCGGCCTCGTTGACCGCCGTCACCAGGTCGTGGACGCGCTCGTCGGCGAAGCCCGCCTGGGCCGCCGCTTCCAGGACCCGGCAGCGCAGCCCGCTCAGGCCCGAATGCCGGGCCAGCGGAATCGGATCCCCGCAGGCCACGCCATGCGCCGGGGGCAGGTCGTCCGGCCCGTCGCACAGGCGCAGCTTGCCCTCGGTGACGCTCGCCAGGACGTCGCGCAGGAAGCCGCGCTGCCACCCGGCGACCTCCTGGAGCGCCCCATTGGCCCGCGCCAGGTCCTCGGTCCGCTCCCGCACCCGCTCTTCCAGGCCTGCCTGGGCCAGGCGCAGCGCGCGCGACTGGGTGCGGGCAGTCTGCGCCAGCCAGGCCGCCCCGGCCAGCAGGACGGACAGCGCCAGGCCACCCAGCAGCGCGCCCAGGGGCATCAGCGTCTGTGCCCGGCTCAGTGCCCCCAGGTGGGCAACGGCCTCACCCGCTTCGAGCCGCCGGATGAGGTCCAGGTGTGCGCTCTCCTCAACGACCAGCGCCTGCCAGACGCACAGCGTCGCCGCCGCGCCGCCGATGAACGCGAAGAGCGGCAGCCAGCGCGGCGTGGCCCCGCCCCGGTCGTCCGACCAGGCGAGGGCGACCACGCCCGCGCCCAGCACCACAAAGCCCGCGCCCGTATGGACCGCCATGCGCGTGAGGTGCCCCCAAGCGTAGCTCTGCATGATGCCGGTCATGTACCCCGACAGCGCCACGGCGCCCAGGCTCATCACCAGCGCGCCGGACAGGGCACGGATGGAGGAGGGTGAAGGGAGGAGTCGCCCGCCACCGACAGCCAGCGAGCCGCCGACGAGGGAGAAGCAGAGGGCCGCGCTGAACGCCATCCGTCCGGGGGCGGTGACGCCGGACCGGATGTAGGAGCGCATCAGCAGCTCGTCCAGCCCCAGGTTCCGGCCCCCCAGGTACTCGCCCAACGTCAGCAGGCCGAGCAGGGCGACGGCCAGCCCGCAGGCACGGGACGCGCGGGCGATGCGCCCCCCGCGCGCCGGCGCGGCCAGCAGCCCCAGGCCCGAAAGGAGAAAGCCCAGCGCGGTGTTGTAGGCCATCGCAACGAAGGCCGGCTGCACGCGCAGCAGGGCCGTGTCGTGGGTGTACCAGCCTACCAGGACGGTCAGGCCTAGGAGTGCGACCGTGACGCCCGCGACACGCCCGAGCGCGACAATGGCGACGGCAGAAGGGGAGTACGGCGCGGCGGGCGCTTCCGGCCCCCCAGCGGCAGAACTAGCGGGTGCGGCGAGGCTCATACACAGTATTTATACCATAAAAATAAGGCCCGGCACGGGAAGCGCCGGGCTAAAAACTTTGGTTCGCGACTTGATCCCTCACGCGGCCCCGGTGATCCGCAGGACGTCACCGCCGTACTTCTCCAGCTTGCCCGGCCCGACGCCGCTGACCTGGAGCAGCGCGCCCTCGTCGCCGGGGCGGGCGCGGGCGATCTCCATCAGGGTCTTGTCGCTGAACACGCAGTAGGGGGGCACGGCCTCCTGGGAGGCCTGAGCCGTCCGCCACTGCTTCAGGGTTGTCAGCACGTCGTCGCTACCCGCGTCAGCCGCGCGCCAGCGGGACGGATCACGCGGCGGGGAGGCGGCGACGGGCCGCCGCTCCTGCCAGGCTTCGCGGCCCTTGGCCGTCACCGTGCAGACGAAATAGGCGTCCTCGTCCCCCTGGTGCAGCAGGCCCTCCCCGATAAGCATGGCGAAGAACTTGTCCACCCCGGCCTGCGTACTGCCCTTCAGCAAGCCGGCCAGCGGCGACCCCGGCGGCCCCTCCGCGCCGGCCCCACGCAGCAGCTTGTTGAGCCGCGTCTTGCCCAGGGCAGGACGTTGGGCGTCCAGCCCGTGCAGGACCGAATGGATGTCGGCGGGGTCTATTTGAGCGGGCATCGGGACGGGAGGCAGCCGCGCGGGCGCACCCGCCGACGCCCCTTGCTCGGCGGGGGGCGCGTCGCAGTTGTCGCAGCAGAACGGCGTCGGGGCCAGCTCCTGGCGGTCACCGAAGTAGTCCAGCACGGTCCGGCGGCGGCAGGCGGTCGTTTTGCAGTAGTCCACGATCTCGTCCAGCCGCCGCAGGCGGACGGCCCGTTGCTCGGCCAGGGCCTGCGCCATCCGGCGGCGGACGGCCGGGGAGACTTCCTGGCGAGCGAGGTTGAGCGTCGTCCCCTCCGAGGTCTGCGCGATCCGCTGGACCAGGCCCGCCCGCTCCATCTCGGCCAGGGCCAGGCGCGTCTTCATCTCGCTCCAGTCCAGGGCTAGGCCGAAGGTTTTGGGCAGCCGCGCGACGCCGTCCGCGCCCACCTGGCTGCGGATGCGGGCGAAGCAGCGCTCCAGATCGCCCACGGTCAGAGCCTCGTTGTCGATGAACCACTCGCGCGTCCGCCGGTCCGCGAAGTGGTACAAAATGACGCACCGGCTCTTGCGCCCATCGCGCCCCGCGCGGCCCGCCTCCTGGTAGTAGCTTTCCAGGCTGTCCGGGCAGGCGCAGTGGATGACGAAGCGGACGTCGGGCTTATCGATGCCCATGCCGAAGGCGTTGGTGGCGACCAGCACCTGCCGCTCGCCGGCCAGCCACTCGCGCTGCATCTCGCCGCGCAGCTCGGGGTCCAGCCCGGCGTGGTACATCCCCGCCCGCTGGCCCACTTTCGCCAATGCCTTGTCTGCTAACTCAAACACTTGCTCGCACTGCTTGCGCGTGGCGACGTAGACCAGCCCGCTGCCGCCCCCCGCCGAGAGACGGGGCAGGGCGCGTTCCAGCTTGTCCTCGCGTTCCGAGTCGCTCTTGCAGCGGTGAACCGAGAAGTGAAGGTTGGGCCGGTTGAAGCCGCCCACCAAAACGAGCGGATCGCGCATCCCCAGATTGGCAACGATGGACTGCTGGACCCGCTTGGTTGCGGTCGCTGTCGCGGCCAGAAGCGGGGGATTGCCCAGCGCCTCGACCACCTCGCGCAGAGTCAGGTAGTCGGGCCGGAAGTCGTGCCCCCATTCGGAGATGCAGTGCGCCTCGTCCACGACGAACCGGGCGATCTTGACGCCCTTGAGGGCGTCCACGAAGGCGTTCGAGCGGAACCGCTCGGGCGCGACGTAGATCATCCGCAACGCCCCCGCCCGCAGCCGCCGCAGGATCGCGGACTGCTCCTCGGGCGATTGCAGCGACGTCAGCGCCTCGCAGCCGATCTCTTGGAACGCTGGGCGGCGGTTGAGCGCGTCCACCTGGTCGCGCATCAGCGCGATCAGCGGCGAGACGACGACGGTGATGCCCTCGGAGACGGCGGCGGGGAGCTGGAAGCACAGCGACTTGCCCGCCCCCGTGGGCATGACGACCAGCACGTCGCGCCCTTCCAGCGCGGCCCGCACGGCCTCCTCTTGCAGGGGCCGGAACTCGCCATAGCCGAAGAAATCTTGCAGGGATCGGGATAAAGATGGGGATAAATCTGGCATGGCGGCAGTCATGGGAGCGCACCCCGTGGGCGAATCGCAGATCGAACGGATGCTTTATTATACCCCGGCCTCCGTCCCGGCCAGCGCGCAAGAAGCCCCGGTGCTCAGGCAAGTGCCAGGGCTTTCTGGGTCGCCAACCACCACCTATTTCCTGTAGGTAGTGGTTTAATGCGAGTTGTTTTTCGAGCATCGGGAGTTGTAATTGTAGAGTAACGGCCACCGTCACTGTCACGTCTACCTGTCACTCAAGGTGTTCGTGAGGAATGGTAGAAACCTGACAACAACTTATATTAGACCACTACCTTCCTGTAAATCTTGGTGAGCATCTGGTCGAAGCCCAGCGGCTCGATGCCGAAGGTCTCGCGGACGGCCTGGCTGGTGGTGATGTTGTTCAGGCCCAGGTTTTTGAGCTGGTCGCGCGTGACCGGGGGCTTGGGCAGGATCGCCTCCATGACCGTCGCGGCGGCGTAGAGCAGGGGGATGGGGGCGTGGAGCAGGGGCTTCTTGGGCTTGCCCAGGGCGGCGGCGATGCCACGGATGATGTCGTTGAACGAGACCTGAGTCGCGCCGCCGACTTCGTAGGTCTGGCCGATGGTCTCGCCCATGCCCAGGGACTTGACGACGCACTGCGCCAGGTCGTCCACCCATATCGGCTGGAACAGGTTGAAGCCGGCACCGGGCACGGGGATGACCGGGAACGGGGCGGCAAAGGGCAAGCCGCCGTGCAGGACCAAGTCCTGCATCTGGGTGATGAACTCGCCGTCCGGGCCAAGCACGAGCGAGGGGCGGAAGATAGTGTAAGACAGGTTACTGCCCAGGACGATCCGCTCGGCCTGGTACTTGGTGCGCGAGTATTCGGCGGCCGCGTCACCCTTGGAGCCGATGGCGCTCATGTAGACCAGCCGCCCGTCGAATCCCGCGCGCTGAGCCTCGGTGACCACGTTGCGCGTACCCTCGACGTGGACGCGCGCGAACGTCTGCCCCTTGCGCTTGTTCTCCTGGATGATGCCGACCAGGTGGATGACGGCGTCCGCGCCCGCGAACATCTCCGGCGTCAGCGTCACGACGTCGGCGACATCCACGCCCCGGACGTACTCGACGCCTTCCACCCGGTTCTTGCGGACCGGCACCTGCCGCACCAGCCCGCGCACGGGGTGCCCGGCCTTGACCAGCGCGTCCAGAACGTGCCGCCCGACAAACCCGGATGCCCCCGTTACCAATACCGTCATGTGTGCGATCCCCCGCCTTCTGTGAAGAGTTCCGTTGAAAATAAGACCTGCCGCTATGATACCCCACCCGCGCGGGGCGTTCGCGGGGCCGAGTTATTTTTCCTATTGCAGTCATTTTATATAAAATCGTTGCGCTCCGGGGCGCGGGTGTGGCACAATAGCTCCACAAGACGGGCGCGCAGATTTGACAGGAGCCTTACCCATGCCGACTGCCGATACCGAACACACCAAAGACGCCAAGCCCCTGGCCTCAGTGCGGCTGCGGCTGTCGGATGACTCCGACCGCGACCCGCGCCGGGAGCGGCAGGCGATGCTGCGCTTTCTGGCCTACCTGAAGCCGTTCCTGCCCTTGTTCGGGTTCGCAACGCTGTGCGGGGTGACCAATTACGCCCTGGGGGCCATCGTCCCCAGCGTCACGGGTTACGTGCTGGACACCATCGTCGGGCACGGCACGGTCGCCAATCAGCACAACGGGCGTACCAACCCGCTGTACCCCTATCTCAACAGGTTCCTCCATGCATTCGCCCCCCATGCCGGGTCGGCGGGGCGGATCGACCTGCTGCTTGGGGCGACCATCGCGTTGCTGATCGGGGCGGGCGGGATCGTGTTTTTGCGCGGGTACTTGGTCGGCATCGGCGGGCAGCGGGTCATCTTCAAGCTCAGGAACGACCTGTATGAGCACATCCAGGGCCTGTCGCTGTCGTTCTTCCAGCAGAACCGGTCCGGCTCCATCGTGTCCCGGCTGACCTCGGACATCGCCTCGGCTCAGAACTTCATCGGCAACGCCTGCACATTGCTGTGGATGGACTCCATCGCCGTGGTTGGTGTCGCGGTCTGGCTATTCCGGCTGTCGCCGCACATGGCGCTGATCTCGGTCGCCGTGCTGCCGCTCTGGGTGGGCAGCGTCCGCTTCTTCGGCCAGCGCATCCGCAAGTCGTCCCACGCCGTGCAGGAGGCCGTGTCCGAATTGTCGGGGCAGGTGCAGGAGAAGGTGGCGGCGGCGACCGTGGTGCAGGCGTTCGCCCGCGAGAAGCGCGAAACGCGGCTGTTCTACCACATGCACCGCGGGCTGTACGACCGGCAGGTGACGACCGTGCGCTACCAAGCGCTGAACATGGCGGCCTCGAACCTGCTGACGTCGGTGGCCCCGGTCACGGTGATCCTGTACGGCGCGCACGAGGTCCTGGCCGGGCGGCTGACGCCGGGCATGATGGTCACGTTCTGGTTCACGGTCGGGATGTTCTATTTCCCCTTGCAGCGGCTGACCGACATGGCCGCCGTGATCGCCAACGCCGGCGCGGCCATCGAGCGCATCTTCGACGTCTTCGACATCCAGCCCGACATCGAGGACGCCCCGGACGCCGTCGCGCTGCCCGCCCGCATTGCGGGCCGGGTGAGCTTCCAGAACGTCTCATTCGGCTACGACCCCGACGTGCCCATCCTCAAGAACCTGAACCTGGACATCCAGCCGGGCGAGGTGGTCGCCTTCGTCGGACCGTCGGGCGCAGGCAAGTCCACGCTGATCAGCCTCGTCCCGCGCTTCTACGACGTCACCGCGGGCCGGATCTCGGTGGACGGCCTGGACATCGCCCAGGTCAAGGTCAAGTCCCTGCGGAACGCCATCGGCATGGTCCTTCAAGACAACATTTTGTTTACGGGCACCATCCGCGACAACATCCTTTATGGCCGGCCCAGTGCGACCGATTCGGAGGTGGTCGAGGCCGCCGTCGCCGCCAACGCCCACCACTTCATCCAGGGCCTGCCGGACGGCTACGAGACCGAGATCGGCGAGCGCGGCACCAAGCTTTCGGGCGGCCAGAAGCAGCGGCTCGCCATCACCCGCGCCTTTCTGCGCGACCCGCGCATCCTGATCCTCGACGAGGCCACGTCCGCCCTGGACTCGGAGAGCGAGACGCTGATCCAGAACGCGCTGAACAAACTGATGCAGGGCCGGACGACTCTGATCATCGCGCACCGGCTTTCGACCATCATCCACGCCGACAAGATTGTGACGATGCAAGATGGGAAAATCGTCGAGGTTGGCGGCCATAATGAGCTGCTGGCGCGGCGCGGACTGTACTACCACCTCTACAAGGCCCAGTTCGAGCACGCCCTGTCGATGGACAATCCGTTCGGGGAGAACGCAGGGGAAGAAGCCAAAACAGAAGAAAGTCTGCGGCAGGAACGGTCAGGCTTGGCGACGAAGTGATCCCATCTGCTGAACGCGGGCATCATCCGTCGTGGCTGGGTACGCCGGCGGCGGGTGCTCAGATCGGGGAGGCCGGGCATCCTCCTGACACTGGCCTTTGATAAGCTGCGACGAGGAACAGGTGCCGTGGCAGAGGAGAACAGCAATGAGTAAACAGCGCGAGTGCATCGACGAAGAACTCGCCGCCTGGCTCCGCGACCAGCACGTCTTCTTCGTCGCCACCGCGCCGCTTTCGGGGGAAGGACACGTCAACTGCTCGCCCAAGGGCGGCGACAGTTTCCGCGTCCTGGGGACGAGGGAGGCGGCGTACCTGGACTACACGGGCAGCGGCGCAGAGACGGCGGCCCACCTCCGCGAGAACGGGCGCATCGTTTTGATGTTCTGCGCCTTCGCGGGCAGGCCGGACATCGTGCGTCTTCACGGGACGGGCGAGGTGATTACGCCCGATGACTCCCGCTTCGGGTCACTGGCCGCGTGTTTCCCGCCTAACCCTGGTACACGCGCCGTGGTGCGCGTCAGCATCACGCGCGTCTCCGCTTCCTGCGGGTTTTCTGTCCCCTTGATGGACCACCGCGAAGATCGGGAGGGACTGGACAGGTGGGCGGCGGCCATGGGACGAGAGGGGCTGAGGGAGTACCGCGCGTCCAAGAACGCGCAGAGCATCGACGGGATGGCGGCCTTCACCCCGGAGTAGCCTCGGCGCGCATCAGCTTTTGGTTGCCCTCGTGGAAGCTCTTCATGCCCGCCGGGAACGGGTACTCCGACAGCATCCCGTCGATGGCGGCCTGATCGCCCGCCCCGATGTGTCCGCGCAGGGCATGAATGTAGGCGTAAGACCGGCGCCGGCGCTCGTGCATCTCCCCTTGGTCCGTCGTCACCCGCCCGTGGCCTGGGACCAGGACGCCGACGGAGTGCCGCTCCAGGATGCCGTCCAGCTTCCCCAGCGTTTCCTCGTAGGCCGCGCTGCTCTGGTAGATGTATGGGAACTCGATGTCCGAAAGGTAATCGCCCGCGATGAGGACGCCTTCCGGCTCGACGACGGTGAACAGGCCGTCGGGGTTGTGGCCGGGCGCGTTGTAGAAGGTCAGGCGCGTCCCGCCGAGAACCAGCTCCTGCCCATCGCGGGCCGCCACGACGTCTATGTCGGGGTAGCGGACGTCGTAGGGCCGCCGGACATAGTATTCGGAGTCCCACGCCTGAACCGCCTGGACACTCCGTGCCTTGTCCGGGTTGTCCACGAATGCCCGGCTGGCGACGGTGACGGCGTCGGGGAAGGCCCCATAGCCCAGGATGTGGTCGAAGTCGGAGTGGGTAAAGAGCAGGTAAAGGGCGCGTCCGTCACGGACGCGGCGGACGAACTGGGCGATCTCCTCGACCTCGGCGGGGAGCCAGGTGGGATCGACCGCGAGAACGAACCCCTCGCCCTCGATGACGGTCGAGGTGGTCTGGAAGAGCGCGCTCTCGAACACCGTGGTCCGGCCCTGCTGGAATACGATCATCGTCACCCCCCCGCTCGTGCCCCGCGCCTCAGACTCCGGCGGCTTCAGGGCTTCGCGCGCCGGTACACGAGGACCAGGCCGTTGATGCCCTGGGGATCGCTGAGAGCGCTCACCTGCCACAGCTCCCACCCCTGCCCCGCCCGCGAGGACGCCTGCGCGCCGTTCCGCGTGTCCTGAAGCCCCTCCCCCAGGCGCTCCAGGCTGTCGAAGGAGGAACCGCACCCCGTCTGCACCTCGTACTCGGAGATCATCAAGGGCCTCCGCGGGTTGTTTCGCCGCCGCCCACCGGAATCCTGCATGGCCCGGCGGCGGCGCGAGATCGGGTATCATAAGCGCTGTGAAACGCCGGCACCTGCTCCCCCTTATAGCCCTGGTGATGCTGGCCGCGCTGGCCTCCACGGAGACGGTGGAGGTCTGGTGCCGGGCGCGACAGAAAGCTCAGGACACAGTGACATCAAACATTTTTGGAAATCCGAAGCCCCGGCGCGGCTTCACGCTGATCGAGATGCTCGTCGTCATCGCCGTGGTCGCCGTGTTGGCCGCGCTCCTGTTTCCCGTGTTCCAGCGTGTCCGCGAGAACGCGCGGTCCTCGGCCTGCCTGTCCAACTACCACCAGATCGGGCTGGCGATCCACATGTACGCGAACGACGCGGACGGCCAGACGCCACCGGACGGCGGCTCCTTCGGCGGCCTGATCTCCGACTGCTACCCCTACGCCCGCAGTGCGGCGGTCTTCGCCTGCCCCGACGACTACGACCGCGACCGGGAGGGGCGTACGGGCAGCTACCGGATGGCGAGCCTGTACCAGGGCCTGCCGATCTCCTGCGGCTGGAAGGACCCCTACAACCCCGCCGTCACCGCACAGCCCGCCCAGACGACCCTGGCGTATGAGGCCGAACAGGACTTCGGCCAGTCGGCCATCGTGACCACCTACCGCCACCGCGGAGGGACACAGATTCTGGCCTTCGACGGCCACACGCGCTGGGTCCGGGGCGTCTCCAAGGACGCCGACGACTAGCAGGCACCCTGATGGCGACGACGAGGCCCTCACCGGTTCTGGTAAGGGCTTCAGACGGGAAGATGTATCACAACCGTGCCTGACGACTTACTGCTCAAAATCGCCCGCGTAATCGGCTTGTTGGGGTTGGCCCTGCTGATTGTCAGCAGCATTGGCGGGACGCTGCTCGCCTCCCGCACGGCACAGAGGATCAAGTTCTTAAAGGGCAAGACGTTCACCTACCACCGCATGGTGTCCATCGTCGGGGCGGCCCTGTTCCTCCTGCACCCAGTCCCCCTGCTGCTCGCCCACACGACCACGGGGATGCGCTGGTGGAACGTGTTCGTGCCCTTCACCGCGCCCAAGCAGGGCGTCCTGATCGCCTGGGGGACGCTGGCCGCTTACACGCTGGCCGTCGTCACCGTCTCTTCGCTGAACATCAAGAAGATGCCGCGCCGCCAGTGGCGCACCCTTCACTACGGCTCTTACCTGGTGCTGGGACTGGGTCTGGTCCACGCGCTGACCATCTCCAACGAGTTCGCCCGCTATGAGCCGTTCCGCATCAGAGAGCCGGACAAGTTCCTGCTGGCCTTTGTCGCCGTGCCCGCCGTGCTGCTGTTCCCGGCCTGGCGCTTGGCCGCCGCCTGCCGCCTGAGAAATTCGCCGCGTTTCATGGAATAAGCAAGGGGAAATCGCCCGCCCCGCCGCGGACCACCGCCGGCAGCAAATGGAGGGAGCGTTTCGGACGACCGCAGGAAAAGCACTTATGATCGCCACGCTTCCGAGAAACGAAGCCGCACGGATGGACTGGCTGGATCAAAGCGGTATCCTCGACACGCCGGCGGAAGCGGCGTTCGACGACATCACGCGCCTGGCATCCCAGGTCTGCGGTGCCCCCATTGCCGCCATCACCCTGCTGGACCGTGAGCGCCAGTGGTTCAAGAGCATCCTCGGCCTGCCGATCAAGGAGACCCCGCGTGACCTCTCGTTCTGCGCCCACACGGTCTTCCAATCCGAGGTCATGGTCGTCCCCGACGCCCGATCCGACGAGCGCTTCGCCGCGCACCCGTTTGTGACGGGGGAGCCGCACATCCGCTTCTACGCGGGCGCACCGCTGGTTACCCCGGAGGGCTTCGCGCTCGGGACGCTGTGCGCCCTTGATCGCGTGCCGCGCGCCCTCAGCGCCGAGCAGGGGGCGGTTTTGGAGATGCTGGCTCGTCAGGTGGTGGGGCGGATCGAGATGGGGCGGCGCATCGCCCTCCAGGAGCGCCTGATAGTCGAGAGCGGGGAGGCTCAGGCGGTGCTGCACCAAGGCGAGGCGAAGTTCCGCAGCATCATCGACGCTTCCCCGGTGCCGTACTGCCTGAACGACGAGCGGCAGAACATCACGTTCCTGAACGCCGAGTTCATCCGAACCTTCGGGTACACGCGCGACGACATCTCCACCCTGGCAGACTGGTGGCCGCGGGCCTACCCGGACCCGGAGTATCGCCGGTGGGTGGTGACGACCTGGCAGGCCCGCATGGAAAGAGCGAAGCAGGACGGGGCGGCGTTCGAGGGCCTGGAGATAGACATCCGGTGCAAGGACGGCTCGACGCGGACGGTGATGGGGAGCGCCGCCGCTCTGGGAGAGTCGTTCGCCGGGGAACACCTGATCATCCTTTATGACGTCACCGCGCGCAAGAAAGCCGAGGAGGCCTCGCGCCGGAGCGAGGCGCGGCTGGCCGAGGCCCAGCGCGTGGCCCGGATCGGGAGCTGGGAGTACGACACCGCCTCGGGCCGTTTGCACTGGTCGGACGAGCTGTTCCGCCTGCTGGGGATGGACCCCGCCGGGGGGGACGTGCCCGTTGACAGGTTGCCCGCCCGCTGCCACCCCGACGATCTGGCCGTCTACACTCAGGCCTCCCGGCAGGCCCTGCGGGACGGGCTGCCCTTCGGCTTCGACCTCCGCATCCTCCAGGCGGACGGCTCCGCCCGCTGGGCGCGCGTCGTCGGGCACGGCGAGCGCGGCCCGAGGGGCCGGGTGACGCGCCTGTTCGGGACCCTGATGGACGTCCACGACCGCCGCTCCTCGGACGAGCGGTTCCGCGTACTGTTCGAGCAGTCGTCCGACGCCCACCTGCTGTTCGACACGGGCGGCCTCATCGACTGTAACCCTGCTGCCGTGTCGATGCTGCGCGGCGCGGGCAAGGCCCAGGTGCTCTCCCTCAACGCCGCCGCCCTGTCGCCCCTCTGCCAGCCGGACGGCAGGCGCTCGGACGAGAAGGACGTGGAGATGCTGGCCCTGGCGCGCGCGCGGGGCTGCCACCGCTTCGACTGGGTCTTTCGGAAGACGGACGGAACGGAGTTCTCGGTGGCCGTGACGCTCACGGCGGTGTCCTTCCAAGACAGGCCGGTCTTCCTGGGGGTGTGGCACGACCTGACCGAGCATAAGCTCGCCGAGCAGCAGGTGCGGGACTACACGCTCGTCCTGGAATTCCAGAAGGATCAGCTCGAAGCCGCGAACGCCGAGCTTGCCGCCCCGGCGACGACGGACGGGCTGACGGGCCTGAAGAACCACCGGGCGTTCCAGGAGCGGCTCGCCGAGGAGGTGGCGCGGGCGGCCCGCGCCGGAATGACCCTCTCCCTGGTGATGCTGGACGTAGACCTCTTCAAGCAGTTCAACGACGACCTGGGCCATGTGGAGGGCGACGGGGTGTTGCGAGAGGTAGCGCGACTCTTGAAGAAGAACGCGCGGGACACGGACCTAGCGGCCCGCTACGGGGGCGAAGAGTTCGTGCTGATCCTGCCGCAGACCAACGGCACGGCGGCGGCGGTCCTCGCCGAGCGCATCCGCCAGGCCATCGAGGCCGCCTCGTGGCCGACGCGGGCCGTCACCGCCAGCCTCGGCGTCGCCTCCCTGGGGTCGGGCATGGATGGCGGTACCCTGGTCGAGTGCGCCGACCGGGCGATGTACCGCTCCAAGCTCGGCGGCAGGAATCGCGTGACATCCGCCGCCACGGCTGCGCCCGACGGGGCCTGACTCCTGCCCCCTTGCCGTCCGGGCACGATTGGCGTATGATTGCCGTATGATGCCGTTGAACGACGCCTGCGGAACAGACGTCCGCTTGCTAGAAAGATGCCCTTGGACGCCTCCCAGAATGACCCCGTAATGCGCGCCGCCGCAGTGCCCTCCGCCGGGGACGGCGTCGCCGCGTGGATACTGGAGAGCATCACCGATGCGTTCATGGCCTTCGACCGCGAGTGGCGCTTCACCTACGTCAACGACCAGTCCGAGCGGATCATGTCCCGGACGCGGGGGGATCTGCTGGGCCGCGTCTTCTGGGACGAGTTCCCCGGCGCAGTCGGGAGCACGTTCGAGCGCGAGTACCGCCGCGCCGTGGACGGGCAGGTCGCCGTCACTTTCGAGGATTTCTACCCGCCGCTGGACGTCTGGGTGGAGGTGAGGGCCTACCCCTCCCCCGGCGGCCTCTCGGTCTTCTACCAGGATGTCAGCGCGCGCAAGGCCGCCGAAGTCGCGCGCGAGGAGGTGGCGCGGACCCTGCGGGAGAGCGAGACGCGGTTCCGCCGGATGGCGGACGACATCCCCCACATCGCCTGGACGACGGATGTGGGCGGGGCTGTGGACTATTACAACCAGCGGTGGTACGACTATTCGGGCCTGAGCTTCGAGCAGACGCGTGACTGGGGCTGGGCGTCCTTGATTCACCTGGACGACCTGAAGGAAGCGGGCGGCGTCTGGGGCAGGGCGCTGCAATCGGGCGCGGTCTCCGAAGTGGAGTACCGCCTGCGGCGGGCGGACGGCACGTACCGCTGGCACCTGGGCCGCTCCGAGCCGGTCAAGGACGGCGCGGGCCGCGTGATCCACTGGGTGGGCACGGTGACCGACATCCAGGGACGCAAAGAGGTAGAGGAAAGGCTGCTCGCGGCCTACCGCCGCGAGGCGCTGCTCAACCGGATTGGGGCGGCGATCCGCAGCGCGCCCGACCCCCAGCGGGTGCTGGAAACGGCGGTGCGGGAGCTGGGCCAGGCGCTGGGGGCGGACCGATGCTACTACGCGGCCTACGACCAGGAGGCGGACCGTGCTACGGCGGGGCCGGAATGGCACCGCACGGGCCTGCCGCCGCTGGCGGGCGAATACCCGATGTCCCGATTCGTCATCAACCGGGACGCCGAATACAGAGCGGGCCGGACGCAGGTGGTCGCGGACACGTCGGGCGACCCCGCCGCGCAGGCGCTGGGGCTGTCGTCGCTTGTGCGGGTGCCGCTCGTCTTGGGGCCTGCCATGACCGCCCTGGCGGCGGCGATGGCGGAGGGGCCACGCACTTGGACGGAGGAGGAGACCACGCTGGTGGAGGCGGTCGCCGCGCAGACGCAGGGCGCGCTGGAGGCGGTGCGCCTGCGGCGGCGCGAGCACACCATCGCCCAGCAGCTCCAGGCCGCGCTTACGCCTCCCGTCCCCGACCACGTCCCCGGAATGGCGCTGACCAAGTATTACGAGGCCGCGCTGGAGGAGGCGGGCGTCGGCGGGGACTTTTACGACGTCTTCCCGGTCGAGAAGGGCTGTACGGCCCTGGTCATCGGCGACGTCAGCGGCAAGGGCCTGGCCGCCGCCGCCCAGGTGGCGACCGTCAGGAACATGCTGCGCTACGCCCTGTACCGCGCCCGCACGCTCAGCGGGGCGGTGGAGGGGCTGAACGCGCTACTGGCCGAGCAGGGGCTTTTGTCGGGCTTCGCCACGCTGTTCGTCGGGACCTACGACAGCGGCGCGGGCGCGCTGACCTACGTCAACTGCGGCCAGGAGCCGGCCCTGATCAGGCGCGCGGACGGGGGCCGGGTGGAAGAGCTGCCGCCCACCGGCCCCGTCCTGGGTTCCCAGGAGGGCGCGACTTTCGGGGAGCGAACGGTGGCGCTGGCTCCGGGGGACGCGCTGGCGGTGTTCACCGATGGGCTGACCGAGGTCGGCCCCAGCCGGCGGGAGATGCTGGGCATCGAGGGCATGACCGGCCTGCTGGAGCAGCCCCTCCCCCTGGAGGCCGCGTCCGATGCCGGACTCGACGGGGGTTGGCAGGCCGCGGACCTGGCCCAGTACCTCCTGGTCCGCCTGATCGCGGGCGTGGACGCGGCGGCGCAGGGCGGCGTGATGCGCGACGACATGTGCCTGCTGGTCGGGGTGGTCGAGGGCTAGCCCGCGCCTGCGGCGTTTGCACCCACGCACCGCCGGGTAGAACTGTCGCGATTATCCCCCGCGAGAGAAAGCCGCCCATGCCTGAAATCATCCCCGCCCCGCGCGCCCCCCGCCCTCCCGCCCCCGAGGACGTGCAGACACCCGACCCCCAGCCCGCCGCCCAGGCCGACCTCACTCCCATGATCTCTACGGCGAAGTGGACGCGGCTGCTGATCGTCACCGCCACGACCCTTCTGCTCGTCGGCTTCGTCGCCGTCCTGGTCCGCCTGAGCCTGGGCATCCACCATACCCTGCTGCTGTTCGCCCTGGGCGGCCTGGTCGCCTACGCCCTGGACCCCCTGGTCGAGCGCCTGCGCCACCCCATCCACGGCCCGCAGGCCGCGGACCCGAGTCGGGGGCTGTCGCGCAAGGCCAGCGTCGCCCTCGTCTTCGTCACCCTCCTGGTGCTGCTGGGGCTGGGCTTTTGGTGGCTGGGCAGCCAGGTCGGCAGCCAGGCGCGCATGCTGGAGCGGGACGGGCCGCAGTACCGGCAGCGCGCCCTGGACCTAGCCGGGAAGATCGACGGGCAGCTCGCCGCCCGGCACATCCACTTCAGCCTCCAGGGGGCCATCCAGGACCCGCCGCCCGAGGTGAAGAAAGTCGAAGCGCAGGCGGGCAAAGAGGCTCTGCCGTTCCTACGCCGGTTCGTGGGCAACCTTACCGAGTCGATCATCGTGCTGCTGATCGCGCTCTACTTCCTGCTGTTCTCGGCGGAGATGAAGGAGAAGTTCAATGGGATGCTGCCCGCCGACCTGCGCGAGCATGTCGAGCCGTGGCAGGGGGACGTCAACCGCGTCCTGGGCGGCTTCGTGCGCGGGCAGGCGATCTTGGCTCTGATCACGGGCGCGGCGGCGGCTCTGGGCCTGCTGCTGATCGGCGTCCACCTGTGGCTGATCATCGGCCTGTTCGTGGTCGTCGCCGCCCTGATCCCCGTGTTCGGCCCCTACATCGGCGCGCTGCCCGCCATCGTCGCCGCCCTGATCGGCCCGACGCACCTCCACAGCCCCGTGGCCGCGGCCCTAGTCGTGCTCGCCCTGTTCGTCTTCATCAACGAGACCGGCTCCAAAGTTTTGTATCCGAAGCTCGTGGGGCAGGCGCTGGGGCTGCACGAGGTCCTGGTGCTGTTCGTGCTGTTCGCGGGCCTGGAGATCGACGGCATCATCGGGACGCTGTTCGCCGCGCCCGTCGCCGCCCTGTCCATCGTCACCGTCGTCCACCTGTACCGCCTGTGGCAGGGGCTACCCGACGGCCAGCTCGCCGCCGTCGCCCGGCAGGACGCGGCGGCGGCCAAGAAGCAAGCCCTACCGTAAGCTTCCCGCGCTTCCGTCTTTGCCTTGCAAAGATAAAGAGAATTACTTCACCCTGCTCCGAGAAGACCCCAAAAGACTCTCTACGCGCAGCGTCCTGATCCTAATGCCAGTCGGGCAGTAGGTGCGGCTGCACGAGGGCAAGCACTGCCGCCGGGTCGTACTCGTGACGCACCGGCACGTGCAGCACGGCAAGCCCGGCTTGCTTGTAAGCTTGGTCAACGAAGCGGTCCCGGTCCTGCCGGTCGGGCCGGTCGTGGCTGCGGTCGTCCAGCTCCACGGCGAGCAGTGATTTGAGGCTTTCGGGCTGGCACAGGACGAAATCGACGTGCTTCTGCGAGACGCGCCGGAACGCGGCCATGTCGCCTCGCTGCGTGTGCAGGATGTCGGCGAGCCGCACTTTGCACTGGATGACCGCCTGCGGGCCGACGGCCTGGCGCAAGACGGCGTGGAATGCGGCCTCGGTCGGCGTGAGCAGGCTGGGGGCGGCGCGGTACGGCAGGGCTGGCGTATCCCCAGGGGGCGGGGTCCACCCCGGCGGGTGCTGGCTGCTCTGCTCTGACCGGGCGCGTCGCCGTTGCCCGGCCCACCCGCCCCAAAAGATCAGCGCGCCGATGATCAGTATATCGAGAAAGACTTCCACGGGGTACACTCCGGGGGATGACTCTGCGGGAGTTGGTCAGCTTGGTGTTCGACCTGCCGGACAAAACGCTTGGCGCAAAGGCCTGCCTGATCGGCTTCGCCGTGATCTGGCGCTACGGTAATGCGAACGGCCCGCCGACGGCCCAGCAACCCAGGCCCACATCGCTGACTTTGAGACCCGACCGCCCCAGTGTCCGATACCCTGTGTGTTCTCTCCCCTCGCCTACTGATCCCCTATTGATTTGATGCCGGATTGATTTGATGCCGGAAGCTGGCCCGGTGCCCAGAGATGGGCGACGTCCTCGCCGCGCACGTCGCGCCCCTGGAGGTCCCGCAGGAACTCGGCGAACCCGATGCGCGGCGTCCAGCCCAGCAGCTCTTTCGCCTCGGACAGGTCGTGCTGCTCGACGCGCTCGGGCAGGGACAGGGCGTACTTGTCCAGGAGGGTACGCGCGCCGGGCACCTTAGCCTCACACCAGGCAGGGCCGAGGCCGCGGAAGTCCCGGACGACGCTGGGCGGCATACCATGGTCCGTGTGGACGACGGTGCGGAACAGGCCGAGGCGCTTCTCCGACGCGGCCCGCAGCGCGGCGACGTTGGCAGCCGCGACGTCGCGCCGGTCCACGCCGTTCTGGAGCAGCTTTTCGCCGAAGGGCAGGTAGGGCTTGGGCACGAAGTCGTGGTAGCGCAGCAGCGCCACCGACGCGCCAGTCGTTTCGTGGTACATCCGGCACAGGTCCTCGCCCAGCACCTTGGTGACGCCGTAGACGCCCCCCCAGCCGTAGGCCATCGACGAGGCGAACACGACGGCCTGGATGCCGTTGGCGCGGCAGGCCTCCAGGACGTTGAACGTGCCGTCCACGTTGACGGCGAAGATCGTCGCGTCGCCGACGGGCGGGACGTGGGCGCAGTGCCAGGCCGCCAGGTGGATCACCGCGTCGCACCCCGAGACGGCCCGCTGGGCGTCCTCGACGGTGCGCGTGTCGCAGCGCACGAACTCCACGCCGGCCAGATCGTCGGCGGCGGGCGGCGCGACATCGGCGCGGCGGACGTCATAACCCGCGCCCTTCAAGAGCCGGCAGGTGGCCTGTCCGGCGTTGCCGGTCGCCCCTGTCACAAGAACCTTCATCGCTTCTCCTTCTCTCCCGACTCGCTCACAGGCCGAAGATCAAGGCCCCAAAAACTTCAGGGTGTCCGGGATGTGCTCATCCCAGTAGACCCACACAAACATACCCAAATATCTGTCACAGCGTATCTTGCTCTTGACAGATGTGTTGTCCACCGGGTATTATGACATTTGAGCGTATATCGAAATGACAACAGAAACCAAACCTGCCGTGCATACTCAAACCGCCGATGCTTGCGCCGTCCCCTGCTTCAATCTGGAACTCGTGCAGGAGATCACGGAAAACTTTCCCAATGAGCAGAAAGTTCGCGCTGTCGCCGCCTTCTACGGGGCGCTGGCTGATCCGACGCGGCTTAAAATCCTTCATGCCCTGTCAAAAGGGGAACTCTGCGTCTGCGACGTGGCGCATGTCCTTTGCCTCTCCGTCTCGGCAACCTCTCACCAGTTGCGGACTCTGCGGAACCTGAACCTGGTCAACTTCCGCAATGATGGCCGTATGGCCTATTACTCGCTGCCGGAAGGTAGCGCCGTGCTGCCGCTCATTGAGTCGGCCCTGGCCGGGTAGCTCTTTTTTACGCTGTCGTTCCTATGATTGCTCAAACATGACTAGCAAGGAATTATCAAGATGGTCGCCCTAACGATCCCACTCCACGTCGCGCCCATCATGGAAGAAATCACGCGCGGCATGGACTTGAAGAAGTGCCGGAAATGCGGCTGCATGGAACAGGCGTTAAAAGACGCTTCAACCGCCTTCGGTCAATCGGACGATGACGAAACCCGCGCCCTGCTGCCGTCCATTCAGAACTATCGAGAGCGTATGGAGCCGGTCGCTTATGACTGCATCGGCTGTAAGAAGTGCTGGGGCGCGGATGCGACCATCAAGATCGCCAACGACTTTGAGGGGATCGAAGCGGAAAGCGGCGGCGGCTGCGGCCCGAAAGCCGCCGATGCCCCAGTCGTGCGCCTGGCCGATGCGGGTCAAGCGGCTTGGCCGCCGTACCCTGGGGATTACGTCGTCGGCGCGGCGGGCGGCTCGGTGGCCGTCTGCACCCTGTCAAGTCGTGATCTGGCCGGGGCGATTGTCGAGCGCGGTGCTCCCTTCGTCGCCGTTGCCGGGCGTTGCGATACGGAAAATATCGGCGTTGAAAAGGTGGTTCTGAACCTGCTGGCGAAACCCGGCGTGCGGACTCTGATCCTGTGCGGCATGGAGGCGCAGGGCCATAGGACGGGGGACGCCTTTTTGCAACTCAAAGCGCAGGGGGTTGACGCCAACATGCGGGTGCTGGAAAGCGCCTCGTGGCGTCCAGTCTTGAAAAACCTCACCCTGGTAGACGTGGCCCGCTTCCGTGAACAAGTCGAAATCGTCAACCTTATCGGCGTTACCGATCTTGACCCCATCCTGGCGGCGGTGCGTGACGCTGCGGCCCGCCCGGCCCTGCCTCTCACCCTGGCCGATGAACAGCAGCCCGCCCTTACTTTCGAGCGTATCCGCGCCAAAGCGCCGGAACGCTTGAAGCTGGATCGGGCCGGGTTCTTCATCGTGCTGCCGAACCCGGAAACCGGCCTGATCGTCTGCGAACATTACGAGAATAACGGGCTTCTGGTGAGTGTGATTGAAGGCCGTCAAGCGGCGCTGATCGCCTCAACGGTCGTTGAACGCGGCTTGATTACCCTGCTCGATCACGCAGCCTATCTGGGCCGGGAACTGGCGAAAGCGGAACTCTCGTTGAAAACTGGCGCTCTGTACGAACAAGATGCGGCGCTTGGGAACCTGCCGCCGGTCGTGCTGCAATCACTCTCGAACAATCCGTGCGAGAATACCGCAAGCTGCGCCTGTGGCTGACGCCATGAAGGAAAAACACTATGAACCAATGGAAGAGTATGGGGAAACAAGCGGCGGCATTGGCCGTCGCCCTGGGCCTAGCCCAAAGCGTTCAGGCTGCGCCCGCGCTTCACGCGGCAAAGCCTCACAAGCGGCCCATAACCCGCGTTGCGGCCCTGCCGTCGCCGGAAGTGCGGGACGTGGCCGCAAACCCCGCCGCTCACCTGGGGCGGCTCTCGCTGTCGGGCGTGGTCGGGATCGCCACCCCGCAAAAGGGTTTTGTGCTGGTGGATACCCGCGAATATCAGGGGGAAGGGCTGGCCTGTCTGACAACGCCGGAACCGACAAAGATTCCCGTCGTCTGGTCGGGCGCGGCCCCGAAAGTCAAACAGGCCGTGCGCGTGTCCGGCACACTGGCAAAAACGGCAAAGGGCTATGCCTTCACCGCCGATGAGGTCAAGCCGTGAAGCAACCGGCTCCCCGCAAAGCCTCCCGCCTGGCGTCCCTGGCCTCGGCAACAAGCCTGCTGGCGGTCGTCTCATGCTACGGCACGTTGGGGGCTGTGGCGCTCCTGTCGGTCGTGGGCGTCACCGTCCACCTGAATGAAATCCTGATGACGCGGATTATAACCGGCGTCCTGGCTGTCGCGCTGCTGGGGCTGGCGTATTCGTACCGGCTGCATCGGCACGGCGGGCCGCTGCTCTTGGGCCTGGCCGCTGCCGTGCTGCTGCTCTGGGTCTTCTATGGCCGCTATTCGCGCCCGCTTGAAGCCCTGGGGTTCGTCGGCCTAATCGCCGCGTCGGTCTGGGATTTCCGGGCAAAGCATCTTGCTTGCCCGTCGGCAACAAGGGAAGGAACCTCGCTATGTCCGTGAAGCTGCGGAACGCTCCGAAGCTGCAAGCTGCGCCCCTGGTGCGGCCCGCTCCCCTCTGGTCGCGCTTCCTGCCCCTGGCCGTGTTCGTCCTCGTCCTGGTCGGCCATGCACTTTACATTCGCCATGTCGCGGCTGCGCCGACTGAGGGCTTTGCCGATGCCGGTATCACTGATCCGGGGTTCCTCGGCCTGGGGCCATACCTGGCGGCGCAGGATTATTTCCTCGGATTCTCCTACGCACTCGGCGCGGCCTTCGCAACCTGGGCCGGAACGCAATTCCTCTGGCAACGCCGCGCGGCGCTTGCGGCGGGTGCGGCGGGAAGTATCGGCCTGGTCGGGCTGTTGATGGCTTCGGGCTGCTTTCTACTCGGCTGCTGCGGATCGCCTATGCTCGGCGTCTATCTGGCCCTGTTCGGGGCTAAGGCTCTCGGCGCGGGAAAGCCGCTCATGGCTGGGGTCACGCTGCTTTCAACAGGCTGCGGCTATTGGTGTTTATCACGCAGGTTCTCTCAAGGAGTCTGTGGGGACGACTGCTGTGGGGACTAGATGCTTGGTCAACCCGCGTCATAGGTAGTCTTCGGGCTTATACTCTAGCAACCCTAACACCTGACAGAAAAACTTGATCGTATCAAGTATATGTTTTTGCCAATATACCCAGTTGTGCTCGCCGGGGTGTTCCTGGTACTCGTGCGGGATGCCCAGCGCGTCCAGGTGCGTGTGCAGGGCGCGGTTCTCTTCGATGAGAAAATCGTCCACGCCGCAGTCGAAGCGGAGGGCGGGGCGGAGGGCGGGGTCGGATTTCTCCGCCAGGGCGAAAACGTCATCCGGGCCACCCGCCGGCGCGTCCCCGAACACGGGCCGCCACTCGCGGCCCCAGTCATTTTCCTGAGAGAAGTCGCTGCGCGCAAAGCCCAGCGCCCCCGAGTGGCTGACGGCGGCGCAGAACAGGCCGGGGTGTTTGAGGGCCAGCTTGAACGCCCCGTAGCCGCCCATCAACAGCCCCGCGAGGGCGCGGCCTCCGCGGGCGGGGATGGTGCGGAACGTGCGGTCCACGAAGCCGACAATGTCTTGGACGATGTGGGTCTCAAACGCCGCGCGGGGGTTGTCTCGGGCGTCGGTGTAGAAGCCGCGCTCACCGTTCGGCATGACGACGATCAGCGGCAGGCCCATGACGTGGTTCTCGATGCCCGACCGCCGCGTCCAGGCTGTATGGTCGTCGGACAGGCCGTGCAGCAGGTACAGCACGGGGAACGGGCCTGGCTCGTCGTCGGGCACGATTGCCATGAAAGAAGCCATCTTCCCCAAGGCGTTGTTCTGGTTCAGGTGGAACTCACAGACCGCCATCGTTAAGCGCCCTCCAACAACTTCAAAGTGAGTTCGCGCCGGCGCGCGTACTTGTCGTCGGCGATGGCCGGGACGGCGCGGGCGGTGTCAATTGGCTCGGCCAGGTCAATCCACGACCGGCAGCCGCCGTACTCGCGCCGGACCGGCAGCGTCCGGGGCACGGCCAGGGCGTAGGCGCGCAGCAGCAGCACCCAGACGGGCTTGTACGGCTCCCAGTCGTAGCGCCCGGCGATGAACTGCGGACTCCAGATGTGCTGCGGGGCGAGATTGAGGAGCCTCGCGCGGTCGTCCACGCGCACCACGTCGGTGACTTCGGCGGCGGCCTCGATGCGTATATCCGTCGGCGGCGTCTTGCGCGCCTCCTCCTCGTCCAGCCACTGCCCGAAGCACGGCTGCAAGTCCCCCGCCCGCTCAGTCTCGTGCGCGTAGGTCGGGTACAGCAAGAACTGCCGCGCCCGAAGGTCGAACTCGCCGGTGTCTTCGATCAGCCCGCCCTTGCGGACGAGAATGATCTGGTGCCCCTCCAGCAGCGACCGTTGGACGACCGCCCACTCTTTCAGGGCCGTCGTCAGCGTCTCAGGCAGCATGTCAGGCGGCATAGGTTTCTCCTCCGGCATCTTGCGCCTAGTATACCCCGCCGCCCCCGCGCCTGCGGGTGTCGGGTATAATGACGCTGCGAGTCAGGAGGGACCCCCGATGGCGACTGTTGAGGCGGAGATCAGGGCCGGGACACGGATGACGGAAGACGAGTTCATGCGGCTGCCGAAGGACGGGCCGGGCAACCCGACCGCGGCCAAGTTTGAACTCGTGGACGGGAGGCTCAAGGAAGTGCCGACGAACATACGCCACGAAGAGATCATCGTGAACCTGATCCTAATGATGGGGACGCTTGCGCGCGGGCGTGGCATCATGACTTCCGGGCAGGGCGGCTTCCGAATGGCGGGTGGGAACGTCCTCGCCCCGGACGTCTCGCTCACGCGGAAAGAGCGGTTCCCCGGCGGACACGCGCCAAAGACTTTCGGCGACCTAGCTCCCGATCTGTGCGTCGAGATCATTTCCCCTTCCGAAGAGCGCGCAGACATGGAGCGCAAGGTGCGTGAATACTTCGGCGGCGGGGCGCAGTTCGTGTGGCACGTCTTCCCCGAGCGGCAACAAGTGATTGTCTTCACGTCGCCGACCGAGACGCGGGCGCTGGATGCTGGGGACACGCTGGACGTCGGCGACCTCCTGCCGGGCTTCTCCTGCCACGTCGGCGACATCTTTTTGACGGAGTAGAAACCAATGCAGTACCGCAACTTCGGCACGACGGATTTACGCGCCTCGGTCGTCGGCTTCGGCGTGTGGACCGTCTCGACGCGCATGTGGGGGGTGACGGACGAGGCCGTCCGCCTGCGGCTCCTGCGCCGGGCCTTCGAGCTGGGCGTGACGTTCTACGACACCGCCGACGTCTACGGCGATGGGATGGGCGAGACGATCCTCCGAGAGGCGCTGGGCGGGCACCGGGACGAGATGACAATCGCCACCAAGTTCGGCTACGACTGGTATTCGGCACCGGGCGAGCAGCCCGGCCAGCGCGAGCGGCCCCACGACTGGTCGCCCGCGTTCGTCCGCCGCGCCTGCGAGGAGAGTTTGAAGCGGCTGGGCACGGACCGCATCGACCTGTACCAGCTCCACAACCCCCGGATCGACGCCCTGCGCCGCGACGACCTGTTCGCCGCGCTGGACGACCTGAAGGCCGCAGGCAAGATCCGCCACTCCGGGGCCGCGCTCGGCCCGGCCCTGGACGTCCGGCAGGCCGAGGAAGGCGTGGCCGCCTTCGGGGAGCGCGGCATGGCCTCCGTCCAGATCATCTTCAACCTATTGGAACAGGTCTTGGGGCCGGACGTGCTCGGGGCCGCCCGCGCGTCGGGCGGCGGGGTCATGTGCCGCGTCCCTCACGCCTCAGGCCTGCTGGAAGGCTCCTACACGACCGAGACCGAGTTCGCGCCCGGCGACCACCGCAACTTCCGGGTCAACACCAGCGAGAAGCGCAAGCAGTGGCTCGAAGACGGCCTGCAAAAAGTCGAGGCCCTGGATTTTTTGATCAAAGGCACGGGCCGGACACTGGGCCAGGCCGCTTTGCAATGGCTCTGGTCCGAGCCGCTGCTGGCGACCACCCTGCCCAACATCTACGACGAGAAGCAGCTAGAGGAGTTCTGCGCCGCCCCCGACGCCCCCCCGCTGACGCCGGACGAGCTGGCAAAAATCCGCGACCTCTACGCCCACGGCTTCGGCCTGGCGTGACGCTGAAAAGCCGCCCTCAACCCATCGAGCGGCCCGAACTTCTGGATACCTAACCCGGTGCGGGAGGAGTTGACCAGAAAGCAGTACGCCGCCCATCTTCCAACCCAGCGGGCGCAGCCGTTGAAGCGTCACGTTACGCTAGGAGGCAAAGCACTATGCCGACCCCCAAGCAGTACGAAAGCCCCGCCGCCTGCCAGAAGGCATACCGGCACCGAATGCAGCAAGCCGGGATGCAGGAGCAGGAGGCGAAGGGTTTACCGTACGCGCCGCCTGTCCCGACCATGCCGAGTCTGGCACGATGGAAAGCCCTGCATGAGCAAGCCCGCGCCGCACTGGACACGATGCAAAGCGAGATGCAGGGCTACTTTGACGACCGTTCCGAAGCATGGCAGGAGGGCGAGAAGGGCAAGGCACTTTAGGAGATACTTGACCGGGTGGAAGAAGCCCGCAGCGCCGTTGACGATCTATCGCTAGAATAGCGGACAGATCCAAAATGCGAACGGTCGTAAATTGTATGTTCGGACGCTAAAGCAGAAAAACCGTCGCAGTAATCAACAATTGAGCCACTCGCAATTATTAGAAATATGGGTTCTTTATCCACTTAGATTCATCAACACTATGCTTGAAAAGTCCAAAGCTAAGGAAACAGTCTTCTAGTGCTGCCTTTATTGAGGGCTTTTCTTCTAAAGACAAATACGATGTCGCTTGGCCGGTTGATCTAACACTATGACTAGGGTGAGCGACGAAGCTACCATTAGCGCCTTTGAGGACTTTGATCTTTACGATTTGCCCATAGCTTTTTCCGTCACTATCTACTGCCCGCCATTCATAATTGGCAACGACCTCCGTGAGTTCTCCGCCGTGATGATGAAGAATATTTTCCATAAAAACATCTAACTTTCTGATTGCGATAGCCAATTTTGTGCAATATTGGGGCTAGAGCCTGCCTGCCTCAGCGGTTCCGCTGTTGGTTATGAAAGCGAAATAAAACCGCACTGACTGGCCTATCTGTTCCCCACCTCTTGCCAATGTTGCATACCCCAAGCCTTCAAGTTCTGACGCTGCCGATTCCAAGCTTACGTCGGCTAGGCCCGATTTAGTTCTCAGATCATCCGCTTTAACCGTCTGGCCGTTAGCTGCTGCTAGAATTTTGAGTATCGTTTGTGCATTGTTTGATAACATAGTGCCACCTCACTAGAAATCCTCGGCTTCAATCCATTTGGTTTCAGCCACAGTACCCATGAACATTTTAAAGCCACGGATGCAGCCTTTAAGAGCTTCTTCCAGTGTATCTTCTACAGTCAAAGGCATATACGGCCCAGCTTGCAGAGGCGTTTTAACCCGGTGACTAGGAAGTGCCGTGAATCTGTTCGCGGCGTCTTTATAGATTTTGATTTTGATAGTTACGCCATAATGTTTGCCATCAGGATCGACAGGACGCCACTCGTAATTGGTGACAACCTCATCTAGTTCACCACCTGCATAATCTTTTATTTGTGCTAAATCCACCATGTTAGCATTATACCAAACAGGCGCACTTTCATAACACAATCGCATATTAGCCATTATGGAAATGGCTGCGGGTTTCTGGCGTAAACTTTCAGGATAAAGGCATCTACCCATAATGTCTTAACTTTTGCATATTCTGATTTGTCAGAAATGGTTTCGGCAAGTTTTAGTTTATACTCATCATATTCACGCGCTAAGAGACTGTATAGGAAGGTTTGTTTTCTTCCGAAACTAGGGCATGGAACATCTATC
>JAABUQ010000850.1_pt1 | contig 69954 bp, 67 predicted proteins | sample 5560001 | NCBI WGS metagenome assembly JAABUQ01 (sample SAMN10711888, study PRJNA513371) | rock metagenome | isolation source: Antarctica rocks | place: Antarctica: Victoria Land, Finger Mt nord | collected 2015-12-18 | reverse complement strand
TAGTAGGTCTCGTCGAACACGAACGAGTGCGGCCGGCCGAGGTCCCAGAAGCGCAGCAGGCCGGCGATCGCGGTGATCACCAGCACGGACAGCCACCACAACGGCCCGGTGGCGGGCAGGGGCGGGACGAGGCGGTCGCGCAGCGCGGGCAGGTGGGCGCCACCGGCGTCGGTCCCCAGTGGTGAGCGGGCCGACCCGAGCCGGTCGCGGTCACCCTCACCGGCATCGACGCGCCGGGGGTCGCCTGCGCCGGGCCGGTCCTCGGTGACGGTCACGCGCTCTGCCCTCCGGTGGATCCGGCCGCGTGCACGGCGGGTCGCCACATCGTAGGGAGAGCCGCGTCCGGACCGGCGAGCGTGCGCTGGGAGGATCCCGGGGTGGCCGGTGACATACATGCGGACGGTGAGGACGCGGAGCCCGGGCCGGCGTGGCTCCCGGGCACGGGCCGGGTGGTGCTGGCCGGCACCCCCATCGGGAACCCGGGCGACGCCAGCTCCCGGCTGCGGGACGCCCTCGCCACCGCCGACGTCGTCGCCGCGGAGGACACCCGGCGCCTGCAGCGGCTCTGCGCGGCGCTGAAGGTCCGGAGCACCGGCCGGCTGGTCAGCCTGCACGAGCACAACGAGCGCGCCAGGTCCGCGGAGCTCGTGGCGCAGGCCGCAGGCGGCGCGGTGGTCCTCGTGGTCACCGACGCCGGGATGCCGACGATCTCCGACCCCGGCTACCGGATCGTCGCCGCCGCGGTCGCGGCCGGGGTGACCGTCACGACGCTGCCCGGCCCGTCCGCGGTGCTGGCGGCGCTGGCCGTGTCGGGGCTGCCGACCGACAGGTTCTGTTTCGAGGGGTTCCCGCCGCGTCGCCCGGGCGAGCGGGACCGCGCGTTCACCGCGTTGGCCACCGAGCCGCGGACCCTGGTGTTCTTCGAGTCGCCCCGGCGAACCGCGGTGACGCTTGCGGCGATGGCCGCCGCGTTCGGCGCCCAGCGGCCGGCGGCGGTGTGCCGGGAGCTGACCAAGACCTTCGAGGAGGTCCGGCGCGGCCCGTTGGCGGAGCTGGCCGTCCACGCCGCCGAGGTGGAGGTGCTCGGCGAGGTGGTGCTGGTGGTCGCCGGGGCGCCGGCCGTCCCGGTCACCGGGACCAGCCCGGCGGAACTGGCGGCGGCTGTCGCCGCGGAGATCGACGCGGGAACCGACCACAAGGCGGCCGTGGTCGTCGTCGCGGGGCGCACCGGACTGCCGCGGCGGACCGTCTACGACGCGGTGGTCGCCGCCCGCCACACGCAGCGCGCCTGACCTACCGTTCGCCGCGTGCACCATCTCACCGGCCGGCCGCCCTACGACCTGACCTACAGCGACGTGTTCCTGGTGCCGACCGCCTCGGACGTGGTGTCCCGCCTGGACGTGGACCTGGCCAGCGCGGACGGCACCGGGACGACGATCCCGCTGGTCGTGGCCAACATGACCGCGGTCAGCGGGCGCCGGATGGCCGAGACCGTCGCTCGGCGTGGAGCGATGGCCGTGCTGCCGCAGGACCTCCCCCTGGAGGTGATGACCGAGGTGATCGGCTGGGTGAAGACCCGGCACCCGGTCTTCGACACGGCGCTGCGCCTGACGGTGGAGGACACCGTCACCGACGCGCTGCAGCTGATCGGCAAGCGTGCCCACGGTGCCGTGGTGGTGGTCGACGCAGCCGGTGCCCCGGTGGGGGTGGTCAGCGAGGCCGACTGCGCCGGGGTCGACCGGTACACCGCGGTCGGTGCGGTGATGAGCCGGGACCCGGTGACGCTGGACGCCGACGTCGTCGAGCGCGACGGGCTGGAGGCCGCGTTCGACACCCTGGCCGCGGCGCGCCGGCGGTTCGCGCCGATTGTCCGGCGCGGGCTGCTCGCCGGCGTGCTGACGCGGACTGGAGCACTGCGCTCCACGATCTACCGGCCGGCCCTGGACGACGACGGCCGGCTACGGGTCGCCGCGGCGATCGGGGTCAACGGCGACGTCGCGGGCCGAACCCGGGCGCTGCTGGACGCGGGGGTGGACACTCTCGTCATCGACACCGCTCACGGCCACCAGGCCAAGATGATGGATGCGCTGGGCCTGGTCCGGGACCAGCGCCCGGGTGTCCCGGTGGTGGCCGGCAACGTCGTGACCGCGGCGGGGACCCGGGAACTGCTGGCGGCCGGCGCGGACGTCGTGAAGGTCGGAGTCGGACCGGGCGCGATGTGCACGACCCGGATGATGACCGGGATCGGGCGCCCCCAGTTCTCCGCGGTGGCCGAGTGCGCGGCCGCTGCCGCCGAGTCCGGGGCGCACGTGTGGGCCGACGGCGGGGTCCGCCACCCTCGCGACGTCGCGTTGGCCCTGGCGGCCGGTGCCAGCCAGGTGATGATCGGGTCCTGGTTCGCCGGAACCCACGAGAGCCCCGGTGACCTGCTCCACGACGCGGACGGCCGTGCCTACAAGGAGAGCTTCGGGATGGCGTCGGCGCGGGCGGTCGCGGCCCGGACCCGTCGGGACAGCGCCTTCGAGCAGGCACGCAAAGGGCTGTTCGAGGAGGGCATCTCCAGCTCGCGAATGCTGCTAGACCCCGTGCGGCCCGGGGTGGAGGACCTGCTGGACTCCATCACCGCCGGAGTCCGAAGCGCCTGCACGTACACCGGCGCCCGGACGCTCGGTGAGTTCACCGACCGTGCCGTCGTCGGGGTCCAGTCCAGTTCGGGGTACGAGGAGGGACGCCCGCTGTCCGGGGGCTGGTGACCGCTCGGTCCGGCACCCGCTAGCGACGAGGCGGGTCACCGGTCTGGCCGTCGGCGAGTTCCCGCAGGATGTCCAGGTGCCCGGCGTGCCGCGCGGTCACCTCGATCATGTGCACCAGCACCCAGTGCAACGACACCGGGTGTCCGTGCCAGGAGGTGCCGATCGCGGACAGGTCGAGCTGCTCGATCGCCTCGTCGGCCGCGGCGCGGGCTTCGGCGTAGTAGGCCAGCAGGTCCGCCACCGGCTCGTCCGGGCCGGCGCGCACGTCCGCCTCCGGGTCGGCCGCGTCGAACGGGACCTCGTGAGCCGGGCGCCCGAACGTGCGACAGAACCAGCCGTACTCCACCGACGCCAGGTGCTTGACCAACCCGGCGAGGCTCGTGCCCGACGGCATCCGCGGCCGGCGGAGTTCGTCGTCGACCAGCCCCGCCACCTTCCACACCACCACGTCCCGTTGCCGGTCCAGGCTCGCATGCAGCAGTCGCTTCGTGTCGGTGTCGGTTCGGCTCGTGTCGGTCACGGACGTCGGGTCAGCGGGGGCTGAGGACGCAGAACTCGTGCCCGTCCGGTGCGGCGAGGACGTCCCAGGTGACGTGGTCCGGACGGGAGCCGTCGGCGGCGAGCTGGCCGACGTCGACCCGCCGGGCGCCGGCCGCGACGAGGGCATCGGTCGCCGCCTGCTGGTCCTCCCCCGCGCGGGGGGCGACGTCGAGGTGCAGCCGGTCCTTGGGACGCGGTGTGATGCCCGACCCCGGTGAGACGTTGAAATCCAGGAACGGGCCGCGCCCGTCCGGCGCCCGCAGCCCGACGTAGTCCTCGGTGGAGCTGATCACGTCCCAGCCGGACGCCAGCGCCCAGAAGGGCCCGGACGCCGCGGGGTCCTCGCAGTTCAGGACGACGGACGCGATCGGTCCGGTGTCGGTGTTCTCCTCGCGGGGCTCCAGGACACAGAACTCGTTGCCCTCGGGGTCGGCGAGCACGGTGAACAGTGCGTCCGCGGCCTGCCCGAGCTGGACCCGCTTCGCGCCCGCCGCGACCAGGGTGGCGACGGTGCGCTGCTGGTCACCGGTCGATACCGATGCCAGGTCCAGGTGCACCTGGTTGGGGCCGGACTTCGCGTCCCGGACGGGGAGGAAGCCCATGACGAGCTGGTCGGGGAGCGCGTCGGCGGGTGCGATCTCCACCTCGTCCGCGGACTGGTAGGTCACGGCCCACCCCAACGCACGCGCCCACCACCGGCCCAGGGCCAGCGGGTCGGAACAGTCCAGGACGACGCTCACCAGTCGTGTCGGCACCTCGTCACCCTCACCCGTGCCCCCGGGCACCGCACGTCGACGGGCCGGTGCCACGTGCTGGCACCGGCCCGCCGGCGGTCTCGCGCGTTGCGGTGGGACTACCTGCCGCGACCGGTCTCGGACTGCAACTCGTCGATCATCTTCGACGCGCCCGCCTTGTCGAGGTCGTCGGGGACCGTCTGCCCCGCCTCACGGGCCAGGGTCTCCAGGTAGCTCTTCTGGGGGCCGGTCATCGGTTCGCCGCCGGTGACCCAGTCGCTCGGGTCCTTCGCCGGGTCCCCGACGCCGCCACCGGCGACGTCCGCGGAGTTGTTGCCGGGCAGGCTCTTGTCCTGCGTGCTGCTCTGGTCTTCGCTCATGTGTTCGAAACTACCTGGCGCGTCCGACACCACGCATCTCGAGCCACCCGGACGCCCCGACGTCTCCGCCGACCACCCGGCGACCGGGTGTCGACGGGCTGAACAGTCCCCGCCAGTAGCTTGCGGACGTGGCGAGCGGGGCGGGCGGGGTGAAGAAGCCCACGATGAACGACGTCGCCCGCCTGGCGGGGGTCTCCCAGAGCACGGTCTCCGTGGTGGTCAACAACCGTGCGGCCGAGATCGGAATATCGGACAGCACGAGGTCCCGCGTGCTGGTGGCGATCGAGACGTTGGGGTTCCGTCCCAACCTGGCGGCCCGGGGTCTGCGGCTCCAGCGTTCGCGGACGTTCGGCTTCATCACCGACCACATCGCGTCGACCCCCTTTGCCGGACGGACCGTCCAGGGCGCACAGGACGTCGCCTGGAGGAACGGTCACCTGCTGATGGTCGTGAACACGAGCGCGGATCGCGCGATCGAGAAGTCGGCCATCGATGCACTGATCGATCGTGGCGCGGACGGACTGCTGTACGCAGCTGTCGCCTGGCGCAGCGTCGACCTCCCGCCCACCTTCAGTGCCATCCCCTCCGTGCTCGTCAACTGTTGGTCGGCCGGCGGGGACCTCGTCACGGAGGTCGTGCCTCGCGAGGTCGACGGCGGTCGTCTGGCCGCAGAGGAACTCGTGTCGAACGGCCACCAGTCGATCGCTTTCCTGGGCGGGACGCCCGACGACCGGGCCACCAGCGAACGGGAGACCGGTTTCCGGCGCGCGATGGCGGGCGCGCGGCTCACCGTGCAGGAGCGGTGGGTGCTCCACGGGGACTACGGCATGCGATCGGGCTACCGGTTGGCCGCTGCGCTGTTCGAGGGCACCGGTCCGCACCCGACGGGTCTGGTCTGCGGCAACGACCGCATGGCTGCGGGTGCCATGGGTGCACTGACCAGCCGGTCGCTGTCCGTGCCGGCCGACGTCTCGGTCGTGGGGTACGACGACCAGGCCGATCTGTCCGATCAGCTGACGCCGGCCCTCACCACCGTCTCCATCCCGCACTACGAGATGGGCAGTGCAGGCGTCGAGCACCTCCTCGCGGCCCTCTCCGGCGTCCCGACGCCTCGGACCATCCCCGTCGCCGGCCGCCTGATCCGGCGGGCCTCGGTCGCTCGACCTCGTCGCTGACGACGAGCCGAGGGTCTTGACGGACCTGGTCGTCGCATGTTCACTTAGGGTAGCTCATTCGTATTAGGTGACACGGAGGTCACGATGACGACTCGATCGCTCAGCCGACGGGCGGCGCTCGCCGGAGGAATCTCTGCTCTGACAGCGGCGAGCGTGGCCGCCTGCTCGGGCAGCTCTGGCGGCTCCGGTGGCTCGAAGACCATCAACGTGGCCTACTTCGGCACGCAGAAGGGTGCCGACGCGGTGAGCGCGGCGGCCGACCCCTTCCGCAAGGCCCATCCCGGTGTGACCGTCAAATTCACGGCCACGAACGGCACCGACTGGAACGACTTCTTCTCCAAGCTGCTGACCCAGATCGCCGCCGGCGCTGTACCGGACGTCATCCAGGTGGCGACGGAGGGTCTGCAGCTGTTCGCACAGAAGCGGTTGGCGGCTCCCCTCGACGACTACGTCAAGAAGGACTCGGCCTCGCTGAAGGCCTACTTCGCGGACGTGCACCCCGCTCTCGTCGAGGCGATGCTGTACAAGGGCAGTCTGTACTGCCTCCCCACCGACTTCAACGCCGGGAACATGTTCCTCGACACGGCCGTCCTGGCCCGCAGCGGACTGGCGGTCCCGCCCGCGACCTGGACGATGGACGACTTCCACTCCATGGCGACGACGATGGTCAAGAACAAGACCGTCGGCTTCAACTGGGTCGTGCGTCTCTGGGGGAGCTGGACCTCGTTCATGTACGCCAACGGCGCAAACCTGCTGACGGAGGGGAAGTACCCGGGCGCGGAGTGGTTGTGGGACACGTTCTACCCCTCCGACCCTGCGGCTAAGGGCCGGGGTGGCGGGTGGGAGTGGGGGGCGCCCACCGCGAACGACGCCGGGGTGGTCGAGTCACTCGAGTACATGGTCGACCTCAAGAAGTCGGGTCTCGCGCCGTCGCCTGACGTGGGCGGGGGCGGGACCCTCCAGGGCCTGTTCGCCAGCAACCGGATCGGCATGGCCATCGGGGGCGGCTTCTGGGCCGGCGGTCTGAGCCAGGCCGGTATGAAGAACGGGGCGTTCGACGTCCAGTTCTTCCCGAGGTGGAAGGTGCAACGACACCTGTTCGGTACCGGGGGGTACGCCCTTGCCAATTCCTCGAAGAACAAGGACCTGTCCTGGGAGCTGCTCAAGAGCCTGGTGGAGCCGACGACCATCGACGTCATCTGCGCCGGTAACACCACAACGCCGACACGCAAGTCGATGATGACGGCGGGCAGGTACGCCAAGACCGGTCCCGCGCACTGGAACGTCTTCTACGACACCCTGACCAAGTACCCGAACACCGCACCCATCCCGGCGCCGCCCTACTACAACGCGATGGCGACCGCACTCAACCAGCGCACCACCCAGGCCATGGCCAGCGGCAACGCAAAACCTGCCCTGGACGACCTGCAGCGGGACCTCGAGGCCGCGGCCTCCCAGGCGTCATGACCGTGACGACGGCTGCGTCGAGCCGACCTCGGGCACGCCCCGGCCGACCGAATGGGGACCGGGCACGGACGGTCCGCCGGGAGGCGGTGTTCGGGTACGGGATGATCTTCCTGTCGTTTGCGGTGATCGTCGTCTTCACCCTCCTGCCCATCGTCTTCTCGGTGGTCCTGTCGCTGTTCAGTTGGGACGTCCTGAGCCCGGCCGCGTTCATCGGGCTGTCGAACTACCGGAGGATGGTCGCCGACGACAACGTGATCCATTCTTTCGGTACGACCATCAGTCTGGCCGTACTGATCGTCGCGCTCCAACTGGTGCTCGGGCTGGCGCTGGCCCTTCTGGTCCAGCAGCACACGTCGACCTGGTTCAGGACCCTGTTCCGAACGGCGTTCTTCCTCCCGTTGCTCGCTTCGGCGGCTTCGATCTCCATCGTGTTCAGCTACCTGTTCAACGACCAGTTCGGAGTGGTCAATTACTACCTGGACCTGCTGGGGCTCCCTCAGGTCGCGTGGCTGAGTTCGAACCACGGCGCGACCGCGGTCATCGTCCTGGTGGCCGTCTGGCAGCAACTCGGCTTCGTCTTCATCCTGTTCATCGCCGCGCTCGGTTCGCTGCCGGTGGACATCCTGGAGGCTTCGGCCATCGATGGCAGCGGACCGGTCCGGACGTTGTGGTCCGTCAAGCTGCCGCTGATCAGCCCCACGATCTTCTTCGCCGGGGTGATCGGGTTGATCAATGCCATGCAGCTGTTCGACCAACCCTACGTCCTGACGCAGGGCGGGCCCGGTAGCGCTACGACCACCACTGTGCTGCTCATCTACCGGACCGCGTTCCAGAACATCGAGTTCGGGTACGGCTCGGCCATCTCGGTGGCCCTGTTCCTGGTCCTGTTGCTGCTCACCGGTCTCCAGTTCCTCATCGGGCGGAAGTGGGTGTTCTACTCGTGACGACGATCTCCGGCCCTCGCGTGTCGACCACCGAGGCGACCAGCGACTCCGGCAGTGGCTCCGGTCCGAGAGCGCCCACCGCCGGGAGGCGCACGAAGGGATCGCCGTCCCGTCGGGTGTACAGGGTGGTCGGGGTGGTGGTTCTCACGGTTGCCGCGCTCATCGTCATCAGTCCCGTCGTCTGGGCGATCAGCACGTCGTTGCGGACTCCCGCGACCTCCTTCACCCAGCCTCCCGCCTGGGTGCCACACCACCCTGTCTGGTCGAACTACCGGTCTGTGTTCCGACAGGTTCCGCTGCTCAGGTTCTTCATCAACTCCGTGGTCGTCACGGGCCTGATCGTGGTGCTGCAGTTGGTCACCTCTACTATGAGTGGGTACGCTTTCGCTCTCATCCGCTTCCGGGCGAAGAAGACGTTGTTCACCATCGTGCTCGCAACCCTGATGGTGCCGGCGCAGACGACGATCATCCCGATCTTCATCCTCATCCGGTACCTGCACCTCAGCGACAGCTTGCTGTCGCTCGTCATCCCGGTCATCGGCGGGGCGTTCGGCACCTTTCTCATGCGGCAGTACTTCCTGCAGATGCCCAGAGAGCTGGGCGAGGCGGCGCGGGTGGACGGGGCGACGCACTTCCAGGTGTTCTCCAGGATCTACGCGCGGATGGCGCTCGCCCCGATGGCCACCCTCGCGGTGCTCAACTTCTCGGGATTCTGGAACGAGTTCTTCCGTCCGCTCATCTTCCTGTCCTCGACCGACACGTTCACGCTTCCGCTCGGGCTCGTGGCGCTGCAGGGCAACCTCGGGACGGGCAGCATCTCCGTGGTGCTCGCCGGTGTGGTGCTGGCGCTGCTCCCCAGCATCGCCGTTTTCGCCCTGGCGCAGCGGTACTTCGTCGAGGGCATCACCGTTGGCTCGTTCCGGTGACACGTGCCCGCCGCACACCTGTCAACACTTCCGCGAGAAGGAAATGATGAGAAGCGTCCTGCACTTCGCGCCGGTCAGCGGCTGGTTCAACGACCCCAACGGTTTGATCGACCACCGCGGGACACACCATCTCTTCTTCCAGCACAACCCCGACGCGCTCACCATGGAACACATGTGTTGGGGACACGCCAGCAGCACCGACCTGCTCACCTGGACAGAACACCCGCCAGCGCTGAGGCCGGGCCCCCCGGGTTCCGCCGACGACGACGGATGCTGGTCCGGGTGCGCCGTCCACGACGGTGACGCGGTGGTCGCCGTCTACTCGGGGCACCACGACGGGCAGGAGCTGCCGTGCGTGGCGCGGCCGCTCGACGACGACCTGATCGGGTGGCACAAGTCCCCGGCCAACCCGGTCGTCGACCGCCGCCCCCCGGTGGCGGGGCTGACCGACATGCGCGACCACAGTGTCCGCCGGGAGGGTGGGCGTTGGCGGCAGGTCCTGGCGGGGGGAGTGGACGGGTCGGGTGCGCTCTTTGGCTACACCTCGACCGACCTGGGGGAGTGGAAGTGGGACGGGATCGTCCTGGAGGCTTCCGACGCGGACCTGCCCGGCAGGGTGTGGGAGTGCCCAGACGTGTTCCGGGTCGGAGACGAGGTGGTGGCGATCGTCTCGCTGATCGACGACGACCGCAGCCCTGTCCTTTGGATCACCGGCACCACCGATGAGGCCCGGATCATCCCTCGGCGTTGGGGACTGGTCGATCACGGGGACCGGCTCTACGCGCCCCAGTCCTACACCGACCGGGCTGGTCGGCGGATCATGTTCGGCTGGCTTCGCACCCATCTCGACCCGGCCGCGCTGGGGCAGCCCAGCCTCGGCGTCGCCTCACTGCCGCGTGTGCTGTCCGTCGTCGACGGACGCCTCCACCAGACACCCGCGGCCGAGATCGAGAGTTTCCGCGGCGAACCTCAGGTCTCCCGTCCCGACGAGGGTGGGACGGAGGTCTCGATGGAACTGGACGGTGAGGCCGTCGAGGTCCACATCACCTGTCACTCGACGGACCTGCTCCTGGAGACCAGGCTCGACTTCGACGACGGCACCGGTCGGCACCTGGGTGCCGACCTCGCATGCTTCGTGCGGGACGACGGGCTGCCTGCCGACGGAGGTCGCGACCGTCACGGTCAGGGGCCCACGAGGGCGACCGTCATCTTCGACTGCGGGATCGTCGAGGTGTTCCTCGACGACGGTCGAGCGGCGACGACGACGGATGCGGCAGTCGGACGCGTGTCGCGTCTGCGCGTCTGGACGAAGACTGCCGGGATCGAGGAAGTGACCGCCTGGGTGCTGCGGCCACCGGACGGTGGGTCTGCGCCCGCGACCGGGCACAGCAGCCGCCAGGAGCTGAGCGTCACCGGGTGAGGCGCCCGTTGCAGGGCTCGTCCCGAGACCGCCAGAACTCGTCCCGGGGGCGCCCGAACCCACCGGGCCACCAGAACCCACCGGGTGCTGGCGACCGCTTCCTTAGGATCGCCCACCATGCCCTCCGTCCTCACCGCGGTGGCCTGGCCCTACGCCAACGGGCCCCGCCACATCGGCCACGTCTCCGGCTTCGGCGTCCCCTCCGACATCTCCAGCAGGTACCTGCGGATGGCCGGCCACGACGTGCTGATGGTCTCGGGGACCGACGAGCACGGGACCCCGATCCTCGTTCAGGCCGATGCCGAGGGCGCCAAGCCCCTGCAGCTGGCCGACCGCTACAACCGGGTCATCGTCGAGGACCTGCAGGGCCTCGGTCTGTCCTACGACCTGTTCACGCGCACGACCACGCGCAACCACTACGCCGTCGTCCAGGAGCTGTTCCGGGTCCTGCACCGCAACGGCTACCTGGTCGCGAGGACCACGACGGGTGCGGTCAGCCCCTCGACCGGGCGCACGCTGCCCGACCGGTACATCGAGGGGACCTGCCCGATCTGCGGGCACGGCTCGGCACGCGGCGACCAGTGCGACAACTGCGGCAACCAGCTGGACCCGATCGACCTCATCGACCCCCGCAGCAAGATCAACGGCGAGGTTCCGCGCTTCGTCGAGACGGAGCAGCTCTTCCTGGACCTGCCGTCACTCGCGCTGTCGCTGGGCGACTGGCTGCGCTCGCGCACCGACTGGCGGCCCAACGTCCTGAAGTTCAGCACCAACCTCCTCGCGGACCTGCGCCCGCGGGCGATGACCCGCGACATCGACTGGGGCATCCCGGTGCCCTTGGACGGCTGGTCCGACCGCGGGGACAAGCGCCTCTACGTGTGGTTCGACGCCGTCATCGGGTACCTGTCGGCCTCGATCGAGTGGGCGCGACGGTTCGGCACCGACCCGGACCAGTGGCAGCGCTGGTGGTGCGACCCGGCCGCGGTGACGCAGTACTTCATGGGCAAGGACAACATCACCTTCCACGCGCAGATCTGGCCGGCGGAGCTGCTCGGCCACAACGGCGACGGGGCCCGCGGCGGGCAACCCGGCATCTTCGGTCGACTGAACCTGCCGACCGAGGTCGTCAGCAGCGAGTTCCTCACGATGAGCGGCGCGAAGTTCAGCACCAGCAGGGGAACCGTCATCTACGTCGGGGACTTCCTGCGCGAGTTCGGCCCCGACACCCTGCGGTACTTCATCGCCGTCGCCGGTCCGGAGACGCAGGACACCGACTTCACGTGGGAGGAATTCGTCCGTCGAACCAACTTCGAGCTGGCCAACGAGTGGGGCAACCTGGTCAACCGGTCGGTGTCACTGGCCCACCGTGGGTTCGGCGCCGTCCCGGAGAGCACGGATCTCACCGATGCGGACAGAGCATTGCTCGCGGCGTCGCTCGCCGCTTTCGACACCGTAGGGGACCTACTGCGACGCAACCGGTTCAAGGCCGCGGCGGGGGAGGTGATGCGGGTCGTGGGTGCCGCCAACCGCTACCTCTCCGACACCGCGCCGTGGAAACTCGGCGAGGACCAGCTCGCCCGTCGCGGCACCGTCCTGAACACCGCGTTGCAGGTGGTCGACGACGTCAAGACGTTCTTCACCCCGTTCCTCCCACACTCCAGCCAGAAGGTGTTCGAGGCTCTCGGCGGGACCGGCGTGTGGGCGGCGCAGCCGGAAGTGCGCGAGGTGGTCGACGACATCGCCGTCCCCGGAGGCGAACCCGTCGGCGTCGGCACCCCGGACTTCGGCCGCAGCTATCCCGTGCTGACGGGCGACTACCGGTCCGAGCTCGCCCGCTGGGAGCGGGTCGTCCTCCCGGTCGGCCGGACGTTGTCCAAGCCGACTCCGCTGTTCCCCAAGCTGGACGTCGAACTGGGGCTGACCGGACCCGACTGGGCGCCGGTCGTCCCCGCGGCCGCCCCGACCGATCAGTGAGCCGGAGCTCCGGTCGGCGGGGGACCGCGCCGCCCGCCCCCGAGGCGTTGACCGTCCCGGTCGCCGACGACCACTGCCACCTGGACCTGGCGCACGCCGGGCTCGGCGGGGGTGGCGGCACCGACATCCCCGAGGGCGCGCTGGGACTGACGGCCGCCCTGGACCGCGCCGTCGCGGCAGGCATCGACCGGATCCTCACCGTGGGAACGGACCTGGCCAGTTCGGCCTGGTCGGTCTCGTTCGCCGAGGCCGACCGGCGCGTCCTGGCCGCAGTGGCGCTGCACCCCAACGAGGCGCCCCGGCTGGCCGCGCTCGGTGAGCTGGACGACGCGCTCTCCGAGATCGACCGGCTCGCCGGGTCCTCCGACCGGGTCCGGGCGATCGGTGAGACGGGGCTGGACCGCTACCGCACCGACCACGGGGACCCCGCCGCGGCAGAGGCCCAGCGACGCTCCTTTGCAGCTCACACGGAGATCGCCCGGCGTCGAGACCTCGTGCTGCAGATCCACGACCGGGACGCCCACGCCGACGTGCTCGACGTGCTGGACTCCGTCGGCGCCCCGGAACGAACCGTTCTGCACTGCTTCTCCGGTGACGCCGGCTTCGCCCGCGCCTGTGTGGACCGCGGGTACGTCCTGTCGTTCGCGGGCACCGTCACCTTCGCCAACGCCGGGGGTCTGCGGGCCGCCGCGGCGGTGACCCCCGTCGAGCAGATGCAGGTGGAGACCGACGCGCCATTCCTGACGCCGGTGCCGCACCGCGGTCGGCCCAACGCCAGCTACCTGGTCCCGTTGACGGTCCGTGCCCTGGCCGCGGTCAAGATGATGGACGTCGACGAGCTGTGTGCAGCGCTCTCGGCCACCGCCGAGCGGGTCTACGGCCCGTGGTGAGCTCCGCCGCCGACGCAGGCGGGGCGGCGCTGCTCGGTCCCGTCGAGCTGCGGGCGCTGGCGGCGAGTGTCGGCCTGGACCCAAAGAAGTCGCTCGGCCAGAACTTCGTCGTGGATCCCAACACGATCACCCGGATCGTCCGGGTCGCCGGTGTCGGGCCGGGCGATGTGGTCGTCGAGGTGGGCCCCGGGTTGGGGTCACTCACCCTGGGACTGCTGCCCGTGGTCGCCGCGGTGACCGCCATCGAGATCGACGAACGCCTCGCCGCGGCCCTGCCCGGGACCGTCGCTGATCGGGCACCGGCTTTCGCGGACCGCCTGACCGTCGTGGCCGCCGACGCTGTGCGCCTGCACGACCTGGCGGGGCCGGCGCCGACCGCGCTGGTCGCCAATCTGCCGTACAACGTGGCGGTCCCGGTGTTGCTGAGCATGCTGGCCCGGTTCCCCTCGATCACCCGCGCGCTGGTGCTCGTGCAGGCCGAGGTCGCCGACCGGCTGGCCGCGCCGCCCGGCAGCCGGGTGTACGGGATCCCGTCGGTGAAGGCCGCCTGGTTCGGACCGACGTCCCGGGTCGGCACTGTAGGGCCGCGGGTGTTCTGGCCGGTGCCGCACGTCGAGTCCGGGCTGGTCCGCCTGGACCGGGTCGCCCGGCCGGCCGAGGACCCCCCGCGCGAGCAGGTGTTCGCTCTGGTCGACGCGGCCTTCGCCCAACGGCGCAAGACGTTGCGGGCCGCGCTCTCGGGCCGGTTCGGGTCCGGTCCGACCGCCGAGCAGGTGCTGCGGGCTGCCGGTGTGGACCCGGGGCTGCGCGCCGAGCGACTGGGGGTGGAGCAGTTCGTCGCGCTCGCCCGGGCTGCGGCGACCGCCCGTGATCTCGACGCCTGACCCACCGGGTACCGCACTCGCCGGGCGGCCACCCGTGCCACGCTCGCGGCATTGCCGCCCGTGGTCGGGGACCAGCGCGTTGGGGCCGCGCCGACGAAGGGCGGGCCCGATGATCACGACCAGATGCGTCGACCGACCGGTGTCCTCCTCCACACATTGAACCCGACGCGCAACCACGACAAGATCTCGTACAACGACTCGATTCACTTCCTGGTACGAGGTGGTGACGGGGCCTTCACTGTCTATGGGGACTTCACTGCCCTGGGCAGCCCTTGTTCGCCGACGTCGTGCCGAGGCTGTCCACACAATGGCGCGGGGACGAGTCAGCGAGTGGAACTTCGATGAGGGCTGAGGCGTCATCACCTCGGGGCCTGCCCAGGGGGGTGTTGGTGCGGTTTCGCTGTCGTCGACGCACGGCCGACACATCCCGTTCAGGACCCGGAGTCAGGCAGACGAAGGGTCGGACCGGCCGGCGCGGGGCTCTCACCATCCTCACTGTCAGCCGAGGGGTAGCTCGGCCGAGCGCGTGGGGACGGCGTCGAGTGTGGCGAGCGTGGCGTCGTCGAGTGCGAGCGTGGCTGCGGCGATGTTTGCCTGGAGGTGGTCCGGGTCCGCGGTCCCCGGGATGAGCAGCACGTTCGGGGCGTGGTGGAGCAGCCAGGCGAGACCGACCTGAGGCAGCGTGGCGCCCAGGGACTGGGCCGCGGCGTGGACAGCCGGTTCGTCGATCACCTTCGGCATGCCGGGGAACGCGCCGCCGAGCGGGAAGTACGGGACCCAGGCGATGCGTTCGGCGAGGCAGAAGCCGAGCATATCCTCGTCGTCGCGCGCCACCAGGCTGTACGCGTTCTGTACGCAGACGATGCCCGCAGGGGTCGCCCGACGCAGCCCGTCGAGGGTGACGCTGCTCAGGCCGATGGCGCCGATCGTGCCTTCGTCGCGCATCGCGGTCATCACTGCGAGTTGGTCGTCGAGGTCGACCGCCTGGTCACCGTGGGCTCGCAGTCCGGGTCCGGTGTCGAGGCGCCTGAGGTTCACCACGGGAATCTGCTCGACTCCGAGGCTTGCGAGGTTGTCCTCGACGCTCGCTCGCAGCTGCTCGGGTCGCTGCGCGGGTCGCAGTGGGAGCGGGCCCTGCGGGTTGGGGTCGGCGCCGACCTTGCTCACGACGACGACGTCGTCGCTCGGGCCAAAGGCCTCGCGGATGAGCCCGTTGACGTAGCCGTCACCATAGAACTGGGCGGTGTCGACATGGTCGACGCCGAGCTCGACCGCCCGCCGCAGCACGGTGAGCGCCGCGGCGCGGTCGCCGTGGAGACGTTCCAGCTGCATCGCGCCGTAGCCGATCCGAGAAACGGTGCGCCCGGCGAGGAGACCGGGACCGCCGGGGCGCGGAACGCCGGTGAACGCGGTGGTCGGGGAGGAGTGGTCGGTGTTCACCATCGGCGGATCCGTCCATCTGAGATGATCAGGAAGCGGAGGCTCCTCCGCCCCTCGAACGTACCAGTACCGGAGGTCCCTCCGCTTGAGTCCGCCGGAATCGACGCCCACCGACGGTGGACCCGACGCGTTCGGTCTCACCGAAGGTCCGACCCGCGCGGACGCGCTCCGCAACCGCGCGAGGCTGCTGTCTGCCGCCCGGGCATGGTTCGCCACTGCCGAGGAGACCGTCCCGCTCGAGGCCGTCGCCCGTCGTGCCGGGGTCGGGATCGGGACGCTCTACCGGCACTTCCCCACCCGTGAGGCACTGGTCGAAGCTGTGTACGCGGCCGAGCTCGACGAGCTCGTCAGGGCTGCTCCGGCTCTGTTGGGCCAGTTCCCACCAGATGTTGCCCTCCGTGCCTGGATGACCCGTTACGCGGAGTTCGCCGCGACCAAGCGCGGGATGATCGACACCCTCCGCGCCGGTTGGACCTCGGGACGGATCACGACACCGGCCACCCGGGAGCGCATCGCCGCCACGATCGGGACGATCGTCACGGCCGGGACACGCGCGGGTTCGCTCCGCGCGGACGTGGACCCGCGAGACATCACCGCGCTCCTGCTCGGTGTCTTCCTGTCAACAGCGACCACCAGCGCCCCGGACCAGACCAGCCGACTACTCGACCTCGTCGTCGACGCACTACGCCCGAGACCACCTGACAACCCCTCACGGATCCGCACGTTGTCGACCAGCGACCATCGACGGCAGGACCCTGGAGGCGATCTCACGGAGGTGTCGTGACACCGGGTCCGCCGAGCTCACAGGAAAGGCACACCGGACGCTCCGGGCGGTAGGTCGCGGCCGGTGAGGTGACAGGGTCTGACGTGTGCCCGGTGCCAGCTGTGGGGGCCGACCGCGGGACGGCGGGAGCGTCACCGCCCGCGCGCCGGCAAAGGTCAACCTCGTCCTGAAGGTCGGGGGCCTGCGCCCCGACGGGTTCCACGACCTCGTCACGGTCTTCCACGCCGTGGGCCCCGACGAGGAGGTGACCGTCGCCGACGGGCCGCCCGGTGTGCTGGTCCGGGTCCACGGCGAGGGCGCCGAGCTGGTCCCACTGGGTGAGGGAAACCTGGCCGCGCGGGCGGTGCGCGCGCTGGCGGACGAGGTCGGGGTCGACCTGGCTGCACGCGGGGTGGCGGTGGCGATCACCAAACGGATCCCGGTCGCGGCCGGGCTGGCCGGGGGCAGCGGCGACGCCGCCGCAGCGCTGGTGGCCCTGGACTCGCTGTGGGCGACCGGACTGGACCGGGAGCGGATGGGTGCCCTGGGCGCGACCCTCGGCAGTGACGTCCCGTTCGCGCTGGAGGGTGGGACGGCGGTCGGCACCGGCCGTGGGGAACAGCTCGCGCCGGTGCCGGGGCGGGGCCGCTACCACTGGGTGCTCGCCTTCTCCCCGGCCGGACTGTCGACACCGCGGGTCTTCGCCGAGCTGGACCGCGGACGTGCCGTGGACCGGGTCGGGGTCCACCCGGCTCCCGGGGTGGCCGGGGCCGGCGCGGGGGGAGTCGGTCCGACGGTTCCGCCGGGCGTGCTCGCGGCGCTGCGCCGTGGGGACGCCGAGGCGCTGGGGGCCGCGCTGGACAACGACCTGCAGGCGCCGGCGCTGCGACTGGTCCCGGCGCTGCGCGAGTGCCTCGACGTGGGACGGGAGCGAGGTGCTCTCGGTGGTGTGGTCTCCGGGTCCGGGCCGACGTGCGCCTTCCTGGTCCGGGACCCCGACCACGCAGCCGACGTCGCGGCGGCACTGACGGCCGCCGGTGCCTGCCGGGCTGTCGTGCAGGTCACCGGGCCGGCGGCGGGCGCGTCCGTCCTGGGCTGACGTCGAGCGCGCCCACCCGTGGCGGGGTGGCGACCGGTCGGTCGAAGGCGGCCCGCCGCGCGGTGCGGCGCAGCGCGACCAGCACGGCCCGCCCGGTCAGCAGTGTCACCACCGCGAGGGTCACCCCGCGGAGCAGGTCCCAGCCCAGCGAGGTCGCCACCGCGAACCGGGCGAAGGCCGCCAGCTTGTCGGTGAGCGGTGATCCGGGGACGAACGACAGCGCCGACGCTCCGGCGCCGGCGGGCGCCGCGCCGCCGGTCGTGCCGGCGCCGGTGGTCCCGTCGCCGGTGAGGAACGGCCACACCGTCAGGTCCATGAGGAAGCCGAACGCCAGCCCGGCCACGGTGGCGTAGGCGGCGAGCAGCACCACCTCGGCCCGGCCGCGCAGTGCGGGCAGGCACCCCGCCCCCAGACCGATCCACGCCGCGCCGAGCATCTGGAACGGCAGCCACGGCCCCACCCCGCCGGTGAGCAGTGCACTCGCCAGCAGGGTCACCGCGCCGAGCACGAAGCCGAACCCGCGGCCGAACACCCGGCCCGCCGGGACCAGCAGCACGAACACAGGCTCGATCCCGGCCGTCCCCGCGCCCAGGGGCCGCAGGGCCGCCCCGAGCGCGGCCAGCACCCCGAGGACCGCCACGGCCCGGGCGTCGATGCCGTTCTCGGCGATCCCGGCGAGCACGATCGCCAGGACCAGCGGGAGCAGCACCACGAACAGCCACGGTGCGTTGCCGGCCTGGGCCAGCGGCGACCCCGCCGGGACGAGCAACGGCCACGTGAACCCGAGCAGCCCGACGAGGGAGGCAAGGACGACCGCCACCGCGGTGCGCGGTCTGATCTGCAGCGCACTCACCCGGACCGGTCCCCGACCCGGGCGTCCAGGGCGGCGGCGACCTGGGCGACGGTGAGCCAGCGGGCGGGGGCCAGGACGCGCGCCACCTGTGGGGAGAACGCGGGTGAACCGGTCACCACCTCCGCGACCGGACCGTCCACGACGACGACGCCGTCGGCCAGGACCACGACGCGGTCGGCGGCCTCCGCGGCGAGCTCGACGTCGTGGGTCGCCAGTACGACGGTGGTGCCCGCAGCGGCGAGCCGACGCAGCGTGGAGACCAACCAGGCCTTGGCGGCCTGGTCCAGGCCCCGGGTCGGCTCGTCGAGCAGCAGCACCGGAGCCGACGCGGCGAGCACCACGGCCACGGCCAGGGCCAGTCGCTGTCCCTCGGACAGGTCGCGGGGGTGCCGGTCGGCCGGGACGCCGGGTGCCAGGGACGCCAGCAGCGCGGCTGCTGTCCCCGGCACGACCCGCGGGTCCGCGCGGGCGGCGTCGACGTCCGCGGCCCGGCACTCGGCGCCGACCGTCTCGGCACAGAGCAGGTGGCCGGGATCCTGCGGCACCATCGCGACGGTCCGCAGCACGTCGCGCGGGCGCAGTCGGGCCGGGTCGGCGCCCGCGGTGCGTGCCGTGCCGCGGTCCGGCCGGGCGAGTCCTGCGAGCAGGCCGAGCAGGGTCGACTTGCCCGCGCCGTTGCGTCCCATCAGCGCGGTCACGGTCCCGGCGTCCAGGTGGAGGTCGACCTCGTCCAGCGCCCGCACGGCTTCGTGGTGGACCGACACCCGGGCCAGCGAGGCGACCGGCGGTCTGCCCGGGACGCCGACGATGAGTGGCGGCGGAGGCTCGCCGAGGCGGTCCCGGAGCGGGCCGACGAGGCGGCGGGCGTCCCGGACCGTCAACGGTGGCGGAGACCACCCGGCCAGCTCCGCCAGGCGCACCACGGGCGGGGCGACCGGCGATCCCGGCAACAGGGCGGCCGGGGTCCCCACCCGGAGCGGTGCACCACCGCCGGGGACGAGCACGACGCGGTCGGCGTGGTGGGCGACCCGTTCGACGCGGTGCTCGGCGACCACGACGGTCAGCCCGAGGTCGGCGACCAGGCGGGCCAGTGCACCGAGCACGTCCTCGGCGGCGGTCGGGTCCAGCGCCGAGGTCGGCTCGTCCAGCACCAGCACGCGCGGGTGGACCGTGAGCACCGCTCCGACGGCGACCCGCTGGGCCTGACCACCGGACAGCGTCGACAGCTGGCGGCCGCGCAGATCCGCCAACCCCAACAGGTCCAGCGTCTCCTCGACGCGGCGGCGCATGGTGGCCGGCGCAACCCCGAGCGATTCCATCCCGTAGGCGAGCTCGTCCTCGACGGTGTCGGTGACGAACCCGGCGACCGGGTCCTGGCCGACCCAGCCGACCACGTCGCACAACTCGCGCGGGGGATGCGTGGCGGTGTCCCGGCCGGCGACGGTGACCCGCCCGTGCAGCGTCCCGCCGGTGGCGTGCGGAACCAGCCCGTTGATCGTGCCCAGCAGCGTGGACTTCCCGGACCCGGTCGGGCCGGCGACGAGGACGAACTCGCCCTCGTCGATCTCCAGGTCGATACCGGACAGGACGGGTGAGTCCGCGCCGGGCAGCGTCACCCCGACCCCGGACAGCACGACGAGCGCGGTGGTCATCCCCGCGTCCCCGCACCGATGCGCGCGGGCCGTCGGTGCGTGGCCGGATCCGCGACGTCGAGGTCCCGGCGCGGTCCGCGGGTCGGCGGCGCAGCGGGCACGGGAGGTAGCGGGGCGAGCACGGCCGGGAGTGCCGCCAGCAAGATGCCTGCGGCAGCCAGCGCGGGAAGGCCGGGCACTGGGAGTGGCACCGACACCGGCTGGAGCTGGTCCGCGCCGAACCGGCCGCTCAGCGCGGTGACCAGGACGCCCGCGGCGGCCGCGAGTCCGCAGGCGCTGACAGCCCACTCCGGTCCCCGCCACGGGTCGGGCCGGTACCGGCTGCGCGGGTTGCGTCGCGACCCCGTCACCAGCGCCAGGACGCCGAGGGTGACCCCGGCACCGAGCGGCGGCAGCCCCAGCACAGGTGGGGACCCGGCGTCGAGCAGTCCGTAGACACCGATCAGGACCCCCAGCAGAGCCAGCAGGCTGCTGGTCGCGGTCACCGCCCGCACCACCCGGCCGCTGTCCCGGGACCGGCCGTACCCGCGGGCATCCATGGAGGAGGCCAGGGCCAGCGACCGCTCCAGCCCGCCGTGCAGGACGGGGACGGCCACCTCGGCGAACGCGCGCAGCCCGGTCGCTGATCGCCCGCGCAGTCGTCGCGCCGTACGGACCCGTGCCGCCTCCGCGAGCAGGCTCGGGGCGGTCGTCACCGCGACGACGACCGCAACGGCGACCTCGTGCAGCGCGCCGGGGACGGCCTTCAGCAGCCGAAGAGGATGGGCGAGGGAGTTGGCCGCGCCGACGCAGGCCAGCAGTGTCGCGAGCTGGAGTCCCGCGGTGGCCCCGGCGGCGAGCCCCTCGACGGTGACCGGCCCACCGAGCCGGATCCCCGCGAACCAGCCCGGCAGCGGCAGCTGCGGGAGCTCAGCGATGACCGTGGTCCCCGCTGACGTCCCGAGCAGCGCCGCACCGAGGGTCCGGACGGCGGCGACGACGAGCCCCAGCAGCAGGAAGGTCCGGTACGCGCGGGCCCACGGCGCGTCGCCCCGACGGGCCGCGACCACCAGCGCGGCGACCGCGATCACGAGTCCGAGCAGCAGGGGGTCGGTGGTGCGGGAGGCCGCGGTCGCCAGCCCGGCCGACCACACCCACCAGGCCACCGGGTGCAGCAGCCGCGGTCCCGCGGCTCTCCCAGGCCCGCGGGTCAGTGCGTCCGCCGGCGTCGTCTGTGAGCGACGAGAGCAGCGCTCACAGAAACGCCGCCCACCAGTCCGATGCCCACCGCGGTTCCTGCGCCGGGACCGGCACCGCTGTCGGGGCGCTGGGAGCCGGTCAGGGCGAGCGGGGCGTCACCGGCCCGGGTGTCGGTGCCCGGGCCGGGGTGGGTGGGTGGGGGCGGGGTCGCTGCGGAGGTGGTCGGGGCAGCTGCCGATGCCGCGGTGGTCGTCGCGGTCGCGGTCGCGGTCGCGGTACCGGACGGAGCGGTCCGACCCGCAGCGGCTCCCGCCGGAACCGTCGCACCGGGGACACCGGCGACGCGGGCGTCCGGACCGCCGGTGGCGCCAGTCACCTCCCCGGGGGCGGCCGGAGATGGCGGCCGGGTCGCCGAGGGCGTTGCGCCGGGCGGCCCGATGGTTGCCGCTGCTGGTCGGTCGGACCCCGTCGGAGGCCGCGGGGCGCCGGTGGACCCCGCAGGGGGTGGCGGGGTGCCGGTGGACCGGGTCGGTGACCGGGGAGGCGCGCTGGTCGCGGGCGACACCGGCCGGCGGGTGGAGGTCGCCGTGCGGGTCGGGACGGGTGCCCGGGTCGTGGGGGGTCGGGTGGCCGGGGGGCCGTCCGGGCGGGTCGTCGACGGTGTCGGCGTGGGCGTCCGGGACGCGACCGGCGCGGGTGCGGACACCGGGTCCGCGCATCCCCTGCTGGGGAACCGGTCGATCGCGCACAGCAGTCCGCTGCGGCCGAACCGCAGCGAGGCGATCGACGCCGTCAGTTCCTGGGTCGAGGCGCCCGGCCGGCCCTGGGCGCAGGCGGCACGGTTGCCCGGCGGGGCCTGGCCGGGTGGCGCGTCGGCCGGGGTGCCGTAGTCGATGACGATCGCTACCCGCTTGCGGCCTGGCGAGGCAGGGACCCCGGCGCAGATCGTCGCGAAGCTCGCCGAGGTGCGCGGGGGCCGGCCGGACCCGTCCGGCGAGACCTGGTGGCGCCATCCCTCGACGGACCCGTCGGCCGGCACGACGGTGGCTGCTCCCCGGGTGGAGAACGTCCAGGACGACCCGTCACGGTGGAAGTACCCCCAGTACCGGTAGGAGGTCGCCGCGTGCGCGGTCACCGGAACCCACGTTGCGCCGGCCACCGTGAGGCCCGTGGCCACCGCGACCGTGACACCGGCCGACAGGACAGCTACCCGTGCCCGCCGGCTGGCCAGCCCGGTCACCGTGGCCGCCGCCGGGCGTCCACGCGTAGCGCCACACCGAGACCCAGCAGCAGCAGTCCACCGACAGCGAGCGGCAGGGTCGCCGACGAGCCGGTTCGCGGCAGGGTCCCCCCCGGGGGAGCGGGGGGCACGGTCGGGGCCACGCCCGCCGGGGGAGTGGCGGTGGGCGTCGCCGTTCCGCCGGGTCCCGTTCCGCCGGGTCCCGTCGTGGTGGGTGCCGTCGTGGTGGGTGCCGTCGTGGTCGGTGCGGCGGACGAGGACGCGCTGACCGTCGGGGAGCCGGTCGCCGACACCGTCGGGACCGGACTCGACGGGGGGGTTGTCGAACGGGTGGGCCGGGGCGTCGCCGACGCGGTCGGTCTCGGGCTGGAGCTCGGGCTGGAGCTCGGGCTGGAGGTCGCGGCGGCCGTCCGCAGGGTGGCCAGGATCCGCCGGCCGTAGTCGACCCCGCCGAACGCGGCCGGGTCCGCGCCGGCCGCGGTCACGGCCATCGCCGCCTCCCCCAGCGACCCCGGCCGGTCGACGCCCTTGTCGTCCACGACCCAGTCGGGCAGGGCGGTGCGGAGCGCCGCGAGTGCGTCGGCGACCTCGGCGGAGGCGATCCCGAGACGGGTCAGCCCCAGCACGGCGTTCAGGGTCTGCCCCACGTCGGGCACACCGGCGTAGACGACGAAGCCGTTCCCGACGTGCATGTTCCTGGCCAGGTATCCGCCCGCGAACCGCGCCGCCTGGGTTGGGTCGCTGGTGAGCGCTGCTCCTCCTACGGGACGGGTCGTGGTCTCGGCCCCCGCGGGGGACGAGGTCGCCGCGACGGCAGCCGTCCCGGGGCTCCGGGACACCGTCGGCACCCGGGCGACCCGAGGCGTCGCGGGTGAGGTGGCCGCCGGCGCGCTCGTCGGGGCGACAGACCCCTGGTGGGCCGGGCAGGTCGGAGCGGGGATCTCGTTGGTCAACGTCCGCGGGATCACCGGGAACGCGCCGCCCGCGAAGCCGAGCAGTGCTCCCGACGTGGCGAAGGTGTCCGCGAACAGCCGCCCGTCCTTCTGTGGTTGGAAGGCCAGTCCGCCCACGTCGATCGCACCGCCGGGGCAGCCGACCTGCAGGGCCCCGATCGCGTCGAGGGGGTTCTTGCCGCCGGCGGAGTCGACCGTCGACGGGTCGGCCCCGACGGCGGCCAGGGCGGCCAGGGCCAGTCCCGTGGAGTTGGCGTCGGTGGCCCCGCCGGCCGCGAAGGCGAACCCGCCGTCCGCGTCCTGGACGGTCCGGAGCCAGGACACCGCCCGGGTGGCGGCACCGGTGGCGGTCGGCGATCCGACGGCCACCAGCGCCTGCACGGCGGCGGCGGTCGCGTTGCTGTCCCACCCACTCGGTGAGCACTGCCTCGTCGTGGCCGGCCGGTAGGAGGTGAAGGAGCCGTCCGCGCACTGCTGGCGCACGAGCCAGCCGATCGCGGCGTCCGGCACGGCGACATGGGCGGCCTCGAGCCCGCCGATGGCGATGGCCTGGCGGAACACCCCGTCGTACGTCGGGTCCTGCACACCGAACAGGCCGTCGTCCCCCCTGCCGGCCACCGACGGGACACCGGCCGCCGACGGCGTTGCGCCCGGGGTCCCCGAGACGACAGCGGACAGGTGGGTCGACGCCACTGCCGTGGGCGCGGACCCGACCACCAGCACGACGCCGGCAGCTACGCCGGCAGCCAGCCGCGCGGCCGGGCGGAAGGGGTGGGAACGGGTGGTGCGAACGGGGAGCAGCTCGGTCACGGGCGCCTCTCAGGCGGCGTGGCGCGGCGGGAGAGCACGACGAGACCCGACGGGCACCGCAGCTGGCGCGCGCCGTACCGGCTCCCCACCTGCAGTCCACGACAGGTGCGGTCAGGTCCGAGCACCTCGAGGCGGTCCGACTCGTCCGATCGACCGGTCCCCCGGCGCCCGGACCCACGGTTGCGGGACAGTGCCGGGTTCTGACCGGCTTCCCGTCGAGGTCAGGCGCATCCCACCACGGCGGCCTCGGCCGGTCAACCGCGTCGGCCGTGTGGGATCCTCGGTCACGACATGGCGACCCCGGTGAACCTGCTCAACCTCGAGCGCGCGAGCGTCAGGTTCGGGACCCGCGACGTGCTGTCCGGCGTCAGTCTCGGGATCGCTGCCGGCGACCGGATCGGCGTCGTCGGCCGCAACGGGGGCGGCAAGACCACTCTGTTGCGCGTCCTGTCCGGCGCGCACGACCCGGACTCCGGACGGGTCACCCGCAACGGTGACGCCCGCGTCGTGGTGCTCGGCCAGGGTGACGACCTGGCGCCCGGTGCCACCGTGCGTTCCGCGGTGGTCGGTGACACCCCGGACCACGTCTGGGCGGCGGACCCCCGCGTCCGCGACGTGTTCGCCGGGCTGCTCGGCGGCGTGCAGGGGCAGGCGTTCCCCGACGGGCTGGACACCCCCGTCGCCGGGATGTCCGGTGGCGAGCGGCGCCGGATCGCGCTCGCCGCGGTGCTGACCGGTCTGGGGGGTGACGTCGGCACGGCTGCCTCGGCGGGTTCCAACGGCGCGGCCGGTGCCGGCTCGACCGGGCTCGACGGCGTGGTGCTGGTGCTGGACGAGCCGACCAACCACCTCGACGTGGACGGGGTCGACTGGCTGGCCCGGCACCTGACCGCCCGCTACGACTCGGTTGTCGGCGCGCGGGGGTCCCTGGTGGTCGTCACCCACGACCGGTGGTTCCTGGACGCGGTGACCACCCGGACCTGGGAGGTCGTGAGCGGCCGGGTCGAGGCCTACGACGGCGGGTACGCCGCCTACGTGCTGGCACGGGCGGAGCGCCGTCGGGTCGCGGACTTCGACGAGGAGCGACGGGCGAACCTGCTGCGCAAGGAGCTGGCCTGGCTGCGCCGCGGCCCGCCGGCCCGGACCAGCAAGCCGAAGTTCCGCATCGATGCCGCGAACGCTCTCATCGACGCCGAGCCGGCGGCGCGGGACCCGTTCGAGCTGCAGCGGTTCGCGACCGCGCGGCTGGGCCGGACGGTCGTGGAGGTCGAGCACGTCGACGCGGGCGTCGGGGACCGGACGCTCTTCACCGACGTGGACTGGGTGCTCGGACCGGGGGACCGGGTCGGGGTGCTCGGGGCGAACGGCTCGGGGAAGACGAGCCTGCTGCGCCTGCTCACCGGGGAGCTGGAGCCCACGGCGGGCCGGGTCGTCCGCGGGAAGACCATCCGGGTCGCCCAGCTGGTGCAGCAGGTGGAGCTGGTCGCCGACGAGGCCGCCGCGGACGCAGACGTGCGGGTGCTCTACCCGGGCTGGCGGGTGCTGGAGTCGGTGGAGCGGCTGCGGTCCGAGGTCGACCTCGGCGCCGGGCAGACGATCGGCGCCCGGCAGCTGCTGGAGCGCTTCGGGTTCGTCGGGGACCGGATGTGGACGCCGGTCGGGGACCTGTCCGGTGGTGAGCGACGACGGTTGCAGCTGTTGCGGCTGCTCATCGGCGGCCCGAACGTGCTGCTGCTGGACGAACCGACGAACGACCTGGACACCGACACTCTGACGGTGCTGGAGGATCTGCTCGACACCTGGCCGGGGAGCCTCGTGGTCGTCAGCCACGACAGGTACTTCCTCGAGCGGGTCACCGACCGGACCGACGCGGTCGTCGGGGACGGGACGATCCGCAACCTCCCCGGCGGCGTCGACCAGTACCTGGCAGAGCGGCGCTCCGGTGCCCTGCGGAGCAGTGCTCCCCGGAAACTGGCCGCGACCGGCGCGCCGACACCGGCCACCGCCGGTCGGGGCCGGCCCGCGGCTCCGGCTGCCTCACCGGCCGACGCCCGCGCGGCGCGCAAGGAGGTCTCGAAGATCGAGAAGCAGGTGAACCGGCTGCACGCGACGGAGACCGAGCTCTCCGGTCAGATGGCGGACGCGGCCACGGACTACCAGCGCGTGCTGGAGCTGGACACCCGTCGGCGTGAGGTCGCTGCCGAGCGGGAGCGCCTGGAGGAACGCTGGTTCGAGCTGGCGGACGACGCCGAGGTCTGAGCCGGCCGGGACCGGCGCAGGCCTCGGTCAGAGCCGGGCCGCGGCCCGGACGAAGCCGGCGACGGCTCCGGAGCGGCTGTGCGGTGGCCACGCGAGCACCGTGGTGACCGTCGGTGCGTCGAGGACCGGCACCGTGGCGAGGTCGCCGAGCAGCAGGGCCCGACACGAGTCCGGCAGGATCGCCGATGCCCGCCCGAGAGCGATCAGCTGCAGTAACTGGGCATGGTCCCGGACCGGCGGACCCGGGCCGTCGGGGTACCGACCGTCGGGGTCGGGCCAGCGCGGCATCGGCAGCCCCGGCAGGTCGGTGACCTCGGCCATCCGCAGGTGGGTCCGCCCGGTGAGGGGGTGCCCGGCCGGCAGCACCACGACCTGGCCCTCCAGAGCGAGTTCCTCGGTGTCGAGCCCGGCCGTCGCGTCGAACGGCCGGTGCAGCAGGGCCACGTCGGCCCGGCCGTCGCGCAGCAGCCGTTCCTGTTCGCCGATGCCGCACAGCTGCACGTCGACGGCGACCGCACCGGGTTCCGCGCCGTAGGCGTCCAGCAGCTTCACCAGCAGCTCGGTGGAAGCGCCCGCCTTCGTCACCAGGACGAGGGCGGGGTGGCCGGTCGCGGCGAGTGCGGTGCGGCGGGTGCGACGTTCGGCGGCCCCGACGGCGTCCAGGGCCGCGCGGCCCTCCCGCAGGAGCACCGCTCCCGCCTCGGTCAGCGTGACCGCGCGGCTGGTGCGCTGCAGCAGGACGGCGCCGAGCCGGTGTTCGAGTTGACGGATCGCCCGCGACAGCGGCGGTTGTGCGATCCCGAGCCGTTGAGCCGCCCTGCCGAAGTGCAGCTCTTCGGCCACCGCGACGAAGTAGGTGATCTCCCGGGTCTCCACTCCGCCACGGTACCCATCCAGGACAGGGTCGATACCCGGACGGTATCGGCACGTACCCGATCGGTCTTCGACGCGGCGCGAGAACGGGGACAGGCTCGACCGCATGAGCAACGACGGGCAGGGAGTCGCGCTGATGACCGGCGCGAACAAGGGGATCGGCTACGAGATCGCGGTGGGCCTGGGCGCCCTCGGCTGGAAGGTCGGGGTCGGTGCCCGGGACGACGAGCGCCGCCAGGAGGCCGTGGCGGCGTTGCGCGCGGCCGGTGCGGATGCGTTCGGCGTCCCGCTGGACGTGACCGACGACGTGAGCGTGACCGCCGCGGCCGGCCTGGTCCAGGAGCGCGCCGGACGCCTGGATGCGCTCGTGAACAACGCAGGGATCACCGGCAGCGCGCCGCAGATGCCCACCACGGTCGACGTCGCGACCGTTCGGGCCGTCGTGGAGACCAACGTGATCGGCGTCATCCGCGTGACCAACGCGATGCTGCCGTTGCTGCGACGCTCGCCGTCGCCGCGGATCGTCAACGTGTCGAGCAGCGTCGGCTCCCTGACCCTGCAGACGGCACCCGCGGGGGTGGGGCCGATCGCCGTCGCCTACTCCCCGTCCAAGTCGTTCCTCAACGCCGTCACCGTCCAGTACGCCAAGGAGCTCCAGGGCACGAACGTCCTGATCAACGCGTGCTGTCCCGGCTTCGTCGCGACCGACCTCAACGGTTTCGCCGGTGTGCGGACACCGGAGCAGGGTGCGGGGGTCGCGATCCGACTCGCGACCCTGCCGGACGACGGCCCGACCGGCGGCTTCTTCGACGACGCGGGGGTGGTGCCGTGGTGACCCGTCCGGCGGGCGTCACACCTGCTTTGGTGCGTGTCGGCCCGTGACGGACCTGCCGCCGCCGAGGTCGAGGGTGGCGTCGAGAGCGCCGCTCAGGCGGACGTCCAGCGGTCCGTCGTCGGGCAGGTCGTCGGTGGTGGGGAACCAGGTGCGGGCCGACTGCACGACGATCAACAGGCCGTCGTCGTCCCCGACAGCGGCGAACCACTGACCCGGTTCGTCGAACGGCGTCAGTCCCAGGACGGAGCCGAGCTCCTCGACGGTGGCCGGCACGTCGGCGACCGGGATCCCGACCTCGCTGATCGAGAGCAGCGATCCCGGCGTGAAGGGGACCGGTGTGTGGGTGGCGGTGTCGCGCTCGGCCGGGGGTGACCGGTGTCGGGCGATGAGCTCCAGGATCGAGCCGTCCGGCCCCGGGAAGTAGACAGACTCGCTGTCCCACTCGGGTGACCCCGCCACGATGTCGCTGCCGTCCACGGTCATCACCTCCACCCGCTGGACCAGCCACGCGTGTGCGGCGTGGATGCTGTCGGCGGGGATGGTGAACGCGAGGTGGTGGTGGCCCCGCGGAGGCTGGTGGGCGGTCGTGAGACGCAGCACCGAGGACCCGACGGTGACGGCGGCGACCCCGTCCCCCGCTGCGACGCTCCCCTCGGCGCCCGGTAGCCCGAGCACGTCGGCGTACCAGTCAGCGGTCGTGGCGGGGTCGGTGACCGCGAGCTCGACCGAGGTGATGTGCACGTCGGGATTCTGCGCCGACGTCCGCGGGGCCATCATCACGGTGTGGACGTGGGTGCGGACCGGGATCCGGCAGACACGGACCCCGCCGACGGGACCGAGCCCGACGCCCGTTTCACCCTGGCCAACGAGCGCACCTTCCTGGCCTGGGTGCGGACGTCGCTCGGGCTGCTCGCGGCCGGTGTCGCGGTCGTGCAGTTCGCTCCGGACCTCGGCATCAGCGGAGCCCGGACCGCTGCCGGCCTGACCTTCGTCGTCCTGGCGGTGCTGAGCGCCGTCGGGGGACTGCTGCGCTGGCGGGCGGTGGACGCGGCCATGCGGCACGAGGCCCCGTTGCCCGCGCTGCGGTTGCCGTGGGTGCTGGTGGCCGGTCTGGTGTTGCTGGGGGTCCTGTTCGGTGTCGGCGTCGTCGCCGGCCGGTGACGTCACCCGAGTCGAGCGCCTGCCCACGATCCGTGCTGCGACCGGCCGGCCTGCAGGCGGAACGGACCGCTCTCGCCTGGACCCGGACGTCGCTCGCCCTGGCGGGCAACGGGTTCCTCCTGCTGCTGCGTGACCACGGCGCCGGTGTCGCCGGCTGGACGCCCGCCGGTCTCGCGTTGCTGCTGGTCATCGGCACCGGGCTGCTCGGGCGCCGGCGACGTGGTCAGCTGCGGCACCCACCGACCCCGACCCGCGTGCGCGCCGGCTGGGAGATCACCGCTCTTGCCTCTGGGGTCGCGCTGCTCGCGGTCGGCTACGGACTCGAGGTGGCGCTCACCGACCTCCGGTGAGTGGGTGCGCGGAGTCGTCCACCCGGAGGGTCAGCTCCCGCAGCAACGCGGCCAGGTCGGCCCGGCGTCGAGCTGTCAGTCCTGCCAGCAGGTCCCGCTCGGACCCCAGCAGTGCCTCGAAGGCCGCGTCGACCCGGACGCGCCCATCGGTGGTCAGCCGGACCAGGACACCGCGGCGGTCGCTGGGGTCCGGGCCCCGTTCGACGGCACCGCGCTGCACCAGCCGGTCGACCCGGTTGGTCATGGTCCCGCTCGTGACGAGCGTCTGGCGCAGCAGGGCCGACGGTGTCAGCTCGTACGGGTCGCCGGCCCGACGGAGCGCGGCCAGGACGTCGAACTCCCACTGCTCGAGGTCGTGGACGGCGAACGACGCACGGCGGGCGAGGTCGAGTCGGCGGGCGATCCGCGCTATCCGCGACAGCACGGTCAGCGGTGCGAGGTCCAGGTCCGGACGTTCCCGGGCCCACGCGTCGACCAGCCGGTCGACCTCGTCCGCGGGCCCGGCCATGGTCTCAGGCTACGGCCGCGAAGATTCTCGAGGTCGAGACACCCGGTTCCCCACGTGGTCGCGGTGGGTCGACACGGGCACCTCGTCAATGTCAGGGTGTCTCGGTGTCTCGACATCGAGATACTCGCCGTCGAGATACGTGACATCGAGACACAGTGCTCCCGCACGAGAGCCGTGCGACCCGACGACCCGACGACCCGACGACCCGACGACCCGACGACCCGACGACCCGACGACCCGACGACCGAGGAGAGTCCGTGCCCGCCTGGGATCCCGACCGCTACCTGCAGTTCGCCGCCGAGCGGGGCCGGCCCTTCGCGGACCTGCTCGCCCGCGTCGGCGTGACACGTCCGCGGTCGGTCGTGGACCTCGGGTGCGGCCCGGGCAACCTCACCGCGACCCTTGCCGACCGCTGGCCGGGTGCGCGCGTGCTCGGCATCGACAGCAGTAGGCCGATGATCGCGGCAGCCCGGGCCCGCGGCGACGACCGCCTGCGCTTCGAGGTCGGGGACGTCCGGACGTGGGCGCCGGACGGGGAGGTCGACGTGCTGGTCACCAACGCGACGCTGCAGTGGGTGCCGGACCACCTGCCGCTGCTGGCCTCCTGGGTCCGCGGTCTGGCTGCCGGTGGGTGGCTCGCGGTGCAGGTCCCGGGCAACTTCCGTGCGCCGTCGCACCGCGCGATGGCCGAGCTGTCCGAGACGCACCCCTACGCCGAGGCCCTGGCGACCCGCGGCACCCCGGTGGAGCGGCTCGCCGCGCCGGAGCCGGCGGAGTACGTCGATGCCCTCGTCGCGGCCGCGGGGGACCTGCCCGGCGGGCTGGCGGTCGACGTGTGGGAGACGACCTACTCCCACCTGCTCCCGGGGCCGGACCCGGTGCTGGCGTGGCTGTCCGGGACGGGTGCGCGCCCGGTGGTGCAGGCACTCGAGGCCGTCGACCCCGCCCTCGCACGGGGGTGGCTCGACGCCCTGGCCGGGCGGCTGCGCGAGGCGTACCCGCCGGGGCCGGGCGGGACGGTGCTGCCGTTCCGGCGCATCTTCGCGGTCGCGCACCGGCGCGTGGCCGCATGAGTGCAGAGGTGGTCGGCCTGCACCACGTGCAGATCTCCTGCCCGCCGGGCGGGGAGGACGCGGCCCGGGCGTTCTGGGTCGGCGTCATCGGGCTGGTGGAGGCCGTCAAGCCGGGCTCACTGGTCCCGCGCGGCGGCTGCTGGTTCGTCGCCCCCGGCGCGTCGCTGGCGCTGCACGTCGGCGTCGAGGAGCCTTTCACCGCTGCGACCCGCGCCCACCCGGCGATCGAGCTGAGCAGCGTGCGAGCACTGGACGCGGTCGCGGAGCGGCTGCGGGCGGCCGGGCGCGACGTCCGCGTCGACGAGCTGCTGCCCGGGTACCGCCGCTTCTACACCGACGACGCGCACGGGAACCGCATCGAGTTCCTCACCGCGGGCTGACGCCCGCTCCGGGCCGCCCATCCTGGGTCGCGCACGCTCCGGGCCGCCCATCCTGGGTCGCGCACGCTCCGGGCCGCGCATCCTGGGCCGCGCATCCTGGGGGTGGGGACACCGCAGTGCGACACTGGCCCGGCGGCAGGCCGGTGGCCGGCTGTCATCCGGCGTGGGGTAATTGGCAGCCCGGAGGCCTTTGAAGCCTTCCAGTCCTGGATCGAGGCCAGGCGCCGGAGCGTGTCCCTCACAGCGATCGTCCTGGCGGCGGGTGCCGGCACCCGGATGCACTCCACGCGGCCCAAGGTGCTGCACGAGATCGGCGGCCGCAGCCTGCTGCACCACGTCACCGCCGCCGCGCGCGGGTTGTCGCCGGACCGGCTGGTGGTCGTGGTCGGCCACGGACGGGAGCAGGTGAGCGCCCACCTGGCCCTCGTCGACCCCGACGCCGAGGCCGTCGTGCAGGACCGCCAGCTCGGCACCGGTGACGCCGTCCGGGTGGCCCTGGCGGCCGGGCAGCCGGGCCGCTCACCGGCCGACCCGGGCACCGTCGTGGTCACCACCGCGGACAGCCCACTGCTCACCACGGCGACCCTCGCTGCGCTGGTGGCCGACCGCGAGCGGGCCGGCGCCGCCGTCACGGTGCTGACCGCGGAGGTCGGGGATCCCACCGGCTACGGACGGGTGGACCGGGACCCCGGCGGCGGGGTCGCCGCGATCGTCGAGCACCGGGACGCCGACCCGGCCCTGCTCGCCGTGTCCGAGATCAACGCCGGGGTGTACGCCTTCGACGCGACCGTCCTGCCCGATCTGCTGGCCGCGATCGGCAGTGCCAACGCGGCCGGCGAGGTGTACCTGACCGACACCGTCGCGGCGGCCGTCACGCGCGGCCTCCCGGTCACGGCGGTCCGGGCGGCGGACCCGCTGGAGGCCGAAGGCGTCAACGACCGGGTGCAGCTCGCCGCGCTCGGCGCGGAACTGAACCGGCGGACGGTCACGGCGTGGATGCGCGCGGGGGTCACCGTCGTGGACCCGCCCACCACCTGGGTCGACGTCGACGTCCGGCTGGAACCGGACTCGGCACTGCTGCCCGGCACCCAGCTGCACGGGCGGACCACCGTCGGCGCCGGCGCCGTCGTCGGGCCCGACACCACCCTGCGCGATGTCGAGGTCGGCCGCGGCGCGAGGGTCATCCGGACCCACGCGTCCGGAGCCGTCATCGGTGCGGGCGCCACCGTCGGGCCGTTCGCCTACCTGCGCCCCGGCACCGTCCTGGGCCCGGACGGGAAGATCGGCACCTTCGTGGAGACGAAGAACGTCAGCATCGGCGCCGGGTCGAAGATCCCGCACCTGACCTACGCGGGTGACGCGAGCATCGGGGTGGGGACGAACATCGGGGCGAGCTCGGTGTTCGTCAACTACGACGGGGTCACCAAGCACCGCACGACGATCGGCGACCACTGCCGGACCGGCTCCGACACGATGTTCGTCGCGCCGGTGGCCGTCGGGGACGGCGCCTACACGGGGGCCGGGACGGTGGTGCGCCGCGACGTCCCGGCCGGGTCGCTCGCCGTCAACGTGGCCCCGCAGCGCAACCTCGAGGGCTGGGTCGGGCGCTACCGCCCGGGCACCCCCGCCGCGGAGGCCGCCGCCCGTCATCGCCTGCCGGGGCTGAGCAGTCGCGACCCCGACGAGGGGCCCGGCGGCGAAGGACCGGCCGACGGACCGGACAGCCCGGTGACCGAGGTCCGTTAGTGTCCGAGACGAGCTGGACGGGCCCGTCAGGACCGCCCCGAGCACCCGCACCACCGGACCGGACCCCCAGGGACACCAGGGTCCAGCGGCACCAGGGAACGGAGCGCTCCCGCGCATGGAAGTGACGATCAGCAGGCCGACGCACAAGAAGCTGATGATCGTGTCGGGGCGGGCCCACCGCGAGCTCGCGGAGGAGGTCGCGGCGATGCTCGGTGTCGCCCTCGTGCCGACCGAGATCCGAGAGTTCCCCGACGGGGAGATCTACTGCCGCGTGGCCGAGTCGGTCCGCGGCTGCGACGTGTTCGTCATCCAGAGCCACGGCTACCCGGTGAACTCCTGGATCATGGAGCAGCTGATCCTGCTGGACTCCCTGAAGCGGGCCTCGGCGAAACGGATCAGCGCGGTCGTCCCCTACTACGGCTACTCGCGTCAGGACAAGAAGTCCCGGGGCCGCGAGCCCATTTCCGCGCGCCTGATGGCCGACCTCTACAAGACCGCCGGCGCGACCCGGCTGATGAGCGTGGACCTGCACGCGTCCCAGATCCAGGGCTTCTTCGACGGACCGGTGGACCACCTGTTCGCGATGCCGATCTTCTGTGACTACGTCAGGGAGAAGTACGACACCTCCGAGTTCACGGTGGTCACCCCCGACGCCGGGCGCATCAAGGTGGCGGACGAGTGGAGCGACCGGCTCGGCGCGCCGCTGGCCATCATCCACAAGCGGCGGGACCCGACCCAGTCCAACGTCGTGAAGATCAACGAGGTCGTGGGACGGGTGCGCGGCCGGACGTGTCTGCTGGTGGACGACATGATCGGCACCGGCGGGACGCTGGTGAAGGCGTCGGAGGCGCTGTACGAGAACGGTGCCGCGAAGGTGATCGTGGCCGCGACGCACCCGGTGCTGTCCGGGCCCGCGGTGGACCAGCTGAAGAACTCACCGATCGCCGAGGTCGTGGTGATGAACACGCTCCCCGTTCCCGCGGAGAAGCGGTTCGACAAGCTCACCGTGCTGTCCATCGCGCCGCTACTGGCCCGGGCCATCCGTGAGGTGTTCGAGGACGGGTCGGTGACGCGCCTGTTCGACGGCGCCGCCTGAGATGTGAAGGGTGCTCAGCGGAGGGCGCGCGGGGTTCTCGTGTCGAACTCCTGGTGCTCGGTGATCCAGCGGACCAGTCGCGGAGCGACCCAGAACCCGTAGGTGCCCACGGTGACGATCGACAGCAGGAACAACGTGATCCAGTGACCGAAGAGGCCGGCCGCGTTCTCCGTGAACCGCATCGGGTAACCGTCGACGAGCGTGTGCTTCGTGCGCCAGCGGTAGGCCATGCAGATCGCCCAGGGGGTGCAGATGCCCGGGGTCGGCACCGTCACGAGAAGACCTGCGATGGCCGTACCGGAGTAGGTCGCCGGCCCGCCGTCGAACTCGAACCGCGCAGCCAACGGGACCGCAGGCACCTGCTGGATGGGCGTTGATCGGGTGGGTGCAGGCGTGGGCATGTCTGTGGGAGCGATGCCAGGTGCCGTGTCAGTTCAGTCGGGTCGGCGTCGGACCCGACTGGTGCTTCCTCCGGTCATGTGGACACGTCTCCTCTGGTGGGTCGTTGGCTCCGCGAGCTCGTGAGTCCGGTGCGGGGTGAGCTGACAGTGCACTGCAGTTTGTCGGTGTCGAGCCACCGACAAACTGCAGTGCGCATCGGGCCCCGCCCTGGGGGCTTCGGTGGTCAGGACCTGGAGATGGTCAGCAGGTTGTCGGTCTCCCGGCCGTCAGAGGCGGTCCGGATGTAGCGAGGTCCACCGGGGCCCACCGCGGTCTCGACACGGGCGTCGGCGCGGGCGGTGGCGATCCTGACCGCCGCGGGAGCCTGACCCGGCCGATCAGCTCTGATCGTGGGGGTCGCTCCAGAGTCTCCGGACACTTTCGTGCACGAGTAGGGCGACGAGCTGGCATCCGCCCTGGTCACTCGAGCGCCGACCGGCACTCGTGTAAGGAAGTGTTCGGTTGGCGGCCGGGCCGGTACTCTCAGGTGGTTGCCCTGGCGAGGGCGGGCCTGCCCAGCACCATCGGACGGGGTCTGCCGTGATCGACGGGGGTGTCGCCGGTGCCCGCACCGTCTCCGCCCGTGTCACTCGCCGGGCTGCCGAGACCGACCACCAAGACGACACGCAGCGGTGACGCGCCGCACCGACACGACACGCAGGGAGCACCCGCATGGCCAAGGAGATCGACCTCGTCATCAACGCCGAGCCGCGCACCGAGTTCGGCAAGGGCGCTGCCCGCCGCATCCGCCGCGACAACAAGATCCCGGCCGTGCTGCACGACCACGGCGTGGACCCGGTGCACCTCGTGCTCCCCGGCCACCAGGTGATGCTCGCGCTGCGCGCGTCGTCCAACTCGATCCTGACGGTCAACACTGCGGCGGGCAGTTCGCTGGCCCTGCCGCGCGAGGTCCAGCGCGACGCGATCAAGGGTCTCATCGAGCACCTCGACCTCGAGGTCGTCCGTCGCGGCGAGAAGATCACCGTCGCGATCCCGGTGCACGTGGTCGGCGAGGCCGCCCCCGACACGCTGATCGTCACCGAGCTGACCGAGATCGAGGTCGAGGCGGACCCGACCGCACTGCCGGAGCGGATCGAGGTCTCGGTGCAGGGCCTGCGCGCCGGCACCGTCGTGACCGCCGGAGATCTCACGTTGCCGGCCGGGTCTGTCCTGGTCACCGAGCCCGACATCTCGGTCGTCAACGTGACCGGGCAGCAGACCGCGGAGGCCGCCAAGGCCGAGCTGGCGGCAGCCGAGGCCGAAGCGGGTGTGGTCGCCACCGAGCCCGAGACCCCGGCCGGTGAGGTGGAGACCGAGGGCGGCTCCGGCGACGAGGACGCGTCCGCCTCGGCTGCGGCGGTCCAGCAGTCCTGAGCTCCGCGGGATCACCGGGCACGACGACTGGGACGCCGGGCCCCGACGACCGTTGGCTGGTCGTCGGGCTCGGCAACCCGGGCACCCGCTACGAGGCGACCCGGCACAACGCTGGTCGCCTCGTGCTGGACGTGCTGGCCGGCCGGGTCGGCGCCCGCTTCACCCGGCACCCACGCGCGAACGCCGATGTCGCCGAGGTGCGCTTCGGCGCGCTGCCGGGCCGCCGGGTGGTCCTGGCCCGACCGCGCACCTACATGAACGAGTCGGGCGGACCGGTCGCCGGGCTCGCCTCCTACTACGACGTCGACCCCTCCGCCGTCCTGGTGGTGCACGACGAGCTGGACCTGGAGCCCGGCACCGTGCGGGTGAAGGTGGCCGGCGGCGACGGCGGCCACAACGGCTTGAAGTCCATCCGGTCCTCCCTGGGGACCGGGGACACCACCCGGGTGCGGGTCGGGATCGGCCGCCCGCCGGGCCGTCAGGACGCCGCCGACTTCGTGCTGCGGGACTTCTCCCCGGCCGAACGCCGCGAGCTGGGCGTGACCCTGGAGATCGCCGCCGACGCCGTCGAGGCCGTGGTGCGCTCCGGAGCCACGTTCGCCCAGAACACCTTCAACGCCTGAGCAGGCTGCCGCCGTGTCGGCTCCCGGTGGCGGGCCTACGCTCCGGGTGGGTGTCACCGATCCACCGATCAGTGGTGCCCGATCCACGGACCGGGCCGACGACGTCGACCCCGGCCCGTCGTGCTGCCGTGCCGCGTCCCGGCCGGCAGCCGTCCGTCGTGCGAGAGGGATCGATGTCGCAATCCACGCTGACCCGTCCGGCCGGCAGCTCAGACGTGTCGGGCGCAGGTGTCACGGGCGCCGGTCCGGGTGGGACGAACGCCACGGTGCCCGCCCCCGCCGGCGAGGCGCCCGCGACACTGGCCGCGCTCCCCGCTGCGCTCGCCGCGGACCCGGCGCTGACCGCGGCGGTCACGGCCTGGCGTGAGGGCGACCTGCGTCACGACCTGGTCGCCCCGACCGCGGTGCGCGCCGTGCTGGTCGCCCTGCTGGCGGACGCGCGGCCGAACCGGTCGACGACGTCGGGACACGGTGCAGGCGGTGAGGTGACGGTCCCGCCCGCCGGTCCGGTGGTGGTCGTCACGGCCACGACCCGGGAGGCCGAGGACCTGCTGGCCGCCACCCGCAGCGTGCTGCCCGCCGACGACGTCGTGCTGTTCCCCAGCTGGGAGACGCTCCCGCACGAACGGCTGTCCCCGGGCAGCGACACGGTCGGGCGCCGGCTGGCGGTCCTGCGCCGCCTGGCCCACCCGGTCGGCACCGGCCGGCACGGCATGCCCCGGGTCGTCGTCGTGCCCATCCGGTCGATCCTGCAGCCGCAGGTGGGCGGGCTGGCCGATCTGGTGCCCGTGCACGTCTGCGTCGGGGACACCGTCGGGCTGGACGTCGTGGTCGAGGGTCTCGCGGCCGCCGCCTACGCGCGGGTCGACCTCGTGGAGAAGCGCGGCCAGTTCGCCGTCCGCGGCGGCATCGTCGACGTCTTCCCCCCGACCGAGGAGCACCCGCTGCGGGTGGAGTTCTTCGGCGACGAGGTCGACACGATCCGCCGGTTCGCGGTCGCGGACCAGCGGACGCTGGAGGCCGCCGACGCCGTGTGGGCGCCACCGTGCCGGGAGCTGCTCATCACCGAACAGGTCGCCCACCGTGCGAGAGCACTGCTCGACAGCCACCCGGAGTTGTCGGACATCCTGGGCCGGATCGCCGACGGGATCGCCGTCGAAGGAATGGAGTCGCTGTCCCCGGTGCTGGCGGACTCCCTCGAGCTGTTCGTCGACGTGCTGCCGCGCGGGTCCGGCGTCGTCGTCTGCGACCCCGAGCGGGTGCGGACCCGCTCCCACGACCTCGTCGCCACCAGCCGGGAGTTCCTGGAGGCGAGCTGGGCCAATGCCGCGGCCGGCGGTCAGGCGCCGATCGACCTGGGTGCTGCCGCCTACCGCGACTTCGGCGAGGTCCGCGAGCACGCGCTGGCCAACGGGCTGCCGTGGTGGACCGTCGGTGCGCTCGGCGCGATGAGCACTGCTCCCGCGGGCGGCACCGCTCCGGCCGGCGCCGCAGGAACGGCCGACCCGGTCGAGGTCGCCCTGGACTCCGCCGCCACCGACGGCCGCGTGGACGTGTTCGCCGTCGAGCCCTACCGCGGTGACGCCGAGCGGGCCGCGCGTGAGCTGTCGGCCGCTCTGCACGACGGGTGGTCCCCGGTGGTCGTGACGGCCGGACCGGGCAGCGCCAAGCGCCTGGCGAAGGTCCTCACCGAGGGCGGTGCTCCGGCGCGGGTCGTCACCGACCTGCCGGCCCGGCTGCCCACCGACGTCGTCGTCGTCACGACGGGTGCTCTCGTCGGTGGCTTCCGTGCGCCCGCGTTGAAGCTCGTGGTGCTGGGCGAGGACGACCTCACCGGGCGGACCGGATCCAGTACCCGGGACATGCGCAAGATGCCGAGCCGCCGCCGCAACACCGTGGACCCGCTGGCGCTCAGGCCCGGTGACCACGTCGTGCACGAGAAGCACGGCGTCGGCAGGTTCGTCGAGATGATCGAGCGGACGATGAACGGCGCGACCCGGGAGTACCTGGTCGTGGAGTACGCGCCCGGCCGTCGCAACCAGCCCGGCGACCGGCTGTTCGTCCCCACGGAGTCCCTGGACCAGCTCTCGCGCTACGTCGGCGGCGACGCGCCGAACCTGGACAAGATGGGCGGGGCGGACTGGGCCAAGCGCAAGAGCCGCGCCCGTAGGGCCGTCAAGGAGATCGCGGGCGAGCTCATCCGGCTCTACGCCGCGCGCACCTCCACCCAGGGGCACGCGTTCGGGCCGGACACCCCGTGGCAGCGGGAGCTGGAGGACGCGTTCCCCTACGCGGAGACGCCGGACCAGCTGGCCTGCATCGACGAGGTCAAGGCCGACATGGAGCGCCCGACACCGATGGACCGGCTCGTCTGCGGTGACGTCGGCTACGGGAAGACCGAGATCGCCGTGCGTGCTGCCTTCAAGGCCGTGCAGGACGGCAAGCAGGTCGCGCTACTGGTCCCGACCACGCTCCTGGTGCAACAGCACGGGCAGACGTTCACCGAGCGCTACGCCAGCTTCCCGGTCAAGGTCGCCTCGCTGTCCCGGTTCCAGTCCCGGGCCGAGTCCGACGCGGTCGTCGCCGGGCTGGCCGACGGCAGCATCGACCTGGTCATCGGGACCCACCGCCTGCTGTCGGGCGAGATCCGCTTCAAGGACCTCGGGCTGGTGATCGTGGACGAGGAGCAGCGCTTCGGGGTCGAGCACAAGGAGGCACTGAAGCGCCTGCGGACCTCGGTGGACGTGCTGAGCATGTCCGCGACACCGATCCCGCGGACGCTGGAGATGGCGGTCACCGGCATCCGGGAGATGTCGACGATCGCCACCCCGCCGGAGGAACGGCATCCCGTTCTCACCTACGTCGGGGGTTACGACGAGAAGCAGGTCGCCGCGGCGATCCGCCGGGAGATGCTGCGCGACGGGCAGGTCTTCTTCGTGCACAACAAGGTCTCCGACATCGACCGGGCCGCCGCGAGGATCGCCGAGCTGGTCCCGGACGCGCGGATCGCCGTCGCCCACGGCCAGATGGGGGAGGGCCAGCTCGAGCAGGTCATCGTCGACTTCTGGGAGCGGCGCTTCGACGTGCTCGTCTGCACGACGATCGTCGAGTCGGGGTTGGACATCCCGAACGCGAACACCCTCGTGCTGGACCGGGCCGAGGCGATGGGGCTGTCCCAGCTGCACCAGCTGCGCGGCCGTGTCGGGCGCGGGCGGGAGCGGGCGTACGCCTACTTCTTCTACGACACCGACCGGCCGATGACCGAGACCGCCCACGACCGCCTCGCCACCATCGCCCTGCACACCGACCTCGGGGCCGGGACCGCCGTGGCGATGAAGGACCTGGAGATCCGCGGCGCCGGCAACCTGCTCGGCGGGGAGCAGGCCGGCCACATCGCCGACGTCGGGTTCGACCTCTACATCCGGCTGGTCGGGGAGGCGGTGGCCACCTACCGCAACGGCGGCCAGGACGCCGACGAGCCGGAGGTCCGCGTCGAGCTGCCGGTGGACGCGCACCTCCCGCACGACTACCTGGCCAGCGAGCGACTGCGGCTGGAGGTCTACCGCCGTCTGGCCGAGGCCGGTGACGAGGCGGCCGCGACGGCGGTGGGCGACGAGCTGCGCGACAGGTTCGGCGCCTGGCCGGAGCCGGTGGAGAACCTGTTCGCGGTGGCGCGCTTCCGGGCCCACGTCCGCCGGGGCGGGCTGACCGAGGTCACCGCGGCCGGGCGACACATCCGGTTCGGGCCGGTCGACCTCCCCGACTCGGCGCGGATGCGGCTGGAGCGGCTGCATCCCGGGAGCCTGGTGAAGGCCGTGAGCCGTACCATCCTGGTGCCCCGGCCGACCACGGCCCGGGTCGGCGGCGAACCGCTGCGGGATGTCGCGTTGCTGGACTGGGCGTCCGGTGTGCTGGAGTCGGTGCTGTCGGTCCCGGCCAGGGCGCCGGAGCCCGTCGAGCCGGTGGCCCAGCCGGCGCTGGAGCAGGTAGGGGTCAGGTGAGCGTGTTCGGCGGCAGGACGGGTGTGACGGGCGCGGCGGCGGTCGTCGTGCTCGGTGTGACCCTCGGGGGGTGCGGCGCCGTCGAGGCCGGCAGCGCGGCCACGGTCGGGGACACCGCGATCTCGCAGAGGGATCTGGAGAACCGGACCACGGCCTTCCTGGCCAGCCTCCCGGCGGCGCAGCGCAGCCAGGCCAACGGCGAGATCTCCACCGTGCAGACGGCCCTGCTCAACGAGATGGTGCTGGAGCAGCTGGTCGGGACGGCGGCGCGGCAGGCCGGCGTGACGGTGAGCGACGCGGCGGTCTCGGCCCAGGTGACGCAGGCGACCACGCAGGCCGGTGCCCAACTGGACAGCCAGCTCGCGCAGAACTTCCTCACCCGGGATCGGTTGCCGGACCTGCTGCGGGTCAACCTCGAGGTGTACGCGATCGGTCGGGCCGGCGCTCCGGCCGGGACCACGCCCGCGCAGGCCGCGCCGCGCGCCATCGCCTACATCACCTCTCCCGATCGCGGGATCCCGGTCCGCGTCAACCCGCGCTTCGGGACGTGGGAGGGCGTCCGGATCGTGCCCGGCAGCGGATCGCTGTCGTCGCTGGCCGCCAACTCGCCGACGCCGTCCGCGTCGGCGACGGCACCGGCCGGCAGCTGACGTGACCGAGCAGGGACCGCTGCCCGCCACCGCACGCCTGGTGGCGGTGATGGACCGGTTGCGGTCGCCCGGGGGCTGTCCCTGGGACGCCGACCAGACGCACACGAGCCTGGCCCGCTACCTGCTGGAGGAGACCTACGAGGTCCTCGAGGCCCTGGACACCGGTGACCGCACCCTGCTCCGCGAGGAGCTCGGCGACCTGCTGCTCCAGGTGGTGTTCCACGCGCGGATCGCCGCCGAGGACACCGGCACGGCGTTCGACTTCGACGACGTGGCGGGCGATGTCGCCGACAAGCTGGTCCGGCGGCACCCGCACGTCTTCGCGGGCGAGGCGACACCGGCCACCGACCTGCACGCCAGCTGGGAGCGGCGCAAACGGGCCGAGAAGGGGCGCCACGGCGTCCTGGACGGGATCCCGCCGGCGATCCCCGCCCTGCTGCTGGCGACCAAGTACCTGGACCGGATCGCGGCGGCCGGCCTGCCCGCTCCGGTGGGACCGACGGCCGGCCCGGACACCGACCCGGAGGTCGGCCCGGAGGTCGGCCCGGACGCCGACGCCGCGGCGGCGATCGGTGCCGAGTTGCTGGCCGTGGTCGCCCGTGCCCGGGGCCTGGGGGTCGACCCCGAGCAGGCGTTGCGCACCGTGCTCGCCGAGATCCGGGCTGCGGTGTCCGGTGACGCCGGGCCCGCGGTGGAGTGACCACTGCGGGCCCGGCGGGCACCTACGGCTCGACGGGTGGTTCCTCGACGGTCAGACGACCTCGCTGTTGGACGTGCGTCCGAACGTCGTGGCGGTGTCCTCGGTGACCAGCCGGAGCCCGACCCGGAACGGGATGCTGACCGCGGCGTGCACGTCGCCGTACCGGTCGGTGGTCAGGGGGTCGATGGTGACGAACCCGTTGCTGGTGTACCGCTGGAGCTGGACCGGCCGGCCGGTCCAGCGCAGGTAGGTGTGCTGCAGGGTGTCGTAGATGCGCAGGGATCCGGAGACGTTGACCACCTTGCCGTTGCGGGTGAGCGGGGCGAGCCCGAGCAGGGTGTGCACCTTGACCGTGGTCGGGACGTCGGTGGACGCCACGTTCGGCTGGTTCTGCACGACGGGCTGGACGTTGAAGGTGTAGGCGCCCAGCGACGGCAGCGCGGTGTCGCTGAAGCTGATGCGTCCGGAGAACGTCGTGGACTGGACGGGCGGGGTGATGGTGACGGTCGCGAGCTGCCTGCCTGAGCTGTTGCGCAACCGGACGATCACGCTGATCGTCGGCACGGTGGTCTTCACGGTGAACGGGATGGTGGTGGTCCGCGCTCCGACCTCGACCCGGGAGGGCAGGGTGGTCGAGGCGACGGGTACCGCCATCGGGACGATCGCGGACGACCGGGTGACGGCCGCTGCGGGCATCGGCCCGGCCGTGGCGGTGGCAGCGCCGGCAGTGGCGGCGACCGCGGCGGCGGCGACGAGAACCGCGGCGGCTGTGCGACGAACGAACATGTGACGCTCCTGGTGAGTCGACAGTGGTGGACACAAAGTATGCACTCGTGTGCCCTGAGTCACTAAACGGACGGTGTTGTGGACCGGCCCGTGCCTGGAGGACGCCGGCGGAGCTGCTGGTGACCAAGGCCGTCAGGACACGTGATCCTGCGGTGTCGGGTGGGCCGGTGTTCCGTCGAGCCGCCGTTACCGTGGCAGCCGAGGCCCGGCAGCACGGTCGCGGAGCTCGTCCAGCCCGTGGCGGCACGGCACGCCAGACCCAGCACCGCGGCACGCCAGACCCAGCACCTGATGCCCAGACCCAGCAGCTCACACCCGGCTCACCCAAGGAAGGTCCGCCACGTGGCCACGATCGAAGCAGTCGGTGCACGCGAGATCCTCGATTCCCGGGGCAATCCGACGGTCGAGGTCGAGGTCGCGCTCGACGACGGGACCGTGGCCCGGGCCGGCGTGCCCAGCGGCGCCTCGACGGGTGCCTTCGAGGCGGTCGAGCTGCGCGACGGAGACCCTGCCCGGTACGGCGGCAAGGGCGTCACCCGCGCTGTGGAGGCGGTGCTCGGTGAGATCTCGGACGCGGTCGTCGGCCTGGAGGCCAGCGAGCAGCGGTTGCTCGACGCGGCCCTGATCGACCTGGACGGGACGCCCAACAAGGCCCGGCTCGGCGCCAACGCCATCCTCGGGGTGTCGCTGGCCACGGCCCGTGCGGCCGCGGAGTCCGCGCAGCTGCCCCTGTTCCGCTACCTGGGCGGGCCGAACGCGCACCTGATGCCGGTGCCCATGCTCAACATCCTCAACGGTGGCGCACATGCGGACACCGCCGTCGACATCCAGGAGTTCATGATCGCGCCGATCGGCGCTTCGACGTTCGCCGAGGCGATGCGGTGGGGCTCGGAGGTCTACCAGGCCCTGAAGTCCGTCCTGAAGTCCAAGGGCCTGCCGACGGGACTGGGAGACGAGGGCGGCTTCGCGCCGAGCCTGACCCGCAACACCGAGGCACTGGACCTGATCACGACCGCTGTCGGCAAGGCCGGCTTCACCCCCGGTACGGACATCGCCTATGCCCTGGACGTCGCCGCCTCGGAGTTCTGCACCGACGGCGCCTACCTGTTCGAGGGCGAGCGACGTGACTCGGACTGGCTGATCGCCTACTACGAGAAGCTCGTCGCCGACTACCCGCTGGTCTCCCTCGAGGACCCGCTGGACGAGGACGACTGGTCGGGCTGGAGCAGGCTGACCGCCTCGGTCGGTTCCCGGGTGCAGGTGGTCGGGGACGACCTGTTCGTCACGAACCCGACCCGCCTGCAGCGCGGGATCGACGAGGCGGCGGCCAACGCCCTGCTGGTGAAGGTCAACCAGATCGGCACGCTCACCGAGACCCTCGACGCCGTGGAGCTCGCCCACCGCAGCGGGTTCAGTTCGATGATGAGCCACCGCTCCGGGGAGACCGAGGACACGACCATCGCGGACCTGGCGGTGGCGCTGGGGACCGGACAGATCAAGACGGGTGCTCCCGCCCGGGGTGAGCGGGTGGCCAAGTACAACCAGCTGCTGCGCATCGAGGAGGAGCTGGACGAGGCTGCCCGCTACGCCGGGGCGTCGGCCTTCCCGCGCACCGCACCGACGGCCTGAGCGGGCCGGCGGTGACACCACCACGCGGTCCCGGCAGGGCCTCCCCGGGTCCGTTGCCCGGCCGGGGGCGCCGTCGACCCGCTGTGTGGCGTCCGTCGAGTGGGACCCGGGCTGTACCCGACCGGGTGCGCGCCGCCCCCGCGGGACCGGGGCGTGGCGTCCGGCGTCCGGTACCGCCCGGTCCCGAGGACCCCGGTGCGCGGCCGGTGGCGCAGCCGCCGGTGGTGTCGACCGGCCGGGTCGCCGTCGTCCTGCTGGTCCTGGCGGGACTGGTGTTCTCCGCGGCCCTTCCCGTCCGGACCTACCTGCGCCAGCGCGCGCAGATCAGTGCTCTCGAGCAGCAGGTGAGCCGGGACCAGGCCGGTGTGCAGCAGCTGCAGACCTCAGCCGCGCAGTGGCAGGACCCGGCCTACGTCACCGCGCAGGCTCGCGTGCGACTCGGTCTGGTGTCACCCGGGGAGACCGGCTACATCGTCACCGACCCAGGGGGGACGCCCGCTCCGGCCGAGACTCCGGCCGTGAGCGGTGCTCCGGTCCGTCCCCCGGGCCCGCCCGCCCCCGGCCCTGCCGCTGTACCGGTCGGTCCGGTCCCGCGGACCGGCGGGGCGGTGTCGACCGTCCCCCCCAGGACAGGGGCGGACGGCCTGGCCAGGCTCGGGGCCGCGTCGCCGTGGTGGTCACCGGGTCCGTCGCCGGGACCCACGACGGCCCGGTGAGCCCTCAGCCCGCTGCTGCCGACCTGTCTGCCGCGGACCTGTCTGCTGCCGACCTGTCTGCGGCGGACCTGGTCGCCGTGACCGTGCAGCTCGGCCGGCCGGCGCGGTCGGTGGTGTCGGTGGCACATCGCTGCGGCTGTGGACTGCCCGACGTGGTGACCACCGCCCCGCGTCTGCCCGACGGAACCCCGTTCCCCACCACCTACTACCTGACGTGTCCCCGGGCGTCCTCGGCGGTGGGGCGTCTGGAGGGCTTCGGGGTGATGGCCGGGATGACCCGCGAGCTGCACACCGACGCGCAGCTCGCGGCCGGCCAGCGCGCTGCCCACGCCGCCTACCTGGCCGCACGGTCCCGCCTCGGGGTCGTCCCGGAGATCGCCGGTGTGTCGGCCGGTGGGATGCCGGACCGGGTGAAGTGCCTGCACGCGCTGGCAGCCCACGAGCTTGCCGACGGCCCCGGCGTCAACCCACTCGGCGCCCGCGTCGCCGCGCAGGCGGACGCGGACGGGCGGTGGGGGGGCGTCGGTCGCTGCGTCGACATCGCCGGAGCACCGCTCGCGGTGCGCCGGGCGGCTCCAGCGGACGTCCAGCCCTACCTGGCCGTTCACGACGGTGCGGCCCGGTGGATGGCCGACCGCGGGGTTGAACAGTGGGCTCCGGGGGAGTACGCGGGTCCGGCCGCCGACGGTCTGGCGGCCGGCGACCTGTTCGTGGCCCGGCTCGCCGGGGTGACCGTCGGCGGGCTGCGGCTGATGGACGCCGATCCCGACGTGTGGCCGGAGGTGACCGCGGATCCGGGAGCCGGCTGGGTGCACGGTCTGGTCGTGGACCGGTCCCTGACCGGGACCGGCGTCGGTGCACGCCTGCTGGACTGGGCCGCTGCCCGGGTCACCGCGCGGGGCGGGCGCCGCCTCCGTCTGGACTGCCGCGCCTCCAACGACCGCCTGCGGGCCTACTACCCGGCTCACGGCTTCACCGAGGTCGACGTCCGGGACGTCCGGTTCGCGTTCCGGCCCGGAGTCACCTCTCGACTGGCCCGTTTCGTCCGGGACCTGCCGCCCGACGGCGCGGCAGCCGCGGGCGCGGGCACCGCCGCCTCCGGCAGGAGGCCCGGCGGGTGAGGGTCGCGGCGATCGACTGCGGCACGAACTCGATCCGGCTCCTGGTCGCGGACGGGGTCGGCCGCACCGGTGGACGGGACGGGTGTCGCGCGGGCCCGCGGTTGCGGGACGTCGACCGGCGGATGCTCATCGTCCGGCTGGGGGAGGGGGTCGATGCGACCGGGCGGCTGGGGGACGCGGCCCTGGCCCGGACGTGGGCGGCGTGCGCGGAGTTCGGTGCCGTCCTGGACCGGCTTCGCCCGGACCGGCTGCGGTTCGTCGCGACCTCCGCCAGCCGGGACGCCGCCAACGCCGACGTCTTCACCGCCGGCGTGCGCGAGCGGCTCGGGGTGGACCCAGCGGTGGTGTCGGGTGCGGCGGAGGCGCAGCTGTCCTTCACCGGCGCTCTCGCCGGCTTCGCGGGACAGGCGGCCCTGTCCGGCCCGGTCCTGGTCGTCGACATCGGCGGCGGCTCCACCGAGTTCGTCCTCGGATCGCCCGGTAGCGGACCACCGGTCGGGGTGTCGGTGGACATCGGCTGCGTGCGGTTGACCGAACGGGTCCTGCCGGGGGACCCACCCGATGCCGCGTCGATCGGCGCCGCCACCGCCCTGGTGGACGACGCGATCGAGCGCGCCGCGCTCACCGTCGCTCTCGGTGATGCCCGGACGCTGGTCGGGCTCGCGGGGTCGGTGACGTCGGTGGCCGCCGCCGTGCTCGACCTGCCCCGCTACGACAGCGCGCGCATCCACCACGCGCGCCTGCCCGCGGACCGGGTGCACCAGGTTGCCGGAGCACTGCTCGGGACGACTCGTGCCGACCGGTCCCGGCTGCCGTGGCTGCACCCCGGTCGGGTCGACGTCATCGGGGCCGGCGCGCTGGTCCTGGACCGGGTGCTCGCCCGGGTCGGCCCCACCCTCGCGGTCCCGGAGGTCGTCGTCAGCGAGCAGGACATCCTCGACGGGATCGCGCTCAGCCTGCTCTGAGCGGTCGGTCACACCGGTTCCCACTCGTCGGGTGGCGGCGCCGGCGCCCGCTCGTCGGGCCCCCGCTCGTCCGAGCGTCGTGCGACCGGCGCCCCCGGCGCTTCCGGGCGGACCGGCAGGCACGCGATCAACAGAGCCGTGCCCACCTCGGCGACGATCACCGGCACCCCGATCCCGGAGTCGGCCGTCAGCCCGCCGACCACACCGAACCCGACGGCGCCGAGGAGTACCGCGCGCAGCTGCGGCCAGCCGGACAGCAGCCGGACCGGCGCGGTGCCGGGGACCAGCGCGAGCAGTAGCGCCGCCAGACCGAACCCGACGACCGCCGCTGGGACACCGCGCACGTCGGCGCCCAGCCCGGGCGAGCCGTCCAGGGCGACGACGCCGACGCCCACCGCGGCGCACGAGCCGACCGCGTGCGCCGGCCACCGTGTCGCGAGCCCGGCAACGCACACCAGCGCGCAGGTGCCGGTCGCGGCGAACAGCTCGTTGCCCATCCCGTGGAACCGTCCGTCCTGCTCCGGCAGGAGTCCCACGACCGTCAGTTTCTGCAACGGGGACCCGACCGCCAGGTCGAACGCGGTCACGGTCACGGTCAGCGAAGCCACCGTGAGGGCGGCCCGTCGCCACCTGTCGGTGGTTCCGGACGGCCACCTCCTCCCGCGGCCGGCCGACCATCCCACCAGCAGCGACAGACCAGCGACCGCCAGGGCCCAGCCGGTGACCGCGCCGGCCAGCGCGACACCCGGCCGCTCCGCGGACCACCACGGGACCAGCGACGCGAGCCGGGTGGACAGCGGCAGTGCCGCCACGGTCAACCCGGACCAGCGGAGCAACCCCGACCAGCTGTCGGCGGCGGTCCGGCGTGCCAGGGCGAGGCTCACGAGCACCAGCAGCCCGGTCGCCGTCCCGGTGGCCGTGGCCAGGACGGGACCCGCCTCCTGGGCGACACGGGCCCGGACGGCGTCGGTCTGCAGCCCCGCGACGGTGACCACCGGGGAGCGGGCCGACGTCGCGGTCCACGTGCTGCCCACGAGGGTCGCCGGCCGGCCGGTGACCCCGGCGGCGGTGAGCACCGTCGGCGCGATGTCCGTCAGCTGGACCATGCCCGGCCACCGCGTCGAGGTCGTCGTCAGCCGGCCGGCCGCCCCGCCTGACCCGGCCGCCCCGCCTGCTCCGCCCGGCCCGAGGGCCGCTCCACTGCCACCGGGGAAACGGGGACCGGTCGCAGCGGCCACCCGCAAGCCCGGGGTCCCCACCGCCCCGACCGCGGCGTCATCGATCCCGGCCACCAGCAGGGTGGACCCGGCGGGCAGCAGGGACGCCACCCGCGCCAGGACCGGCGCGGCCGCCGCCACCGAGGAGCCCGCGTCGACGATCGTCACCGCGCACCCGGTCAGGACGTCACGGGTGACCCGACGCGGGTCGGCGACGTAGCTGTCGACGTCGCCGTTCGGGCCGGCTGCCGCGAGGGCCGCTCCGGGGCCCACGGCCGTCACACACGACCGGGCGCCGGACACCGCGTCGGACAGCGTCCCCACGGCTGCGGCGAACGGGGAACGGGCGTTGGCCTCCCGCAGGGCGGCCCATCCGGTGACCCGGCCGGCGGCCCGTGGGTCCGGCTGTCCGGACAGCCCGTCCGGCACGACCGGCACGGAGGTGGGGTCCACGACCACACCGGGGACCGCGGGGCAGGCCTGGCCCGGACCGCGGGCGGGGCCGACGGCGCGGCGCCCGGCCGACACCGTCAGCCAGCCGTCCACCGGGCAGGTGGTCGGGTCCCCACTGCGCGCCGTGAGCGACGCGACCGAGCCGCGGGTCGCCAGGTCGCTCAGCGGTCCGGCCGGCCCGGATCCGACCGGCCCCGCCGCGGAGGAGCCGACAGCGACGTCCACGGCTGCCCACGCCGCCCCGTCGATCCCCACCAGCACCACGGGGCCGGGGCGCCCGGTCACGCCGCCGGGTGTCCCGCCGGTGGTCGCGGGCGGGGGAGGGGCCGTCGCGCCCAGCGCGCCCGCCGTCGCGTCGGCAGCCGGTCCGGGCACGAGCAACCCGAGCGTCAGCCCGGTGAGCAGGGCCGCCGGGCCCGGGGACGGACGGCGGCGCGACACCGCAGCACCGTAGGGCGACCCCGGGTCAGAGTGGTCCGGTGTCCGAGCCGCTGCCACACCCACGCACCGGCGCCCGGTTCCCGAGCCCGGTGCCGTCCGGCACCGGCTGGCCCGGTGACCCGGCCGCCGCGGACACCCCGGTCGCCGGGGACCCGACGGCCGTCGCCGCCCAAGCCGCGGCGGTGGTCGACCTGCCGGCGTTGGAGGCGGCCGTATCGGTGTGCGGAGCATGCCCGCGGCTGGTCACCTGGCGGGAGGAGGTCGCCCGCGCCGGTCGTCGGTCCTACGCCGGCCAGCCCTACTGGGGCCGCCCGGTCCCCGGTTGGGGTGCGCCGCGTCCGGGGATCCTGCTGCTCGGGCTCGCTCCGGCCGCGCACGGCGGGAACCGCACCGGGCGGGTGTTCACCGGCGACAGGTCCGGGGACCACCTGGCCGCCGCGCTGCACCACGTCGGCCTGGCCGCGCAGCCGACCAGCACCGACGCTGCCGACGGCCAGGTCCTGGCAGGGCCGCGTGGCCGCGTCCGGATGACCGCCGCCGTGCACTGCGCGCCGCCGGCCAACCGGCCCGACCCGACCGAGTCGGCCGCCTGCGCCCCGTGGTTGCACCGGGAGCTGCGGCTGCTCGCCCCGGACCTGCGCGTGGTCGTCGCGCTGGGCGGCATCGCGTGGAGCGCGCTGTTGGCGGCACTGCCCGCGCTCGGGATGCGCCGCCCGCGCCCGGCCCCGCGCTTCGCCCACGGCGCGGTCTGGCACCTGCCGGCCGTGCTTCCCGGGGCCGCGGCTCCGCTGGTCCTGCTGGGCTGCTACCACCCCAGCCAGCAGAACACCTTCACCGGCCGCCTCACCCCGGCGATGACCCAGGACGTTCTGGCCCGGGCGGCCGACCTCGCCACCGGAGACGACCTCGCCACCGCAACCGACCGCGCTGGCACGGGTGCACCGTCCGTGGTCCGATGGTGATCGGGGACGGCCGGGCCCGGTCGGTCCCGACACCTGGGGGAGCGATGACGGACCTGCACACCGGATCGAGCGGATCGCGTCGCGTCGCGCCCCACGACGGGGCCGGCGAGGTCGACGTCCGCGCGGGCCTCGCGCCGTTGGTCCCACCGGCACGACGGGCACCGGGGTCCCAGCCCCCCCGGCGGGTCCTGCTGATCGGCGGCGGCTACGTCGGGCTCTACACGGCACTGACGCTGCAGAAGAAGCTGCGCGGGGAGCTGCGGCGCGGCCAGGTCCAGATCACGGTCGTGGACCCGCGTCCCTACATGACCTACCAGCCCTTCCTGCCCGAGGTCGCCGCCGGGAGCCTCGAGGCCCGCGAGGTCGTCGTGTCGCTGCGCCGGGAGCTCAACCGCTGCACGATCATCGACGGCCGCCTCGACGGCCTGCGTCACACCGAGAAGACGGCGCGCATCCAGCCCAGCGTGGGGGCCGCCTACGACCTCGGCTACGACGTCATCGTCGTGGCTCCCGGGTCGATCTCCAAGACCCTGCCGATCCCCGGACTGGCCGACGTGGGCATCGGGTTCAAGCAGGTCGAGGAGGCCATCGGGCTGCGCAACCACGTGTTGGCCCAGCTGGACGTGGCGTCCTCCACCGCCGACCCGGAGGTGCGGGCGCGGGCGTTGACGTTCGTCTTCGTCGGTGGCGGCTACGCGGGGATCGAGGCGTTCGCGGAGCTGCAGGACATGGCGCGGTTCGCGACCCGCTACCACCCGGGCATCGGGCTCGAGGACATGCACTGGCTGCTCATCGAGGCCAGCGACCGGATCCTGGCCGAGGTCAGCCGGCCGATGGCCGACTACACGGTGGACCGGCTGCGCGAGCGGGAGATGGACGTCCGACTCTCGACCCGGCTGGACAGTTGCGTGGACGGGCAGGTGGAGCTGTCCGACGGGACGTCCCTGGCCACCGACACCATCGTGTGGACCGCGGGCGTGAAGCCGAACCCGGTGCTGGAGCGGACCGACTTCGACCTGGACCGGCTGCACCGCATCCCGTGCACGGCCGACCTGCGGGTCCGCGGGGTCACCGACGCGTGGTCCGCCGGTGACTGCGCGGCCGTGCCGGACCTGACCAAGGGTGACGGGTCGCCGGACAGTCCGACGTGCGCCCCGAACGCCCAGCACGCCGTCCGCCAGGCCAAGCTCCTGGGGCGGAACGTCGTCCGGACGCTGCGGGGCCACCAGCCGCGGGAGTACAGGCACAAGTACGTGGGGTCGGTGGCGTCCCTCGGCCTGTACCAGGGTGTCGCGGAGGTGTACGGGGTCAAGCTCAGGGGCCTGCCCGCCTGGCTGATGCACCGCACCTACCACCTGAGTCGGATGCCCACGCTGAACCGGAAGGCTCGGATCGGTGCGGAGTGGTTCCTCGCGCTGCTGTTCATGCGGGACGTCACGCCGATCGCCCAGCTGGCGACGCCGAACCGGGACTTCCGGCGTGCCGCGGACCCGGTGGAGCAGGCGGCCCGCGGTGGCAACCGCGCCGATGACGCGAGCCGGAACCTGGACGACCTCGGCCGGGATCCCCGCGCGGACGGTCCGGACACGGTGGCGGGTACCGCCCGGGATCGCCGGCACACCGACGATCGCCACGTCACCCACGATCGGGAAGGCACCCGCATGACCGAGCACACCGGGTCGGGACGACCGACCCCGACGGAGGAGCGGAACCACCGCGAGGAGGGACTACCGGCGAAGACGACGCACGACGCGGAGCGGGAGGTCACCGCTGCCGAGGCCCCGGACACCCCGGGGTTCGGGGATCGACCCGAGCGGGTGTCCGCCGAGGACGAGGTCGTGTCCCGGGCCTGACCCGGTGGGACCGGCGAGTCCGGTCCCACCGTCCGCCGCGCCCCCGTGGCCCAACTGGCAGAGGCAGCCGGCTTAAACCCGGTCCAGTGCGGGTTCGACCCCCGCCGGGGGCACTCCCGGAGTGCTCCGACCGACCCGGGGTGACGGCTGACGGGCGCGACGCTCAGCCGGTCCCGGACGGCGCGCCCGAGCCGGTGTCGGACAGGGCCGCCTCGACGCGGGCGACCTTTCCGGTGAGCTCGCCGTCGTGACCGGGCCGGATGTCGGCCTTCAGCACGAGGGAGACCCGCGGACCGTAGGCGCCGACCGCGGCACACGCGTCCCCCACCACGGCCATCACCTCGTCCCAGCCACCCTCCAGCGTCGTGAACATGGAGTCGGTGTGGTGGGGCAGACCGCTGGCTCGGACGACCCGCAGGGCCGCGGCGACGGCCGCGGTGACGGAGTCCGCCTCCTGCCCGGCACTGGGTCCGCCGGGAAGGGGGCCACCGGACGGGCTGACGGAGAAGGCGACGAGCACGGTCCCGACGTTAGCCCCGGCCGACCGGACCGCTGTCCGCCAGACCGCACCCAACCGCCGTGTCGGGGGCGGTTCCCTGACGCTCCGTTACGACGGTCTCGTGGGCGCTGTGGTCGGTCAAGGTGCCCGAACCGGTCCATCTGCAGGCACCGTTCACCGAACCGACACACGTGGGCCATTCACCGTGCGCCATGTCGCCGTCCCCAGTTAACGCACCGTTATGACGACGGGAGGTGACAGGTGCTTCACTCGACGCACCGTGACCGAGCAAGGGACACACATGTGATGGTTGACGCGAAGCGGCGCCGTCTGACGTACTGGGGTCTGCACCTCCCCGCAGCCGAGCGCATCGCCGTCGTGGGGCCCTCAGCGGTCGTAGCGTCGCGATCCGACGTCCTGACCACCGCGCCGTCGTCGTCGCGCGGTCGCCCACCCTGGTCCACCAGCGGCTCGGTGCCGTCGGCGGGCGCGGGAGGCGACCTCCACCCGGAAGGTGCTGGACTGCGATGACCTCCTCACACGACACCTTGCGCGGGAGGACCGTGACGGTCCCACCGGTGGACGTGCCTGCCGTCGAGCCCCGGCACCCGGTCGAGCAGTCGGGCCGGGCCGCGATGGACACGTCGCCCACGGACAGCCGCCCGGACGTCCCTCCCGTGTTCCCCACCGTGTTCCCCGTCGAGGACTGGACGGTGCGCGACGCCGGGTCGCCCCTGGCCGATCCCACCCTGGTGGAGCTGACGACCCGGGCCGGGACCGTCGACCTGACCGTCGGCGCGAACCGTCCGACAGACGCCGAGGGCGCCGGGCAGGGCCCGGGGGACGTCGGCGGCCCCGTCACCCCCCGGCCGGCGACCGTCTGGACGAGGCGCTACCTGCAGCGACTGACGGCGATCGATGCGGTCTCCGGCGTGTGCGCGAGCAGCCTCGCGTCCCTCGTCGCCTACCCCGGCGCGTCGAGCGACCGCCGGATCGCGGTCGCGACGCTGTTCACCATCGGCTGGATGGTGATCCTGCTGCTGAACCGGACGTACGAGAACCGGCACCTCGGTCTGGGGTCGGAGGAGTTCAAGCGGGTCCTGAACGCGGGGCTGCTGATCATCGCCGTGATCGCTGTCATCGACTACGGGCTCAAGCTCGACCTGGCCCGGCGCTACATCGTGGTGGCGGTGCCGGCGGCCGTGCTGCTGGACGTGGCCGGCCGCTTCGTCCTCCGCCGCCACCTGCACCGTCAGCGCTACCACGGCCAGGCGATGAGCCGGGTGATCGCCGTCGGCCCGATGGGCGCTGTCGCGCACATGACCGCCCAGTTGCGGACCGAGGCCTACCACGGCCTCGAGGTCGTCGGGGCGTGCATCGTCGACACCCACGGCGACACCCACGGCGACACCCACGGCGACGGTGGCCGGTTCGGCGCCGAGGTGGCCTGGGACGACAACCTCTACGACGAGCTCGAGGTGCCCGTCGTGGGCGGCCTGGACGACGTCGGGGCCGCCGTGGGGCAGATGCACGCGGACGTGGTCGCGGTGATGAGCACCGGGGACCTGCCCGCCGGGGCGCTGCGTCGCCTGGCCTGGTCCCTGGAGCGGACCGGCACCGAGCTGCTGGTCTCGCCGGGCCTGGTCGAGGTGGCCGGGCCCCGGCTGACGATCCGCCCGTACTCGAACCTGCCGCTGCTGCACGTCGACCAGCCCCGCCTGTCCGGCCTGAGCAGGGTCCTCAAGTCGGGGCTGGACCGGGCACTGGCGGCGCTCGGGCTCATCCTGCTGTCCCCGCTGATGCTGGTCGTCGCCGTCCTCGTCCGGACCACCTCGACGGGGCCGGTGTTCTTCCGGCAGACCCGCATCGGGCTGGACGGCCGGCCCTTCCAGGTGGTCAAGTTCCGGTCGATGGTGTCCGGTGCGGACAAGCAGGTGGACCTGTTGCGCGAGCAGAACGAGAAGGACGAGGTCCTGTTCAAGATCAAGCGGGACCCGCGCATCACGGCCGTCGGGGTGAAGTTGCGCAGGTTCTCCCTCGATGAGCTGCCCCAGTTGTTCAACGTCCTCTGCGGAACGATGTCGCTGGTCGGGCCGCGGCCTCCGCTGCCGACCGAGGTGGACTCCTACCACTCCGACGTCCGGCGTCGCCTGCTCGTCCGGCCCGGGATCACCGGCCTCTGGCAGGTCAGCGGCCGGTCCGACCTGTCCTGGGACGACTCGGTCCGTCTGGACCTGCGCTACGTCGAGAACTGGTCGATGTCGCTGGACTTCTACATCCTGTGGCGCACGATCCGTGCGGTGCTCGGCGGTCGCGGGGCCTACTGAGCACCGGTCCGCACCGGTGAGCAACCCGGCTGGTTTCGGGGCCGGGGCCGGGTACGGGGGTGCGGCGACTGTCGCGGCCCGGGTCGCCGGCGAGGTCGGGGAGCGGCTCGTGGAGCTGCGCAGGACCGCACCGCCCGGTGGGCCGGCGCGGCTGCGGGACGCGGCGGACCGGGCAGCCGACGAGCTCGTCCACGAGTTGCTCGGCTCTCTCGCGCCGGGCGACGCCATCCTGTCGGAGGAGTCGCCGGACAGTTCGGCCCGCCTGTCGGCTGGGCGGGTCTGGATCGTCGATCCGCTGGACGGCACCCGCGAGTTCGGGGTACCCGGACGGACGGACTGGGCCGTGCACGTCGCGCTGTGGACGGCCGCGGACGGCCTGGTCGCGGGGGCTGTCGCACTGCCGGGGCTCGGCCTGCTCCTGGACTCCGCGACGGTCCCGCGGGTGGGACCCCGGTCACCTGACACGCCCCTGCGGATCGTCGTGAGCCGGACGCGTCCGCCGCCGGCGGCGTCATCGGTCGCCGGCGCGCTCGCCGGCGCGCTCGCCGGGGCGGGCGGCGCCTCGTTCCCGGTCGAACTGATCCCGAGGGGCTCGGCCGGGGCGAAGGCGGCGGCCGTCGTCACCGGCGAGGCGGACGTCTACCTGGAGACGGGTGGGTTGCACGAGTGGGACACGGCCGCACCGGTGGCGGTCGCGCGGGCGGCGGGTCTGGCGGTCGCGTCCCCGGACGGCTCGGCGGTGCGGTTCAACCGGCCCGACCCACTCCAGCACGGCCTGGTGGTCTGCCGCCCGGAGCTGCTCGCCGTGGTCGTGACGGCGCTGGAGTCCGCCCGCCGCGCCGGACCCGGGTGACCAGCCCTGCGACCCGGCGGACGGGACCGTGAGCGCGGCAGGACCTCCCGCCCGCGCCGGGCTGCGACGATGACCCTGTGACAGGCATCCCACCGGAGACCGTCGCGCCCGGCGCGAGCCCGGCCGGCGCCCGCACGCCGGGTACCGACAGCTCGGGTACCGACAGCCCGAGTACCGGCAGCCCGGGTACCGGCAACCCGGGTACCGGCAACCGGGGTACCGGCACCGCAGGCACCGCGGCACCGGGTGCGAGGCTCCCCCGTGGCGCCACAGGGGAGCGGCCGCCCGCTCTCGGAGAGATGTCCGCACCGGAGCCGGACCCCGACGCCGAGGTGGCCCCGGACCTGGCGGAGATCTTGGGCCGCCACCCGGACAGCGACAGGGCGCAGGACGCGGACAGCGACAGGGCACCGGACGAGGCGGGGCGCGGGACACCGGGCGAGCACGTCACACTGGACGACGCCGTGGCGGGAGGCCGGTCCGGGCGCGTGATCGGCGCCGGCCGCCGGTTCCTGGCCCGGGTGGCAGCCGGCCCGGGTGCCGCGACCCACGAGGCGAACGGACCGACGGGCCCCCGGGGTGGACCGGTCGGCACGGCCGCGGTGCCCCCGGTGGCGCCCCCTGGCCCCGGCGCGGACCGGGTGCCCGAGCTGACGGCGGTGGCCCTGCGGCGGCCCTCCTCGCGCTCCGTCGCCCTGGTCGCCGGGACCGCCGCTCTCACGGTCGTGCTCGTGTACGCGGCCGCGGTGCTGTTCTGGGACGTCCGCAGCGTGCTGCTCACCGTGTTCATCGCACTGTTCCTGGCCATCGGTTTCGACCCGGTGATCCGTGGGCTCCAGCGCGTCGTCCGACGGCGGGGGCTGGCTGTCGCGCTGTTCCTCGTCCTGCTCCTCGGGCTCCTCGCCGGGTTCAGCGTCATCGCGCTCGTCCCCGCGGTGAACCAGCTGACCCAGCTGGCGACGTCCATCCCCGGGATCATCCAGGAGGCGCAGGACACCAACAGCACCGTGGGCAAGTTCCTGTCCCGCCCCGAGGTGTCCCAGCGGATCAACGACTTCGTCGGGACGCTCCCGGCCCGCGCGGTCGGCTCGGCAGGCACGGTGTTCGGTGTCATCCTGACGATCCTCGGCGGTGCGGTGACCACCTTCGCCGTCCTGGCTCTGATGATCTACTTCATGCTCTCGATGCCACGGATGCTGCGGTTCGCGGGCGCCGCCGTGGGCGGCGGCGAACGGGCCACGGTCCTGCGCGAGGCCCTGTCCAAGGTCGGCGGCTACGTCACCGGGCAGCTCACCGTGTGCGCCTGCTCGGGCATCGCGTCCGCGACCTTCTTCGTCATCGTCGGGATGCCGTACGCGGCGGTCCTGGCGATCGCGGTCGCGATCTTCGACGCGATCCCGCAGGTGGGCGCCACGTTCGGAGCAGGGGTCTCGACGCTCATCGGACTGACGCAGTCGGTGACGCTCGGGGTCGGCACCCTGGTCTTCTTCCTGGTCTACCAGCAGGTGGAGAACTACGTGATCGCACCCCGCCTGTTCGCGCGGTCGGTGAACCTGTCCGCGGTGGGTGTGCTGATCGCGGTGCTCGTCGGTGGCTCCGTGTCCGGGATCGTCGGAGCACTGCTCGCGCTGCCGACCGCGGCAGCGCTGAAGACCGTGCTCGCGTACTCCTTCCGGGACCAGCTGGGCCGGATCGCCCACCTGCAGCGCCGCGGCGTGGAACGGCCCACCGCCTGATCCCGGTGGCCGCGTCGGCGCGGGACCGGGTGCGGTGCCCCTGGCCGGGGCTGGAGGCCGACCCGACGTACACGGCCTACCACGACCGGGAGTGGGGAACCCCGGTGCACGGGACGGCGATGCTGTTCGAGCGGCTGTCCCTGGAGGCGTTCCAGTCCGGCCTGTCCTGGTTGACCATCCTGCGCAAGCGCGACCGGTTCCGGTCGGCCTTCGCGGGCTTCGACCCGGCGGTGCTCGCCGACTGGACGCAGCCGCAGGTCGAGGTGCTGATGCGGGACGCCGGCATCGTCCGCAACCGACGCAAGATCGAGGCGGTCCTGTCCAACGCCCGCGTCCTGGCCCGCGCGGGCTTCGACCTGGACGACCTGCTGTGGTCCTTCGCGCCGCCGCCACGCCCGCCCGGGTACGCCCCGGAGCCCGGTGAGGTCCCCGTGTCCACCCCCGCGTCGGCGGCGATGGCGCGGGAGCTGCGGGCCCGGGGGATCGTGTTCGTCGGCCCCGTCACCGCCTACGCCCTCATGCAGGCGACGGGGATGGTCGACGACCACGTGCACGGGTGCTGGCGCGCCGCCTGATCGGTGAGTCCCCCGGCACGTGCTGTCCGCGCGGTGATCGACTGAGACGATGGGTCGGTGAGTCGCCCGGGTGTGTCGGCACCCGGGAGGGACCCCCGCCCGCCCGCCGGGGACGCCGCCGGTGGGGACGCGAACGGCCGGTCGCTCGTCCGCAACACCCGGAACATCGCCACGGCGACCGTCGCCTCGCGGCTGACCGGTTTCGTCCGCACGGCCGTGGCGGCGGCGGTCCTGGGGGTCGGCGGCTTCAACCAGGCGTTCACCATCGCCAACACCCTGCCGAACAGCCTCTACGACGTCCTGCTCGGCGGGATCCTCACCTCCACCCTGGTCCCGCTGCTGGTCCAGGCCCGCGAGCGCGACCGCGACGGCGGCGTGGCCTACACGCAGAAGGTGTTCAGCCTCCTCGTCTACGTCCTGCTGGCCGTCTCGGTCCTCGCGGTGGTCGTTGCGCCGCTGCTGATCCGGCTGTACACCAACGTGAAGGTCCCTGCCGACCAGGTGGCGCTCGCGGGGACGTGGGCGCGGTTCTTCCTGCCCCAGATCCTGTTCTACGGGCTGACGTCGCTGTTCGGTGCGCTGCTGAACACCCGGGGGCGCTACGCCGCGCCGATGTGGGCGCCGGTGGTGAACAACGTGCTCGTCATCGCCGTGTTCCTGGTCTTCGCCGTCGTGCCCGGCCCGGGCCGCCCCGGCCCCGGGAACCTGTCGACCGCGCAGCTGGTCACCCTCGGGGCCGGTACGACCGCGGGGGTCGTGGCGATGACGGTCGTCCTGGTGCCGTCGCTGCGGTCGGTGGGCACCCGGTTGCGGTTGCGCCTGGACCTGCGCGGGCTCGGTCTGCGCCAGACCGGCCGGCTCGCCGCGTGGACGCTGGCCTACGTCGCCGTCACCCAGGGGTCCTACGTCGTGATCACCAACCTGGCGTCGAACGACGATCAGCTGCCGACGTACACGGTGGCGTTCACGATCTGGCAGCTGCCGCACGCCGTGGTCGCGGTGTCGGTGATCACCGCTCTGCTGCCCGCGATGTCCCGGCACGCGGTCCGCGGCCGGCTGGACCGGATCCGGACAGACGTGGACCGGGGGGTCCGGCTGTCCACGCTGGTGCTCGTCCCGTCGGCGCTGGCCTTCGTCGTGCTGGGCCGCGACATCGCCGTGCTGCTGTTCGCCCACGGTGCCACGACCGTGGGCGAGGCGGCCAGGATCGGTCGGACGCTGGCCGTGTTGGCGGTCGGGCTGGTGCCCTTCAGCGTCTACCAGGTGCAGTCGCGGGCCTTCTACGCGATGAAGGACACCCGTACCCCGGCGCTGGTCCAGGTCGTGGTCTCCGCGGTGCTCGTCGTCGTCGACGTGCTGCTGTCGGCGGTGGTGACCGGTCCGGACCGGGTGTACGCGCTCGCCGCCGGGCACGCGGTCGCCTACCTGGCAGGCGTCGCGATGAGCGTGGCGGTGCTGCAGCGCCGCATCGGCCGGCCACCCCGGGCGACGGCCCAGCGGTGCTCCACACCGGTCTACCTGCAACGCCTCCTGCTCGCGGGCGTGCTCGCTGTCGCCGTCGCCGGCGTGGCCGGGTGGGCGGTGGGCGGTGCGGTCCCCGACGGTCCGGCGCGGGCCGGGCTGGCCCTGATCGTCGCGTTGCCGGTGGGGGGGATCGTCTACCTGGTGATGTTGGTGGTGCTCCGCGTCGAGGAGGCCCGGCACGTGCTCGCCGCGGTGCGCGCCCGTGTCGCCCGCTGATGCCGCCCCTGGGGCGAGGATCACCCCGTGACCCGAGCCGAGCAGCTGACCGACCGCATCACCTTCCACGGCGAGGGGGCCACCTGGTTCCCGGCGACGACCGGGGTCCCCGCGCACCTGCACCTGGTGGACATGCTCGCCGGCGACGTCCTGACGCTGCTGCCCGGCGGTGGGGTGGACCGTCGTCCGGTGGGACGGGTGGCCGCGGTGCTGAGGCCGCGTGCCGGGGGCGGGGCGGTCGTGGCCGACGAGCACGGCTTCCTGCTGGCGGACCAGGACGCGGCGGCGCCGTCCGGGCTCGGACCGTTCCGCCGGTTCGCGACCGCGCTCGAGGACGACAGCATCCGACTCAACGAGGGCAATGCCGACCCCGCCGGCGCCTTCTGGTGCGGGTCGATGGCCTGGGACAAGACGCCGGGCAGGGGCGAGCTGTTCCGCCTGGACATCGACGGCGTCGTCACCACGGTGCTGACGGGCGTGAGCATCTCCAACGGGCTGTCGTTCACCGCTGACGGCGGCACCGCCTACTACGTGGACACCCCGACCCACCGGGTGGACGTCTTCGACTGGGACCCGGCGCGCGGCTTCTCCGACCGGCGCCCGTTCGTCGCGGTCGACCCCGACGAGGGCAACCCCGACGGCCTCGTCGTCGACGCCGAGGGCGGGGTGTGGGTGGCGCTGTTCGGAGGCGGCGCGGTACGGCACTACAGCCCGGACGGGACGCTGCAGCAGGTCGTCGAGGTGCCGGGCGTGCGGCAGATCACGTCGGTGACCCTCGGGGGCGAGGCCCTGGACCAGCTGTTCGTCACCACGAGCCGGGAGGACCTCGACGAGGACCAGCAGCCGGACGCGGGCGCTGTGTTCACCGCCCCGGCGGGGGTCCGCGGCCAGGTGCCGCTCCCCTTCGCCGGCTGAGCCCGCAGTGCCAGTTGACCGCCGGCGGTCGGACGGAGGGCACCGGTGAGCTCGCCGTCTCCGTCCTGGTGAGATGGTGGTCGTACCGCGGTAGCATCGGCGACATGAAACTCAGCGTGAGCTTGTCCGACTCGGACGTCGCGGTCCTCGACGACTACGTACGGACCGCGGGACTGCCGTCGCGGTCGGCGGCTGTTCAGCGAGCAGTCCGGCTGCTCCGGTATCCCGATCTCGAGAAGAACTACGAGCAGGCATGGGATGAGTGGGCGGCCTCGGGGGACTCAGCTGTCTGGGAACTGACCGTGGCCGACGGGCTCGATGATGCGCCGCGGTGAGATCCGCTTGACCGACTTCGAACCGGTACGGGGCAACGAGGCGAACAAGCGCCGACCGGCGATCATTGTGAGCAACGACCGGGCCAACGAGACAGCGGCCCGGCTGGGACGGGGCGTGGTGACCGTCGTGCCGGTGACCAGCAACACCGCCAGGGTCCGCCCCTTCCAGGTCCTGCTGCGGCAGGAGTCCACCGGCCTGCGTGTGGACGCCAAGGCCCAGGCGGAGCAGGTCCGGGCCGTGACCGTCGGACGGGTCGGTCCACTGCTCGGCGTCCTGGAGCCAGAGCTGGTGACCGAACTCGACGACGCGTTGCGCCTGCACCTCGACCTCTAGGCGGTGTCGGACGTCGCGCCTTCTGCTCGGGGTCGGCACCCGGGTCACGAGATGCTGGCGGCCATCTCGTGCGCCGTCAGCTCGGCTGCTCGCAGGGTTCCCGCGGTGACCGTCACCGTGAGGGTCAGGGCGCCGGGCTGTGCGCGGATCCGCCACGCCCCGGAGCCGGTCCCGCCGGAGACCTTGAACACGTCGCCGTCCACGAGCACCCGCAGTCGCGCGCCGGCGCTGTCGACGTGGACGGAACGGACTGGACATCGTGACCGGAGCGGACCAGGTCGGCGCGTCCGGTGGTGAGGTCGATGGCCAGGGCGGCCAGCTGCTGCCCGTCACCGAACAGGGTCACCGTCACAGAGGTCCCGCCGCTCGTCGGGTGGAGCTGCTGGTCGAGCCGCAGGTCGATGTCGACGTCGACGCTCTGGGCGGGGACGTCGACCGACCTGACGTCGCCGACGGTCAGCGGGCCGGTGACGACGTGGTGCCGGGTTCGGTGCAGGGTGGTGAGGTCGGGGTGTGGCGACAGGACCAAGCGGTCTCGAGCGGGTCAGCCGGCCGCGGCGGCTGAGGCGACCCCGAGCCCGATCGGGCAGGAGACGCCCGTCTCACCGTGGCCGCAGTAGCCCCACGGCACCTTGTGCAGGTACTGCTGGTGCTCGGGCTCCGCGTAGTAGAACGGGCCCAGCGGCACGATCTCGGTGGTGATCTGCCCGTGGCCGGACTTCGTCAGCTCCGTCTGGTACTGCTCGCGGGTCAGCTTCGCGGTCGCCAGCTGGTCCTCCGACGTCGTGTACAGCGCCGACCGGTACTGGGTCCCGACGTCGTTGCCCTGCCGGTACAGCGTGGTCGGGTCGTGGTTCTCCCAGAACACCCGCAGGATCTCGGCGCGGCTCGTGACAGCGGGGTCGAAGACGACACGGACCGCCTCGGTGTGCCCGGTCCGTCCGGTGCACGTCTCCTCGTACGTCGGGTAGCTGGTCACCCCACCGGCGTAGCCCACGGCGGTCGTGTAGACGCCGGGCAGCGTCCAGAAGTCGCGCTCGGCGCCCCAGAAACACCCCATCCCGACGACGATCTCCTCGAAACCCTCGGGCACCGGCCCGGCGATGGGGGTCCCGAGGACGGCGTGCGCACCGGGCACCTCGAACGGGGACCGGTCACGACCGGGCAGCGCCTCCCCGCTCTCGGGCAGACGCTTCTTGAACGCGGATCCGAACACGGACACCTCTTCCTCTCGAGTTCACCGGACCAACACGGGTGCGCCGCGCCGTGTTCCGCTCCCTAGGCTGCCTGCATGCGCTATGCCGAACACATCGCCGACCTCGTCGGGAACACGCCGCTGGTCCGGCTGAACCGGGTCGCCGAGGGGATCCGGCCGCTGGTGCTGGCCAAGATCGAGTACCTCAACCCGGGCGGCTCGGTGAAGGACCGGATCGCGCGCGCGATGATCGACGCGGCCGAGGCCTCCGGGGAACTCAAGCCGGGCGGCACCATCGTGGAGTCCACGTCCGGCAACACCGGTATCGGCCTGGCGATGATCGCCCAGCAGCGCGGCTACTCCTGCGTCTTCGTCTGCCCGGACAAGGTCAACCAGGACAAGCGCGACGTGCTGGTGGCCTACGGCGCGCAGGTCATCGCCTGCCCCACCGCGGTGGAGCCCAGTGACCCGCGCTCCTACTACTCGGTGTCGGACCGGCTGTCCCGGGAGCTGCCGGACGCGTGGAAGCCCAACCAGTACGCGAACCCGAACAACCCGCGCAGCCATTACGAGAGCACCGGTCCGGAGATCTGGGAGCAGACCGAGGGGCGGATCACCCACTTCGTCACCGGTGTCGGCACCGGCGGGACGATCAGCGGGACCGGTCGATACCTCAAGGAGGTGTCCGACGGCCGCGTGCAGGTGATCGGCGCGGATCCGGAGGGCTCGGTCTACTCCGGCGGCTCCGGCCGGCCCTACCTGGTGGAAGGCGTCGGGGAGGACTTCTGGCCCGAGGCCTACGACAGGTCCGTCGCCGACCGGATCATCGCGGTCTCGGACCACGACAGCTTCGCGATGACCCGTCGCCTGGCCCGGGAGGAGGCCCTGCTGGTCGGCGGCTCGTGCGGGATGGCCGCCACCGCGGCGCTGCGCCTGGCCGCGGAGATCGACGACCCGGACGCCGTCGTCGTCGTGCTGCTCCCCGACGGCGGGCGCGGGTACCTGTCCAAGATCTTCAACGACCGCTGGATGGCGTCCTACGGCTTCCTGGACACCGCGACGGGGGAGACGGTCGGACAGGTCCTGGCGGGCAAGGACGGGACGATGCCGGGCCTGGTCCACACCCACCCGCAGGAGACGCTCGCCGACGCGGTCGCGATCCTGCGCGAGTACGGGGTGTCCCAGATGCCGGTCGTCCGTGCCGAGCCGCCGGTGATGGCCGCCGAGGTCGTCGGGTCCGTCGGGGAGCGGGAGATCCTGGACCTGCTGTTCACCGGCCGGGCCCGGCTCAGTGACGCCGTGGAGAGCCACATGGCCGCGGTCCTGCCGGCGATCGGAGCGGGGGAACCGGTGGAGAAGGCCTACGCGGACCTGGCCGCGGCGGACGCGCTGCTGGTCCTCGACGACGGCAAGCCGGTCGGGGTCCTCACCCGTCAGGACCTGCTGGGTCACCTCGCGGGCTGACGGAGCCTCAGCCGGGCGTGATGACGTAGAGCTCGGCGCCGGCGGGGTCGAGGAGGCGAGCCTCCCGGCCGAACGCGCCAGGGCTGGCTGGCCCCACGACCTTGCCGCCGTGCGCGGACGCGGCCGAGCACGCCGCATCCGTGTCGGCGACCACGAACCACAACCGCCATCCGGGAGTCGCCGTCTCGGACCTGGGAGCGCCGATGCTGCCGACGTGGTCCTCGTCGATGCGCAGGCGCTGCGCGGGGCGGAACATGTAGCCCCCGTCCATCGGGGTGAAGTCGAGGCCGAACACCCCGCCGTAGAAGTCCCTGGCGCCCGCTGCGCCCCCCTCGCCGGGGACCAGTTCCTCCCAGACGACCGAGCCCGGTTCGCGGTAGAGCCCGAACCCGGTGTGGCTGCCGGCCTGCCAGACCCCGAACGAGGCGCCGCCCGGGTCGGCCGCGACCGCCATCGTGCCCATCCCCATGACCTCCACCGGGGGCATGACGACGGTCCCGCCGGCGGTGACGATCCGCTCGGCGATCTCCGTCGCGTCCTCGCTGGCGAAGTAGGTGGTCCAGGCGGCAGGCATGCCGGCCTGGAACATGGGGGACAGCCCGGCCACGAGTGAGCCGTTGCGCGAACAGTTCACGTAACCGCCGTACTCGTCGGTGCCCTCGCCGAACTCCCAGTCGAGGACCGGGCCGTAGAAGGCTTTCGCCGCGTCGATGTCCGGAACGGTGAGGTCGGCCCAGCACGGTGTTCCGACGGGCCAGGACTCGGTTCGGACGGGCATCAGCGGTCTCCCTCGGGCGGGCGGACGAACTCCTGCCCTCACCCTCCGCCGTCAGCGGCCGCCTGTCACCCCATCTGGGCGGTGCGCGTCCTCAGAGCTGGGTGCCGGTCCGGTCCGCGATCAGGGCTCGCAGCATCGAGCTCGACGTGTGCGGGGTGTAGGGGAAGTACACGACGCGCACGCCGCAGGCCGCCATGTCCCGTTCGAGGCGGTCCCCCTTCGGTGTGCCCTTCCAGTCGTCGCCCTTGACGATCACGTCGAAACCGACGTCGCGCCAGACGACGGACTTGTCACTCGAGGTGTCCACGGCCACCTCGTCGACCATCCGCATGGCGGCCAGGACCTCGATGCGTTCGGCCAGCGGGACCACCGGCGGGTGGCCCTTGGCGGCGGCGACGACCTCGTCGGTGACCGCGCCCGCGATCAGGTGGTCGCAGTGCGCGCGGGCCCTGGTGAGGAGGTTGAGGTGCCCGACGTGGAACATGTCCCAGACGCCGGGGACGTAGCCGACGACGCCGGCGCGCGCCGGAGCAGTGCTCGTTCCTCCTCCCGGAGCGCTGCTCACGCCCGCCCCATCCGGGACAGGTCGCGGTACCAGACCACCAGCGAGGCCGCCAGGAACAGCAGGTTGGCCAGTGCCAGCAGGCCGTACAGACCCAGGAACAGCGCTGGTGCCCCGAGGACGAGGAACACCAGGCACAGCACGCCGAAGTCCGTCGGGAGCACGACCAGGGAACGCACCACCGACGCGTGGGCCACGACGGGTGCGGCTCCGCGGCCGGCCTGGCGCAGGAACTGGGTGAGCAGCAGTCCGGAGAACCACAGGACGTTCACCACGAGGTAGCCGGCGGGGACGACCAGCCAGCCACGGTCCAGATCGGTGCGACCCAGGCAGACCAGGACCGCCAGGTGCAGCAGGCAGATCTTCCCCGAGTCGACCATGTGGTCCAGCCACTCACCGGCGGGTGACCCGCCGCCGCGCAGCCTGGACAGCTGCCCGTCGGCGGAGTCCAGCGCGTACCCCAGGACGAACAGTGCCCCCACCGCGACCCCCAGTGGCCAGGACGGGCCGAACCCGAACAGTCCGGCGATCGCGACCGTGGAGCACAGCGCGGACAACGCCGTGACCTGGTTGGGGGACAGGCCCGCCCGGAAGGCCCAGGCCGCGAGGTGACGACCGAGGCGGCGGTTGACGAACCTCGAGTAGGCGGGAGCTCCCTTGACGGTCTTCTGTCGTCCGGCCAGCTCCGCGACCAGCTCGGCGTGGGAGCGGTTGCTCTGCGTGCGGGACACTCAGAGCTCCGCGGCGGGGACCAGGTGCGCCGACAGTGCCGCCGCGAGCACCGCACTGGTCGTCCGTCGCGGCTGCGGCAGGTCGACGGCGGCGAACTCCCCTGCGGGCTCGACGTCTCCCGGGTGACCGACGCCAGGACCGCCGTGCCGGAACACGACGGTGAACCCGGTGCGCGCGCGCATCGCGGCCAGGTCCTCGACGGCGACCGGGACGACCGCCGCCACCCCGCGGACCGCCTCGACCACCGACCGGCGTTCGGCGGCCGGGGTGTAGGGCCGGGCACCGGTGGTGGCTTCGCACAGCTCGTCGGACAGCACGCCGACGACGAGGTGGTCACAGCGCTGCGCGGCGGCCGCCAGCAGGTCCAGGTGGCCGATGTGGAACAGGTCGAACGCGCCCTCGGTGTAGCCGATGACCGCCGCCCTCGGCGGGCCCCCCGCAGGCGGTGTGTCGGTCACGTCGTGCGCCCCTGTCCGCCGGTGGGTGCGCGGCTGGTGGGCGGGTGCCCGCGCCGGACCGGCGAGGACGATCATCGCGCCTGGACGGGCCGGCGGTGCACGACAGCGCTCCACCTGTGGTCAGGCGGCGGCTGGGTGGTGGCTGCGGTCGGGCGGTGGCTGTGGTCGGGCGGTGGCTGTGGTCAGGGCGCCGTCGTGTTCGACCCGACAGCCGGGCCGGCCGCCCCGGGCTCAGACGGTGACCTCGACGCCCTTCCAGAACGCGACGCGGTCGGTGATCTGAACCGCGGCGTCCTTGGGCTGCGGGTAGTACCAGGCGGCGTCGGTGTTGGTGGCGTCCCCGACGACGAGGCTCAGGTAGCTCGCGGTGCCCTTCCAGGGGCAGACGGAGTGGGTGTCGGAGGGACGCACCACGTCCTCGCGGACGGACGAACGCGGGAAGTAGGCGTTGCCCTCCACCTGCACGATGTCGTCGCTCTCGGCGATGGTCTCGCCCTTCCAGGTCGCGCGTGCCATGGGGACTCCTCGGTCGGGGGACGGCGGGCTCGCGTGGTCCGCTCAGGTCGTCCCGTCCATCGTCCGGCAGTCGATGGTCCACCGTCGCTCGTCCTCAGAGTTCTCACTCGGCGCACAGGCACGGCAACGCACGGTCAGCTCCTGCCCGTCCCAGAGCTGCCCTGGAGATGTCGTGACCACTCGTTCCACCGTTGTCCTCGCGACCGCGATCGCCGCGGTCGTCCTCCCGCAGGTGCCCGTCGGAGGCCACACCGCGGCCGTGAGCGCCGCTCGCCCGGTGCTGCCGGCCGTCTCGTTGACCTCGCCGCGTCCGTCCGCGGTGGCCGGCGTGGTGGTGGTGTCGGCCACCGCGTCCCACCCGGCGGGGATCACCAAGGTCGTCTTCCTCGCGAACAACCGACGGATCGGGGAGGACACCACCGCGCCGTACTCCGTGCCGTGGGCCACCCGCGCCTGGCCCGACGGCCGGTACCGGGTGCAGGCGCTCGCGATCAGCCGGGTGCACACCGCGACGTACACCCCGGCGGCTCCGGTTGTGCTGGCCAATGCCGCGCCGAGGGTGACCCTCACGGCCCCCCGTGCCGGATCGGCGGCCGGTGTCGTGTCGGTCTCGGCCACGGCCTCCCACGCGGCGGGCATCACGAAGGTGATCTTCCTGGCGAACAGGCGACGGATCGGGGAGGACACCACCGCCCCCTACTCCGTCCCGTGGGACACGCGGTCCTGGCAGATCGGCTCCTACGGGGTGCAGGCGGTCGCGATCAGCAGGGTCGACACGGCTGCCTACACACGCCCGACCGCGGTGTCACTGGCCACCCGGCCGGTACCGGTCCGACCGCCGGAGTCGCGGGCCCAGCGCCAGACGCGTCTGGAGTTGTCCTGGACCGCGCCGGCCAACGGCGTCTCGGGCCCCCGCAGCGTGTGGCGTCAGGACATCCGGCGGGCCCCGCTCGCCGCCAACTCGCCCACGCAGGTCGGGAGTCTCGCGCGACAGGTCCGCGACAACTGGGGCGGCGTGGCGGCGTTCAACGTCTGGAACTACACCACGACGGTCGCGACGGTGGGCCCCGGCCAGCGCCGGGCCCGGGTGACCTTCGACGACTGCCAGCACAAGGGCTACACCCCGGGCGGGCTCTACGGGAAGAACGGCCAGTTCGAGGACGTCCCCATCCCGGACACGGCGATGGCGGCCTCCGGCGGCGACAGCGAGGTCACCGTCTACTCGCCGTCGACGGATCAGCTGTGGGAGTTCTGGGTGGCCCACCGCCGGCCGGATGGCTGGCATGCCTGCTGGGGCGGTCGAATGGATCACGTCTCGACGGGTCCTGGCTATTTCAGCGGCGGGTTCGGGGCGACGGCGACCGGACTGCCCAACGTCAACGGGATGGTCAGTTTCGCCGATGTCCGCCGAGGCTCGGTCAACCACGCCCTCTCTCTCCAGGTGATCGACGCGGCCACGTGGTACCAGATCTCCTATCCCGCCCAGCGAGGCGACGGGCAGGGAAGCGGACCCATCCGCGAGGGCACCCGTTTCCGGTTGGACCCGAGGGTCGACGTCGCCTCCCTCGGGCTGAACCGGTACGCCGCCATGGTGGCGCGGGCAGCGCAGACCTACGGGTTCATCGTGACCGACAAGGGTGGCGCAGTGGCGGTCCTCGGTGAGGGCGGGGACGCACTCGTGGCCAATGGCGGGACCAATCCCTGGCACGGACTGCTCGGGAGGACCGCGAACTACTCCGTGCTCGCAGGGTTCCCGTGGGACCGGCTGCAGGCCCTGCCCACCGACTGGGGCAAGCCCGCCCGCTGATCGGCCCCGACCTCGGGACGCGATGGGCGTCGACCTGCTCGCCGGGTCGACGCCCATCGTGGTGGCACTCCGCCGATCGCCCCCCGCCGATCGCCCCCCGCCGATCGCCCGCGCAGATCGTCGTCCCGTCGCGCCGACAGCCTGTTCGAGATCATTCCGAACGGTGTTCTCCCGGACCTTGCGATTGATTCCTTCCGGCTCACGAAAGGCACAGGTGACGGGACGGACGCTGTTCCTGTCAGCCGGGGGTGGACCTGTTTCGTCACCGGGTTCCAATCCCCCCAAGTGCACGAAGGAGTCCCGATGTCCCGCTCTCGTCCCGGTGTTCTCCGTCCGGTCGTCGTCACCGGCCTGTCCACCATTCTCCTGGCAGGCGTCTGGGCGCCCGGGCCGATCGATTCCGCGAGCGCCTCGACCCCGGGGGGACTCAGCGTGTCGGTGACCGCACCTTCGACAGGCGTGGTGCGCGGCCAGGTCACCGTCGCTGCCGACGCCAGCGCCGACGCGGGCGTCCGCACGGTCGAGTTCTTCGTCGACGGACGGTCGATCGGGTCCGACACCACGAAGCCCTACTCGCTCACCCGCGACTCCCGCCAGCTGACGGACGGGTCGAAGTCGGTCACCGCGAAGGTGCTGGACGTCTCCGGTGCGAGCAGGGGCTCGGCCCCGGTGATGATGCAGGTGCAGAACACGCCGGCCCCGACGCCGACCGCCACGGTGACCCCGACCCCCACGCCGACGGTGACCCCGACCCCCACGCCGACGGTGACCCCGACCCCCACGCCGACGGTGACCCCGACCCCCACGCCGACGGTGACCCCGACCCCCACGCCGACGGT
>JAABUQ010000849.1_pt1 | contig 69960 bp, 72 predicted proteins | sample 5560001 | NCBI WGS metagenome assembly JAABUQ01 (sample SAMN10711888, study PRJNA513371) | rock metagenome | isolation source: Antarctica rocks | place: Antarctica: Victoria Land, Finger Mt nord | collected 2015-12-18 | reverse complement strand
GGCTACGACAACATCGTCGATCATTGCGCCGAGGCGTGGAATAAGCTCGAGGCCCAGCCCTGGCGCATCACGACGCTCGGACTGCGCGACTGGGCGCACGGGTTCTGATCACTCAGGGTTGGTATTAACTCTGGGAGGGACGCGCTCGCCGGAGCAGGCGCCGGTTCGGCTCGCGGGATCGGTCGCCAAGCGATCAACCTCCGTCGATATCATGTCGCCGAGCTGCGTTTCGGCCCGATTGTGGCGCGCGACATAGACCTCGCCGTCGGAACGCCGGCCGGCGGTTATCCGTTCGACATGATCTTGGGACTCGACGTGCTGCGACGCGCGCCGCTTCGACTATCGTATGCGACGGGTGAGGTGCTGGTGGCGGTCCCGTAGGGTCCGCCGACAGCAAGCCTCCCGGACATGCTCAGATGTAGTGCTCGTGCAAGGGCGCGAAGCCGTTGAAGCTCTGACTTGCGTAGGTCGAAACGTAAGCCCCGGTGGAGAGAAGTTCCACCCGCTCGCCGGAGACCAGCGCAAGCGGCAGGCGGTAGTTGGACCTCTCGTAGAGAATGTCGGCCCCGTCGCAGGTCGGGCCGGCGATGGCGACCGGACCCATCGCGCTCCCGTCGTGCGGCGTCAAGATGCCGTACTTGATCGCCTCGCCCTCGGTCTCGGCAAGGCCGCCGAAGCGGCCGATGTCGAGATACACCCAGCGCACCGGATCGCTCGGCGCCTTGCGGCAGACGAGCACGACCTCGGAACTCACAAGCCCGGCGTCGCCCACGATGAAGCGACCCGGCTCCACCACCATCTCGGGCAACGCATTCCCGAAATGCTGAACCATCGCGCCCATGATGGCGGCGGCGAACTGGTCGATCTCGGGCACGTCCTCGCGGTAACGGGTCGGGAAGCCGCCCCCGAGGTTGACCATGCGCACGTCCACGCCGGCTTGTTTCAGCCCGGTGAACAGCATCGCGACGCGGCCGATCGCCGCCTCGTAGGCAGCCGTGCTGGTCTGCTGGCTGCCCACATGGAACGACAAGCCGAACGGATCGAGCCCGAGATCGCCCGCGCGAAGCATCAGGGCGCGGGCCGCCTCCAGCGTCGTGCCGAACTTGCGCGACAGGGGCCAATCGGCGCCCGCATTCTCGACCAGGATGCGGCAGTAGACGCGGGCGCCGGGAGCGTGGCAGGCGATCTTCTCGAGCTCCTCCGCGCAGTCGAATGCAAACATCGTCACGCCGACCTCGTGGGCACGGCGGATCGCGCTCGCCTTCTTGATCGTGTTGCCGAAACTGATCGCGCCGGCTTCTGCACCCGAGGCGAGACAGGCCTCGACTTCCTGGATGCTCGCCGCGTCGAACCGGCTACCCAGCTTGACAAGCCGCTCCAGCACCGGCGCGGCCGGATTGGCCTTCACGGCATAGTAAATCTGGGCGAGCGGCAACACATGGCGCAGCGCGCGGAAGTTCTCCTCCACGCGGTCGATATCCAGCACCAGGCAAGGCGTTGCCGGTTGGTGCTCAGCAAGGAAACGGGCGATTTTGGGCGTCATCGCACCGGGCCTCCCTACAAGCGCCCGCCTGAAACAGGCGACGGGCGGAGTTGACGAAACGGTCGAACGAACCAGCGACCAGAGCGATTGCCAGAACGCTTGACGTCGTTGCGTAACCCACTAGGGCCAGAGGCACGTGCGTTGCTGCGTGGAATGCGAGATACGTCTCCGCCCTCCCCGGTGCAAGCGAAATCGCGCGCAGCAGGCGAGAGCGGCGGGCTTTATTCTCGTTGCTTCACGTTGAACCGCGGCACGCGGCCATGCTAGGCGCCGAACCATGACCCACCCGGCTCCCCTCCCGCTCGTCGCGGTCCTGAACGGGCCGAACCTCAACATGCTCGGAATGCGCCAACCGCAGATCTACGGCCGTGCCACGCTCGACGACGTGGAGCAGCTTTGCGCCGAAACCGCCGAGGCGCTCGGGCTCGCAATCGACTTCCGCCAGACCAACGGCGAGGGAGAGCTCATCTCCTGGGTGCAGGAGTGCCGGGATCGCGCCGCTGGCATCATCATCAATCCCGGGGGCTACAGTCACACCTCGATAGCGCTTATGGACGCCCTGCTAGCGGCCGACCTGCCGGCCATTGAGGTGCATGTGACGAACATCCATCGCCGAGAGACGTTTCGGCACGTCTCCTTCGTCTCGAAGGCAGCGGCCGGCGTGATCTGCGGGCTTGGGATCCGCGGCTATTCGTTGGCCCTGACCGCAATGGCCGATCTGCTGGCGGAAACGCCATGACCCGCACGCCCTTCGACGCCGAAGCCATTCGCGCCTTGGCGGCCATCCTGGCCGAAACCGGGCTGACCGAGATCGAGATCGGCGACAAGGACAGTCGCATTCGGGTGGCGCGAGCGCCGGCGCCGATCCTGTATCCCGCCACTGGCTCTGCAGACACGGCTTCCAAGCCTGCGGCTTTGCCGGTGCCCGCTGCGGTGATCATGGATCTCAGCAAGCATCCGGGGGCAGTGCTGAGCCCGATGGTCGGCGTGGCTTACCTCTCGGCGGAACCCGGGTCGCCGCCCTATGTCACCGTTGGCCAATCGGTCACCGCAGGTCAGACGTTGTTGCTTATCGAGGCGATGAAAACCTTCAACCAGATCAAGGCGCCCAAGTCCGGCACCGTCGCCGAGGTTCTCGTCGGCTCCGGCGGCCCCGTCGAGTACGGCGAGGTGCTGATGATCTTGGAATAGGGCGGTGTTCCGAAAGATCCTGATCGCCAACCGCGGCGAGATCGCGTTGCGCATCCAGCGCACGTGCCGCGAGCTCGGCATTGCCACGGTCGCCGTCCATTCCACCGCCGATGCCGAGGCGATGCACGTGCGCCTGGCCGACGAGAGCGTCTGCATCGGTCCGCCGGCGGCCCGGAACAGCTATCTCAACATCCACGCCATCCTCTCGGCCGCCAGTATCACCGGAGCGGACGCGATCCATCCGGGTTACGGTTTCTTGAGCGAGAATGCCGATTTCGCGGAGATGGTCGAGGCGCATGGCTTGGCCTTCATCGGCCCGTCGCCTTCACACATCCGGATGATGGGCGACAAGATCGCCGCGAAAGCCGCCATGGCCACGCTCGGCGTTCCCTTGGTTCCCGGCTCGGATGGCGTGGTGCCCGACCTCGCGACGGCGAGCAAATTCGCGGCCGACATCGGTTATCCGGTGCTGGTCAAGGCCGCTGCCGGAGGCGGCGGACGCGGCATGAAGGTGGCGCTTGCCGCCGGCGAGTTGGAAGAGGCGTTCCGCGTCGCCCGAGCCGAGGCGCGCGCCGCCTTCGGCAACGATGCCGTCTACATCGAGAGATATCTCGATCGGCCACGCCACATCGAACTGCAGGTCTTGGCCGACGCCCACGGGGGCGTGGTCCATCTCGGAGAGCGGGACTGCAGCCTGCAGCGGCGGCATCAGAAGCTGCTGGAGGAAGCGGGCTCGCCCGCCCTGACGGCCGCGCTGCGCGATGAACTCGGCGCCACCTGCACCGCTGCGCTGCGCCGGCTCGGTTATCGGAACGCCGGCACGCTCGAATTCCTCTACCAGGACGGCCAGTTCGCCTTCATCGAGATGAATACGCGATTGCAGGTGGAGCATCCGGTCACCGAGATGCTCTGCGGCGTCGACCTCGTACGCGAGCAGATCCGTATCGCAGACGGTGCTCCCCTCGGTTTCGCCCAGGAGGATGTCGAGTTCCGAGGCCATGCGATCGAGTGCCGGATCACGGCCGAGGATCCGAAGACGTTCGCGCCCTCACCGGGCCGGGTCGTTGCCTACCACGCCCCCGGCGGCCTCGGCGTTCGGGTCGATTCGGCGCTTTATACCGGCTACCAGGTTCCCCCGTATTACGACAGCATGATCGCCAAACTGATCGTGCATGCTCCGACAAGGCAGGAGGCGATCGCGCGGTTGCGACGATCGCTCGACGAGTTCGCCGTTGTGGGGATCGCCACCACCATCCCGCTACATCGCCGCCTGGTCGACGACCCCGAATTCGAGGCCGGCGAATACACGATCCATTGGCTTGAACGGTTTGTTGCCGAGCACATTTAGCGGGCATAAGAGGCGACGACATCCGCGAGCACACTCGATCAATGTCACGGCGTGCGGTAGAGATCACGCCGGAGCTGATGCTGCGAGCCTATCGCCACGGCCTGTTCCCGATGGCGGAGACGCGGCGCGGCGACCGGCTCTACTGGCTCGACCCGGAACGGCGTGGCATACTTCCGCTCGACCGGTTCCACCTGTCGCGTCGGCTATCCCGCAAAGTGCTCTCGCCCGTCTTCTCGGTATCGGCGGACCAGGATTTCGCGGCCACCCTCGCCGGCTGCGCGGCCGCGGCACCGGGCCGCGAGGACACCTGGATCAACCCGCAGATCGAGCGATTGTTCAAGGAGCTGCACCGACTCGGTTACGCGCACTCCGTCGAGTGCCGTCGGGAGGGTCGACTGGTCGGCGGCCTCTACGGCGTGGTCCTGGGAGGCACATTCTTCGGCGAGAGCATGTTCAGCACGATAAGCGACGCATCGAAGGTGGCGCTGGTGCATCTTGTGGCCCGGCTGCGCCTCGGCGGTTTTCGCTTGCTGGACACTCAGTTCGTCACCAGTCACCTCGCGCAATTCGGCACGGAGGAGATCACGCGCGAGGACTACAAGGGCTTGCTCGCCGCCGCAATCGACGCTCCGGCGCAATGGATCGCGTCACCCCCGCCCGAAGTGCTGACGGCGGAGATCCGGGCGCTGGCTGGCCAAGCCGCCGGCCCTGAAGGAGCCTTGGCGTGACGGCGCGGGCAGCTCTAGCAGCAGTGCTGGGGATACTGTCCGGGTCGGCCGCAGGCGCGCAGGAGCGACCGCCGCTGATACCGACGCGAGACGCCCTGGTGGAGTATCAGGTCAGAGGCCCGGCCGACAGACCCCCGATGTCGGTCCAGGTACATCTGAGTGGGGGCCGGATCCGGGCCGAGCCCGCGAGCCTGCCGGGCTATCTGATCGTGGATCGCGCGGCGGACCGGGCGGTGGTGGTGATGTCACAGCAGCACGTCTTCCTCGAAATTCCGGTCGAGACGGGTTTGGCGCGTGATTACCTGTTCAACACACGAATGACGTATGTCCGTCGTGGTGACGCGAGGATCGCTGGGCAACCCTGCACCGAATGGGACGTCAAGGCCCCCGAGGGCAGGACCGCACACGCCTGCATCACGACGGACGGTCTAGTGCTGCGTGGCGAAGGGAATGATCCGAGGTACGGTAGCGGCCGCATCGAGGCGCTCTCGGTGACTTACGCGCCCCAGCCCGACAGGCTGTTTCGGCCACCGGCAGGATATCAGCGACTTGCCGTTCCGATGGTGCCCGGCTCGGCGGACAACAGTTCGCCACGATGATGCGGTCCGGTTCAGCGCTGGTGGCGATCGGTTTCGCTTGGGCGACGCAAGCAGTGGGCGCTCCGGCCCTGTTTCCCCAGCGTGATGTTTCCGTCACCTACCAAACGGAACAAGGCGGCCGAGTGCTTGAGCAACAGCTGCGCTGGTCCTCGAAAGCACGGCGATTGCGCATCGACCCGCCGGCGGCCGGCATGTTCGTGCTGGTGGACTACGCAGCCCACCGAATGCAAATCGTTCGAGAACGGGACCGTTCGTTCACGGAGATGGACGCTCCCGCAAGCCTCCCGGGTCTCGGTGCGCCGTCCGCGGGGCGCTACACCCAAGGCGCGGACGACCGCATCGCCGGGCTCCCTTGCACGGAATGGACAGTGGCGACCGATGGAGAGCCGGCCGGGATTTGCGTCACGCCGGATGGCGTGCTGCTGAGGGTGCGCATGGGAACGCGGACCGTCGCCACGGCGTCAGTCGTCAGCTACGCGCCCCAGGATGTGACGCTGTTTCGAGTCCCGGACGGCTACGCTCGCGCGGTCCCGCCACGGTGAGCCAGACCGTTAGCCGTAAACGACCGGCAAGACGGCCGTGGCGCGACCGCGCCGGCCGGCTTTCACCACTTAAGCTGACCGTGTTCGCGGCGCTGTTCCTGCCCGCGGCCGTGCTCGCGGTGCAACTCGCGACGCACAGCTTGGGTGCCCGACAACTCAACGCCCTGATCCACTGGACCGGCCTTTGGACCATTCGCCTCGCGCTGATCTCCTTGGCGATCACGCCGGCCCGCGTCGTGCTCGGCTGGCCGAGCCTGCCCCTGGTGCGCCGCATGGTCGGCGTCGCCGCCATGATTTACGGCCTAACCCATCTCTCGCTCTACGTGATCGACCAGAACGGGAACCTCCTCCATGTCGGGGCCGAAATCGTCCGTCGGTTCTACCTGACGATCGGCTTCGTCGCGCTGCTCGGGCTCGTCGTGCTGGGCGTCACATCGACGGACGCGTCGGTACGACGACTGGGCAAACGATGGAACCAACTGCACCGATGCCTCTACGGTATCGGCGCACTCGCCGTGTTCCACGCCGCCCTGCAATCGAAGGCCAATGTGAGCGAATCGATGGTGATGGCCGGCCTTTTCGTCTGGCTGATGGTTTGGAGATTGCTGCCCGTTGGCGCCCGGCGACATTGGGCGGTGCTGCTTGGCGTCGCCGTCGTCGCCTGCTTCGCGACGGCCGGCATCGAGTACGCCTGGTACGATTTCGCGACCCATATCCCACCAAGCCGTGTGTTCGCCGCCAACCTCGACATCGACTGGGAGGCCGGCTTACGCCCCGCGCACTGGGTGCTGATAGTGACGCTGGTCATGGCCGCCGCCGCCGTTACGGATCGACGGCGCAGGATGCCTAGTCCGGCCTGAACCTCAGCCTAAAGCCTTGGCCGCTTCCATGACGGCTAGGGCGTGGCCATCGACCTTCACCTTGCGCCATATCTTGGCGACCCTGCCCCGGGCGTCGATCAGGAAGGTGGCGCGGTCAAGGCCCATGTACGTCTTGCCGTACATCGATTTCTCCACCCAGGTTCCATAGGCTTCAGAGACATCGCCCTTCTCGTCGGAAGCGAGCGGGAACGTCAGCGAATACTTCTCGGCGAATTTCTCGATCGGCTTCATGGCATCACGAGAGATGCCGATCACGTCGAGACCGATCTTGCCGAGCTGCGGTAGCGCCTCTTGGAACGCGCAGGCCTCTTTGGTGCAGCCCGGGGTATCGGCCTTGGGGTAGAAATAGAGCACGAACGGCTTGCCCTCCATCGCCATGCGACTGACTGTCCGCCCCCCGGTCGCCGGCATCTCGAACGCCGGTGCCTCGTCGCCTTCCGCCAAAGTCATGCTTTGATCTCCCCCACATGACGAATGAACGCCGCCCGCACGTCGCGCGCCGACTGCTCGATGGTAGTGCTCAGCGCCTCGAAATCAACCGATCCCGTCGCTCGCAGCAACGCTTCGAGCGAGGCTTCGGGCAGTATCGCGGGCGTAGTCCGGCCGACGGTGATCCGCAAAATGCCCTGGATCGTTCGCCAAAGGTGGTCCGCCCGGACCAGGAAATGCCCGTCCGAGCAGGGTAGCATGCCTTCCGCAATCAAATGTCCCAGGGCGACCCGGGTGGTTGGATCGCACACGCCGGGCTCGGACCACGCGTGGACGAGTTGCAGAGCTTGGGCGATGAACTCGACCTCCATCTGTCCGCCCGGCCGATGCTTCACATCCCAGGGTTCTTTGGCCGGCAGGTCGCGCGCAAGCCGCGCGCGCATCGCCGCGGCATCGGCGAGGATGCGGCCCGGCTCGCCCGCCCCGGCCAGCGCCTCCGCGATCGCTGCGACGACGCGTGCCCGCAGGCTGTCCGGCCCGGCCACCACGCGGGCGCGGGTCAAGGCCATGCGCTCCCACGTCCACGCGCTCTCGGCATGATAGCGGCGGAACGAGCCGAGGGAGACCGCAACCGGTCCTTTGCTTCCCGAAGGGCGGAGCCGCATGTCGACCTGGGCGAGCGGTCCATCCGCACCCGGCGCGGTCAGCGCGGCGACGAACGCCTGGACCGCGCGAATGAACCACTGGCTCGCCGCCATGACCCGCGCGCCTTGGCTCTCGATCACCTCGGCGGGATGGTCGTAGACCAGCAACAGATCGAGGTCGGAGCCGGCCATCATCTCCCGCCCGCCGGCCTTGCCGAGCATGACCACGGCGACCTCGCCGCCCGGAACGTGACCGTGCCGTTCGGTGAAGTCGGCGAGCACGCGCGGAAGCAACGCGACAAGGACGGCTTCGGCAAGAGCGGTACGCTGTATGCCCGCGGCATCGGCGTCGAGCCGCCCTTCCATGGTGGCGACCGAAATGGCGAAGTCCTGCTCTCGGACGGCGCGGCGGACGATCTCGATTGCCTCCTCCAACTGCCGGGCGCCGATCAGGCGGGCGTCCAGCAGCTTGGCGGGATCTGGCGGCTCCTCCGGCGCGAGCAGGCCGTCGATCGAAGCCGGATAGCGTGAAAGGTGGTCGGCAAGGCTGGGAGCGGCACCGAGAACGGCAGTGAGACGCTCGAGGAGCGCCGGATTGCGTTCGAACATCGACAGGATCTGCACGCCGGCCGGAAGTGTTGCGATCATGGCATCGAACCGGCCGAAGGCGACGTCGGGTTGCGGCTGACGACCGAGAGCGGCGAGCACGCCCGGCAGCATTCGCCGCATCATCTCGCGCGCGCGCTCGGATCGGAGTGCGCGGACCCGACCCGCCTGCCATCCCCGCACCGCGGCGGTGATCCGACCGACATCGGAGAATCCCAGGTCGCGAAGCGACGCGGTGGTCGCTTCCGACGCCTCGTCCACGCCGGAAAAATCCAGCTGGCCGGCGATGGGCGGCGTTCCCGGCAAGTCCGGCACAAGCTCGAAGACCTCGGCGTAACGGGCGCGGACCTGACCGAGATGGCGAAGCAGGCTCGTCGCCAGGACGGCCGCGTCGGGAAAACCCATGAAGCAAGCGAACCGCGCCAACGCCTCCGCGCTTGCCGGGAGAGTGTGGGTCTGGCGGTCGTCGACCATCTGCAGCCGATGCTCCGCCGTGCGCAGGAACCGATAGGCCGCCGCGAGTTCATCCGCCGCAAGCGCCGGAACGTGACCCGCACCCGCGAGCAGCCTCAACGCCTCCAGCGTCGTCGGCACGCGCAACGCCGGATCCCGACCGCCCCAAACCAACTGGAGGGTCTGGGCCAGGAACTCGATCTCCCGGATGCCGCCTTGCCCGAGCTTAAGGTTATGGCCGGCGATACGGGCCGCCGGATCGCGCCCATCCGCCAGCGCGCTGCCCTTGTGCGTGTCGATCCGCTGCTTCATCGCGTGAATGTCGGCGACCGCCGCGAAATCGAGCCCGCGGCGCCAGATGAAGGGCCGGATGGCATCGAGGAAAGCAGCGCCGGTCGCGAGGTCGCCGGCGACCGGGCGCGCCTTGACCATGGCGGCACGTTCCCAGTTCTGACCCATGCTCTCGTAGTAGGCGATGGCCGCCGGCAGGGAGACCGCCGGCGGAGTGGCCGCGGGATCGGGACGTAGCCGCAGGTCGGTGCGAAACACGTAACCGTCCGCGTCTCGCTGCTCCATCAGCGAAACGAGGCCGCGCGCGATGCGCACGAAGGTTGCCCCAAGACCGTCTAAATCGCCCGTGTATACTCCCGCGCCAGGATCGTAGAGCAGGATGAGGTCGACATCGCTCGAGTAGTTCAGTTCGCGCGCGCCGAGCTTGCCCATCCCCAGCACGGCGAAGCCGCTTGCCCGCACAGGATCGTCCGGATCCGGGAGGCGCAGGCTGCCTTCATCGTGCGCCGCGCGCAGCAGGTGGGCGACGGCGAGTGTCAATGTCGTCTCCGCCAGATCGCTCAGCGCCGCCGAGACCTGATCCAGCGACCAGAGGCCGCCGATGTCGGCCAGCGCCGTCGTCAGCGCCACGGTGCGCTTGGCTGCGCGCAAGGTGGCCGCGATCACCCGGCGCGACGCGCCAGGAACCCTGGTTTTCACCTGCGCGATGGCTTCCCGGACGACCAAGTCGGGGCCGTGGTCAACGAAATCGCGGAGGGTGCCGGCTTCGCGGACGGCGAGTCCGGCGAGGTAGGGAGAGTTGCCGCCAACAGCCTCAAGCATCGGCCGGAAGCCGGGCCGGCGCAGGAGGCGAGCCTCGGGGCCGCCCACCGCCTCGAATTGTGCGACGAGCCGCGCTGCCGCCACTTCGTCCGAGGGACGGGGCCAGACCGTCTTGAGGGGAGCAGGGGAGCGGGCCATACGCGCTCAGGCTGGCCATGCGTCGCTTGACCGGTCAAGCAGCACGGGGACTCGCGCGGGTTGCTCATGGCGTGCTCGCGTTCCTGCTGCTGGCAACGGTCGTGCTCGCCGCGGGCGTCGCGGTGCTGTCGTGGCGTCTGTCGCACGGACCCCTGGACGCGCCCTGGCTTGCACGCCGGCTCGAGGCGGCGGTCAACGAGGAGGGCGGGCCGACAAGGCTGGTGATCGGTTCGGCGGTGATCGCCTGGGAGGGGTTCCGGCGCGGCTTGGACATGCCGTTGGACATTCGCTTGGCCGGGGTCTCGGCAACCGATGCGGCCGGCGTGCAGATCGCCGACATACCGCACGCCGAGGTGGGGCTATCGCCGGGTGCGCTGTTGCTCGCACGCCTCCGCCCGCGGAACGTCGAGGTGGAAGGAGCACGATTGCGGCTGCTGCGCGCGGCCGACGGGTCGAGCAGCCTCGATCTCGGCAGCCTCGCGGAGGCGGACGACAAGCCGGAGGCCGCTTCGCCCGCCGGACCGGGGTTGCTGCCGGGGCTGATAGCGGAGCTCGCAAGGCCCGCCGGTAACGATCGGGCCGACCTGCGGGGCTCGCTCGTCGCCCAGCTTCGTCATGTCCGGGTCCAGGACGCAGCTGTGACCGTCGTCGACCGCCAGCTCGGGGCGACTTGGCGGGTGCCCAAGCTGAACGTCGAGCTCAGCCGTCTCCCGCAAGGCGGGCTGGAGGGACACGGCGAAGCGCAGCTCGCGCTCGGCGACCAGCGAACCACGTTGCGGATGTCGGCAGCACTCGCTCCCGGCGGAACGCGCACGCAGGTGGAGGCAAGCCTCGGCCCGGTGCGGCCGTCGGCGCTCGCCCTGACCGCGCGTACGCTCGCGCCGCTTTCGGCGATGGACGCGCCGGTCTCGGTTTCGCTCAAAGCCGATCTCGGGCCGCAGCTCGCGATCCAGACGGCCTCGCTCGAGGCGTCGGCCGAGGCCGGCCAGGTGCGTCTCGGCTCGTCGGTCGCTCAGCTCGCCGGCGCAACGCTGAGCGTGGAAGGAAATGCCGACCAGCTCACGCTCCGAAAGCTTAGAATTGCCCTGCGAGCGCGCGACGGCGGCGCGCTCTCGCAGCTGGAAGCGCACGGCGAAGGCCGCCGCACCGGACAGGCGCTGCAAGCCGCACTCACCCTCGATGTGGACCAGGCAGCGTTCGCAGACCTTCCCATGCTCTGGCCCGAAGCGGCCGGCAAGAACGCACGCGACTGGGTGACCCAGAACATCACCGCCGGCACAGCGCGCGACGCCCATGTCGAGGTCCAGCTTGACGCAACGCCGGACTTGTCCGCCGTCACGCTGACCCAGGCGACCGGCGTGCTCTCCGGTGACGACCTGACGATCTACTGGCTGCGACCGGTGCCGCCGATCGAGCACGCGAAGGCGAAGCTGCACATCCTCGATCCGGACACGCTCGAGATCATCGCCGAAAGCGGCCAGCAGGACACCGGCGCACCAGGCGGACAGCCGCTGACCATTCACGGGGGCAAGGTCAGGATAACCGGGCTCGAGCAGCACGATCAGTTTGCCACGATCGATGCCGAGAACACGGGCGGCTTGGCGGACGTGGTCGCGGTGCTCCGTCAGCCCCGACTGCGGCTGCTCGACAAGCACCCGATCCCTGGGCGCGACCCGGGCGGCCAGACCAGCTGGAAGCTGCGCGTGGCACTCCCGCTCGAGGATAAGGTGAAGATCGAGGACGTGACGATCCATGCCCAGGCGCACCTGACCGACGCGCACTTGTCCGACCTCGTTGCCGGGCGCGATCTCGACAAGGGCACGCTCGACCTCGACGCCACCAACGACGGGCTGAAGGTGACAGGCGACGCGCTGGTTGCGGCCATTCCGACGCAACTCGCCGTCGAGATGGATTTTCGGGCGGGGCCGCCGTCGCAAGTGCTGCAGAAGGTCACGGCGTCCGGTCGGGCAAGTGCCGCCCAGATGGTCGCCGCCGGCGTGAACCCGGGTCCGCTGCTGTCAGGCACGGGGAACCTCAAAGCGGTCCTGACGGAGCAGCGCGACGGCAGGGGAACCGTGCAGACCGACGCCGACCTGACGGACGCGGAACTCAGCGCCGCACCGATCGGGTGGCACAAGCCCGCGGGCAGCCCGGCGAAGCTCTCCGCGCGGATTGTGCTCGACCACGACAAGCTAGCCGGAATCGACGGGCTTGCCCTGGACGGCAAGGACGTCTCGGTGCGCGGTCAGGCGGAGTACGCAGGGGGGCGCATCGCTGCGCTGCGGTTCGACCGAATGGTCCTCGGACGGACCCAAGCGCAGGGGACCGTGCGTTTCCCCGACCCGAGCGGGGCGCGGCCGGTAGAGGCAGCGTTCCACGGACCCGTCATCGACCTGTCCCAAGTCTCGACCCGGCAACGTCAACCGTCGGCGCCGAAGCCCGACACGGGGTCCGGGGGCGGGCCGCTGCATCCGTGGACGGTGGACGCAAAATTCGACCGGGCGTTGATGGCGGGCGGCCGCGACTGGCTCGGCCTCGCCGGGCGGGCCGAGAATGACGGCAAGCTGTTCGCGCGCCTGTCGCTGAGCGGGCAGACGAGTCCGGGGCAGCCCTTCCGGTTCGATCTCGCACCCGCCCCAGGCGGCCGCTCGCTGACCGCGAGTGCCTCGGACACGGGCGCATTCTTCGCCGGGCTCGACCTGACGAGCGCGATGCAGGGGGGCCGCCTCGCCTTGTCCGGCACCTACGACGATAAGCGGCCCGACCATGCGCTGTCCGGCACCGCCGACATCACCGGCTTCCGTGTGCGCGACCCACGCGGGCTGGGACGCCTGCTGCAGGCCATGACGCTGTACGGGCTGGTGCAGGCGGCGAGCGGCCCCGGGCTCGGCTTCACCCGGCTCACCGCGCCGTTCGTGCTCACCGACGATGCGCTGCAGCTCGGTCAATCGCGCGCGTTCAGCCCTTCGCTCGGCTTGACCGCGAAGGGACGGGTGGATCTGCGAAGCAACGTGGCGGACATCGAGGGCACGATCGTGCCGGCGTATTTCTTCAATTCCCTGCTCGGCAACGTCCCCTTGATCGGCCGCCTGTTCAGCCCGGAGCAAGGCGGCGGCCTGTTCGCCGCGGCGTATACGATACGCGGCCCGCTGAGCGATCCGAAGGTGAGCGTGAACCCGCTCTCCGCATTGACGCCCGGGTTCCTGCGCGGTGTGTTCGGGCTGTTCTGAAGGAGGTAGCGATGGCGGAGCTCAAGGCGCTGGTGTTCGACACGTTCGGCACGGTGGTTGATTGGCGCTCCAGCCTCATTGCGGACCTGTCCGCGTTCGCGGCGACCCGCGACGTCAAGGCGGATTGGGCGGGCCTCGTGGATGCGTGGCGGGCGGCCTACCAGCCGTCGATGGCGCGGGTGCGATCGGGCGAGCGGGGGTGGGCGATGCTCGACACCCTGCATCGCGAGAGCCTTGACCGGCTCGTCGGCGAGTTCGGCATCTCCGGGCTGACCGAGGACGATCTGCGCCACATCAATCTCGGCTGGCATCGCTTGCGGCCTTGGCCCGACGCGGTGCGGGGACTGACCCGGCTGAGGCGGCAGTACATCATCGGCCCACTGTCGAACGGCAACGTCTCGCTGCTGCTCGACATGGCCAGGAATGCGGGCCTTCCCTGGGACATGATCTTCGGCTCCGACCTGTTCGGGCACTTCAAGCCCGACCCGGAAACCTATCTCGGCGTCGGCAAGCTGCTCGATCTCGCCCCCGCGCAGGTCATGATGTGCGCTGCGCACAATTCCGACCTCCGCGCGGCCCAGGCGCTCGGCCTGCAGACCGGCTTCTTCCCCCGTCCCGGCGAGTACGGCCCGCATCAGGTCCGCGACGCCGAAGCCGACGGCGACTGGACCGTGATCGCGAAGGATATCGAGGACCTGGCGGCGCAGCTCGGAGCGTAAGCGGAGCTATCGGGACCGGAAGTGTTGTCGGCTATCGAACGTCACCGCGAGGCGCGGAGCGCCGTGGCGGTCCAGGGGGTCCGCTCCGTATTTCGTTCCTGGATCGCCGCGCCGCCAAGGGGCGGCTCGCGATGACGAACTTAGAACGGTCGTACATTCAACCATCCTGCGCTATCGGATCGGCGGCGCGTATTGCAGGCCGCCCTTGTTCCAGAGATTGTTGATGCCCCGCTGCACCCCCAGCGGCGTGATGTCGCGATCCCAGACCTCGCCGAAATTGCCGACCTGCTTGACCTCGTTGTACGCCCACTTGTTGTCCAGGCCGAGCGCCTTGCCCATGTCGCCGTCGACCCCGAGCAGCCGGCGCACGTCGGGGACATTGCTGGTCAGCATCTCGTCGACGTTCTTGCTGGTCACGCCGTTCTCCTCGGCGGTCAGCGCCGCGATGAAGGTCCAGCGCACGACGTCCAACCACTTGTCGTCGCCCTTGCGAACCATGGCACCCAGCGGCTCCTTGCTGATGATCTCGGGCAGCAGCACGAAGTCGTTGGCCTTGGCGCCCTGGGTGAAGCGGAAGGTCGCGAGGGCCGAGCTGTCGGTCGAGTAGGCGTCACACCGGCCGCTGAGAAACGCGCCCTGTATCTCCGTCAGATCCTGGATCAGGATGGGCGTGAACTTGAGGTTGTGCTGCCGGAAATAGTCGTTGATCGCGAGCTCCGTGCTCGTGCCGGGCTGCACGCAGATGGTCGCGCCGTCCATGTCCTTGACCGACTTCACGCCGGCCGACTGCTTCACCAGGAAGCCGGTGCCGTCGTAATAATTCACCCAGGCGAACACCAGCCCGAGGTTGGCCTCGCGCGCCAGCGTCCAGGTCGTGCTGCGGATCAGCACGTCGATTTCGCCCGACTGGAGGGCGGTGAAGCGGTTGGTCGTGGTCAGCGGCACGAACTTGACCTTGCTCGCGTCCCCGAGCGCCGTCGCGGCCACGAGGCGGCAGGAATCGGCGTCGAGCCCCCGTTCCACGCCCTGACTGTCCGGCAGCGAGAAGCCCGGCACCCCGGTCGAGACGCCGCACACGAGTTGGCCGCGCTGTTTGATCGCGTCCAGCGTGGCCGAGCCCGACCCTTGGGCCCGACCGGCGGCCGGTAGCAGGAACGCGCAGGCGGCCAGAGCCGACAAAAGGATGGGCGATCGGAACATGACAGGTCTCCCGGTAGGGCGCGTTCTCGGCCCCGCTGAGTGGACATTGCGGCGCGATCGCGTCGAGATCAACAATGGAGCGATCGACCGAGTCGTTTCGGGGCTGCCCCTTCCCCGACCGACGGGGAACTGCCAGATCGGATGCCATGCTGCACTTGACCAAGCTCGCCGTCGGCGCGCGCGACATCGAGCACCTCCGCGCGGCGCAGGCCGAGCGCGCCGCCGTTCTGCCGCCGCTGCGCCACCGGACGCGCAACTTCCCGCGCCGTGCCGCGGAGGTGGTCGACGGTGGCTCGATGTACTGGGTGGTAAGCGGCGCCCTGCTGGTCCGCCAGCGCATCCTCGACATCATCGAGGATTTTTGGGACGACGGCAGCCGGTGCAGCGCGATCATCCTCGACCCCGGGCTGGTGATGGTGGCGGGCCGCCCGACCAAGCCGTTCCAGGGCTGGCGGTACCTCGCACCCGGCGATGCCCCACCCGACATCACGCGGGAGCAAGCAGCCGAGGGGGAGGCCGCCCTGCCGCGCGAATTGCGGCAGGAACTGCGCGCGCTGTGCCTGATCTAGTGGGTAAAGTCGACACTTGGTCCCGTGTCGCAGGTCAGCGGTGAACCGCAGACTCAGCCCAGCCGAAGGCCTTGCTTATTACCAGACGCCGGGAACCAACCGAAACCTGACCTGTCGGGCGTAGTCGTCGTAGCCCGTCAGCTCGCGATGCAACATTCGCTCCTCGCCAACAGCCCGGACGCCGATGCCAATGGCCCAGACGGGAACGAAAAGCAGGCCCAACCAAGAGCCCAGGAGCAAGGGCATCCCGACCAACATGAGCAATGCGCCGGCATACATCGGGTGGCGAACGATGCGATACGGGCCGCCGTTGATGACGCGTTGCTTCCGATCGGTCTGCACGCGTATCTGCGGAGCCGCGAACGTGTTGAAACGGAATGCCTGCCATACCACGGTCATGCACAACGCGATCAGCACGGCGCCGAGAGCCTGAACCCAGAGTGGCACGAGCGACCATGCGAAACGACGCGCGTCGAGCGCGCACAGCACCAGCCAACTGACGAAGACGACTGCGCCTACGGCCATGAAAATGCGGTCCCATGACGGCTGATCCGGCTGCACGGGCGCAGAAAGGCGTGACGCCAGCAGGGCCGGATCGTGTCGCAGCAACCAGGCGTTCAGGGCGAAGGTGGAGACCGCGACCTCGCCCAGGAAAGCCCCAGCTTGTGGCCATCGCCAGTCGCCGGCCGCGAGCCACAGAATGACCGCCATCGCCGCGAGCCAGCTCGTCGTCTGGACCACCATGCGCACGATCATCGGAGCACCGTCCTTTACCGGCCGAATGCGACACAGGGGAGAAAGCTTCCATGTACTTTCCGCTCGTCACGAACGGTATCCAGCACTGAAATCGACGGATCGCGCCGTCTTCGAGGGACTTGTTAGTACCCCGCAGCTCGATCAGCCGCGGGCGCGGGTCATGATGTTGTTTCTTTCCGTCCGTGTTGCCGTCGGCTGCAAAGGTCGTTATCCGGCCCAAGTCATGAGGACGTTCATTCCCAAAGGCGTCGCCATAGAGTGCCTTTGCCGCATCGATCCGCCGAGCCGCCACAGTTTGCAACGATCCGCCTCACCGCCATGGGAAGCCCCGTACAACCCTCCAAAGAGGGAACCAAGTGTCAGATTTTGACCACTAGGAGCCGCGACGGAACAGCGGCGGAGCAGGCGTTGGTCGGCAGTTGTCCATCGCCGTGAAGCCGCCGCCCTGGTAGCGCTCGGCAACAGGGCTGTCGCTGACCTTGCCTTCGAGCTGGCCGGCGAACGGGTCGGCGCTGTCCTGCGGCGCCCAGCCTAGCGCCTCGCGCGCGTCGTTGCCCCACCAGGTCATCCGCGCGTTGGCCGACGCGCCCCAGATCACGGCGCAGCCGACCGCTTCCGTGAGGACGCAGCGGACCATCAGGCGAGCGAGATCGGGGTAGGACAGCCAAGTCGCCAGCATCCGCGCATCTGTCGGCTCCGGGAACGCCGAGCCGATGCGAACCGAGACGCTCTCCACCCCGTGCTTGAACCAGTAGAGGCGGCCGATGAGCTCGCCGTACGCCTTCGACAAGCCGTAAAAGCCGTCGGGCAGGAATTGGCAGTCAGCGTCGATCGTCTCGCTGCGCTCATGGAAGCCGATCGAGTGATTGGACGAGGCGAACACGACGCGGGCCTTCTCGCGCCGGGCGGCCTCGTACACGTGGTAGAGGCCGCGGATGTTCGGGCCGAGCACCTCCTCGAAGGGGCGCTCCACCGACACCCCGCCGAAATGCAGGATCGCGCCGCAGCCCTCCGCCAGGCGCAGGACCGCCACGCCGTCGTTCAGGTCCGCCCGGGTGAACGTGGCGCGGGCGGGCAACGCGTCCGGGAACGGCGCGATGTCGGTGAGCCGCAGGGTCCAGCCCTCCGCGCCCAGCGCGCGCGCGAGCTGTCGGCCGAGCGCGCCCGAAGCGCCGGTGAGCAGGACGGGCTTATCGGGGATCGTCGGCATGGGCTTCCTCCCTCGGCTCGCGCGTGTATAGCACCAGGGAAGCGGACCACCGCCGCGGCCGCAAGGAGTGCCCATGCGAACCATCGAGGATCATGCCGCTGCGCTGGAAACGGGACGCGTTACCGCGCGGGCGCTGGTCGAACAATGCCTGGCCCGCATCGCGGACCCGGGCGGCGAAGGCGCCCGGACGTTCACCGCCGTCCACGCCGAGCAGGCGCGCGGGGCGGCCGACGCGATGGACCTGCTCCGCCGCGCCGGTCGCGCGCCGAGCCGCTGGGCCGGCATCCCGATCAGCCTAAAGGATTTGTTCGACATCGCCGGGGAGGTCACGCGCGCCGGCTCGCACGCGCTCGACGACGCGCCCCCGGCAACCGCCCACGCGCCCGTCGTGCAGCGGATGCTGGCGGCGGGGTTCGTCCCCATCGGCCGCACCAACATGACCGAGTTCGCGTTCTCCGGCCTCGGGATCAATCCGCATTACGGCACGCCGCTGAGCCCGTGGGACCGCGCCAACGCCCGCATCCCCGGCGGCAGCTCGTCGGGTGCGGCGGTCTCTGTGGCGGACGGGATGGCGGTGGCGGCGCTCGGCACCGACACCGGCGGCTCATGCCGTATTCCGGCGGCGCTGTGCGGCGTCGTCGGCTACAAGCCGACGGCACGGCGCGTGCCGATCGACGGCGTGCTGCCGCTGGCTCCGAGCCTCGACTCGGTCGGGCCGCTCGCGCCCTCCGTCGCCTGCTGCCGGATTGTCGATGCGACCCTAGCGGGCGAGACGCCGGGGCAGGCCACGCCGGCGATGCTGCCCGGCCTGCGGCTCGCGGTGCCGTCCAACGTGATGCTGGACGGCATGGACACTCAGGTCGCGGCCGCGTTGGAACGCGCGCTATCGCGCCTCTCCGCGGCCGGAGCCCGGATCGTCGATACCGCGTTCACGGTCTTCGACGAGATACCGGCGGTGAACGCGACCGGCGGCTTCGCGGCAGCGGAGGCCTACGCCTGGCATCGCGAGCTGCTGAGGACGAAAGGGACGCTGTACGACCCTCGCATCCGCGTCCGCATCGCCCGCGGCGAGACGCAGAGCGCGGCCGCGTATATTGCGTTGGTCGCAACCCGACGCCGCCTGGTCGCCGCTTTCGACGCGGCGACTCGGGCGTTCGATGCGCTGCTCATGCCCACCTGCCCAATCGTGCCGCCGCGCATCGCCGAGCTCGACGGAGAGCGCGAGTACAACCGGATCAACCTGCTGCTGCTGCGAAACACCGCTTACGCCAACTTCCTCGACCGCTGCGCGATCAGCCTGCCCTGCCACCGGCCCGGAGAGGCACCGGTCGGGCTGATGCTGATGGGCGACACCTCGGGAGACGCGGGATTGTTCGCCATGGCGCAGGCGGTGGAGGCCGCGCTCGCCGCCTAGCGGTCCAGCCAAACGTCGTCCATGCGCCAATGATTGTAGATCGTGTTCACCGCGATGCGGACGCCCTTGACCGGCGATGACCAGCAGGTCGCCGCCCAGCCGTGGTCGAGCACCGGGCGCGCGCCGTCCTCCTGCAGCGCCTTGTCGATCTGCCACACGAGCTGGCGGCGCTTGTCGAAATCCGTCATCTGCGATTGCGCGTGGAATTGTTTTTCGAGATCGGCGTTGCAGTAACTCGTGTAGTTGCGCTCCGAGCCGCAGCCGAACGTCTCGAAGAACACGACGTCCGGGTCGTCGATGCCGATGCCCTGGACGTTGACCCCGACCGAGTAGTCCTTGCGCGCCATGCGGGCATACCAGACGGTCGAGTCCAGCGGCTCGAGTTCGCCCTCGATGTAGACGTGCTTGAGCTGGTCGATCAGCAGGACCGAGGAATCTCGGTATACGGGGAGATTGCGCGTCGCCACCTTGATGCGAAGCGGCTTGTCCGGGCCGTAGCCCAGCCCGCGCATGATGCTCTGCCCCTCCGCGCGGCTCTTCTCCACGTCGGGCGAATAGCCATCCACGGTCTGCAACACCTCCGGCGGCATCCCCCAGATCCCTTCAGGCGGCGGCAGCATGGTGGCGCCGATCTTGTCGATGCCTTGCCCGAGGATGTCGACGAAGGCCTTGCGATCGAACGCGAGGATCATCGCCCGGCGGATGCGGGCGTCGTCGAACGGCGGCTTGTCGCGATTGACCAGCAGGTTGGTCTGCGTATCGGTCGGCTGCATCTCGCAGATCGCGTTCGGCCTCTGTGACTTGATGTCCTTGAGAATCGCCGGCGTCACCTCGTTGGCGAACGTCATGTCGACCTGGCCCGAGACGAAGGCAAGCATCGCCGTCGGCCCGGCTGGGGATGATCGTGTACTCGATCGCGTCCAGATACGGCCTGCCCGGCTTCCAGTAGTCCGGGTTCTTCACCAGCCGAATGCTCTCGTTCTGCTTCCAGTCGGCGAACTTGAACGGCCCGGTGCCGATCGGATGAGTGCGCATCTGCGAGGCGCTGACGTGACAGGGGTAGACGGGAGAGAACCCGCCGGCGAGCATCGCCAGCAGCGAGGGCTGCGGCTCCTTCAGGTGGAAGCTCACCTCGGTGTCGCCGTTGGTGGTGATCTCCGCGATATCGAAGTACCAGGGCTTGCGCGGGTTCTTGCGCATCCCGGACTCGCGCTTGCCGGCCAGCGTGTCCCAGGTGCATTTCACGTCGGCGCTGGTGAACGGCTTGCCGTCATGCCACTTCACCCCGTCGCGCAACGTGAAGGTCAGCGTGCGCCCGTCCTCGCTCCACCGCCACGCCGTCGCCAGCTCGGGCACGATGCGGTCGAGCCGGTTCTGCCGGCTGTCCGGGTCGAACATGACCAGGTTGTTGAACACCGCCATGAACGGCATGTCGGTGGAGATGGTGGCCTCCTCGTGGATGGAGGCCGAGGGCGGGTTCTCGCGGTGCGAGATGCGCAACGTCCCGCCGGGTTTCTGCCCCAGCGCCGGCGTGGCGCAGAGGAGCGCGCCGACGGCGGCGATCCGTCCGACCCAGGCGATCATGTCGCATCCCCCTGCTTCCGAGCGCCCGGCAACGCGATCCCGGTCAGCGCCTCCCAGACCCGGATCACGAACGCATCGTCCCGCCCGCCGTGGCCGCCCGCCGCGGCGGCCAGGAACAGCTGATGGGCGGCGGACGCCATCGGCAGCGGGAAGGTGAGCGCCCGCGCCTGGTCGAGCACGATACCGAGGTCCTTGACGAAGATGTTGACGGCGGAAAGCGGGGTGTCGTCGCCGTCAAGGATGTGCGGCACCCGGTTCTGCCACATCCAGGAATTGCCTGCCGAGCCGGAGATGACCTCATACAGCGTGCGCGGATCGGCGCCGGCGCGGATGCCGAGGGCGAGCGCCTCGGCGGCGGTGGCGATATGCACGCCGGCGAGGAGCTGGTTGACCATCTTCACCGTGCTGCCGACCCCGACGGCGTCGCCCAGGCGCCAGACCTTCCCGGCGATCGCGTCCAGCACCGGCTGCGCCTTGGCGAACGCCGCCTCGGAGCCGGAACCCATCACCGCCATGGTGCCTTCGCGGGCGCCCTTGAAGCCGCCGGAGACGGGCGCGTCCAGCATCAGCAATCCGGCCCCGTTCAACCGCCGCTCCAGGGCGCGCGCCGCTTCGGGCGCGGCAGTGGTCGAGCAGATCACCACGGAGCCGGGTTGCAGGATCCCGGCGCAGCCGTTGGCGCCGAACAGCACGCCCTCGGCCTGCGCGCTATTGACCACAAGCACCAGCACCGCCTCGGTGTCGCGCGGCAGCGCGTCCGGCGTGGCGACCGCCGCCCCGCCCGCATCGGTCAGCTCGGCGCGGGCGGTCTCGCGGACGTCGCAGCCCATCACCGCATGACCCTTGCGCACCAGGTTCAGGGCGGCGCCCATGCCCATCGTGCCGAGCCCGATCACGCCCACCTGCATCGCCGCCTCCCCGTTCCGGTCGACTCTGGCGAAACCTAAGGCGTGCGGCAACCGGCGGGCAGCAATCCGCACTCCTCGATTGCCATTCTGTTAGTGACACTGTTAGTTCTGGCAGCAGGAATTGAGTGGGACGGCAAGGGGTGGGTTGGCAAGACCAGGGTAGGCAGGATCATGGGTAATTTGGACACGGCACGGGCCCACAGCCCCCTCAAGGTAGCCTGGGCGGCAATCATATACTTGCGTCCAGCGGACTCGCTACGCGCATCGAAGCGGTCGCTTACGGCGCGATTGCGCTTCTCCCACGCGCGCTGCGGAAACGTGCTGAAGCGCAGTATGACGGCGGTAATCTGGCCAGACTGACCGAAGTCATGGCGGCATGGAGCCGAGGTGCGAAGCTCAGCAAGACTGAGTTCGCGGAGCGATTTTTCGGACGCGCACCCGACGACCCTGTCGTGGAAGCGCTTCGTACCGCCGCCCAGCGCGCCGACATGGCGCAAACCCCTCTCGAGTTGCGCGATGCCGCGGGCCATCTCGCGGACGCAATGCAAGTCATCGGCCTCGATTGGTTTCAGCGCCGACCAGGCGAGAACAGTCGAAGCGATTGGCGTAGCAACAGGTATCGAAGACTCGCCTTTTCTCGCGCAGCTCCAGCGCACGATGCGCGGGCCCTCCTGAGCCGACGCGCGTAAGCGCGGCGCGATACCGGCGTTCAACGACCCTGGCGGAACCGTTCCACCGCGGCAACCAGGGCGCGGCGGACGCCCGGCTCCAGCGCCGAGTGCCCGGCGTCGGGCACCACGGTCAGCCGAGCCGCGGGCCACGCGGCGGCCAGCTCGAAGGCGGTGGCAGCCGGACACACCATGTCGTAGCGACCCTGCACGATCTCGGCCGGAATGCGGCCGATGCGGTCCATGCGCGCCAGCAAACCCTCCGGCGGCAGGAACAGGTCGCGCGCGAAATAATACGCCTCGATGCGGGCCAGGCCGAGTGCCGTGCGGTCCTGCGCGAACGAAGCGACGGTGTCGGGGCTTGGCAGCAAGGTGCTGCACGACCCCTCGTAGACCGACCACGCGCGGGCCGCCGGCATGTGGATGGTGGGATCGGGGTCGGTGAGGCGGCGGAGATAGGAGCCGAGCACGTCGGCGCGCTCGTCCTCGGGCAGGAAGCGGACGAAATTGGCGTGGGCGTCCGGGAATATGGCGCGCACGCCGTGCAGGAACCATTGCACCTCGTCCGGCCGGCCCAGGAACACGCCGCGCAGCACGCAGCCGGCGACCCGCTCCGGATGCGCCTGCGCGTAGGCGAGGGCCAGGGTCGAGCCCCATGACCCGCCGAACAGCAGCCAGCGGTCGATCCCGAGATGCCGGCGGAGCACCTCGATGTCCCCGACGAGGTCCGCGGTGGTGTTCTCGACCAGGCTGCCGAGCGGGCGGGAACGGCCCGCGCCGCGCTGGTCGAAGATCACCACGCGCCAGAAGTCGGGATCGAAGAACCGGCGATGGACCGCGCCGGCCCCCGCGCCGGGGCCGCCGTGCAGGAACAGCGCCGCCCGCCCGCGCGGCGTGCCGACCTGCTCCCAATACATGACGTGGCCGGCGGAGAGCGGCAGGTAGCCGGTCTCGAAAGGCCCGATTTGAGGGAACAGATCGCCGCGCGGCATGGGTCCGACTGTACAAAGTACCGGGCGTTGGCGAAACAGCCTCGGCGACCCCAAGTCTGCGGCCATGCATCGCCTCTGGATCGCGCTCGGATCGCTTGCTGGGCTGACCGCGGTCGGCATGGCGGCCTACACGGCGCATGGCGGCCTCGATCCGGCAGCGCTCGAGATGGCGCGGAGCGCGGTGCAGATGCAGGGATGGCACGCCTTGGCGCTCGTTGCGTGCGGCCTGCTGGCGTCGCGCGCCGGCGGCCTCGTCATCCATCTCGCAGGCGCGGCCTTCACGGCAGGCATCGTGGCGTTCTGCGGCGCAGTCTATGCACTCGCCCTGGACGGCGTGCATCTGGGCTCCTTGGCCCCGGCCGGCGGCACCTTGCTGATGCTCGGCTGGGCGATGCTGGGATTGTCCGCGCTGCGTCGCGGGTGAACGCGCGGGCTACGCGCGGCGTCTGCGCACGAACCGCCCGGCTCAGGCCATCTCGGCGAGCACGCGACGGCGGCGCGGCACCGCGTCGGCGGGCACGGCGCCGTAAAGGTCCTTCACCGCCTCGGTGATCGTGACCCCGGCGAAGCGCGGCACGATGCGGTGCCCGGCGCGCTCAATCAGCGAGGCGCCGCGCAGGATCAGGCGCAGGTCGGTCGGCGGGATGAACAGGGCGGCGTCGCGCCGTTCCACCCGGAACAGCGAGGCGGTCAGCAGGCGGCTGATCTGCCCAGCCGAGAACGGCTCGCCGTGGCCGAACGGGGTGCTCTCGGCATGCGCCCAGAGGCCCCGGCGGTTCGGCGCCACCACCAGCAGGCTGCCGTCATCGCGCAGTACCCGCCAGACCTCGCGCAGGAAGCCGCGCGCGTTCTCGGCCGTCTCCAGCGCATGCACCAGCAGGATGCGGTCGAAGAACAGGTCCGGGAACGGCAGCGCGTGCTCGTCCGCCGCGCAGGAGAGGTTCGGCGCGCCGGCCGGCCACCGCACCACGCGGAGCGGGGTCGGCGTCAGGGCGACGCAGCGGGCCGCCTGCTCACGCCAGAGCCGCAGGTACGGGGTCGCATGGCCGCAGCCGAGCACCGACTGGCCCCGCAGGTCCGGCCAGAGCACACGCAGGCGCTCGCGCACCAGCCGGCCCGCGACGTTGCCCCGCGTCGTGACATAGAACTCCGCCGCCAGATGCGCGTCCGCCGCCATCGCCGGACTATAACATGCCGGCCGGTTTGCCGCCGCCCCCGAGGCGGCCTAAAATCATCTCCATGAGCATCACCGCAACGGCCGTTCCCATCCTCTCCGACAATTACGCCTGGATGCTGCGCGACGGCGGCACCGGCGCGGTCGGCATCGTCGACCCGGCGGACGCCAAGCCGATCATCGCCGCGCTGGAGCAGGCCGGCGGCCGCCTCGATCTGATCCTGCTCACGCACCATCATGCCGACCATATCGCGGGCACCGACGAAGTGCGGGCGCGGTTCGGCTGCAAGGTGGTCGGCGCGGCGGCGGATGCGCACCGGCTGCCAAAGCTCGATCAGGCGCTGAGCGAAGGCGACGAGGTGGCCCTCGGCGACGGCCGCGGGCGGGTGATCGACACGCCGGGGCACACGCGCGGGCAGATCAATTTCTTCTTCCCGGACGGGGCCGTGCTGCTGAGCGGCGACACGCTGTTCAGCCTGGGTTGCGGGCGGCTGACCGAGGGGACGGCGGCGGAGATGTTCGCCAGCCTGCGCAAGCTGGCCGCCCTGCCCGGCGAGGCGCTGGTCTGCTGCGGCCACGAGTACACCGAGAGCAACGCGCGCTTCGCGGTCACCGTCGAGCCGGAGAACCGGGCGCTGACGGCGCGCTACGAGGAGGTGAAGCGCCTGCGGGCGGCCGGGCAACCAACCATCCCGTCGCGGCTGGTCGACGAGCTCGCGGAAAACCCGTTCCTGCGCGCCAAGGACGCGGCGACCTTCGCCGATCTGCGCGCCCGCAAGGACAAGTTCTGAAGGAACCCGGCCGTGAAGCTGCACTATTCCCCGACCAGCCCCTACGTGCGCAAGGTGCTCGCCTGCGCCATCGCCCGCGGCATCGACGGCCAGATCGAGCGCGTCCGCACCAACCCGCACCAGTCGCCGCCCTGGCTGCTGGCCGACAACCCGCTCTCCAAGGTGCCGTGCCTGGTCACCGATGACGGTCTGGCGCTGTTCGACAGCCCAGTGATTTGCGAATACCTCGACAGCCTGGGCGACGGACCGCCGATGTTCCCGCCCGGCGCCGCCCGCTGGCGGGCGCTTATGCTGCAGGCGCTGGGCGACGGCATCCTCGACGCCGCCGTCGGGCGGCGCGGCGAGCAGGCCAAGCCGCAGGAAGCGGCACGGGACGCCTGGATGGAGCGGCAGAAGGCGGCGGTGGAGCGCGCGGTGGCGTTGCTGGAGGCCGAGCCGCCGCACCGGGTGCCCGATATCGGCTCGATCGCGGTCGCGTGCGCTCTCGGCTATCTCGACTTCCGCTTCGCGGCCGAGCCCTGGCGCGAGCGCCATTCGAACCTCGCTGCGTGGTATGGAGAGTTCTCGGCCCACCCGGCCATCGCCGGGACCGCGCCCGACGACGCGGGCTGATTCCAAGCTGCTCACAGCCCGGATCCGGGCTGTGAGCAGGGTCAGTATTGCCCGGATCCGGGCTGCCGACGGGGTACGGATTGCCCGGATCCGGGCTTACTTTTATTGCGGCCTCCGGCTGAAAGCACCGCCGTTTGACGCCCCTCCGCGCAACGGCTAACTGCGCCCCGACAAACCAAGGGAAGACGTCCATGCTGCGCAGAGCATTGCTCGGTCTGCTTGCCATCTTGCCGGGCTACGCTCAGCTCGCCCCGGCGGCGCGCGCCGAGACGGCGCCGGCCGAAATAACGATCGGGCATCTCCATGCCGGTTCCGGCCCGTATGCCAGCATTTCGATGCCGGTCTATCTCGGGCTGAAATCGTGGGTCGATCAGACCAACGCGGCGGGCGGTGCCTTCGTCAAGGCGTTCGACAAGAAGATACCTCTGAAACTGATCTCGTACGACGATCAGAGTTCGACCGCGACCGCGGCGACGCTGTACAACCAGCTCATCACCCAGGACAAGGTGAACCTGCTGGTCGCCGACTCCGGATCGGTGCTGACCTCGGTGGCGGTGCCGATCGCGCGCGAGCACAAGCAGTTCCTGTTCGACCCGACCGGCACGGGGGCGGCGTTCTTCAGCAAGGACAACCCGTACATCGCGCTGATTGCCGACCCGGTCTCGACGATCTGGCCGAAATACATCGCCGACTTCCTCAAGGACGACGGGGTCAAGGCCGGGCTCAAGCGGGTCGCGCTGCTCTACTCGACCAACGACTTCACGGGCACGCAGGCCAACGCGGTTCGCGGCTTCCTCAAGACCCCGGGCTCCGGGATCGAGATCGTCTACGACCAGGGCGTGCCGACCAACACGTCGAACTACACGGTGCTGATCAACAACATCGCCGCCGCGAACCCGGACGCCGTGCTGACGCTCGGTTACACCGGCAACGACATCGCCTTTTTGCGCAACCTGCAGGATTCGGGGACAAAGTTCCCGTTCCTGTTCGCGATCTATCCCGGGATCGAGACCGAGGCGATGCTCAAGAACGTCGGCGCGCAAGGCCTCGACGGGGTGTACACCTACGTCACCTCGGCCGAGATCGCCTACAAGCCGGAGGTCGGCCCCACGGAGGCGGAGTTCCGGGCGGCGTTCCAGAAGGCGAACGCGAGCAGCGGCGTCGCGTACGGGTTCAACGCCATCGCCGGCTACACCGTCGGCCTCGTGCTGCAGGAGACGTTGAAGAACGCCGAAAGCCTCGACCAGCTCGCGCTGCATAAGGCGGTGTTCGGCCTCTCCGGCAAGCTGAAGACCTTGGACGGCACGTTCCAGCTGGACGACACCGGCGCGCAGACCGGCGAGATCACCCCGCTCGGCCAGATCGCGGCGAACGGGAAGGATGTGAAGATCACGGTGGTCTATCCGCACGACGTGGCGACGGGCAAGCCGGTGATCGGCAAGCCTTGACCCCTCCCCCAACCCTCTCCCGGAGAGAGAGGGCTTACGTCTCCCTCTCCCTCCGGGAGAGGGCCGGGGTGAGGGCCAGCCCGGCGTGCTGATCCACGCGATCTTCGCCGGCCTGGTCTTCGGCCTCTACTTCACCCTGATCGGCCTCGGGCTGAACCTGGTGTTCGGCGTCATGCGCATCGTCAACCTCGCGCATGGCGACTTCCTCATGCTCGGCGCGTTCGCCGCGTTCTGGCTATTCAACCTGTTCGGCCTGCACCCGCTGGTCGCGGCCGTGGTGGTGGTCGTTTCGTTCGTCATCATCGGCCTGCCGATCTATTATCTCGTAGTGCCGCGGCTGCTGGTGTCACGCGACTCCGAGATGCTGTCGATCATCCTGTTCTTCGGCCTGTCGCAGATCATCGAGGCGGTGGCGACGATCTTCTTCGGCACCACCGAGCGTTCCATCCCCGGCCGCGTGCTCGGCACCGGTCCGGTGCGCATCCTCGGCCAATCGATCCCGTCCGCCTGGGCGTTCAGCGCGGCGGTGAGTGCCGCGGCGGTGCTGCTGGTCTACCTCTATCTCTACCGCACCCGGCTCGGCACGCTCACCCGCGCGGTGATGGTCTCGCGCGAGGAGTCGCTCGCCACCGGGATCGACGTGCATCGCGTCTCCGCGCTCGCCTTCGGCATCGGCCTCGCGCTCGCGGGGCTCTCGGGCGTGTTCGCCCCGTTCATGCTGGGCAGCGTGACGCCGGCGATCGGCGGCGACATCAACATCGCCGCGTTCGCGGTGATCGTGGTCGGCACGCTCGGCAACCCGCTCGGCACGGTGCTGGGCGGCATCGTCTACGGCGTCTCCTTGCTGCTGATGCAGACCTATCTCAGCTCCTGGGCCAACCTGCTGCCCAACCTGCTGCTGATCGCGGTGCTGCTGTTCCGGCCCGAGGGCCTGCTGGGCCGGCAGGTGCGGCGTGCGTAGCGCCCTCATCCCGGCCCTCTCCCGAAGGGAGAGGGAGGAGAAAAGCCCTCTCCCTCCGGGAGAGGGTTGGGTGAGGGCGTCGCGACGCGTCTTCGGCGACACGGTTCTCGCCCTCGCCGTAACCGCGCTGATGGCCGCACTCCCGTTCGGCTACTCGAACGAACTGCTGCTGTTCAACTTCGTCACCTTCCTCGCCCTCGCGCAGGGCCTCAACGTGCTGTACGGCTTCACCGGATACCTGCCGTTCGGCTACGTTGGTTTCTTCGGCGCCGGCGCCTACGGGTTCGCGCTGGCGGTGATGCACCTGCAATGGCCGCCGCTCGCCGCGATGGGCGCAGCCGGCGTGGCGGCGCTGGTCCTCGCCGCCATCCTGACGCCGCTGCTGCGCCTCTCCGGCGCCTATTTCGCCATCGCCAGCCTCGCCGCCTCGCAATCGGTCTACGAGATCGTCGCCAATCCCGCCCTCGAGGACGTGACGAAAGGCCCGTACGGCATATCGCTGTCGGGCGTGTTCGCCCCGCGCCTCAGCTACGAGGTCGGCGTCGCGGTCCTCGCCTTCGCGCTGCTCGCCGTCGTCTGGCTGCGCAACTCGCGCTTCGGCCTCGCGCTGCAGGCGATCCGCGAAGACCCGGTGAGTGCCGCGATGGCCGGCGTGGCGGTGGTCCGCGGCCGCACCATCGCCTGGGCGCTCTCGGCGCTGATCGCCGGCCTGGTCGGCGGCGTCTACGCCTGGCACATTTCGGTGTTCTACCCTGACACCGCGTTCAACATCCAGTTCAGCATCTTCGCCACCGTGTTCGTGCTGTTCGGCGGGGCGACGACCCTGCTCGGCCCGATCCTCGGCGTCGCCATCCTGTACGGCGTCTACAACACCATCGGCATCACCGTTCCGCAGTATTTCCAGCTGATCTACGGCGCGCTGATCGTTGCTCTCGTGCTGTTCCTGCCGAACGGCCTCGTCTCGCTCCTCACCCGGCGCGGCATCCGTGTCCCCTGATCCGCTGCTCCGCGTGCAGGAGCTGATAAAACGGTTCGGCGGCTTCCGGGCGCTGGACGGCGTTTCGTTCCATCTCGTGGCCGGCGAAGTGCTCGGCCTCGTCGGCCCGAACGGCTCGGGCAAGACCACCTGCATCAACGTGATCTCCGGCCTCTACGCGCCCGACGGCGGCAGCGTTCGTTTCGAGGGCAACCTCATCGCCGGCACGCGCGCCGACCGGCTCGCGCGCGCCGGCATCAACCGCACCTTCCAGTCGCCGAAACCCTTCCTCTCGCTCACCGTGCGCGAGAACGTCGACATCGCCGCGACCTACGGCAACACGGGAGAGCCGGTCGACCTCGACGCGCTGCTCGCCTCGCTGGAGCTCGACGCGCACGCGCGCCGCCCCGCCGCCGACCTCAACAGCGCGCAGCAGAAGACGCTCGACCTCGCCCGCGCGCTGGCCACGCGTCCGCGCCTGCTGCTGGTGGACGAACTGGCGGCGGGTCTCAACCCGGCCGAGCTCGGACGCATGGCGGACCGCTTGCGCGCGCTGGCGCATGGCGGGATGGCGCTGCTGGTGGTCGAGCACCTGATGGGCTTCATCGACAAGGTGACCGACCGGGTGATCGTGATGAACGCCGGCCGCGAGATTTTTGAGGGCACCCTCTCCGAGGCCACGCGCGACAAGACCGTGGTGCAGGTATTCCTGGGCGGGCACTCCGCGTGAGCCTGCTTGAGGCATCCGGCATCGAGACCGGCTACGGCAAGGTGCAGGTGCTGTGGGGCGCGGGCCTTTCGGTCGACGAGCAGCAGAGCGTGGTGCTGCTCGGCGCCAACGGCGCGGGCAAGACCACCTTGCTGAAAGTGCTGCTCGGCCTGATGCCGGCCTGGCGCGGCCAAGTGCGGCTCGCGGGCGAGGACATCACCCGCACCCGCACCGACCACCGCGTCCGGCGCGGCCTGTCCTACATGTCGGAGATCGGCGTGTTCACCGGCCTATCGATCGAGGAGAACATCCGCATCGGCGGCCAGTTCGTCGACCGCGCGACCCTGCGCGCGCGCACCGAGGAGCTCTACGGCACCTTCCCTGCCCTCGCGGAACGCAAATCCGCGCTCGCCGGCGCGCTGTCCGGCGGCCAGCGCAAGATGCTCGGCATCGCCAAAGCGCTCGCCGCCGGCCCGCGCCTGCTGGTGATGGACGAGCCATCCTCCGGACTATCGCCGCTGTTCGTGTCGCAGGTGATCGAGGTGCTGGGCCGGTTCCGTTCGAGCGGCCTCGCGCTGCTGATCGCCGAGCAGAACGTGGCGTTCCTCGATCTCGCCGACCGCGTGTTCACGCTCGAAGGCGGGCGCGTCGGCTTCGAGGGCACCGTCGAAGCATTGCACGCCGACGACGCGCTGCACCGAGCCTATTTCGGTCTCGGCTAACCGAGGAGAGGTCGATGGATACCTCGCGTCCGTACCGCGCCATGGCGTATAACAACGCTTGGGCCAACCACCGCCTGCTCGCCTCGTGTATCCACCTGTCCCAAGACGAGTTCACGGCGCCGCGGACGGGGTTCTTCCCCAGCCTGCGCGCCACGCTCAATCACATCCTCATCATCGACCGTTTCTACGTAGACGCCATGGAGGGAGGCACGCTTGGGCCGGCCGCCTGGGCCGACGCGGAGCCTTGCGGCACCGTAGCCGCGCTCCAGCTTGCCCAGGCGCATGTGGACCGACGCCTGATTGCGGTTGTCAATACTCTGGACCGGGCTGGCCTGGATCGCATCGTGGATGTACACCGCAACAACCATGTCCAGCATGAGCGCTTCGACCGTTTGCTGCTGCACCTGTTCCAGCATCAAATCCATCATCGCGGTCAGGCCCACGCCATGATGAGCAGCACTTCGGCGCCCCCGCCTCAGCTGGATGAATTCTTCTCGGCGGGAGAAGCGGCGTTGCGTGCCGGCGATTTCGCCGATCTCGGATGGCGGGAGGAGATGATCTGGACTTAGGACCTAGTTACTGAGCCGCCGGATCAGCTCCCGCGCGGCTGCCGGGTTGCGCGCCTTCGCCCCCGAGATCACGTAGACAAAACAGTCGCGCTCGCGCGACCAGCCCCGGATGCGCGCCGTCCAAGCATCGAGTTCGGCCGCGCCGAACCCCGCCGCCTCGTCGGGCACGGTCCCCTTCAGGCGCGCATAGACGAAATCCGCCGTCTCCGCCGGCTCCGTATCGCCGTCCACCCCGAGCAGCACACGCGCAATGCCGCGCTCGCGCAGCAGCGCCACGCATTCGGGCGAACGGAAACTCTCATGCCCTGCCTCGATCGCATGGCGCAGCCGGCGGCCCTCCTGCTCCGCCAGGAGCAGGTCGAGGAACGCCGCCAGTTCGCCGGCATCGAACCGCCGCGTCGCCGGGAACTGCCATGCGATCGGCCCGAGCTTGTCCCCGAGCCCGGTGATCCCCGAACCGAGGAATCGCGCCACCGCAACCCCGGCACGCTCCGCCTCGCGCACCTGCGTCGCCGCCCGCGGCCCTTTCAGCGCGAACACGAACCCGTCCGGCGTGGCGTCGTGCCAGGCGCGGAACGTCGCCGCGCTCTGCGTGCGATAGAAGGTGGCGTTGACTTCGATCGACGTGAGCTGCCGGCTCGCATAGGGCAGGAAGTCGGCCGCGCGCGTGCCCGCCGGGTAGAACGTCTCCCGCCAGGGCGCGAACACCCAGCCGCCGATGCCGATGCGAACGGCGTTCGTGCCGGGCCTGCTTTTCTTCACCGGCGCTGCCATACTGCCCTCCCGCGTATCGGAGCGAGGAAACGGAAACCATGAACAGCGCGTATCTGACCGGCCTCGACCGCAATCAGGCGAACTACACGCCGCTGACGCCCATCACCTTCCTGGAACGCGCCGCCTACGTCTATCCCGACCGGCCCTCCGTCGTGCACGGGGAGTGGCGCACCACCTGGAAGCAGACCTACGGGCGCTGCCGGCGGCTCGCCTCCGCGCTGGCCCTCCGCGGCATCGGCAAGAACGACACGGTGGCGATGATGGCGCCCAACATCCCGGCACTCTACGAGGCGCATTTCGGCGTGCCGATGTGCGGCGCCGTGCTGAACGCGCTGAACACGCGGCTGGACGCGGCGACCATCGCCTTCATGCTGCGGCACGGCGGCGCCCGCGTGCTGTTCACCGACCGCGAGTATTCCGACACGGTCGCCGAGGCGCTGGCGATGATGGACGACAAGCCGCTGGTGATCGACATCGACGATCCCGCCGCGCCCGGCGGCGCGCTGCTCGGCGAGAAAACCTACGAGGACTTTCTTGAGGAAGGCGATCCCGAATACGCCTGGGCCGGCCCGGCCGACGAGTGGGATGCGATCGCACTGAACTACACCTCGGGCACCACCGGCGACCCGAAGGGCGTCGTCTACCACCATCGCGGCGCCTACCTGAACGCGGTCTCCAACATAGTGAACTGGAGCATCAAGCAGCACCCTGTGTATCTCTGGACGCTGCCGATGTTTCACTGCAGCGGCTGGACGTTCCCTTGGACGGTCGCCGAGCGCGCCGGGGTGAACGTCTGCCTCCGGAAAGTCGAGGCGCAGGCGTGCTGGGACGCGATCCGTCAAGAGGGCGTGACCCATATGTGCGGCGCCCCGATCGTCTACGCCACCCTCATCAACGCGCCGCCCGAGATGCGCGCCGGCGTCGGCCACATCATCGCCGGCCAGGTCGCCGGCGCATCGCCGCCGGCCGCCCTGATCGAGGGCGCCGAGCAAGCCGGCATCGAGCTCACCCACGTGTACGGGCTGACGGAGGTCTACGGCCCGGCCTCGGTCTGCGCCAAGCACGAGGAATGGGCCGCTCTACCCATCGAGCAACGCGCCGACCTCAACAGCCGCCAGGGCGTGCGGGTGCCGATGCAGGAAGCACTGACCGTGCTCGATCCGGACACGATGCGCCCGGTGCCCTGGGACGGCGAGACGATGGGCGAGATCATGTTCCGCGGCAACATCACGATGAAGGGCTACCTGAAGAACCCGGCCGCCACCGAAGCCGCGTTCGCCGACGGCTGGTTCCACACCGGCGACCTCGCGGTGATGTACCCGGACGGCTACGCCCGCATCCGCGACCGCTCGAAGGACATCATCATCAGCGGCGGCGAGAACATCTCCTCGATCGAGGTCGAGGAGGCGCTGTACTGGCATCCGGCGGTAATGAGCGCTGCCGTGGTCGCGCAACCGGACGAGAAATGGGGCGAGACGCCGTGCGCCTTCGTCGAGCTGAAACCCGGGATGCGAGCGACGGCGGACGAGTTGCGCGATTTCTGCCGCGAGCACCTGGCCCGCTACAAGGTGCCGCGCAGCTTCGTGTTCCGCGACATCCCCAAGACGTCCACCGGAAAGATCCAGAAATTCGCGCTGCGCGAGGCGGCGCGGCAACTGGCCACGGAGACCACGTCATGACGTACGCCGCGCCGCTGCGCGATATCCGTTTCGTGCTGCATGAAATGATCGGTCTCCCCTCACCCCGGCCCTCTCCCGCAAGGGGAGAGGGAGAAGAAAGCCCCCTCCCCTTGCGGGCTCGGGCTGCGAAGCAGACCGAGGTTGGGGGAGGGGAAAGCGACCTGACGCCGGAACTCGTCGATGCCATCCTCGACGAAGCCGCCCGTTTCGCCGCCGACATGCTGGCCCCGCTCAACCAGCCCGGCGACAAGCAGGGCGCGCGCTGGCAGGACGGCGCCGTGACGGCCCCCGACGGGTTTCGCGACGCCTACCGGCAATTCACCGACGGCGGGTGGGGCGCGCTCGCCTGCGATCCGGCGCATGGCGGCCAGGGCCTGCCGATGCTGGTCGCCACCGCCGTCGAAGAGATGTGGGACGCGGCGAACATGGCGTTCTCGCTCTGCCCGCTGCTGACGCGCGGCGCGATCGAGGCCCTGTCGCTCTGCGGCACGTCGGAGCAGAAGGCGCTCTATCTGCCCAAAATGGTCGCCGGCACCTGGACTGGGACGATGAACCTGACGGAACCGCAGGCCGGCTCCGATCTGTCGGCGGTGCGCACGCGCGCGACACCCGAGGGCGACCACTACCGGATCAAGGGTCAGAAAATCTACATCACCTGGGGCGAACATGATCTGGCCGAGAACATCGTCCATCTCGTCCTCGCACGGCTACAGGACGCGCCGGAAGGCGTGAAAGGCATCTCGCTGTTTGTGGTGCCGAAGTTCCTGGTGGGCGATGACGGCAGCCTCGGCGCGCGCAACGACGTGCGTTGCGTCTCGATCGAGCACAAGCTCGGCATCCACGCCAGCCCGACGGCGGTGCTGGCGTTCGGCGACAACGAAGGCGTCATCGGCTATCTCGTCGGCGAGGCCAATCGCGGACTCGAGTACATGTTCGTGATGATGAACCTGGCGCGCTTCGGCGTGGGTTTGGAAGGCGTGGCACTCAGCGAGCGGGCGCTGCAAGCGGCCGTTTCGTACGCAACCGACCGGGTCCAGGGCACGGAGATCGGCGTGCGCGGCGGCCAGCGCGTGCCGATCATCCGCCATCCCGACGTGCGGCGGATGCTGATGAGCATGAAGGCGCAGACCGAGGCGATGCGGGCGCTGGCCTACGTCATCGCCGCCAAGATGGACGAGGCGCGTCGCGGCGAAGACGCGTCCGCGCAGGCGATCGTCGATCTGCTGATCCCCGTGCTGAAAGGCTGGTGCACCGAGAACGCCGTCGAGATCGCCTCGACCGGCGTACAGGTGCATGGCGGGATGGGGTTCGTCGAGGAAACCGGTGCCGCCCAGCATCTGCGTGACGCGCGGATCACGCCGATCTACGAAGGCACCACCGGCATCCAGGCGAACGACCTGATCGGCCGCAAGATCGCCCGCGACGGCGGCCGCGCCGCCGGCACCGCAATCGCCGCCATGCGCGCGGTCGCCGAAGCGCTGCACGGCGAGGAACTCGCCACGTTGCGCGCGCAATTGACCGAAGCGGTGGGGCGCGCTCGAACGCTGCGTCGCCTGGGTCGCCCAGACCTACCCGACCGACCCACGCGCCGCCGCGGCGGGCGCGGTGCCGTTCCTGAAACTGTTCGGCATCACCGCGGGCGGCTGGCAGATGGGCCGCGCCGCCATCATCGCGCAGCGCAGACTGGCCTCGGGCGACAACCAGGATCGCGCCTTCTACCAGGCCAAGCTCGGAACCGCCCGGTTCTATGCCGACCACATCCTGCCGCAAGCACTGGCGCTCGCGCATACCGTTACCGAGGGCGCGGCCGGCGTGCTGGCGCTCGATGAAGCGCAGTTCGCCGCCTGAACCTTAACAGTTTGCTAGCTTCGCTCTGCGAACTCCCGAGCGCGGCAGGGGAATAAGCCCCTGCCGCTTACCGGGAGACAATACGATGTACACCATCGTGTTTCGCTTCCGGTGGGCGGACAAGCAGATCGAGCTCATCTTCAGCTTCTCGATCTTCTGACCGTCCCCGGCCCCGGCGGCGGTCATTCACCCCGCCGCCGGGTGTCCGGAGAATAAGCCCGCGAGTCGTTCCGTTCAAGCAAAACGCCGAGCGGCGGCGACTCAAGCTTGCCCAAGCCGTTGCATCAGCCCTTGGGCGTCCTGCGGCGCGCGCACTTTCGCGTCGTTGTCAAAATAGACAAAAAACATCGCGCACGCCGCGCCAGGGCGGGTACGTCCATCCGGAAATGCCGATGCGGACCGTGCCGGCCTGGTCAAGGCTGCGTGTCATGGCAACGCTTCCCCCGCGCACGCGCTTGCGGATGTGAAACACGAAGGAGGAGAGCCCGCCATGCGATCGACGCTACTCGTTATTACTGTGCTGAGCTTGGCTGCAGCGCCCACAGGATTCGCGCAGATCAAGTCCGACCCCGGCACCCTCGGCGCGCGCGCAATACCGCGCGCGTCCGACTCAAGTAACCCCGACGCCGCGGCCAACAGCTCCATCCCGACCGGCGAGGCGCGGAGCGACAGGTCCGGCTCGATTCCCGCGATACCGGCGAACGAAGCTCGCGCGACGATGCAGAGCCGATGTGGCAGCCCGGTTTCGGACTTCGGCATGGATGCTCACGCCACATGGCACGCCAGGTGCCAAAGAGGCGGCCAGACTCAAGCCGTCACGCTCGGCCCCGACGGCAACGTGCAGATGCGCTGACGCTTCCGTCAACTCATGTCATGCTGCTCGGATGACACCACCTCAGCGCACTCAGGTCGGCATCGTCGGCGCCGGCCCGGCGGGCCTCCTGCTCGCGCATCTGCTGCACCTCCAGGGGATCGACAGCGTGATCCTCGAGGCCCGCTCGCGCGACTACGTGGAGAACCGCATCCGAGCCGGCGTGCTCGAGCACGGCACGGCCGAGCTGCTCGCGCGATCGGGCGTCGGCGAGCGGATGCTGCGGCTTGGCCTCCCGCATGAGGGCACCATCCTGCGCTTCGCCGGGCGCGACCACCGCATCGATTTCAAGGCGCTCACCGGCCGTGCCGTGACCGTCTACAGCCAGCACGAGGTGGTGCGCGACCTGATCGAAGCCCGGCTCGCCGCCGGCGCGCCGATCATGTTCGAGGCCGACCGGGTGAGCGTGCACGATCTCGACACCGATCGCCCGGGCATCCGCTACACTCTCCACGGCGAGGAACGCAGCCTCGCCTGTGACTTCATCGCCGGCTGCGACGGGTTCCACGGCGTTTGCCGGCCCTCGATCCCCAATGGCGTGCTCAGCGTGTTCGAGCGTAGCTACCCGTTCGGCTGGCTCGGCATCCTGGCCGACACGGCGCCATCCTCACACGAGCTGGTCTACGCCGGGCACGAGCGCGGCTTCGCGCTGCTGTCGATGCGTTCGCCCACGGTGAGCCGGCTGTACCTGCAATGCGCGCCCGACGACGACGCGGAAGCGTGGTCGGACGATCGCATCTGGGCCGAACTCGGCACGCGGCTGACGGCCGAGGGCTTCAGCTTGCGGCAAGGCCCGATCACGCAGAAAAGCGTCACCCCGATGCGCAGCTTCTTGGTCGAGCCGATGCAGTACGGGCGGCTGTTCCTGCTCGGCGACGCCGCCCACATCGTGCCGCCGACCGGCGCCAAGGGGCTGAACCTGGCCGCCGCCGACGTCGCGGCACTGAACCGCGCGCTCGGCGCCTTCTATCGCGATGGCGATACGGCCCTCCTGGAGAGCTATTCCGAGACCTGCCTGCGGCGGGTCTGGCAGGTGCAGCGCTTCTCCTGGTGGATGACCTCGCTGCTGCACCGCTTCGAATCCCACACGCCGTTCGAGCACCGCGTGCAACGTGCGGAGCGTGACCATATCGCGAGTTCCGTCGCGGCCTCGACGGCGCTGGCGGAGAACTACGTCGGATTGCCACTGCCGTAGCTGGGCGGGCTCGGATGAAGGCCAAAGGCGAAGAGTTCTACTGACCGGATTGCTTCGCGAGATCCCGCATGACCGCGGAGATCGCCGACACCGGCCCGAGCGACGAATCGATCCCATAACGTGAGGCTAACCACGCCGGATCGTTATAGGTGATCGACACTTTTCCGGAGCCGTCTTGCCAAACCAACATCTTCAACGGCAGATCAAGCCCGATTGCCTGGTTGGACTGCATCAGCGGCGTGCCGCCGCGCGGGTTGCCGAAGATCACCACCGTGGTCGGACGGAGGTCGAGACCGACCTGCGCGGCCCCAGCCGCGTGGTCGATCCTGGTGAACAGCGTGAGGTTCTTGGCCTTGAGCGCCGCATCGAGGCGTGACAGCGTCTCGTCAACGACCCCGACGAGCTGCGCCGGTGGGCACGGAAATCGGTGGAAGCGGCGCTCGCATCGAGCAGACGAAAGCCGCAGCCGCGCAAGCGACGAACTTAGCGAGCAAGCGCGCCATGCTGGCGGAGGAACCCGAGCAGCGGCAGCAGCGGCAAGCCGAGGACGGAGAAGTAGTCACCCTCGATCCGGTCGAACAGCTGCGCGCCGACGCTCTCCAGCCGATAGGCGCCGACGCTGGTCGTGACCGCCTCGCCCTCGGCGGCGAGATAGGCGTCGAGAAACGGCTCGGAGAACGCCCGCATGGCGAGGCGCGGCTCGTCCACGTGCCGCCACAGCACGGCATCCCCAACCTGGCAGAGCACGGCCGTGACCAGCCGATGCGTGCGGCCACGGAGCGCTAGAAGCTGTTCCCGCGCCGCCTCCGGCCCGTCCGGCTTGTCGAACCAGCGCTCGTCGCAGACCAGGATCTGATCGGCGGCGACCACCATCGCCTCGGGCGCGCGCCGCGCGATCCGGGCCGCCTTCAGCTCCGCAAGCAGCAGCGCGGCGTCGGCGGCGCTGGCCCCCTCCGCCCGGGCGGAGGCCTTGATCTCCGCCTCGTCGAGATGCGCCGGGTGCGCCTCGACGTTCAGCCCGGCCCGGCGAAGAAGCGCGAGCCGGACCGCCGATTGGCTCGCGAGGATCAGCCTTGGTGACTCGCTCCACTCCATGAGTCGCCCCTCTGTCACTAAAGCGAGATGCGCCAGTGTCACTAAAGCGAGATGCGCCAGGGCCTCGCTATCCCGCGCCCTCGCCGGTATCGTCGGGCGCGGGCATGATGACCGACCTTCCCAACGTGCTGACCTTATCGCGGATCGCGGCCATCCCGCTGATCGTGGTGCTCGTCGCGTTGCGCAACCCGGCCTGCGACCTCGCCGCTTGCGTGGTGTTCAGCGCCGCCGCGATCACCGACTACTTCGACGGCCGGATCGCGCGGGTGCGGCGTCAGACCTCCGACATCGGGCGGATGCTGGACCCGATCGCGGACAAGCTGCTCGTCGGGGCCACGGTGATGATGCTGGCCGGCACGGACCGGCTTACCGCACTCGGGCTCTACCCGGCCGTGGTCATCCTGTTGCGCGAGATCCTGGTGAGCGGCCTGCGCGAGTACCTCGCCGGCATTCGAATCGGATTGCCGGTCACCAAGCTCGCCAAATGGAAGACCGGGTTTCAGATGGGCGCGCTTGGCACGTTGCTGGCCGGGGATGCGTCCGCCGTCATGCTGCATCTCGGGTTCCTGCCGATCTCGCTGATCGGCGAGGCGATGCTCTGGGTTGCCGCGGCGCTGACCTTGTGGACCGGCTGGGACTACCTGACCGCCGGCCTGCGCCACGCCAGCGGCGTTCCCGCGCCGCGCGGGCGGCCGGATGCGGTGCCGCCGCATCCGTGAAGGTTCTCGGTCTCGTCGGCTGGTCCGGCAGCGGCAAGACCACGTTGCTGACGGCGCTGATCCCATTGTTCCGGGCGCGCGGACTCACCGTTTCCACCGTCAAGCACGCGCATCACGGCTTCGACATGGACCGCCGGGGCAAGGACAGCCACCGGCACCGGGAGGCGGGGGCGGCGGAGGTGCTGGTGGTCAGCGGCGCGCGCTGGGCGCTGCTGCACGAGATCGCCGGGCCGGCGCCATCGCTGCCGGCGCTGCTCGCGCGCCTGGCTTCCGTCGATCTCGTGCTGGTGGAAGGGTTCAAGACGCATCCGTATCCCAAGATCGAGGTTTATCGCCCCGCTCTCGGCAAGCCGCCGATCTGGCCTCATCAACCCGACGTGGCGGCGGTGGCGACGGACGCGGCAGTCGACACGAACGACGCTGTCCGGCTGCCGCTGAACGCTCCCGAACATGTGGCCGATTGGGCGCTACGGTTTCTCGAAAGCCAGCCCGCTGATATAGCTGTCCTTGAGCGGCGCAACCGCTGAGGGCACAGTCCCGCCGCCTTTGAGACCATCGGTTCGGAGCCTTCCTTCATGCGGCGTCTCGCCCTGCTCGGCCTTGCCTTGCTGCTCCCCGGCTGCACCGGCGTCGGCGACTACCTGGGCGACACCTTCACCTACGGCGTGAGCCGAAACGCCCCCGTCGGGGATTCCGAGAACATGCGCCGCGCTCGCGGTCAAGATGCGTCGGTCGAACCGCTGCTGCCCGAACCCGGCGATATCTGGCCGGGGCCGGTGCAGCAGATGCCGACCCTGCAGGATCTCGAGAAGAACGGCTTCCAACCCACGCCGAACGGCCAGCCCTACGCGCCCGACCACCGCGAGCCCACGCCACGAGGCAGCTCGACGCCGCCCGGCAACGTCGAACCCGGCCTGCCCCCGCCGCCGCGCAGCACACCCCCGGCGATCTCGTCGGCGCCCCCGGAACGCAGCCCGTCCGGACGGATCGTCAATGCTCCGAGCGGCCAGGGGGTGACGTCAGGCGGGACGTCGGGCTATCAGACCCTGACCACGCCGCAGGGGCCGGCAGTGGTGGTCCCGAACGGGAACGGCACCAGCACTGTCATCCACTCCGACGGGCGGGTGGAGACGATTCCCTCGCCGAAATAGGAGTCTCGCGCGCCGGCATGGATGCGGAAGGCAAGACGCTCAAGGTGCTGTACTTCGCCTGGCTGCGGGAGCGGACGCGCGTCGCGGAAGAGACCGTGACGGTGCCGGCTTCGGTCGGCGACGTCCGCGGCCTGATCGAATGGCTCAGCACCCGCTCGCCCGGCCACCAGGCCGCGTTCGCCAATCGGCAGACCGTCCGCTGCGCGGTGAACCAGGAGTTCGCCGATCCGGATGCGCGGGTCGGCGACGGCAACGAGGTCGCGTTCTTCCCGCCCGTGACCGGCGGCTGAGAAGCACATGGCCACGATCCGGGTGCAGGAGGCGGATTTCGATCTCGGGGCCTGCTTCACCGCGCTCACGGCGGGACGCACCGACATCGGCGGCATCGGCTGCTTCGTCGGCACCGTGCGCGACAGCGCCGGCGGCCGCTCGATCGCCGCCATGACTCTCGAGCACTACCCGGCGATGACGGAGCCCGCGCTGGCCCGGATCGCCGACGAGGCCGAGCGGCGCTGGTCGCTGCTCGGATGCACCATCATCCATCGCGTCGGCCGCCTGCTGCCGGGGGAGAACATCGTCCTGGTGCTCGCCGCCGCGCCCCACCGTCAAGCCGCGCTCGACGCCACGGGGTTCCTGATCGACTACCTGAAAACCCGCGCGCCGTTCTGGAAGAAGGAAGAGTTCGCGGACGGCAGCGCGGCTGCCTGGGTGGCTGCGAAGACCGGCGACGACGCGGCGGCGGCGAGATGGTGACGGCAGCCCGGAACCAATGTCGGCTTTGATGCTTTCTAGCTGTGGTCGACCAGGAGACGAGTTATGAAACCGCGCGGTGTCATCGTTATCGCCTTCGCTGCTGCCTCCGTGGCCTCCGCCCTCTCGCTGCCGGCGCCGGCGCAGACGCCGCCCACGCCTCTACGCGGCAAGATCGCTACGGTAGACGGGCACACGGTCGCCGTGACCACCCGCGACGGGAACAAGGTCTCCGTCAAGCTCGCCGACCCGCTGTCGGTCTCCACCGTCAAGCCGGTCGATATCGCCACCGTCAAGTCGGGCGACTATGTCGGCATCGCCGCCGAACCGGAGGGCAAGGACACCTCGCGCGCGATCGAGGTCCTGGTGTTCCCGGAGGCGATGCGCGGCGCCGGCGAGGGCCATTACGGCTGGAACCTCACTCCGAGCAGCACCATGACCAATGCGAACGTCAGCGCGGTGGTGCAGCAGCGCACGGGGCGCGACCTGGACCTTTCCTACAAGGGACAGACCACGCGCATCACGGTGCCGCCGGGCACTCCGGTGGTGACGTTGGCGCCGGCGCAGGCGACGGACCTGAAGCCCGGGGCGCCAGTCTTCCTGATGGCGACGAAGCAGCCGGACGGCACGTTCTCCGCCGCGCGGATCACGGTGGGCACCGCGGGGGTGGCGCCGCCCATGTGATCGGCTACTCGCGCAGCAGCAGCCGGTCGTTGACGAAGCTCGCGAGCCCGCCGGCCACGAAATCGCGGCGGAGCCCCATCTCGTCATACTCGTCCCGCACCCAGTCGAGGAACGGGATCCGGCCCTCCCCCTCCACGGCGTAGTGGATGAAGAACGCATCGAGGATGCCGGTCCGCGACCGGCTGAGATGTCCGAACCGCCACGAAAGCTGCGCCAGCGCCTCCCGCGCCGTGCCGCCGTTCAGCATGATGAACAGGCCGGACGCGAGCCCGGCCCGATCGGCGCCTGATTTGCAATGGATCAGCGCCGGCTGCGCCATCGTCTGATAGATGCCAGCCAGCCGCATGATGCGATCCCGGTGCGGCGCCCCGCGGCTTTCCAGCGGCGCGTCGATATGGTCGATCCCCAAGCGTGCCGCCGCTTCCCGCGACAGCGCATCGGAGCCGCAGAACCGCGGGCCGCGCAGGTTGATCAACGTCTTGATCCCGCGCCGACGCACCACCCGCGCCAGGCGGGCCGGCGTCGGGTGGTTGGATCGGTAGAGCTGCCCGGGAACGACCTCGGCCCAATTGTCCCACAGCGCGCGGAACACGGCGTGGTCCACCAGGAGACTGTCCGACCACGCCCGCGCCCGCCCGCCGGCGGAGGTCAGATCACCGCGGAACATGAGGTCAGTGCACGCCCTCACCCCGGCCCTCTCCCGAAGGAAGAGGGAGCAGAAAGCCCTCTCCCTTCGGGAGAGGGTTGGGTGAGGGTCTGCTCAAACCACCCGCTCGACCATCAACTGCTTGATCGCGCCGATCGCCTTGGCCGGGTTGAGCCCCTTCGGGCAGGTCTGCGTGCAGTTCATGATCGTATGACAGCGATACAGCTTGAACGGGTCTTCCAGCGCATCCAGCCGGTCGCCGGTGCTCTCGTCACGCGAATCGGCAATCCAACGATACGCCTGGAGCAGCACGGCCGGGCCGAGATAGCGGTCGCCGTTCCACCAGTAGCTCGGACAGGCGGTGGTGCAGCAGAAGCACAGAATGCACTCCCACAGCCCGTCGATCTTCGCCCGCTCCTCCTTGCTCTGCAGCCGCTCGGCATCCGGCGGGGGCGGCGTGTCGGCCTTCAGCCAGGGCTCTATGGAGCGATACTGCGCGTAGACCTGCGACAGGTCGGGCACCAGATCCTTGACCACCGCCATATGCGGCAGCGGATTGATCTTCACCGCCCCCTTCACCTCCGTGATCGGCTTGAGGCACGCAAGGGTATTCACCCCGTCGATGTTCATCGCGCACGAGCCGCAGATGCCCTCCCGGCAGGAGCGGCGGAAGGTCAAGGTCGGGTCGACCTCGTTCTTGATCTTGATCAGCGCGTCCAGGACCATCGGTCCACACGCGTCGAGGTCAATGTCATAAGTGTCCATGCGCGGGTTGGCCCCGTCATCGGGGTTCCAGCGATACACCTTGAAGCCGCGCACCCGCTTGGCACCGCCGGGCGCCTTCCAAGTCTTACCCTGCCCGACCCGGCTGTTGGCGGGCAATCTGAATTCGGCCATTTCTACCTATCTTCCTGCGCAGTTCACTCAACCCTCTCCCGATAGGAGAGGGCTTGCCTGCTCCCTCTCCCTCCGGGAGAGGGCCGGGGTGAGGGTCTCGCCGTTAAACCTCAGTAAACGCGCTTCTTAGGCGGAAACACGGACACCTCGTTGGTAAGCGTCTGCATCCGCACCGGGCGATAATCCAGCTTCACGCTCCCATTGTCGGCGCACCAGGCCAGCGTGTGCTTCATCCAGTTCTGGTCGTCCCGGTCCGGGTAGTCGTCCTGCGCGTGCGCGCCGCGGCTCTCCTTGCGGGCCTCGGCGCTGACGATCGTGGTCATCGCGTTGCCCATCAGGTTGGACAGCTCCAGCGCCTCCACCAGATCGCTGTTCCAGATCAGGCTACGGTCGGCTACCGACATGTCGGACAGACCGCCCCAAAGCTTCTTCATCTTCTCCACGCCATCGGTCAGGCTGGCGCTGGTCCGGAACACCGCCGCGTGCTGCTGCATCGCGCGCTGCATATCCTGGCGGAGCGCCGCCACCGGCGTGCCTCCCTTCGCGTTCCGCGTGCGGTCGAAGCGGTCGAGCGACTTCTCCCCCGCGCGCGGCGGCAATGGCGCCTGCGAAGTCCCCGGCTTCACCGTCTCCGCGCATTGATGCGCGGCGGCGCGGCCGAACACGACGAGGTCGAGCAGCGAGTTGGTCCCCAGCCGGTTGGCCCCGTGCACCGAGACGCAGGCCGCCTCGCCCACCGCCATCAGCCCCGGCACGATGGCATCCGGGTTGTCCCGCGTCGGACGCAGCACCTCGGCGCGGAAGTTCGTCGGCACGCCGCCCATATTATAGTGCACCGTCGGTAGCACCGGGATCGGCTCCTTCGTCACCTCCACCGCGGCGAACACTTTTGCGGTCTCCGAGATGCCGGGCAGCCGCTCGTGCAGCAGGTCGGCGCCGAGATGCTCCAGGTGGAGCATCATGTGGTCCTTGTGCGGCCCGCAACCGCGCCCCTCGTTGATCTCCATCGTCATCGAGCGGGACACCACGTCGCGCGAGGCGAGGTCCTTGGCGGTCGGCGCGTAGCGCTCCATGAAGCGCTCGCCCTCGCTGTTGGTCAGATAGCCGCCCTCGCCGCGCGCGCCCTCGGTGATGAGGCAGCCGGCCGGAAAGATGCCGGTCGGGTGGAACTGCACGAACTCCATGTCCTGCGACGGCAACCCGGCCCGCAGCACCATCCCCGTGCCGTCGCCGGTACACGTGTGCGCCGAGGTGCAGGACAGGAAGGTCCGCCCGTAGCCGCCGGTCGCCAGCACCACCTTGTGCGCCCGGAAGCGGTGGATCGAGCCGTCCTCCAGGCACCAGGCCGTCACGCCCCGGCAGGCGCCCTCCTCGTCCATGATGAGGTCGAGCGCGAAATACTCGATGAAGAACTCGACCTCGTGCTTCAGGCTCTGCTGATAAAGCGTATGCAGGATGGCGTGGCCGGTGCGGTCGGCCGCCGCGCAGGCGCGCTGCGCCGGCTCCTTGCCGTACTCCTTCATGTGCCCGCCGAACGGGCGCTGGTAGATGCGGCCATCCTCGGTGCGGCTGAACGGCACGCCATAATGCTCGAGTTCGTAGACCGCCGGGATCGCCTCGCGGCACATATATTCGATGGCGTCCTGGTCGCCGAGCCAGTCCGACCCTTTCACAGTGTCGTACATATGCCAGCGCCAGTCGTCCTCGCCCATGTTGCCAAGCGCGGCGCCGATCCCACCCTGTGCGGCGACCGTGTGGCTGCGCGTCGGGAACACTTTCGTCAGGCACGCGGTCTTCAGCCCCGCCGCGCCGATCCCGAGCGTGGCGCGCAGCCCCGAGCCGCCGGCGCCGACCACCACCACGTCGTAGGTATGATCCACCACGCTGTAGGCGCGGGTGGATGGCCCAGGGAAATCGCCGTTGATCGCGTTCATCGCTCGCCCAACTCCGTCGGTCAGAGACCCATCTTGAGGACCGAGACGATCCCCGCCAGCGCACATACGAAGCAAATCGCCTTTGTCGACAGCAGCAGGATCAGCCTTGCGCTTTCCACATGCACGTAGTCCTCGATCACCACCTGCAAGCCGAGCGCCGTGTGATAGAACGTCGCCAGCAGCAGGCAGATCAGCAGCACGATGCTGACCGGGTCGGCGATCCAGAACAGCAGCTCGTCATGCGAAGCGCCGACCAGCCGCACCGCCGACCAGATGAACCACAAGGTCAGCGGCACAAGGGCGATGCTGGTGACGCGCTCCGCCCACCAGTTCGCCACGCCGGACTTGGCCGCGCCGAGCCCGCGCACGCGCCCAAGCTGCGAGCGCATGACGGCGACATGCACGTCGCGCGAGGCGGAGGCCTTGCCGGTTTCAGACATAGGGCGTGCTCACTTCAGGATCAGGCCGACAATCCACACCAGCACGGTGCATACCGCCGTGCCCGCGAGCACCGCGTAGCCGGTGTAATAATACGTGGGCTTGTCGTAACCGTAGCCGGTATCCCATGCGAGGTGCCGTAGGCCGGCGAAGAAATGATAGAACAGCGCCACGGTCCAGCCGAACAGCAGCAGCCAGCCGAGCACGCTGTCGAGGAACCATTGCACTCGCGCGAACGCCTCGGGCGAGGTCGCCCCAGCCACCAGCCACCAAACCAGCACCAGCGCGCCGACCGAAAGCGCGATCCCGGTCGCCCGGTGCATGATGGACAGGACGCTGCTGATCTGCGGGCGATAGACCTGCAAGTGCGGCGAGAGCGGCCGCTGGACCAACTTGCCGTCGGTGTTGCGCGCCACCAGCAACGCGTCGTGGACGTCCTTCAAACCTCGCTCCAAAAAGCAATCGCGGGCGCTGCGCCCGACGTGGCGAATTCCTTAGCCCTCTGGATAGGCTAGGGTCAACGCAACCAGCCTCCGCGCCACACCGGGACCGCCTAGCCCCCATGCGCTTTCACCTCAATAACTGAGAGCCGCGCCATGCCATCCGCCATCGCGGGCCAGGACGATCCGGCCCTCCCCTCGCCGATCCCGCTCGACTACGCGCCCATGGAGGCTGAGAGCGTCAGCGCGCTGCCCGACGGCCCGGGCTGGCAGTACGAGCCGAAATTCGACGGCTTTCGCTGCCTTGCGTTTCGCGACGGGGAGGCAATCGAGTTGCGCTCCAAATCCGGCCAGCCGCTCGGACGCTACTTCCCCGACCTCGTGACGGCGCTGCGGTCCGTCGCCGCCGAACGGTTCGTGCTGGACGGCGAGATCATCATCCCCTCCGGGGAAGGCAGCTCGTTCGAGGCCTTGCAAATGCGCCTGCACCCGGCCGCGAGCCGCGTGCGCAAATTGGCAGCCGAGCAACCCGCCCGGTTCGTGCTGTTCGACCTGCTGGCCGACGGCGGCGGGGACATCACCGGCCGTCCGCTGGCCGAGCGCCGGGCCGCGCTCCGGGCGCTGATGCCCCGCCTCGCGCATCCTGCACTCACCCTGACGGAGACCGCGCGCGAGCGTGCGCAGGCGCAGCGTTGGCTGGAGACGGGGATCGCCGGCCAGGACGGGGTGATGGCGAAGCGCCTGGACGCCCCGTATCGGTCAGGCAAGCGCGACGCAATGGTGAAGGTCAAGCGCCAGCGCACCGCCGACTGCGTGGTGGGCGGCTTTCGCTACCTCCGCGCGGCCAAGCAGGTCGGCTCGCTCCTGCTCGGCCTCTACAACGCGGAGGGGAAGCTCGACCATGTCGGCTTCACCTCGACGATCCCCCGCGACGAACGAGCAGCCCTGACACGCCGGCTCGAGGCGTTGCGCGGCGCCCCGGGCTTCACCGGCAACGCGCCCGGCGGCCCGAGCCGGTGGAGCAACGGGCGGGAAAGCGACTGGCAGCCGTTGCGGCCGGAACTCGTGGTCGAGGTGAAGTTCGACCATGTAACGGGCGGTCGCTTCCGGCACGGGACGACATTGCTCCGGTTTCGCCCGGACAAGGCTTCATCTCAGTGTCGGATGGAGCAGCTTGAAATACTAAAGAGCCCGTTTCAACGCGAGCCCGCCTAGGCGCCCGGCCGGCATCCCAATGCCAGGCCGCAAGACCCGCTTGCGGCGGCTAAGAATCCTTTCTTATTTCCTTGCCCACCCGCCCCAGAAAACAGTATAAGTAAATCCATGATGAGGACGTGCGCGCACGGAACCATCTATTACCGGACCTAACATAAATGTCGGAGACCGCCTCCGAAGCCTCGGGAAGATTTCCCCTGGGCGCGGAACAAGCTGCCGCACCTCTATCGCTCGGCTCCGCGGCGGCTAAGAATTTTTTCTTATTTCCTTGCCCACCCGCCCCAGAGAACAGTATAAATAAATCCATGATGAGGACGTGCGCGCACGGAACCATCGATTGCCGGACCCAATATAAATGTCGACAACCGACTCCGACGCCTCGGGAAGATTTCCCATGGGCGCGGAGCAGGACGCCGTCCGTCTCTCGCTTGAAGAATGGGCCAACCGGGTCCTCGCACCAATAGGTCTCTCCCCGGCTGCCCACCACAAATTCCTCATCGCCGAACTTGAGGCAATCAGCCGGGGAGACGCGGACCGTCTCATGGTGTTGATGCCGCCAGGTTCCGCGAAATCGACGTATGCCTCTGTACTGTTTCCGGCCTGGTGGTTTGCCCGTCATCCGGCAAGCAGCGTCATTGCCGCGTCACACACCGCGGACTTGGCCAGCTATTTCGGCCGACAGGTTCGTAATTTGATTGCGGAATACTCGACTGATCTCGGCTACGGGTTGGCCAACGACAACCGCTCTGCCGCGCGATGGCAGACCACGCGGCGCGGTACATACTTCGCGGCGGGCGTGCGCGGACCGATCACCGGCCGCCGCGCCGATCTCGTGATCATTGACGACCCGGTCAAGTCCAACGCGGAGGCCGACAGCGCGACGTTCCGCGATAACGTTTGGAACTGGTATCGTGCTGACCTTGTCACCCGGCTGAAGCCCGGCGGCCGGGTCGTACTGATCATGACGCGTTGGCACGAAGATGACCTCGGCGGGAGATTGCTGGCGCAAAACGAAGGCGAATGGCGCCTGGTCCGCTTCCCTGCATTGGCTGAGGCGAACGACCCGCTGGGGCGCGGGATTGGGGATCCGCTCTGGCCCGAATGGGAAGACGCCGCGGCGCTGGCTCGGAAACGCGAAATGGTGGGTGATCGCGTTTGGTCCTCCCTGTTCCAGCAAAGTCCACGGCCCTCCGGGGGCGGCCTTTTCCGCGTCAAGGATATTGCAATACTTGAAGAGGTGCCCGCCAACACAGAAAGGATCGTGCGTGCCTGGGATTTGGCCGCCACCGCGCAGTATGGCGGCAATGACCCCGACTGGACGGTCGGGCTAAAATTACAGCGAGACGCATTCGGCCGCTTCGCCGTACTCGACATCGTTCGTCTCCGGGGAAGTCCCGGTATGATTGACGATGCGATTGTCCGGACAGCTGCGTTGGACGGACGGAACGTCACGATCGGCTTACCCGAGGATCCGGGCGCCGGCGGCAAATACATGGTATCACATATAACATCCCGGCTCGCCGGCTATCGCGTCGCGAGCTCTCGAGAGGCCGGCAACAAGATCTCGCGGGCGGGGCCGGTCGCTGCGCAAGCCGAAGCCGGAAACCTCGGGATTTGTCACGCAAGCTGGAATCGATGTTTCCTCGAAGAGCTCGGCGGCTTCCCCTATGCCAAGAAGGACGACCAGGTTGACGCGCTTTCCCGCGCGTTCGCCATGTTGATCGATGTGACTGCTCCCGCCCGTCGTCTTGCGGTTCCGTTGCTATCCCGCTGAGGGAAGGCGCTTAAGGCTGGTCAAAGTCGCGCCTCCAATATCAATCCGGAGCTCGCATGTTCGAGACCATCTGCGACCTCATTCCTCGAGATGGGGATTACTCGGCGCGCGCGCGCACCCTCGACATCCTGCGACGCGTGCTCGACGGGACGTTCTACGACGCGCTTCCATTCCAGTTCCACGAAGAACGCAGCGCTGGTGGTGAGTATATCCCGCTGCGTTCACGACGGCCCTCGGTCCGCTACGCGCTATGCCGCGTCGTTGTCGAAGACAGCATCGCGCTGCTCTTCAGCGAGGGCCACTTCCCAACGATCGACGCATCCGACCGTTCAACCCGGACTGTACTTGCGGACATCATCAAGGAGACGCGGCTCAATCACGTAATGACCGAGGCCGCTATACGCGGCTCCGTCGGTTCCATCGCCATCCTGATGCGCGTTCTCCGCGGCCGACTCTTTTTCGACATCCTGGACACGATCCATCTCTCTCCCGTCTGGGACCTGGAGGAGCCTGACACCCTGCAAAGCGTCGTGGAAAAATACAAGGTCGGGGGTCGGCTCCTTGCATCAAACGGGTATCCCGATGTCGATCCCGCGATCGAGTACTGGTTCATGCGTCGCTGGGACCTCCAGGCAGAGACCTGGTTCCAGCCCTGGCCCGTCGGAACCGAAGCCGATCCGCAGATTGATCTGGTCCGCACGATAAATCACGGTTTGAGCTTCGTGCCGCTCGTTTGGATACGTAACCTCCCTGGCCTGTCCGCGACCGGGGATCGCAATGACGGTGCTTGCACGTTTCGCGCCGGCATAGAAACACAGATCGAGATCGACTACCAGCTCAGCCAGGCTGGACGCGGTCTCAAGTATAGCTCGGATCCCACGCTCCTGATTAAAGAGCCGGCAACGACGGACAGCTAGATCGTCAAAGGGGCCGGGAACGCGCTTGTCGTCAGCGAGAAGGGCGACGCGAAACTGCTCGAAATTGGCGGTACTGCATCGGCGGCGGTAATCGAGTACGTCCGGACTTTACGCGAATTCGCCATGGAGAGCGTCCATGGCAATCGGGCAAACGCTGACCGACTTACCGCGGCGCAATCCGGGCGAGCGCTCGAACTCATGAACCAGGGCCTTATTTGGCTCGCTGACAATTTGCGCGTGAGCTATGGCGAGGGCGCGTTGCTTGCGCTTGCAAAGATGATCCTTCGCGCATCCCAAGTCTACCGACTTCGTGTCTGCGGTCAGGAGATCCCGCCTCTCGACCCGACTACGCGATTGAGCCTCATTTGGCCGCGGTGGTACGCCCCGAGCGCGGACGATCGCCAGAAGGATGCGCAGACTCTGGCAACACTCGCAGCATCCGGTCAGATCTCGCGCGAGACGGCGGTGAAGAGCATCGCCGATACCTACGACATCGAGGACATCTCAGCCGAACTCAATCGTATCGGCACCGACCGCAGGAACAGGAAATCGTGACAACAACCGGATGCGACCTCCAATGACCCGCTCGCCGAGTTGCGCGCGCGCGCTGACGCGCTTGAACAGCTGCTCGGAGATGTTCGCAAGCAGGCCGACTCGCGCCTTCTGCAAGCTGAGCTGAAAGCTGAAGCCATTCGCGCGGGGATGATCGATCTAGACGGCTTGAAGCTGCTCGACCAGTCCGCGTTCAAGCTCTCGCCGGGCGGCGATGTCGAGGGCATCGGCCCGATTATGACGAAGCTCAGGCGCGACAAGCCCTGGCTGTTTGTCGGCTCCTCGTCCTCGAGCCCGGTAATCCCGCCGCCCGCGCAGCCGCCGCGTCAGAAGCGCGCGACGGAGATGACCGACGCCGAATACCGTGCCGCTCGCGCGGAACTCCTGAAACGCCGCTACTAGAAACCGAAAGCAAGCCGAATGGGTATCCAGAACTTTCCTGCTTCCCTGCAGCCGATCATTCAACAGGGCTTCCTCGAACGCGAGTTCCAGCAGGCGCTGTCCTCGCGTCTCGGCTACCGCGCATGCGCGGACCGCGAGGATATCGCGGTCGGCATCGGCGAGACGTTGACCAAGACGCGGGCCGGCCTCAAACCGTCCGTCACCACGCCCGTCGCAGCAGCCACCAACACCAATTTGGACAATGGCCTCACGCCGACCACGTGGGGCGTCGAACAGTATACGTTGTCGATCAACCACTACGCGGCCACCACCGACCTCAACATGGTCACCAGCCGCGTCGGGATTGCCTCGCAGTTCCTGCAGAACGCCTACGTGAACGGCGAGCAAGCCGCCCGGAGCCTCGACGAACTGGCCAGAAACGCGCTGTTCAACTCCTATTTCGGCGGCAACACGCGTGTGCGCACCACACTCGGCGCTGCCGGCCCGACCGTCGCCGTCGATGATGTGCGCGGCTTCCAACCAGCTACGTAAACGGAGTTCCGACGGCGGTCGCGGCCGCGGCGCCGCTCACCGTAACCATGGGAGCGAACGCCTACACGCTGATCGGCGTCACCGTCGACGCGATCAACGCCTCAAGCGCCGGCCTGGTCGGCGGTCTCTCCGGCGTGTTGACGTTTTCGTCCAGCGTGTCGGTGTCTGACGGCACCGCCGGAAATTCCGTAACCGCGGCAAATGCCGCGGTGGTTGTCCGACCGTCGCAGCACGGCAACACCAGTCAGCTCCTCGCCGGCGATCAGCTGACGATGTCCTGCCTGCTGGACGCCGTTGCCAAGTTGCGTCTCAACGCGGTCCCGGAGATTGACGGCGTTTACAATTGCTACCTGGATCCGGTGTCCGCCCGGCAGCTGTTCGCCGACAACGACTTCCGGCAGCTGTTCCAGGGGGCAACGTCCGCAAACCAGGTCTTCCGGGCGGGTATGATCAACCAGTTCCTGGGGCTTAGGTTCATCCCCACCACGGAGGCCTACGTCCAGTCTCACCCGGTGCTCCCCAATGTCCTCGTGCGCCGGCCCATCGTGTGTGGCCAAGGTGCCCTGATCAAAGGGGATTTCGCCGGCATGGCTGCCGACGACGTTGCTCCGAACGACTCGATTGTTACCGTTGTCGACGGCGTCGCCATGGTTACCCGCGAGCCGATCGATCGCCTGCAGCAGATCATCGCGCAGTCTTGGTACTGGATCGGCGGCTTCGCTACTCCGTCCGACACGACCACAAACCCGACCACCATACCGACGGCCACGAACGCCGCGTTCAAGCGCGCGGTGATGATCGAGCACGTCGGCTGATCCGACAAGGGCGGAACGGCCGGGCACCCCGGAGTTCCGTCGTGTTGTTTCCGGCGGCGCGTTGCCGATGCCGAAATCGGCTGCTCAAGATCTTACTCATGCAAGGGAACGAGAAGTAGATGCCGTTCACCGATGAGGAGAAGACCGACATTCGCCGTTTCTGCGGCTATCCGGCCTACGGAGCTGGCGCCGCCGGCTTCCAATCATGGCGGTTTTATCAGGCGTACGGAACGCTCGAGTTCAGGATGAACAACCTGTCCGCGGCCGAGCTCACGGTCGCTCGCCGCCAACTCGCGTCGCTGAGCGTTCACGAACAAGGCCTCTTCGACGCTGCGGCGGCAATCGACACGAACGGGGCTGCGACGTGGGAGCGCAACCAAAATGAGCCGTGGGACCGTCAACGCCTGTTTGACGACCTGCGACGCCGGCTTGCGGCTTTTTCGGCATTCCTCCGGGGCCGGCGCTGAGCGACTCCGGCATTTCGTTGATCGTATGATGGACTCGCCCACGCTACAGGACCGGATTAGCCGCGGCCTTGGAATCGCTGCGCGGCGTATCGGCACTCCGACGGATGCATTTCGCCCGCGTGGAACAACCGACCCACTTGCCAAGACCAATCGCTATCTTCGATTGGCGGCGGCGTTTTCCGCTCCGGACGGTCGCTTTGGTCGACCGAATTCGTACGGGGCTCCGCTTTGGCACGGCGTCTTCGACGCTGCCTACACGCGCCCGGGAGACTACTTGGTCCAACCCGGCGGTACGTGGTTCATAGCTGCTCAGCAAGCCCTGCTCCCAGTACTATGCGTGCGCGCCGAGCGCATCGTCTCGTTCGGTCGCCCTGCAGCGGCAGCGCGTATCGGGATAGGCGCCTACGGGGGAGTCTCGAGGCAGGCAATCACGCCGCTGCTCACGAGTTGGCCGGCTAGCGTATTGACTGCCTCGTCAGGCGCCCGATCGACCGCCGACCTGCCGGCTGACAGCGAGGCGTCAATCTGGACGGTGCTGCTCCCGGCAGTCGAAGACGTCGTGCTGCGCTCTTCGGACCTGATGAGCGACGATCTCGGACGTTTCGGCATAGTCTCGGCGGCAGAGCTTACGGAGCTCGGCTGGCGCCTTCAGGTCAAGCAGGCAACCACCTGATGGCGGACCAGTCGGATGTGGAGATTGCGCTGGTCGCTCTTGCCGCGGCGGCACTCTATCCCGAGGGCACTGATGCACAAAGCGCTTGTGGCCAGCCGTGCCGGGTCTATCGCGGCTGGCCAAACCCGCCGGGCCTCGATGCCGATCTCGCACTTGGGCTGACCCAAGTCACCGTCGCGCCGGTAGAAGGGACAATACGTAACACGACCCGCTATCCGGATACTTGGGCGTCCGAGCTTCCGCCCACCTCGCTTTCGGTGTCGACTGCCGGGAACGTCGTGACATTCGGCGGTTCTGCGGATCACGGGCAGCTCGCCGGTCTAGCTGTGGACGGGAAGGTATTCGTCTACCGAACTCAGCCCAATGACACGCCCGGGCTGGTTGCCGCAAACCTTGCGGCGCAGGCCCGAGCCGAGTTTCTCGCTCTACTCTCAGGCACGACAATCACCTTGCCGAGTGCCGCGGAAATCACTGCACGCGTCGCCGCGGATGGGACGGCGCGTGTCGAGGTTCGACGCCAGATGCAAAGGTTCCGGCTTGCCGTGTGGTGCAACGATCCCGCAGTCCGCGACGTTGCCGCAGCAGCAGTGGATCTGGCACTGACACCGGTCCGGTTTACCACACTTGCGGACGGCTCCCAGGCCCGTTTGGTTTTCGCGGGAAGCACCACGCTGGACCGCTCCGAGAACGCATCGCTCTACCGCCGCGACCTGCTGTACGAGGTAGAATACGCAACCACCGTTCTTGCCGTGCAGCCATCGATGCTGTTCGGGACCGGAATGGTCAACGGCACTTCCATAATCGGCTGAACTCGGGAGCAAATATGGACATCCATCTTGTCGTGGTGAAGCCGTTTGCCGGCTTCACGCGCGGCGACGTCGTCGCCGACGCGGTTCGCATCGAGGAGATCCTCAAAGGCGAGCACGCCCCGTCCGTCGTGCGTGTCGTCGCGCCGGTGGTGAAGGAGAGCTGACGTGTCAATCGTCCAGCAGGGAAACATCAACACCACCGCACTCGTCGTCCCCGACCTCTACGTCCAGATCGTTCCGCCCCAGAACCCGTCTTGAACGGAGTGCCGACCAACGTCATCGGCACGGTAGGCACTGCCGCCTGGGGTCCGGTCGGGCAGCCCGTCATCGCCGGCACGATGGCGGATTACGCGCGCATCTTCGGCCCGATCGTCGGCCGCCGCTTTGACATGGGCACGCAGGTCGCGACAGCGGTTCAACAGGGCGCGCAGTCCTTCCGCTGCGTTCGCGTCACCGACGGAACCGACACGGCGGCACAGGTCCAGCTTGCCGGGAGCCCGTTCACGTTCACCGCGCTCTACACGGGCAGCATCGGGAATCAGGTGGCGCTTACCCTCGCGCCGGGGAGTGCCGCGAATACGTGGCGTTTGACCGTCGTATTGCCCGGCATTGCGCCGGAGGTGTTCGACAACATCGGAGGGGTAGGAGCAGCCTTCTGGGCGGCCCTCGCAGCCGCGGTAAACACGGGCACCGGGCGGCAACGCGGCCCGTCGCAGCTGATCATCGCGAACTCCGGCGGGGCGACCGGCACACCGGGGCCATTCTCGACAATCCTAGGCGCTGGCACGCCCGGCTCAGATGGCGCGGCAGCCGTTTCCTCGGCAACTCTCGTCGGCTCCGATCTGTCCCCGCGCACCGGAATGTATGCGCTGCGGGGTCAAGGTTGCGGTCTCGGTGTGCTTGCCGACAGTGACGACTCCTCCCAGTGGACGACGCAGGCCAGTTTCGGCCTGTCCGAAGGCGTCTACATGATCCTCACCGGTCCTGCCGGCGACACGGTGAACGCCGCAACGGCGATCAAGCGCGCAGTCGGACTCGACAGCTACGCGGCCAAGCTCATGTTCGGGGACTGGCTGTGGTGGACTGATCAAGTAAACGGCACGGTACGGTTGGTTTCTCCGCAGGGGTTCGTCGCCGGGCGCCTGTCAAATCTCTCACCGGAGCAATCCAGCCTCAACAAGCCGCTCTATGGTGTCATTGGCAGCCAAAAGTCCGGGGTTCCCGGCTCGGGTCAGAGCACCTCGTATTCAGCGGCGGAACTTTCGGCTCTACTCGGCGCGGGTATCGACCTGATCTCCAACCCACAGCCTGCCGGTAATTTCTGGGGTGTTCGCGGCGGTCACAACTCTTCGTCAAATCAGGCGACGAACGGGGACAACTACACGCGTCTGACCAACTATGTCGCCGCGACGCTCGCGTCCGGCATGGGGCAGTACGTGGGCCAGGTCATCAACGCCGACCTGTTTCGCCGCATCAGGGCGACCCAGCTCAGCTTTCTGCAGAACATGTTGAGCCAAGGGCTGCTCGGCAGCATCGACGGTACGCTTCCATTCAGTGTCGTGTGCGACAGCAGCAATAATCCGAACAGCCGCACCAGCACGGGTTACGTCCAATCGGACGCGCAGGTACGGTATCAGGCGATCAACGAGAAATTCATCGTCAACATGGAGGGTGGCCAGACCGTGCAGGTGAGCCGCCAGACCCTGCCGACCGGCCAGGCGGCTTAAGGAGCGGACATGGCAACCACCACTTTCTCCGTCGGTCGCGACTGCCAGCTTGTCGTCATGGGTCCCGCCGGCCGCGTCGACCTCACCCACGTAACGGGATTTGAAAGCCGGCAGCTCACGCACCCTATCCGCGTCGACCGGCTCGATGGGACACAGATGGCCGCCGAGCTTCCGAAAGGCTGGGAGGGCAGTTTCGAAATCGAGCGCGGCACGTCGGCGGTGGACGATTTCATCGCCGCCGCCGAGAACCAGTTCTTCACCAACGGCCGAATCCCGCCCGGCACGCTGTATCAGTATGTGACCGAGACGGACGGCAGCGTGTCCACCTATCAGTATGACAACGCGGTGTTCAAGCTTGCGAGTGCCGGGGCTTGGAAGGGCGATGCCAGCGTGAAGCAGAAGCTTGAGTTCTTTGCCATTCGTCGCAAGCGTATCTGATGACGCCATCTGAAACCATCGCTTTCCATTCCGTCGCGGTGCAAGTCGTGACGGACGAGCAAGGCAGACGTCTGGCGCTGCGGCGCATGACCGTCCTGGACAGGCTCCGTCTGTTCAAGGCTGCGGGACCGTTATTGTCTCAAAACGCTCCTTGGCTCGGGATTGCTCTTCTCGCTTGCTCGGTTACCGCGATCGACGACATTCCCGTCCCGATGCCGGCCAACGAACAGCAGGTCGAGGCGCTCGTCACGCGTCTCGGCGATGAGGGCATCACCGCGGCCGCGACGGCGCTGTCGACTGTGTCCGAACCGGAACTCGAGAACGTGAGGCAAGACGCGGGAAACTGAGTAGGCACCCCGATCTGATCGATTGCCTGTTCCTGGTCCGGAACGGGGTGCCGTTCGACGTCGCCTTCAGCCTACCGTCCGACGAGCGACTCGCTTGGATCGTCATCTTGGGCACGCTCGACGGACGCACGTTCGACTGGGACAGGCTTTGCTGGGAGGACACGCCGTGATCCGTATCGACGGGCTGCGGAAGCTGCTGAATTCGTTGGATCGCGTCGATCTTGCCCCGGTACAACGTGATGCACTTGCCGAGGCGGCGCAGCAACTCGGCACGTCGGTGCGGGAGTCCCTCTCGCACCCGCCTGGATCCGATCACGCCACGCCGTGGCTCCGAATGGGCTTGCTTCGGGACAGTATTGCGACCGAAGTCACAGCCGAAGAGGCGGTCGTCGGGTCCAACAGTCCTGTTGCGGTCTATCAGGAACACGGAACAAGCGCCGTCCCGCCCCGCCCATTCCTGGCACCGGCGGGCGCTGCAGGTGCGGAGACTGCGGCCGACCAGGTTGGCCGCGTGCTTGCTGAAGCGGTGCGGGACTTGTTGCGATGATCGACGCCTATGAGATCGGCATCCGGCTCGCGCTCGACAACGGCGTCTCGGAGGGACTCTCCGTAATCCGGCGCGATCTGCTAGCGCTGGATGCGGCGATCGCCCACTCGGCGACCGGTTTAATGGCCCTTCAGCAAATCGCCGCCGGCGTGCTTACACCCGGGTTACCCGCCGCGCGCCCGCCTACGCCGCAGCCGGCACGACCGCCCGCCCCGAACGTCCCCCCGTTAGAGCCGGTGCTGCAGCCCGCGCCAGCAAAGATCGAGCCGTCGATGACGCCCGTCCGGGCCGTATCCGATGTCGTCCCGGTGCGACTTGAGCCATCCATCCGGCGTCCCGTGTCTCCTAAGCCGGCGCAGTCCGAGATTTCCGCAGTTCCGGCAGCGCGCTCCATGCCCGGCACCCAGCCAATCGAGCCTGCGCCCTCCCGGCCCGTCGCTCCGCGTGTCGAGCTTACGTTATCGCCTGCGTCGGCCCCGACCGTGCAACCTGCGACCGTCGTTCCGGCGGCCCCGCCAAAGGCGGCGACGGTCGCGCCCGCACCGACACGCCCGATGACCAGTTCGGCCGACTCGGTCTCCCGATCGCCGCCCACTTCACCCCCGAGCAAGCCCTCTACCCCGTCTCTTCCGTCTGCGACGAGTACAACACGCGCGGTCGCGCCCCCTCCGTCTCCGGCTGCCACTCGATTGGCGAGAGCGAATGAAACCATCCCGACCGCACGATTGCCGCTCGCCGCGCCGTTTCCAGTCATTCCGCGGGAAATGAACGCATCGCTTAGCCCGCCTGCTCCGACATCTCTGCTACCGACCGTGAAACCTTCTGCGCCGAAGCCTGTGGACCCGCCGACGCCTCCGATCGTACGCTCGTCCGCGCATCCTCCTGTCGTCGCGAGGGCTCCCCGGCAAGCCCCGCCTCCGGGCGCGCCGGCCCGCCAGACAGAGCAAGACCGCGTCTCGACTCCGCAACGGGAAACCACGGCATCCCGGGACGGCGGAGACATCTACCTGGAGGGCGCGGTGATCGGCCGCTGGCTCGCCGACAGCCTAGCCCGCGCGGCAAGCCGTCCCTCCTCAGGCAGCACTGGTTTTGATCCTCGCCTTTCCCCCGTTTGGCCCGGACCGTCGATCGGCGGCTGACCGGCCCCGGCGCGCCGCATGAACTGGCTCCGAGTGCCCTTCGTATTTCACTGGTCGGGCGAGCCGAAGCCCGACTTGTCCGATTTCATCGAGCCGGTGCGGGTGCCTTTCCGGTTCATACCTAACCCGCCCGAGCGCGACGGAACAGCGAGCGAGCGATACGAGTTCAGCCACGAACTATACACGCCCGATTCCTCGATCAGACGATCGTCTACGTCTTGCGCGAGGGAACCTCATCCGAGGACATTCTCGGAGCCTATCGAAGCGCCATCAGCTACATGATGCTTGGGGTGATGCTCGATCGCCCCGCAATCGACCTGTCGCGAAATCCTACTCCTGATCAGTCTTGGTCCACCGGTCTCGTCGATTGCACGGCAGAGCTGCTGATCGGCGCTTACGACAATGATGGTGTCCTGATCTGGCGTCCTGATGCCGACCGAGACAACACGGACTGATCGTCGGTCTCGGCGCCATTTCGGCCGCTCCGGAGCATTCTATGTCTGGCATTGCGCTCATCCTCGGCCCTGTCGTCTTTCAGGATTTCGAGGCGACGGCTGGCATCCGCTTCGGTGGCGAACAGAGAATGGTCGTCCACAAGCTGCCGGGTGGAACCCGCATCATCGACTCGCTTGGCCGCGACGACGCCGAGATCACGCTGAGCGGCACGTTTTCCGGCCCGGACGGAACCCTTCGCGCGCGACTGCTCGACGAACTCCGCGCGGAGGGTAGTGTATTGCCGCTCACCTGGGACGTCTTCTTCTACAGCGTGGTCATTCGAGATTTTCAGGCAGATTATCGCAACAGCTACTGGATTCCCTACCGACTCGCCTGCACGGTGCTGCGCGACGAGGCCGCGGCTCTCATCGAGGCCGGGCTTTCTCTCGTCGGCTCGGTCGTCTCAGACGTGGCGGCAGCGGCCGGTCAGTTACTGTCGGGTAATGATTTCAGCGCTGCCCAGGCAGCGGTCGCGGCTCCTGGAGCCACGACGCTGGGAACGGCCCCCTACAACCAGGCGTTCGGCGCGCTCACCGCGGCGCAGTCCAGCACAAGCGCCAGTCTCTCGAACGTCGGCAACTCACTGGACACCGCTTCGGTGACCCTCCGTACAACCACCGACCCTGTCTCCGGCGCGAATGCGCTCATGACCGCTACGAGTGTTGCGGGCCAGCTTGGCGCGCTTGCTGTCGCAAGGGGCTATGCCGGACGCGCAGCCCTCAACCTTGCCAATGCGAGCACCTGACCGATGCGCACACTCTTGGTTGCCGGAGGGAATCTTTTCCAGATTGCTGCCCAGCAACTTGGCGACGCAACGCAATGGATACGCATTGCACAGCTCAATCAACTATCCGATCCCATGTTAACCGGTGTCGTCACGCTGACGATCCCGGATATCGAACCCACCGCCGGAGGCGGCATTGCTGCCCAATAGTATTCGGTACCCGAGGGTCGTCGTGCTCGCGAACGGCAATCCCGTCGCCGGGGTTGTCGAAGCACAGGTGCGCGCCAACAATCATCACGCCGCTGACCGCTTCATCGTGACGATCGCTTTATCTGCAGATCCGACGGCGTTGAATTCGTGGGCCGCCACGCAGGACATAGCTATCGACATCCAAATGAGCCTGGACGGGACGACTTTTGCAAGCTTGATCCAGGGCACGGTCGATTTCATCGAAATCGATCCGATAGAAGGATTGCTGCGGGCCGACGGACGAGACCTTACCGCAACGCTGATTGAGACGCGCACACAACAGACTTTTGCAAACCGAACATCCAGCGAGATTGCTGCCATTTTTGCAAGCGAGCATAACCTTGCTTCTGCAATAACCCCGACGACCACGCCTGTCGGTCGCTATTACCAGAATGAACATGATCGCATTACGCTTGATCAGTTCAGCCGCGCGACAACCGAGTGGGATCTTCTCGCATTCCTCGCCCAGCAGGAAGGTTTTGACGTGTTCGTGATTGGCAACACCCTGCATTTCCAACCGCCGTCAGGTTCCGACGGGGCGGTCACGCTGAGCGCCAGTTCGGTCACGGATCTTCGGCTCGAGCGCGCACTCACGTTGGCTCGCGATCTCGAGGTGACCGTCAAGAGCTGGAACAGTCGGCAGCAAAGCGCTTTCACTCAGACAGCTCGCGCTACTGGGCGCAGCGGCCCGACGCAAGGGAGAGGAGACGCCCCACAGCGCTACGTGTACGTGCGGCCGAACCTCACGTCGGACCAAGCTCTGAAGCTCGCACAACAGAAGCTTGCCGAATTGACGCGACATCAACGAGTAATCAGTCTCACGATGCCTGGAGAACTTGCCCTGACACCTCGGAGCGTCGTTATGCTGGACGGCACAGGAACGGACTTCGACCAGTCGTACTTCGTGGACAGTATTGAGCGGCGTCTACACGTCGAAACTGGTTTCACGCAGCACCTGCGCTGCAAGAACATGCAAACCGGCTCTCAGGCTACGCCTCCCGCCGACATCGTGGCTGCCGTGACCGGCTGAAGAAAATTGCGGCCGAACGACACAAGCCCACTAATTTGCACGCCAGGGCTAAACATGGAACGATTCCTTAACGCACTTAAGGCGCATGCCGGCGCACTTGACCAATCCGTCGGACAACCGCGTTTCGGGATCGTGACATCGGTGGACCCTTCCTCTGCGACGGCGCGGGTGCAATTGCAGCCTGAAGGTGTACTGACCGGATGGCTTCCAGTGCTCTCCGCATGGGTCGGTGCTGGATGGGGGATGGTCTGCCCGCCGTCGCCGGGGGATCAGGTGCTGGTGCTGGCCCAGGAGGGCGACGCCGAGCACGGGATTGTAGTGGGTCGTGCCTTCAGCGACACGCAGCGGCCGCCGGCTGCTCCGCCGGGCGAGCTTTGGATGATGCACAAGAGCGGCAGCTTTCTAAAGCTCACGAATGACGGAACGGTGCAGATCCAGGGAGACCTGCGCGTCAACGGTGACGTCTATGATCGCCGCGGCTCGCTTGATCGCCTACGACAACACTACGACGCTCATTCGCACGGCGGCGGCCCCGGACCTAGCCCACAAGACTAAGCGTAGGCGTACGTCCTTTCGGATTGCGCCCGGTCAGCGCGAACCAGGGGGCTACTCCATGCACCACCGCATTCCGGGACCGCAAACCCAGCTTGCGTTGAGCACCATCAGGGATTTGAGATGCCCGATCTTTCGCAGCAATGGGGTTCAGACCTCTTCACGGGTCCAACCGGGGATATCGCGACCGCATCAGGCCCCGCGCTTGGACAACAGCGACTCTTACGAAGACTTCTGACCAATCCTGGCGAATACATTTGGCACCCGACATATGGCGCCGGTCTTGCCCAGTTCATCGGCGAGCCTGCGGACCCGTTGCGGATCAGCGCCGTCATACGGAGTCAAATGTTCAAGGAATCGGCCGTCGCGCGCAGCCCCGAACCGGTCATTGACGTGCAGCCATCGCCGACCGGTTCCTCAGGTACTGTCTACGTCCACATAAGATACGTCGATGCGCCGAGCGGACAAACACAGGTTCTTTCGCTTCCGGTAGGGTCTTAATGCAACTCTCCCTGCAGAACTTTGCCTCGCTCGTGCAGACGATGGCTGCCGGCGTGCAAGCCGCTTCTCGCCAACTGATAGATCTCACGGCAGGCTCCGTCTTGCGTGCTGTTCTCGAAGCGAACGCTTCGGTCGCGCTTTGGATGCAGTGGCTAATCCTCCAAGTGTTGCAGACCACGCGTGCGGCGACGAGTAGCGCGGGAGATCTAGACAGCTGGATGGCAGACTTCACCGTGACCAGACTCCCCTCGACGAGCGCTTCCGGAGTGGTTACTTTCTCTCGCTTTACGGCTCTGGCTGCTGCTCTGGTCCCGGTGGGCGCCTTAGTCCGGACCGCCGACGGTACTCAGACGTTCGTGGTCGTTCCCAGCTCAGGTAACCCAGCCTACTCGCCTCCGCGAAACGGCTATGTGCTGGCACTCGGCGTCGCCGCACTGGACGTGCCGGTTCAGGCTCAAACCGCAGGTTCTGCCGGGAATGTGCTGCCAGGCAGCGTAACCTTGCTCGCGACGGCAATGCCGGGCATCGACGCGGTCTTCAATCCCGCTCCATTCCAGAACGGCGTCGACCCCGAGTCGGACGACGCGTTCCGGAACCGATTTACGAATTATCTAGACAGTCGCTCGCGAGCGACCCCTCTCGCCATTGGTTACGCCATCAAGTCGATCCAGCAGGGATTGCAGTACACGATCCTCGAAAATTCGGACGCATCAGGCTCATGGCGACCGGGCAGCTTCGTTGTGACCGTCGATGACGGGTCGGGCACTCCCTCGACAAGTCTTCTAGCGACGGCCGCCAATGCGGTCGAGAGCGTGAGACCGGTGGGCGTCATTTACACGATCCAACCACCCGTAATCGTAAGCGTTACGATTTCGGCGGCGCTCACGGTTGCATCTTCAGTCCAGAAGTCGATAGTTGCTGCCAACGTGTCGAGCGCGATTACTGCATTTGTCGACACTCTTCCGATCGGAGCTCCGCTTCCAGTTACACGCATATCGCAGGTCGCCTACGCGGCGGACCCTGCCGTGGTGAACGTCTCACAAGTGCTGATCAACGGTGCAAGTGCGGATGTAATCCCGTCTGCAACCAGCGTGGTCAAGGTCAGTCTAGTAACCGTGAGTTGAGGGCTGGCCATGACCGGTGATCAAGACGATATGCTGCGGCGGCTGAAGGCGGTCCTACCGTTACGCTGGTTCGGCGACATCACGCCCGTTCTCGACGCGCTTCTCGGAGGTCTCGCGGCAGGATGGTGCTGGGTCTTCGGACTGTTGTCGTTCTGCATCGCACAGACGCGCATTGCGACCGCAACTGGACTCTGGCTTGATCTCGTTGCCCGGGACTTGTTCGGCGATCGCCTCAAGCGCCGGGTCGGTCAGTCGGATGCGGCTCTACGCGCACGTATCGGACAAGAACTGTTCCGGGAACGGGGCACGCGGGGCGCCGTCGTTGCTTTACTAACTGATCTCACTGGCCGAATCCCCATCGTATTCGAGCCGGCTCGGACGAACGACACCGGAGGTTGGGGCGCGGCGATGGGTTACGGCCTGGCGGGCGGCTGGGGCAATCTTAGTCTCCCGTTCCAGTGCTTTATCACACTCTCTCGCCCCCTTGGAAACGGCATCGCTCAAGTTGCCGGTTGGGGCAGCCCGGGCGGCGGTTACGGCGTCGGTTGCATCGAGTACGGAAGCCTCGAGATGTCGCAAGGCCAAGTGACCGACGCGGACATCTACGAGGCGATCACGAGCGTGCTCCCCGTCGCCTGCACGGCCTGGACTCGCATCACCAACTGATTCGACCTCTCGGGAACAATTATGGACAGGAATCTGGTATATCCGGGCAGCATCCCGCTCGACTCGGATCTGCTCTCAGTCAGCCGCAATACAATGATCGCGATCGGTGCCATCGCGCAGGCAGTCCTTGGAACAGGAACGCTTGTCGACGGGCTTGCCTGCACGCCAACCTCTCCGGCTTCAATGAGCATCACAGTGGCCCCCGGCACCATCTCGCAATTGACGGTGGTCGATACACTGCCCTTCGGATCCCTCCCCGCGGATACAGCCGATCCGCTGGTCAAAATGGGGGTCAACCTGTCACCGACACCTTTCACGCTGGTTGCGCCTACGGTCTCAGGCCAAGCGGTAAACTATCTCATTCAAGCGGCACTGCAGGAGAGCGACGTAAGCCCTGTCGTGCTGCCTTACTACAATGCCGCAAATCCGACACAGCCTTTCAGCGGGCCGGGCAACACGGGAGTTGCACAGAACACTCAACGAAACCAGCGCGTTCAACTGCAGCTGAAGGCCGGAGCACCAGCTTCAAGTGGCTCGCAGACGAGTCCTCCTGTCGATAATGGTTGGGTGGGCCTCTACGTCATCACGGTTGGCTATGGGCAGACTTCGGTGGTTGCCGGCAACATCGCCACGCTGGCGGGTGCACCGTTCCTGTCATTTAAGTTGCCGACGTTGCGACCCGGCTTCGGTTCCGGTTCGCAGGGGTTCCAAACCTCTGGCAATTTCGTCGTGCCCAGCGGCGTCACGGCCGTGGAAGTCGAAGTCTGGGGGGGTGGTTCCGGTAGCTACGCGTCTGTTTCAAACGTGCCGAGTGGGGGTGGAGCTGGAGGGGGCTATGCGCGTAGGCGGATAGCGGGGTTGACCCCCGGACAAACGATTGCGGTGACCGTCGGGCCCGGTGGGGTGGGCGGCAACACCGCCGGGGGAATGCCGGGTGCCGGAGCTACGTCCAGCTTCGGGCCGTACGTCAGCGCAACGGGTGGCAGCCTGAACCCGCTATCTACCCTCTCCTACCCCCTGAACGGCGCAACCCCGGGCGGTAACGGCGTCGGCGGCGATCTAAACGTTCCGGGGTCCGCAGGCCAAGCCGGTATCTTGACCGCTGGCGGTCTCGGCGGCGGGACTGCACTGGGAGGAATGCAAAACAGCGGGTCGACCGGGGTGGCAGGGCTCTTCCCAGGCGGCGGCGCTTCAGGCGCGGGCACCGGTTCGTCAGGCACGACGGCCTACAACGGTGCGTCCGGCGCAAGCGGTTTCATAATGGCACGGTGGTAAACCATGACAACTAGGAGATTTGCGCGGATTCAAGATAGTTGCGTGGTGGGAATCTTTTCAACCCGCGACAGATTGGAGATGCTGTTCAATCCAGCTTTGATCTGGGTCGACGTGACAGATCGAACCGATGTCGCGGAGGGCTGGCTCTATGAGGGCGGTAGCTTTGCCGCTCCTCTTCCACCCACTACGCCCGCCGCGCCCGACGCGCCATCACTCGCCCATTTACAGGAGCAACTACGCTCTCTCACCGCGCAATTGGCAGCTCTCGGCTACGGCTGAGCCGCGATGTCCATTGATCGGAATGACCGGGGTGGCCGCTTCGCACAGCAGGCCAAGTGCGAAACTCACTCGGCGAAACGGTCGTCTTATCTGTACTCAACGTTCCACCGAACTGACGAGAGGCGAACATGGCGACAACGGCCAGTTATGTCTGGCGACCGAGCACCGTCCGAGTAGTGGTGCTAGACACGTTCGTTCCAGTGCCACGCGGAGCGGCTGTCGGACCGCCGTTGCCGCTTACTTGGGCAACCAAAGATCCGGGAGACGTGCTCGACTACACGATCGACTTCTCCCCGGCCTTTGTCGGCAACCAGGGTGACGTCATCGCTGATCTCGACGTCGCAATCAGCCCGGCACAGCCAGGAATCGCTCTTGGAGCTTTTTCAAGCATGCCGACCATCGACCAGCTCGCTCCAGCCTTCGCAGCTTCCGATGCTGACGAGCTGTTGATTAACCAGAACGGGGTTTCTCGGAAAATCAGCCGGGCACTCCTCATTGCCGGGCTGCAGCCCCAGATCGCGGCTGCTTCGGGCACGCTTCTCGGCAATCCAGGGCCAGGTTTCGGCGCGCCATCGTCCATTGCCGTGGGCGACAATCTGACGTTACACGGAGGGAAGCTCTCGGCGACCGCAGTTCCCTACGTTGTCGCCTCGCTGCCGTCAGGAACAGTGCCGGCGGCGGACGACATGGTTCCTCTCGGGCAGGGCGGAGCGAACGCGGCAGTCACCTACTCGCAATTCATGAGTGGTATAGCGGAGGTGAACAATGTCGATATTTCGAAGCTAAGCGTCACCCCAACAGGCTCGGGCACTCCGCTTAAAATCGGGGATCTCGCAGCCACGACAGCCCTGACTACGGGCAGCACCATGACGGGCCCGCTCGTCCTGTCGGCAACTCCGTCACTCCCGCTCCACGCCGCAACGAAGCAATACGTGGACGCGGGCGACGCGGCCGCATTGCCGACCACTGGAGGAGTGCTGAGCGGCCCTCTCACGCTCTCCGGCAGTCCGACCCTTTCGCTTCACGCCGCCACGAAGATCTACGTGGACGGCCAAACGAGTACGCTGCTGCCAAAAAGTGGAGGCATGCTGAGTGGGGCGTTGACTCTCGCCGGCGATCCCGCTCAGCCCATGGATGCTACGACGAGGCGCTATACTGACGCAGGGGATGCCTCAAACGCATCGGCGATAGCTCTGGAAGCGTCAGCACGGACATCGGCCATGGGCGCGGTCCAGACCACCGCGGCGTCGGCTCAGTCGGCGGCGACGACGGCACAAGCGAATGCAGCCGCCGCACAAACAACAGCCGGTGCGGCTTTGGCGAACGCTGCAGCGGCCCAAAGCCTGGCGAATGCCGCCCTTCCGTCGACAGGGGGCACATTGACGGGCGATCTGTCCGTCACGACAAGCCACGTCTACGCCGGAGCGGACGACTTCGCTGCCGTGCGGGCTCAAGGTCGTCCGGCCGACGGAAAGGCAATGCTTTACGTCAACAAAATCGGGTCGTCGGCAACCGACGCCAATCTGATATCGTCCTACTATTACGTAAACGACACCGGCGGCTCGGGTTCGCCACGACTGGTGAACAATTTTCAGGCAAACGTTGTAAGCACTCCCGTGTCGGGGATGTGGTTGACCCATCTGGGGATTACCTCGTCTGCAGTTGGAGGTAACCAGGGCCAGAACGGACACCTCGCTGCGGATCTGCAAGCCATTCGCGACGGAGCCACTCCCATAGGGAACACGACCGTGCAAACGAGTCTGGCTTCGTCCAGTCCGAACTTGGCCGTCATCAACCTTGCAAACTTCAGCCAAGCTCCGATAACGAGCGGCGCCAGTGCTGGCAAGCTCACGAGCCTAGTGAACGCCACCGCAATAGCCACGGTTACCACCGCTTCCGCCCAGACCGGCACCATCAATGCTGTCCTTCAAGTCGCATCTACGGTCGGCATTCTCCCTGGCATGTTCTGCTGGGGCACAAACATTGCCGCGTACGTCGTCTCGACATCGGCCAACACGATCACGCTCTCGAGTGGACTCTTGGGTGCTCTATCCAGCGGGACGACGGTCAACGCAGGCTGGGCTCTCCTGGTGAAGGTCGGCCGCCATTTCTATCATTTGGTTGCTGTCTCGGGTACTGCCGGCGTTGGCACAATGACCTTCGCCGAGCCCGTCACGACCACGGATGCAGTTGCGGGTAATCTCGTGACTGCGGCCCAAGGTGGCGCGCCGTTGTGGTCGTTTGTGGCGGAGATCCAGGATCACACAAATCTTCCATCGAGCGCCGCCGGTTTTTGTCAGATCGGGGAACTTGACCTTTCAGGGAACGGCGATGATGACGGCGGAAACGCGCTGGTTTACAACCCGGCTTCCGGAACAAACTTGCCCCAGGGCGGCCGTTGCTTCCTTTCGTTTGTAGCGAGTAAGTTCAACCTGACCGGTCCGGACTTCGTGATGAATAACGGGCTGGCATTCACGACGATTCCGGGCGCCTCGATCAACTCGGTCCTGTTCCCAAATGTCACGTTCAATGCCGCGGTGCTGGACACTCGTTACGCGGTCGCGTCCTCGATCAACGCCAACGCGATCTGGCTCGCCGATCGGCATCGACTAGCCTTCAGCACCGATGGAAGCGCCAACATCGCTTACGATCCGGGCACGTCAGCTCTAAACATAAATGGCCAGGTTCGTTTCGCCGCTCCTCCCGTGATGCCCGGCTACACCGTTTCCACGCTGCCGCAATCACCCACGCCGGGTGCCAAGGCCTATGCGTCGAACGGTCGGAAAGCAGGTGAGCTTGCCGGCGCCGGCACTGGCGTTGAGGTCTTTGCCGACGGGCTTGGCCGCTGGATCTCCGTCTTGAGTGGCACGCAAGTTCAGGCCTGACGGCCCACTGCTCGACGCCATCGAGGATCAGCACATGCCGACAATTCCCCAGCTGCCCGTAGCAGGTCAGGTCACTGCGACAGACGAACTTCCCATTAGCCAAAATGGAGTCACTCGCGAGGTAAAGGTGGGTGACTTGCTGGCCGGCCTGCAGCCCGCGATTGCTATCCCAACCGGAGCAATCCTTGGTCGCGTCAGCATCGGCCCGGGGGGCCCGGAAGCGGTTGCCACGGGTCTTGGACTCGCGTTGAACGACGGCGCGCTTGGCGCTACAGGCATGGACCACGCCAGCTTCCCGCTTCAGACTACTCTATCTCCGACCGACGAGTTCGTGCTGAACAGTGTGGACGGTCCCGGTCGGATGCCGCTCGCTCAGCTTCGTGGTCTGTTCTCGGCTGGAGAGAACATATCCATCGATGTCGGGGGAACGATCTCCGCCGCGGCCGGGGGCGGGGCAGGCGTGCCCGGACCGCAAGGCCCGATTGGAGTGCAAGGGCGGCAGGGGCCAACAGGGCTAGCCGGCCCCCCAGGTGTCGCGGGGCCGTCTGGAGCCGCCGGCCCGGATGGACCAACCGGACCTGCCGGGCCAATTGGTCCTGCAGGTCCTCCGGACAGTCCGGGGGTTCCAGGCCCGCCCGGGCCGATTGGTTTGGCTGGCCCTGCCGGGACGATGGGACCGATCGGCCTTCCCGGTCCTGCTGGCGCTTCCGGTCCGGCCGGCCCTGCAGGACCACAGGGCGCGACTGGTCCGGCCGGCGCTGCCGGGCCGCAGGGCGCGATTGGGCCTGCCGGAATGACGGGTGCGACCGGCCCTGTGGGAGTGGCTGGCCAGGGGGGGCCTGCCGGAATGACGGGTGCGGTCGGTCCTGCTGGTCCCGCCGGTTCTGCAGGCCCTCCTGGGCCCATCGGTCCGGCCGGCTCTTCGGTCAAGATCACAGGTGCGCCGGTTGTAGGCGGGATCAGTGCGAGCGATCTCGTCGGCATTAGTCAGGGGGGAACGGACCGCGCAATCTCCTATCAGAATTTCCTCAGCGGTCGGCTTATTACGGACCAACCTCCAAACGCCGCAACCATCAGCGATTCGGATTCTTTCTGGCTTGGTCAGGGAAGCTCCACAATGGTGGTGGGCACCCTGCAAAAAGTTGCGGACTATCTAATACCAACCGGCAAGTGATCTGACTCAAACGTGAATCGGCGCGGCTCGACGGGCCGTGATTCGCCTTCTCTAGCTTTGGAGGAGGACTCGATGACGGTGTCGATCACGCGATCGGAGCACACG
>JAABUQ010000847.1_pt1 | contig 70107 bp, 59 predicted proteins | sample 5560001 | NCBI WGS metagenome assembly JAABUQ01 (sample SAMN10711888, study PRJNA513371) | rock metagenome | isolation source: Antarctica rocks | place: Antarctica: Victoria Land, Finger Mt nord | collected 2015-12-18 | reverse complement strand
AGCGGCCGCCGTAGGGGCTGTAGGCTGCGTTGTAGAGGCTGTGCGGCGACTGGGAGTGGTGGGATGGAGGGCTGGGGTAGGCGCTTGTGGGAGGTTGCGTGAGAGGAGAGGTTTCGCGTGGCGGCGGGGTGGGATAGGGCCGTTTGGTTGGAGGGGGGATGTTTTCGTAGAGGGGGTAGGGTGTTAGGTTGGGGCCGAGGGGTTTGGGGGGATGATAGTACGCGTAGGCGTCTGTGGGAATGGGTTCGGGCGGTGGGTAGGCGGAGGGTGGTGGGAACGCGGCCGAAGGATTGGTATATTGGAGGCCTTGAGATGTCGCGGGCCCATATGAGCCGCTGTAGCTGTTGTTGCGGCTGGGGATGAACTCCGATGCTAATGGCGATTGCTGGACATTGCCTTGCCTGCCACGGACGCTTTCACGAGAGCGGCCTCGCTCCATGATCATTGCTGCAGGTAAGGGTGAATCTTGCACTGGCGTTAGTTGCTGAGTGCGTGGTAACGGTCGAGCTTGGCCTGATGCAATCTTCGCCCAGCTGGGTCGAGTGTCGGCTGATTCGGGCTTGCTAGTGGATCGACGATGGAAGAATGAGCTTATGCTAGATGCCTTGGTAGCTGGTGGACTCTTTTGTTGGACCTCTGCTAGCGACGAAAAGGCATCAGCGATGGCTCGTTGATTTTCGTCTGTCCCAAATCTGCCCACTGATCCAGCTGCATGTTGCCGATTTATTTGTGCTCCCACGGGCGTAGGCCGAAAGCTACCAAGATCTCGCCGGCGACGCGTACTCTTGGTTTTCCTTGACGGCACAGTCTGCCAGCCACTGTGATTTGATTCGGCTGTTGGAGCGCGAGGTCGAGTCTGTGCTTCTGGCGTACGGCGAGTTGAGTTCGGCGGCCGTTCTGTTGTATTAGAGGGATCTCTGCGCATTAAATTCGGGCCGTTGGTATTCTCTCTATCACTTTCGTAGCCATCTTCATTCATGTAGGGAGGAAAACGGGGACTGCCACCAACAATCCTGGGATGGCCCGAGGTCGGTGGTGTCGAGGTACCAACGCTTCGTGGTGAATCAATAGCAGGTTTCTCAAGTGGGAAGCCATAAAGATTTTCGTTCGGTAGCGGCAATGGTGACGGCCGATGCTCAGGGGTGCGCGTCTCGGAGGGTGATGGATTGGATTCGGAGCTGCTGCTTGTCCTGTCGAAGATCGAAATCTGGTAAATGCCTAAGTAAGTTTCGGAGTCAGCATTCCTCCTTTCAGTCAATGCAATGGGCAGAGGTGCATGCTTGGGAAGCGGATACACGTCAGACATGTTTCACGCTTCCCGAAAACCTCAGAAAGTTACTTACCCTTGCTAAGACTCTCCTGCGACGACCTGGGCTCTCGAATCTGTATTTCCTCGGCGATCTTGTCCATAATCGGTGTGAGATAGCTTCGGACGTCGTCCAATGGTTGCGCGCCACTCTTGTACGTAATAGAATTGTCCCACAGTCTTTGACCGTGAGTGAGGTATTCGCGATAGTCAGACACACGTCCCTTCTCCGGCCTCAGCTTGATCCGGACATCTGCTTCATGGAACGAGAACCCAAATAATCTTATCGCGTATCCTATCCAGATCGGGAGGATGTTCATCCCATTCAAAGAATCCAAGCAGAACTTCTGGACGACACTGTGGATCTTTAGCACATCGATGGGCTCAGGGCCAACCAGGCTATCACGGCTTGACGACATGGAGCTATCGTCAGGCTCGTTTCTCTCGACCAAAGCATATCGCATCAGAATGCTGAAAGTCGTATTGATATCGGGATTCCCCCCTCCGTCGCTCGACTTAACCTCGATACTATCGTGGTGAAGAGACTTGAGGCCCAGATGCACTAGTTCGACGGGTATGTGCTGCCCAAAGAAACACAAAACGTGTATCAGGTTCCAGGCCTCCACTTGTCTCAGCTTTTGTAGATCGTTCAGGATCTTATTATAAGTTCCTCCGATCTTGGGGTCTGCAAAATACTCGATCCTGAATTTCGCTAGCGGTTCGTGTGTATCCGAGATACGATGGGCGATAGCATCGATTGCCAAGGGCAGACCACCGACTTTCTTTACCAGTTCGGTGGCTTTCTTGACCTCTGCGTCCTTTGGCTGATCGATGTGCAGCTCTTTGAACAGCAGCTTCCTAGCATCATCCTCCTTCAGCGACGCCACCCTGATAGCGAATGGTCGCAGCAGACGCTGCTTTGACTCTAGGTTCTTCGCTCTCGAAATGTAAATCAGACTCGAATCTCGACTGTCAGGGATGAATCTTTGCAGGTCTGTCGCGTCATCATCTCTGTCCAAAGTGACACCGTCAAAGACCATCAGCCATCCATGCCGTGACTCAAACCAAGCTTTCACCATATCCACAAAGGTCCGCTTGTCGTTGCACATATCGGGGCTGTCCCTAACAACGACCTTCTGGCAGATGTTCCAAAACGCGTGATCTCTTTCTTCTTTTGACTTGGCCATGATCCAGAAAATGCCTCCTGCGAACTTCTTGCGGTTCTTGTTGACATATTGCCTTGCCAGATGGGACTTACCACCACCTGGTTGGCCATGGAGGAGAACGCACGCTGTTCCATCTTTCCGCCGCTTGTCGAATAATCGCTGATCGAGCTCTTGATACTCCCTCTCCATGCCGACGAAGAACGTATTCGCACGAAACCCAGGAGGGACGATGAAGTATGACGCTGTCGGCTTTGCCGGGAGGTCAGCAGTTGTAGTCGCATCATCTTTGAACTCTGGCTGAGAGGTTTTAGGTGGATTAAGTATTGTTGAGCTACCTACGTAAAGAGATAAGAATCAGCAAATCCGACCGAGGAAATGTCGCCAGACGCTTGATGGCTGCAGATCGCAATGCCGTGCAAAACAGCCGCCTTTAAAAATGTATGCTGCCAAATTATCGCGCCACCCTGACATTATTATCCTCGAATTCAACGGTATACTCGCTTTCAAGGAAACTGTTCTGCTGATGAGGTGCAGGAAGTGCTTTCACGGGCTTACCAGGCGACGGCTCGAAAGTACTCGAAGACTCAGAGTGAGGTGTGTGCCGTTTCACGCTACCTGTACCGGTCAGCGAGCTGCGTGGTCTCGGAGATCAAATCAGGCACCTACCGGGTAGCAACTCTTCGGCTGCCGCCTCTTTCTGGATGACTCTCTCTTTCACCTCCGCAGCCCAGCGTCCCTTGATCCAATCGGGGGCCTCCTCTGCGTATCGTTGGATGGCTTCAGCGACCAGATCAAAGCCTGGCGCATTCTCGCTCTCGAACTTGCACATGTGTGAGTGATCTGCCTGAATGCCTGCGCGTTCGACATCTTGAACAGTAGGTGATGCAGATTCTTCATCCACGACCTGCATGACCTGTTAGCCTCTGTCGAACCTAGCATGCCCACGGTGATACCCACATATTCCATGGTTCCCTTCAGATCAGTAGGCTTTGCTTCATGGAAGAAGTAGATATGGAATTTGCTCATGATCTGGATGAACTGGCGATCGATGTTCTGTAAAGTCTCGTTGTTCTCCTTCAGGGCGTTGACTAGACTACTATTTGTGTCGACGATTTTCTTTGGCATTACGGCGCTGCATATCCGTTCGAGACGACTGCCCCATTTTGCCAGATCCGAGCCCTTGTGAGGTGTGCCGAGAAATAGTATGGCGTAAGTGGACACGAAAATGCCACGTAGATGCTCTGTCTTGGTGCCTCGGATCTCCGACGAGTATATCAGTGCTCGCTTAACCACCAGGCCCCCTAAAGAGTGTGCCATGAAGATGATAGGTCGATCACTCGCCCTTCGTATGCGACGGTTGGCTGCAAGCTCAGCGACGAGGTGCTCTGCGTGATTGTGTATCTTGTCCTTCGAGGCCCCATCAGTGAAGGACGAAACGTCGGCGTCGTAGCCGTAAACCAATACGCGCGCATGCTCCTCTTCTAGTATAGGGGAAAGTAGCTGAGATGGCCAGAAGATTCTAGAATTCTCGGCTGTCCAGGTCTTTTGGGGATCTCCATTCAGGCCATGGACGAAGACAATGTCTACGCTGGCGGGCCTTGAAGAAGAGACTTCAGTAAGCCCAAAGCGGTTGATAGGAACTTGGGTGCCCTAGGACACGTCAGTACAAGTTTCTTACATCGGAAATGGCTGGGCAGAACGTACCATTGCTAATACCGCAGGGGCGTCTTAGAGTGCTTAGGTGAGATGCGGGCCATATATAGTGTATGCGAAGGAGAGTGGAATGAGGCGAAAGCGAATGTGGTGGCACAAGATACTAAATCGCTGCCTATGCTGTATAGAAAGAGCGCCAGCAGGCTGTCACATAGCTCTGCAATAACGGTGAGTGGTCACGCCTGGTTGTTTTGGAAATCGTTCGAGTCACGGATGTATGACGAGGACACGGCGCAGGATCGAGTGGCGGGCAGCGGTCCCGAGAAAAGCTTTGCGGAGCCTCGTGAGGAAGCGCAGCGCGGGTGTTGCGCAGGCGCAGCTTGTCGTCCATGATACTTCGAGTATAGTGCTATTTACAGGTCAGCAGGGGCTGGTGCATTCACCATCCAATCAGAGTAGCGGGCCTTTGGCGCCAGCCCTGTTCCGGGCGGGCGGCTGATCGCCGCCGATTTGGCCTTGGCATTCAATGCTCCGCTCTCTCCACTTGGACCGTGAAGTTACTTCATAATACGCTTCAGGTACCAGATCGATCAGAGTCGAGACTCTTTGAGTGCTACCATCAGATCGAAGAACCTTGCAATAAAACGCTCGGGCGACCTGAAGCCAGCGCGTATAGACGCCTTTGTTTGTCGTTGACGTCAATTACTCTCAAACCCTGCGTGAACGTCTTGCAGCCTGCTGTCGGCGTGTCAGTTGTCTTGGGGAGTTTGTCACGACAAGGCGTGCAAGTGCTACGAGCTGTTGTCGGGCTTTCTCGCTTGAACTCGAGTTAGAGTTCTAGATGTTTGCTTCGAGCTGGAAGCGCCTTGTGCGACAAGGCTTCATTATCGTGTTTGCTGTTCCGGCGCCTTGACCTCTGCACCAAGTCGGATTGTCTGATCGAGTCAGACTATGAGTTTAGCAGGGATCCTTCAATGATATCCTCGGCGCTTATCGAAGTCGTGGCTTCTCGGTAGACGATGGCCAGGTCATACCACATTCTTCGGTTTGTTCGGTGGGGTCATTCTCTCCATCGTACCGGTTCCTGGAATATGTTATGAAACCATCGACGACCGTGTCAAGCCGCTACGGCTGTCAACGTATCCCCGCGGAGACAAATTCTGACAATTTTACTGTAGGCTAGACCTTCAATCAAGGCCATAGCTTAAAAGGCAAATCATCATGGCATTTGATCTACCGAATCAAGAATCCAATGGGAGGGTCGAGAGAGACGTTGATTGTCTATTGGATTGGACGAACCCCTGCGAAATGCACCATGCCATATGACTCGCGAACCGAAAGCGTTTAATGACCGCAAGCAGAGGTGGAAACGACATCAATTGAATAGTAGTATACGTCCAAGCCAAGAACAGCCTCAGTGCATCCGTCCCACTGAGCATACTGCGCCCTTAGGTGGGAGCAGTCTTCAAAAATCTATCGTCAAATCAAAGACACCTCCACACTACAAATTTCCGCAACCAGTCGTTGTACTCTAACAAATTGTGGGACTTACCATAATGCCTAGATCACTGCATAAAGATATCGTCCTCCTTTCCTCCCTCATGGCCTTGGTGGACGTACATCTCCGGCTCATCGTGCTGTGTCACATGCCTGAGGGTGGCCAGCCTCGTGTCGTCTCGTTGCGCATGCTGATGGCCGTGCGCTCCAGTGCCGCCCAACGCATTCATATCAAGCTCGTATTGTCCATCTTCCGCCCCATGACTCGCCTGGTAGCCATCAAGCTGATGCTCGTGGCGATGATATTGATCCTGCTGCTGTGGCGGATGGTGCGACATAATCTGCGGGTCGAGCGGAATATGACTGGCTGCGTCGTGGTCGGCATTGTACCCTTGGAGCTCATGCTGGATCTGGTCCTGAAGCTGGGAGTGGAAGGATTGGTAGTTGGTCATGTTCGCTACTGGGCCAGTATGGTTCTGGGGACTATATATTTGCCCTGGCCCTGCCGCTGCGGTCAGGTTCTGCTGGGAGTTATGCTGCGATAGGACCTGCTGCGATGAGTGATGTTGGGGCACTGGGTCCAGATCGTCGAAGTTGACCAAGCGCTCGATGAGCGCGTTGGGGTCGTGGCTCGCTGCGGCATTCTGTCCGTTTCGGCGTTGTTGGGGCGTGCCATCCATGGCGGACGGAGAAGGCGAGAGGCCATCCCCTGTAGGCCTCACGGTAGGGATCTTCGCTGTTGCATCTTTGCATTCTGGGCAGTTCTTGATAGCGAGGCTGACAGTCTCCTTGATACGCACCCAATGGTAGTGCTCTGCAATGGCGGCCGTCGTCTTGTTGATCCCGCCATGCTGGCCAGCATGGACTTGTCGTGCGATCTCGTACTGCCGCTGTGGATCTGCAACGACTTCCTTGTCCTTTAGCATCAGCCTCTCCTCACCGTTCCTATCCTCCTCAGCCGAGATGAGCTTGTAGTGCGTCGCCGCACTTCTCAGGCGGCTCTTCTCAGCGCGGTCGGCGCCGTTGGGGTATTTGCCGTGCTTGAGGTAGAAGCGGATCTTGTCGAAACGCTCTTCCGAGACGAAGTCTTCACCCTCGGGGCCAAGGTCGCGGCCGTAGATGATGGCATCAACGAGGTCGTCCGGGTGGGACCGCAGGTTGCCGCAGGCTTTAACGCGCCCGATGCGTTTGAAGCCAAGGGCGTCCCAGATACGGCAGGAGGCGACGTTGGTTTCGTAAACGAGGTTGAAGACGGAGTAGGTGTAGCTCTAGTATGCACGTCAATCACCTTGGCCTGCTGTTGTTGTTGCAGAAGAACGGGTTGAGCAGCAGCATGTTATGCGCTCGAGGAATGTAAAGGGTTGGTCTGCCGAATATATTACTGGCAATGTATTCGCAGAGGGAACATCGGCGTCATCGACAGTATTTGGATCAAGGAATTCAATGCCTACCAACTTGGGCGCCCACTCCAGATAACCCTCTCCCATCAATCTCCCAACACCACGGTTTCTCGCCGCATCCGTGACCAGGAAGCCTCCGTTACACACATGGCTACTCCTCCCTGGATAATTTGGCTTGATGTAGAAGCTTCCCAGGCAGACCCTTTCCCAGTCTGTCTTTCGCCTTTCCATTTGGACAACCTCTTCAACACTCTCAATCTCGCCCAGAAGCATGACCGCGCCGAAGTTCTGAAACCAGTAGGGACCGAACGAGGAAAGTGGCATCGGTGCGATCATGGGATAAGTATCACCCTTTTCAATCTCGAGGTTGAGCTGCGAGCAGAGATAAGCGAGCAATGAAGGAGGGACATGGTGCGGGTTGGAAAAGGGGATGAGAGTTGCAATCGTTATACGGTCACGGAGGGTCACTTGGCGTAGAACGATGGTGGGTGGAATCTGAGGATCTGTAGGTGTTGGGTAGGGTGGTGCGCCAGATGTTCGGTAGATGACAGGGGCAGTCGGGTCCTCAAGCATCGCCGGCATCTTGGCAAAGTAGGGCTTGGTCTTTGGTCACGTGATGATGCTTTCGATTGCCGGCTTGGCACCCCGGAGCTGATGAGTAAGCGAGGCTTCGGGCGCAATATCGTCTTCAGCACAACATGGTCAGCTTGATTCCCATCGACAGGACTGCAAGAGTGTTGATCCTACCTGCTCTATCAGATCCCGTGACTCAAAGGGCTCGGCGCTCGATCGGGGTCACTGGGATATTCGAGGGCGGCGGACTTTGCAGCACGAGGTGCATCCGGTGATGAGATGTAGACGGGAAGTTCTCAAACCTACGGAAGTTTTTCTGAGCTCGCCGCCGCGGCTGCACTATCCTCGAAAAGGCAATGGGTCACTTCATCGTTTTTTCTTCTCCATGAGCTCGACATATTGGGGAAGGACCGAGGCATCACTCAAATCCTTGGCCTGATTCATAGTCATTGTGTGAAGATGCTGGTGTGATGGTGATCCTTCTAATTGATCTTCCCCTTAACTATGCTGTTCGCTGGTCGGCCCTCTCGTGCATGCTGTTGCACCTGTGGTGATGTAGTAAAAGGATTGATCATGACTCAGGCCACTTCATCAGACTTGCTCTCCACGTCCAATTTCTGCTCGACGTTGTTCTCGACGACTTTGTCCTCTTCGGTATCCATTACCACGTCTTTCCCCTCTCCACTCTTCTCCTCCTCGACCTTCTGCTCTCTTACTTCGAAGCTTCGGTAGTGGCCCCATTCCTTCTTGTACAGCTTATCGATCTCCTCTTCTTCGGCACGTTGTTCTGCTTGATGTCAGCTAATCGTCTCTGGCACTATCGCACAGTAAATTTGAGATTCTGGAGTCTAGCACTCACTCTGGATCTGAGCCAGGAAGGACACGGCAGGTGTGGGCGTGGACTGGGCGAGACGCTGCTCGTTTCTCTCCTTGATGATGCGGCGAGGTATGTTCCCTTCGTCTTGCTCTTCCTTCGTGCACGGCTTGCCGTTCAGTGAGTACGACATCGTGATCCCATCGGATATCGGGCCTTCTTCCTCTGCCTCTTCCTCTTCCACTTCCTCGATCAGAGATCTCTTGACACGAGTCATAGCCATCTCAGCCAGTCCCTCAAGTCGTGCCCCCTTGTCCGCGGCCAGACCCCGGTCACTCTTCGGCATAGATGATGGATATCTTTTCTTGAAAACTTCTTGCAGAGCTACTGCGCGTTCGTTGGATAATCCTCCGCGTCCCGGCTCGTCGAGCATCTCGCCAAGGATCTTGCGCTCCTCATTTCGCTCGTAAAGCGCGTCCTGGCGAGCTTGTTCGTTGCAGCCACTCATGGTCGGGAATGCTGCAAAGCGTTGAAGTATGATGCGTGATGTGTACAGACAAGCTAAGCAACGTGTGGGAAACGCTGAAGCTTGAGGAGTGGTGATTGATACCAGCAGCGCGAGGTGAAAAAATCGCATTGTTGCGGTGGTAGCTGATTCATCACCGTAAGCGAGAGAGGACTGTGAAAGGAGATAGGGAAGTACGTCACCTTGACACTTGTGTGAGAGTGTTGACAGACTGATCAGACAGGAGAATGCCAAGCCCAACACCAAAAGCCAGGTTCAGGAGAACATCTATATACTTTATAAGGGTCAGTCAAAGCCTGAGGACCGAGTAATATGATGCTTTAGCGGAGAGGGAGGTTTATAGCTTCGGTCAGTACCCTGCATGAGATTTATATGTTACTTCCAGTTATGACGTTCTCACTAGGAGTTTCGTGGCCGAGTTGGTTTAAACGTTGGCAATCATGGCAGTCCTGTGGATTTCGGTTTAGTCTAACTAAACGATGGCAAACATGGCAGGCTGCGGATCTCGGTTTACACCACTCTCCACGACTCCCTAAAGGAGTGACCTAACGCAGGTAGGGGGGCGAGAGTTTCCCTATCATCCGTCCTTATCCTTTTTGTATTTTTGTTTGATGATCGATCACCCGTTGTTGTTGTTGCGAAAGGCACTGCAAGCTTCTTTCCGGACGTAACATGTGATGGCGGGGAGGAGTAGAGATGTTTTGAGGTTCCCAGTTCAAATCCGCGCCACCTTAGTTGATTTTTCGAGAGAACAACCGGAAGTCTCCGGATTATCTCTGGCTCAGGCAGCAGACAACAACCAACACCTGTTATGAAAATAGTCCAGTCAAGGATCACTAAAAAACAAGCTATTAATATCATCGGTATCAAGCTTGACATCGTCCTGGCGCAGAGTCTTCGTTGCAATACAGCCGCCCCATCATTGCAACTTAAAAATTCAACATCGTGTCCATACAGATGCGGCAAGCACCGCAATCCGGTATTGAGCGCGCAGCTTGACTTTCGAAGCTCTGACGCAGGATTCATCGTAATAGGTCCCCTCTTAGTATAATTGTACGTTCTGACGTCTTGCGCTCTTAAAGCTAGGAAAGTTAGTAATACGTACAAGGCTTTTGACCTGTTGTCTCTTAGCAGGCTCGGCATCCGAAGTTCTTCCTAAGATCCGTTCTGCAGCCCACGAGTAGGCTCGGGGAAGAGTTGCTGAAAGGACGGGTAGTGAACCCAGCAGCCGAGCGGCTAATGGACGAAGAACCATTGCGGATCCTGCGGGCCCCTTGCATGTCCATGTGAGACTCCTTCTTGGATGGCAAATGCGAACATCTCAAGCTAAATGTCGAGTGTGCTTCTATACAAGATGTAGGGAGATCATGATAAAATTTTCAAGCCTGCACTACGAAAGTATTCGTCTTTGCTCCTGACTCAGTACTCCAGGTCTACACCTAGCGCCCGAGGAGCGAAATCCACGCTCCAAGGATTGGTCCTCCGAGGAAAAGCATCGAAGCGCGAAGGGACTCCTATTGCAAGAAACAAGTGGGTTTCTGATCGCTTCTCGGGAGAAGGCGGAAGCAATGCACAAACAATTGCATGCTCTTCGATGATTTTTCACGACACTTCATCAAGCGTTATTCAATGAAGAGACACCTGATTGGACATGATTTGAGAACCAGCCAAGGACCTTGCTCCGCACCACGTTAGTACTTTCGCTTTTCTATCTCGCGACGCGCCCATCGCTTATACTGCTGTCAGCTGTTGACTGTCAGCGAGCGCTAATACCACACCCGATCGAATTTTCCTACCGCCGAAGCGCCAGGATGTAAGCTCGTCCATTTCCTTGTGTTACATCACGCTCTTTTGTTTCCCTTGATTCCACATGATCTTCGTGCCATACTGCAGTTGCGATGCTTTCCCTTCTCCTTGTTGGTTCCCTATTAGCATCATTCGTGTCCACGAGCCCAACGCCCGTTGATGCTCTCTCGCTAAGAGCCCCAAACATCAGTGCCACAGATCTACCTTGGGGCCCCAACGACTTCAGCATCATCATTGCAGGGCAGGGGCCGAACCCTCTGGCGCGGAAAGCGTGCTATGTGAGCGCCGTCAGCATGCTTGCCGCGCAAGCAGCGCAGGATTTCCACGGCCGACTACGCAGCCCTCGGGTCGCCTTCACCCAAGCGCAGTATCCCGATCTAATCATTCTAGTGGCGGGCGCCGACAGGTCTGACTGTATTCCGCGGCGCTATCTGCTCTGGGGCATGGCCCGACTGATGAACCACCTGGTGCCGGGGAACGACTTCCGCGACTTCTTCTTTGTACTCAAGTTTCAGGGAAGCCTTGTAGGCAACATCTACATTGGGCCCCCTCCGCAGAGGGTCGGGACCGGCAACGAAGCCCTGATAGCTTTGGAGCCATCCATCATCGACCAAGCGAACGACACAACAGCGACCTTAATCAGCGTCGATGCGCTCTCCTTCCATTTCCAATTCTACGGTCGCTCGTTGACCATGTCAGACGTCTTCATGGGAGCCATCGGAGCCCTCATCGAAGCGGCTCAACCTGCCAGCGACGAGAAACTGCGAAGCTTCATAGGGTTCTTTCAACCATACATGGCGGTCTACCATTGGTTTAGCAGTCCCGCTGGGCCGTCGTCCTTCACTTACAGCATGCTGATCCGATTGATCGAAGCGTCCGCGATGTTCGCGCTCGAACAGATGGATTTCCATCAGCTGCGTGTCTTGGTGACGAACGGCACGCGGGAGGTTGGGGGAGGCGGATACTTCACGGCCTGAATTCTGGGAAGACAAATACACACAGCGCTCTACTGAGGAACGAGGATAGAATAGGCACCTGGGTCGGATAGCATGACTTGGGCAAGGACTGGGGTCATAAGCTTGACTTCTGTGGTAACATTCCAAGCTACGTCCTTGCCGAGCGGCATCAATGGCTTAGGCTCGGAAGATGATGCGGAAAGACAACCTCCAAGAACAGAGGTGATGCAACGAAGCACGACTCTATATTCTCGCCTGAAAGTCTGACACTTAGGTCCTGCCCTTTTCTGAAGTCGACTTCATTCCTGCCCTCCTCGCCATCGATCAGCCCGTGTTCTGTCACACGATTTAAGATCTCGCCATTTCCTCTGGCTTACTCGCCTCGCACTCCACGAGAATTTCGGTTGCGTTTCCAGCCTTTCGGGAACTAGCTAGGGAGCTATTCCGTGCATTACATCACGTAGACTCATACACAGAATATCATTGGAGCCATGAGCTCTCAGGGAAAGGCATGGACCAGTACACCTGAAGTACCTATTACTATTCTGCCATCAGGAAACCCGCTATCAAACAAACTTTTCCCCACATCCACCTATTAACTCCCCCAGCATCTCACCCCAAACCCACACGCCCACACCTTTCCCCATCAATCCACTCCACCTCAACATGTCCAACCGCCTCCCGCCCTCAGAACATCGCGATCGGGTTCGTCACGTTCGCCGGCCTCGCCTGCGTCACGTCCCAATGCTCCACGATGCACGTCCCGTCCATGCGATAGATATCCGCTAGCGCAAGCGGCTCGGGCACCTCATTAACCCTCACATGTATCAACCCGACATTATTATCGAAATTGTATCTTAACACGTCGAACGACGCATAAGGCAGGATGCCGTTGAGCTTGGCTTCGTTGGGGGCGCGGCCCTGGGCGTCGAAGGGGTCGTGCTCGATGAGGTCGGCGGCGACGTAGGTTTCGAAGGCGAGGGTGGCATTTTTCTGGGTGTAGAGGGCGGAGACAAAGGCGGAGAAGAGGGCGCGTTGTTGGGACTCGGTGGCGGGGGAGGGGGGGCAGTAGGGGGGGGAGGGGGCGGGGTGTCCGTGGTTGGGTGCTGGGTAGGGGGCGCGGGGGGAGAGGGTGAGGGGGGTGGGGGAGGCGAGGAAGGTGGGGGTCAGGAGGGCGAGGGTGGTGAGGAGGGTGGTGAGATGCATGTCTGGTGATGGGGGTGGGATGTTGGGAGATTGGGTTTTAGGGATCTGGATGATGGAAGCTCAGGTGGGTGCGGTGATGGAGTAATCAGCTCGAGGGAAAGGCTGCAGATGATATCCGAGATGATTGAGACATCGTGGAAGATGCGAAGAGGATCCATATGTAAGAGCGTGCCTCACTTCTGACGTGAAGTCAGAAGTCGCGACTCCGCGTAGCAAAAGTGGGCCACCGAAGCAGTCTTCGTTGACCGACCAAACATCGAGATGATCAATGGGAGCGCGAGGTCGAGCTTCTTCGCGGGAAGTACTTACTAAGGAGGGGCATCGGTCGATGCTTTGGTGGAGAAGATGTGCAACCATGGTCGGCTCGTCTCGGGCCTGACGAATCCCTGTACGTCATGAACCGCTGCGGTGGAACGTCGCGTGCAAGCCGTGCAGATCAATTAGCAATTCCAAAACGCTTGCGAGGTCTTGGTTTTATATTTTATTTTTTAATCCCACCGCGCAAGACCGCTCTGGTCGACTCTAACAATTCTTCGTGTTAGGGAACAAAAACCCCATAGATAATAGAACAAGCTTCGCGCTCCGATTCTATGTAATTTTCATACGATCTAACAATAGTGTAATCAAGATGTTGTATTGCAAAGATTGTGCGGTCTGTGTCGCATGTTCTGTTGAGAACAAAACTTGAACTTGTTACACACACGTACAACTTGCAACAGCTGTAAGTACTACAAATCCTGATCGAAATATATTAACAAAGCAGCTTTGGAAAGCGCAAAGCATCTGAATTAATACTTGAGGTATCGAACACATCAAACCAAAAATTGCGAAAGGTGATTACAGCGACCTGGACCGATCTTGTGAAATTCGGTGGGTTGGAACTAAAAATAAAACCAAGGATTCGCAATTAGCGCTTTCACAACGGTTGTCGCCTCTTGGCCTTATTTTTAGATCCCCGACCCCAACTTCTAGCAAGATAATTTTGGTCAACTTTCGCATTTCGCTATTAGAATATATAAAATTAATCAAGTATTACTCTAGACACTACGCGCTTTCTAAAATTGCTTTACTTATAAGTTTTAATTACAAATTGCTAGAGCTATAGAAACTGCAGAGTTCGTTAACATATATTAGTACTTTAAGAAGTTTAAGTCGATCTTTGATTTTAAGACATGCTTCGAACACAAAAACTTTGCAATCAAATAACTTTCTCAATATTGATTTAGACTTTATTAAAGATATGTTGTTAAAAGCGCAAAGTTTACTCTATCAAACGTAAGATTTTGATAGTAATAAATTAAGAAATGCGAAAGTTGATCAAAAGCATCTTGCTAGAAGTTGGGGTCGAGAATCTAAAAATAAGGCCAAGGGGCGACAACCGTTGTGAAAGCGCTAAAAGCGTTTTGGAATTGCTAAAAGCGCGCCAATCGCCTAGCTTGGTTAGCGATCACGCAACGGATGCGAAAGTACCTTGGTTTCCCATGAAAGGGGTGTTTGGGGCATAGCGATAGATGCTGTAGCCGGGAGATCGAGTCTATACGTGTCGGCAAGGTAAGCCTTGACCCAACACGCATCCAAAAATTTTGATTGCTGTCCTGGGGTGAGCTACAAGACGATGCGAACTGTGTGCATGATGTTCGCGTGATGACGTGCCCAATCCAGTGCCAACGGGCATATTCCATCACTCCAACGGTGTTGCAAAACCATTCGCGCCAACACTCTTGCTCTCTGCCTAGATCTATGTTCTATCTAAATTTCTTCAGTGGATATATCTTGGAGAGCTCATCTATAAATGCAAAGTCAACGTTACTTACTGCCACCTCACGACTTCAGAAAGAAAAATCACACTATCCACAAAAACGAGACCCAGATGTCTGGAACGAACTCAGTTGGAAATGTTCGCAAATGATTACTGGATGATATGCCTGCAGATGGTGTTAGGGGAAGACTTTTGTGCAATAGATTCCTTCACAAACTCACAATGCTATGCCAGATACACCTGTATATCATGCTTCAAGACATCCCTGAGCTTCGCCGTATCTGGTCCTCTCACAACGCAGAGCCCCACTTTTGCAGTCCTCAGCAGCGCGACATTTGCAAAGAGTCGCTCTGCATCAGACAGATTCTCTTCTATCAAAGTCTGGAGTAGCGCTTGCGCGATCGTCTGGATCATCTGCAGCCCTCCGTTGTTGGATGTGCGATCAAGGTTCGAGAACTCCAAGACAAAATTCTTCATAATCCGCTAGAGTAGAGTCGGTAATGTACGGAGGAGATTGCTGGGTCCACCCGTGATCTCTGGTAATCGGCCAGCCATCGACAGCCAACTGTCCAGGCCCATGAGCTCACAGATGCTATCAGTCACAGACTTGGTTGTTTGGATGACTGAGCGATCAACTTGATATTCAGACGAATAAAGCAATTCGATTGGTGATACTGCGTGCTTGAAAGCTGAAAAACTTGCAGACTTGTAAATGCCAGAGGCGACGGTCCCACCCTTTGAATTGTGCGCGTAGCTTGGGTAAGTGGATTTCCCAGCACGAAGCCAATCGAGAAAGTGTAGTGGTGGTGACTGCATATATCGGCAATTCGTCGCGTCGGTGAACGTTTCCAGAAGCTTGAGAAGCACAGAGATAGCGCCAAGACAGACTGCTTCAGGGAAGAGGTGCTTCCATGGGGTTGCCCAGTAGCCGGGAATGATGTCTGCCTGGCATAGCCAGAGCCAGTTGACCTCGCCAGTAGGCGTGATCTTGCTTCCCGCTAGCGTCGAGGCTGTCGAGCTGTTGTCTTGATTATTCGGCACGTCTTCTACATGGGCGTTCTCTGATACTCTCCGAATTATTTCCTCCGACGATCGCTCATACCTGCTCAGCAGCCTCACTGGTATGGGGAGTCGAGCATGGTGTAGAGTGGTTCTTCGTCCCCACTCATCGATCTTGGCTTCTGTATTGGCCTCATCCACAACCAAATATTTCGCCAGAGTTGAATTCTGTCGGAAGCCGTTAGTCTTGCAAATGCGAGACTTCCAAAGATTGCTCTCTGGCGACGACCGGATGCCAGCGGTGATGTTGGCAAGAAGTTCTTTTCCGTACCGGCAGCTGAGCTTCAAATGCTCGGATAGCGAACAAGGATTCTCCTTTTGAAAAGCAACCATTAAATTTCTCCACGTCTGGCGCCGACCCTCCAAATTCATGGAGGTGATATCGGAGAGAGCAAATCCCTTCTCTAGCATGATTAGGGCTATGCACGTACTGCGCGTCAATATGTCAAGCTCCTCAATTACGAATATTGCCGTTCTATGCTCGTCTCGGAATGGTTCAATGAAGAAAAGTAGTTGTTTGAGAAGCTCGTTCAAAGTTCTGAATTGTTCCATTATCTCTTCAACATGAGAGTCGAAAGGTGCTTGGTTCTCAATGCAGAATTGCAGGGTGACTGATATATACTTGCACTGTTCTCTGCTGTGCCGAGTTGATTTCAGAACGTCCTCCGAGCTGATCAAAACTAGCTCCTCGTGGTAGGTTAACGGTCGTTCTGCTGTATCGAGGGGATCGGGAACAGGATTGGAAGCTGTTGGACCGTGCTGTGATTGTCTTTTAGCAGATCGGCTTCTACTAGTTAGCCTGCTAGAGTGTCTCCGCGGCTCCTCCGGCTTGTCTGAGGTATGCTCATGAGCATCGCCGTGACCACAATCAGGTTTGTAAGGATTCGTGTCAATGGTAGGCTTCGGAGACAGGACCCGGACGCTCGATTTCCTCACTTCAAGCTCCTCGTGGTCGTTGCGATCGGTCGCGGTCCTCTGTCCTGCTCCTTCATCCCGTGGCCCTCTCAAGCTTGATGAGCTTGTCTTGTCTGATGTATCATCATAGTGATCAGCATCAGTCGCTTCGGGGTTTTCCGCAGAGGTGAGGGCACTCCTCTCGAAGGAGGCATTGGAGTCGCGGGAGTCGTTGGACAAAGCGTCCGACTGATCGTCTTCGGAAGCAGAAGGTCCAGAACGTGAACTTCCCTTTTGCTCTTGCATGGCTCTCTTCTCTGTAGGAAGGATTCAGTCAGCCTCAATCATGTAGTCCAGAGCATTGCCTATAGAAACAAGCACTGAAAGCTCTTTTCAAGAAAACAAAGGGCAAGAAACAGTCAGGCATTCTGCGTCCTGACATTGCCAGCGCACTATAATAGGAAAATACAGCAATATGACGGCATCGTGTCTAACTCTCAGCTGAGGGGTTTATAGAATACGATATGAAACCTCCATGCTCCAATTGTGACGATAGAATCCAAGGAGAAATGACCTCTTGATGGCCAAGCTAATGCGTAACGAGATCAATCGAAACCCGTGAAGCGAATCTAAAGAGTAGCCTCCTTCTTATTTGCTGCGTTCGCAATGCGTAAGCCTCGACCTCTTTTTTAGTGAGTACCCGCAGTACGATAACGTAGTCTGTTCTTTCTTCATAGCGCTCGTTGCCGGCGGCTAAAGCTTCCGGATTGACGAGTTTGCGATCTATCTTTGTCCACCGAGCATCAGGCGGGATATGACGACGCCCATCTTGAGCCAACCTTGCAGGGGCTACACCTTCTCTGATAGGATTCGAGTCTTCCGGAAATGTTGCGCTCGGCTCTCGAAGAATCCTTCTAGGCGGCACTGGAGTGGCCGGAGGGTTTGTTGGAGACTCAAGCTTTGGACTACAGCTACGGTCGCTTGGTGTAGACGGTAATCTCGGAGGTGATGCTATGGTAATCTTACGCTTTTGACCAGCACGTGGACTAGGTGCTACTGCTTGGATAGAGGGTGAGTCGATTGATTTTGGCGGTCCGCTCAAGACTGGGGCATTGCCGTAGATAACCGGATGATTAGACTGGACCAGCGGGATCCTCTCCCCAGCAAGGCTAGGATTGCGGCGACGACCTCCTCCAAAAAGCTGTGCGGCGTGGTCTGTTTTCCCCGTAAAATTGATTTCTAGTCGCACCATCAACTGAACTAGAGTGATCCGATTCCGAGGCTCCGTCACCCGGAGGCTGTCTACTTTGGTTTAAGTCGAACGAGTCGGTTCGATCTGCTCGGGATCTGCGTCGAGATCTTTCCTTTTGCCTTTCTTTGAAGATCCGCTGCCACTTATCTACGACGTAGTCCGTTCGGGAATCATCATCATTTCTTTTTCGGTGATCGACGGGGAAACGGGTCTTATTCGGGCTTTCAATGGTGTCCTTATGTTCCTCACTTGTGAGAAGTAGCTGACTCGTCGCCTCATAAGAATCAACATCGATATTATGCTGAGAAGATTCTAGCTGACGCTCTTCAGAAATGTAGCCTCTAAGGTCCTGCTTGTCGAGGAGACGCTTGGCGTTCTTTCCCATCACGGGGAATCTCCTGGTCGAACGCTTCTTTAGTGTAGGCGTTCGTGGAGGTGGATCATGTTGGCTGCTAGCGGCTTTTGCCATTGGAGGTCGAATATTTTCTTCTTTGGGCTTTGCTATCGGCAACACGTTCTTTGAGCGTTCGGTTTTCCCTGAACTTGCCAGTGCTTGCAGTTTCTTCCGTAGGACTGAAAGTTTTCGGCTTGACCAAGCTTCCTGCGGTGGCTGTGGGTCTGCAAGATTCGAGTCATTTCGATCACGGTTGACGCTTCCGTGACAATCTGATGGTTCCATGGAGAATAACCATTCCCCATCTTGAGGTCGACGTAAGTCATTGAGAGAGCTTACGTTACTGTCGATCGACTTCTCTATGACCACTAGGGCTCGGAGGCCTGTGGTATACTCTTGAGGCGGTTTCTCAGATGGGGTTTTGCGAGTCTGCCGACGCCTTCTGGTCTCATTTGATGGGTTGGGCTGATGCCTTATCTCTAAATGCACGCTTGGTACCATACTCTTGTCGCTAGACGATCGAATCCACGATCCTTCGTCCTCCTCGTAGTGCCTGCGGTTCCGCTGGTCATATCTGATGCCAGCGACGACCATTGTATCTGACATTCGTGCTAACCAATTAGGATCTAAAGTACCATGCTTTGCTTGAATGCCATGAGTCTCAAAAGGCTGTTTCGGTGCAAAATGGATCAATGCGCCCAGAACCGGATGCCGCGAGCTGGTGATTGTTCCTGGGCTACCTTGCATGGAAAGTGTTTGCAATTCGAAAGACACGTCTGTACATTCCATGCCCGCCCTGACGGCTAAGGCGATGACGTCTCTCATCGACAGCTGCATTGGTACGACTGGTAGATCAGTAGGGCATCTATCTGCATCACCTTCAACCATCTCATAGCGTAAGGACATTCCGCTAGCATACTGAATGGTTCTGGTGAAGGATACCCAAGAAGCCTCGCCAGCTATTGATGATCGGCTAGCCTTTGATTTCGATAGACCCAGGCTCGGTAGTTGATGGCCTTGCTCGCTGTGAGCTTCCACGGGAGATGACATGTCCCAAACATCACGTAACAGGCTGATCCTGGGAATAGAGTATACGATGCGGAAACGAAATTGAGAGTATTCCCAGACGCGATGGCCTTGCCCGGGCATCGTGCCGTAGACAACGGAATCGCATATTCGAATCAACTGACCTAATACCACGTATTGCTGGGTTGCCTGAGCGAACGTTACCAGAAAAGCAACGAAAGCTACCGCTAGAGCCGCTATGGCAGCGATGGTGCTGGCGTCCATAGTTGGCCCTCAGCCGATGAGTTGGGCACCCAAGGCTTCCGAACTCGGACCATTGGTCATGAAGGTCATCCTCACTCCGTGTGTGTTCCAACCTGCACACCCAAATCTTTACTCATGCCGATAGATTCGTAACCTACTCCACGTTAAAAGCAATCGTAGCCCTGCGTTCGGGCTTCAAAAGGCTAAGATAATAGGTCGCCCGCGGGCCTGCATTGTTCGAGATGCCCCAAATGATATCGTGTAAACGCGTAATGCTTTGCACTGTGTCTGTCGGATGACCCTTTCAGCCTTGCTCAGAGGGAATATCAGTTGGGAACCCAGCCTGAATAGCAAAGTTCGAGGATGTAGCGATCTGCATGACCGCTGCAGGCGATAATTCAGCCGCATCACGTCCGCTGTGCCACACGATATGATGGCTGCCGGAGCTGAATCGGAGATCGCTCGAAGGTTCAGGGTGGATAGACTCCTTCAGTGAGCCATTGGCGAGAAGACCGTGGCTCTGAGAACATGTTTTCAATCAATCCGTCTAGGTAAGAAGGGGTAACGAAAAGACCCCAACCAGCCCTATCGGCTAAATCTCGGAGTCTTCGGCCTCTCGCCTATCGAACGACTCGAAGGAGGTCGAGAGGCCTTCTTGTAAAAGCTACTCCCAACGGTTCTGCAAGATGCATCGTTTGAATAGCGCCCCTCGACCAACATACGTTGAGAGGCTTTGCTTTCAGGTAGCGACCGATTTTTGCCATTTTACTTTCTCTTTCGAGCGATGTTCCTACCTGCTCTCATAAGAGACTGAGATTCTCGACAACGTTTCTGACTGACTTTATCAGAACGCTGTCGAACTGATAATCTGTTCGATAAGTGAGTGTATAACGTCTTTAAACAACAATGCAAACATAATGGTTCCATTAAGTGTGTGTAAACTAGCAAGCACACAGTCTCATAAACACAGAAATCAGCCCTACTCGTAGAAGAATCTATTGAAGCTTTGCCTCAAGGTGCTCTAGCCGACAGACTTGTATTTCGAATGTCTTCTCAAGGGTTTTACATGCGGATGTTCTGTGCGAACGTGTGGAAGAACGGAGAAAGTACGAAGGATCAGTGTACGGCTCTCTTCATTTTATGTTTGCTGTCTCTCCGCCTGCAGTCGAGAGTCTGATGCATCAGCTTGAGTCAGTCGTATTGTACTGTTCGAACTCATAGAGCATGCTGGCACCTACATGTCGCAACAGCTAGACCCCAGAGAGGCAGAGGGATGATATTGCTATGGTCTTGCCAGGCGTCGTAGTGCCTTTCGCTTGGCGTGAACAAGTAACCAGCATTCTGGATGGCATGATGCGTGAACGATTGCCTGAGCTAGTGCTATGGGGATCAGGGGCTTTGATGGAGCTGTGAATGGTATGGCTTCGAGCACTGGGCTTGGGGGCCATTGAGTACTGCTAGCCATGTCCAGTGGTGGTGGTGGGTATTTGGAGTAGATTTGTGTGTATGAGGTAAGAAATATTGCTAGTTTGAGAAGCAGACTCATAGTTCTTGGTCGGAAGAGGATGGAAGCATCGACGGATTCAAGGTATGGATTATACACCGAATAAATAGAGGCAGTCCAGAGCGGTCTTTTTGATATCTACATCTCAAAAACATTGAGCATGAAGAGTCATGAAGACATGCGATCGTATCGAAGTCCGGAAGACTTTGACGTTTACACGCTATCACGCTGGGCAGCTTGACCAACGTAGAGCCATCGGCAGATAGACAAACGATCTCTTTGCACAGACCTTTAGTGTCCAGATACCCTCGTTCATGAATTCAAAGAAAACCCAGCCTGAGATTAAGTCACCCCTTCCCCCCCTCAACGTCCTCACATCTCCTCCCCGCTCGCCTCATGTCAACCGCTTTCTCCAAAAGCTCCCACTGCACTTCAGACAGCCTAACCCCATCTAAGCCCGGAGACTTCGCATCCACCACGCCTTCCTCATCGACCTAGATCACCATCAGCAAAACATGCCTCTCCCGCCCCACGGGACTTTTTCAACCTTGACCCATTTTCGCGGAAACGGCCGCCTCCATAACGGCAGTAAGAGGGGGCTGTCTCGTTTCATCTTGATGGATTTGTGGACTAGAGGGTTTTGGGAACGACTGGTGGATTGTCAGTATATGAAGAGGAGGGAGACTTGTTGGTTTACCGGTAGCTTTTGAATTGGTAGATGCCTGTCAGTATGGCGGCTATGCCGAGACCAAGGTAACAGCAGCTGGTGAGGATGATTCCATCGCGTCTACCTCTTTGGTACTCGGTTGATGACATGATAGCGAAGCGTACACGGAGAAGCGTTAATAGATCATAGAGAAGGCATAAGATAGCTTCTATAATATCGTAATGCGGATATCAATAGTTGTTTGATGCCAAAGCAGAGTTAAAGAGGTTGTTGTACGGAAGTGGCTGACGGGAGGCTGCAGCCATTGAAGCTTTCGGCTTGGGATTGAGTCCATTTGCGATTCGGCAGGCACGATGGACAACGTGAGCACTGAAAGGAGACCAGCGGTACCTTGGCAATTCTTCGGATGGCCCAATTGTGGTCTCGGCAAAGCGTCAATCTGTCAATGACTCTGACGCACGACATTACATCCACTTCTTCGCCTACAAAAATGTCCATATCGAAGTTCGAAAACAGATTTTATTCGAGGCAAAATTCTCTGACATCTGACAAATGAAAGATCGGCACTGTAAATCACTAAAAGGGAGTAGCAGATTTTCAGATAGGACAGTGTGCAGACACTTGTCGAATCTCAAACCTTGAGCCGCGCATTAAGAGACAGAGGTTATCTTTGAAAACTCGGGATTCTCTTTCGTGCTTCTCTATCACTCGGGCAGCAATTCTTCGAAGCTTGAGCCAATACTCTTCCACTGATTGCATTCAATATCCGACTATCATCATGATCTTGAGTGCAGATCTTGAATCCTGTACTAAAAAAACCTTTTGACTATCGCCAAGCTCTCATTCGTATCGAAGGTAATCGCAAGCGCCACTGCCGCATCGAGAATTTCAGTAGACACTTCACGATGTGTCAGATTTGCAAGGATGAACTCGTCTTCCCACCGGCTTTTATACCTCCAGTCGCTCAGGTCACCTAAACCAGGCGCGATGATGTCGAGGTGCCGATTTTGCAGCGATTTCACACTGGCGCAACCAACGATAGCGTTCTCTTCGACCTTCCCTCGGATAAGAAACTCGTTCCGTGATCTCATTTCCAAGTATTCGTTGTTTCTCAGACCGGGCAAATGGTCCCGAAGCTCCGCAGCGGAGAACATGTCTTTGCAGGCAGCTGGACGAATCACGAAGAGCTGCCCCTGTTCTCCATGTTCAATGAACAGGATCTGGAGCGCTCTGAGCAACGAAGACGTGGTAGAGATCCATCCTGTGGGCTGCCGCTTATATTTATTAAGGTGGTACGGCGTTTCATCTTCTAGCCGTTGGCGAGAGTATGCTCGTTCTGTCCCAGGCGCGCCAATGTCATCAAGGCTCGGAATAACGTCCATGGCGAGGTCGGCGTATAATCTAGCTTTGAGTCCCGCGCGGGAGTTCATTCTACTCGAATCCGGGCTGGCTGCTCGAAACACATACTTTGGCTTTGAGGAACAAGAATATTTACCAAGCCTCTCTCTGACTGGGGAATGTGAGAGTTACTGTAAAAAATGCGAACGCAGTCACTTAAACTCGTCAAGCCAGGTCGACTGAATGGAAGTTCGACCGAAGAGTTGCTCCGTATCGCACAAGCTGTTGTTCTGCTCCGCACTGGACAAGCTGCTTTGCTGCTGCAGACCCAGAATCTGCTCCTTAGTTGACAAACTGTTTGCTTGCTCAATCTATTCGTTTTGCACTAGCGCTGAGTTCGAACATCGGAAGGAACAAGAATTCTGTCTTGCATAAATGGATATATGCTCCGCACCATTCGATAAGGACTCTAGTTTTTAGGTCGTGTGTACTGAATGATATATGATGATGACGGTGTGTCTCCCAAATAGACGGGGACCCAGCCTATGCATGTGAAGAGCGTCCAATGCCAAAACGTCAAAGCGTGATTGCGTCAAATACCGGTGAGTATCCGGCCTGATCCGTATCAATAAAGAAAAGCCACCGCTCTGGATGCAGAGATATAGGCTAGTCATTGCGCCAGTGCGAGCATCCGGGATGGCTGCATGTGAATTCATAGGTCCCCCAGTGTAGGCAGCGGAGGTCCGAGAGGATTCTGTGGAGGGCCTGTGGTGCTCCACTAGATATACGGGTCACAGTTTGCGTCCTCTAAATCTGCTGGGATTGCGGGCGTGGCAGAGAGCACTGGGTAGAGAGTGCCAAATTCCTTCCAAGGTTGCTTGCCAAATAGTCCATGTTGATCAAGCCAGATGCCCCGTTCGATATCTGGTTGACATACAAACGATTTAGTAGTAGTGAGCGGATTAGACGGTAATGAGCTGTCTTCCAAGGGGGCCTGACAAGGATGGTATGCTTGCGATAGTCGATCGAACGTAGTGTATCCGCCATGGCCCAGGTGTTTGGTATGATGGAGGACGTGGTCTAACAAAGCTAATGGTTCCGCTCGTCTGGCAGCATCTGTGTGGTTATGTTTAGTCTGATCAAGCTCGTGTAGGATGATGGATTGCTCCGGGTGAACCGATGTATAAGAGTGCCGACCCAGGCGGATGCCCCTACCAGGGTACTGCAGGGTGACGAAGCTCCTCTATCTGGGAACAATCCAGGTAGTAGTCGTGCCAACGAGCAGCACTTGTAAGCATATTTTGGAGAGGGTTCAGCTACAAAGGATAAAATTCTCGGGTCAAGACTCAACGGTGAGCCTGCCAAGAAGAGTATATCCACGGTGAAGCTGCTGCGAAAGAGCACCGCCTCTGCTCCTACAGGCAAACCTTTAGCACCATTCTATTAAAATACCGGCGTCAACATTGATTAAGGAAGCATAGCTAGGGTTATGCAAGACTTCACACACAAACCCGGGACAGTTGCAGCTTCTGAAACTACTGGGGCAACCTCAAGCTCTCTTCTTCGATCATCAGCCTTGTATATTTAGAGTCAATTCGAGGACAGATAGTGGTACTCTGTTCATTCAATGGTATCATGATGCCGTAAGGCGGAGCGTCTGTGAACGCCACTCTTGCTGGTAAATGACGCGCATCTCCATCAACCATAGCTCACGTGATTGACAGTGCCATCTTCAGCAAGGTGCACATTCAACCTTCCTTCCCTTATCAGCCCGGGACCATACTCTTGTCAGCTCAGTAAAACCTACCTATCCGGCTTATGATCCTGAGTCTTCATAGCTCCCGGCTCAAGGACACGGTGCTCTTTGGGCAGCTCTTGTTTCGCAAAGCTCTATCGAATAATCAGCCCGAAGATGGATATCCCAGGAAGACACATACTGTGGCGTCACTGGTCGAGTCGGAGAGCTTCTTGCCCATCAGCTTGTTCATCCATTTGCCTTGCTGGTCGTCTCCCGAGGTCATTATCCCGGGTACTACGAGAGGCATATTGTTTGTAGTCTATGGAATGACTGTCGGCACAATAATCGATGGGGTTGCATGGACTGGTGTAGTTCTGGGACTCGTCAGCTCTTGCCAATTCTGGCCAAGACTCGGCTTAAGGTTAGTCCGAGGCCAGCACTTACAGTTCCGAAATTGTCGCTGGCATAAGGTAGCTGCCTAAGGTAGGCACCAACATTATTATCTTCGAGTGCTGGTCGCGCTCGAGAAGAGTAGCCCGGCATGGGCGTCTCGGGACGGGACAATCGTTGCGCCGCTGATGATGGAGTCCCTCTTCAGCAGAAGGAACTCTACTATATAACCTTTCGTCGCTTCCAGCCGCATCACCCATTGTCTTCACGTATCTTACCAGCCAATAGTCCTACATCACCAACTTACAGCATCAAAGTGGACTCTATAGCACCATTACCATGAAAGTCCTCCTCCTTGGGGCAACCGGCAATCTCGGCTCCCGCCTACTCCCTGCCCTCCAAGCTCACGGCCACAAAGTTGTCGTCTTCGTCCGCTCCGAGTCCAAATTGAAGCAACTAGTACCCTCCAGCGTGGTCTCAAAGGCGACCATAGCGACTGGGAATGCTAGCAACTCCAATACTGTGCGTGAAGCTCTTGTCAACAACCGCTGCGACGCGCTTGTCAACAGTGCTGGCCAAGCGTCCATATTTCCCTGGCAAGATCCGCGCGTGCAGGACATCATACAAGCGGTGACCACGGCCGCGGTGGAAGCAAGCAAGGAGATGGGTCGACCGATCAGGGCGTGGTTTCTGGGTGGGATGACTGCATTAGATTATCCGGGACTCGGGGGAATTAGGCTGGCGAGATAGTACGTGTCTACCCTTACTCGCGAGAAAAAAACTGTATATCTGCGGACACGCTGACGCTTTCGAAGTTTCCCCATGTTCACCGAACACCTCCATACCTTGGCTCAGCTTCAAGCCCAATCCCCCGAGCACCTCCAGTGGTCACTCTTTTGCCCCAGCGTCATGCTACCAGCCTCCAAAACCATCGAAGCCTTGGAGACCCCACATGGTAATCCTCTGTTAACGGCAAAGGATGAGCCGCCTAGTTTCCAGAATTTCTACATCAGCTGGATACCGTTCTTGGGGCCCTTGATTACTACCGTGGGCAATGCAGGGCGTTACAACACGACCTTGGAGGATTGTGCGGATTTCATAGCTGCGGATCTGAAGAGTGGAGAGAAATCATTCGTGGGGCATAGAGTCGGGGTCTATGATGCTGGGAAGACAAAGAAGACATGAGCTGAGGAACGGGATCAATCCGATACTAAAATGCTTTGGCTCTTGCGCCCAACACTGTACAAAGCATTGTCGGAAAGCGCTGTTCGAAGTTCACAGGATCTCAATGCTAGGGCTGCTTCAGTATCTCCAACGTATAGCCCATGCGCTGGCATGATACGCTTTTCTGGAAGCACTGGTGTCTCGGTACTAGCGAAATGTATCATGTCGAAATACTAATGGAAGAACAAGTAGTGCATACTCATTGCTGAACAGCCAAGCAGTCACACTATATCGCGTCTCTGATTACAGTACCTAGAGAGAGACTTGGAGGAGCAAGAAAGAAGACTCAGTGGGTATCGCGGCCTTGCGAGACAGAGTGGCTCCATATTGGCTGACTCGCGGGACACTACTATGGAAAGGCTGTTCATCATCTGTACTCGCAGACTTCCGAAGGCCATACAGCATCGTGCGGCTTGTCATACCTAGTTTACCGACGAACCGTTACAACCTTGGCTCCAAATATCAACAGAACGCAATGCTACATGGGGCTTTTCGGTATATAATATACATCTCCTCCCACTCTCCTTCGGTAGTGTTATCCTTGGGATGCGCAGATCGTATTCGCAGCCCCGGGTCAAGTGGTTTGTCCGCTCTCTTCACGATCTCTAAGTTCAGAAAACTGCTCGAACGATGAAGGGACTTAAATTGCCTCATGAGTCATTATCTCATCGTGAGCAACCAAAGGGTTCCCTTTCCTTTCCCCTCCGTTCCTTCAACCACCTTCCGTCAATTTTACATCCAAGGACAACAGGAACAGCTATCTCAGATCCCTCCTTCAGCTCCCGATACCACACCCTTCACAATGTCATCCAACCAACACCCGATCACCACTCCACCTCCAACGGACTCCAAAGCCTCCCACACCACGAACAACAGCTCAACCCAAGCGCCCCTCCCCTTCCCCCACTCCTTCGTCAAAATCTGCTCCCCCTCCCATAACGACTCCCCCATCTTCACCTCCCACCTCCATTTCTACTACGGCGCCCTCACCTCCCCCTCCACCCTCTCCCACATCCTCCACCTCCCCCACCCGCCCGTCCTCCACCCCGCGAAAATCCTAGGCTACCAACTCAAGCACTGGGGACCGCTTCCTGCGCTCGTGGACGGCGCGCGCGGGGATGCCGTGCACGGCGTGGCATATGAGGTGCGGTCACGGGAGGAAGAGGCGGCGCTGAGGCTTTATGGGACGGATTGGTATGGGAGGAGGTGGTGCGGGATTGAGGTCGAGGGACGGGGGATGGTGGTGGGGAGGACGTTTGAGTGGGTTGGGGGGAGTGGGTTGCTGAGGTAGGGTGGTTTTGAGCTTGGGGGCGATGGTGGGGAGGGTGGGGAAGTGTGGGAGATATGCGAAAGCTTTGTGTTAGAGGTGGAGAGGGTATGGTGGGTGTATATTCGTTTGTCACATGTCGTTGTTGTTGAATCAAAGAATGTTGTGTTTGCTTCGAATCCGGTAACCACCAGCACGTAAGACTGATATAGCGCTTCCTTTCTTCTTGCCATAGCCCCGTGCAGCTCTCCCTCCCCAGAGCAACCTGTTGCCACTGCATCCCTGTCCGCCAGACATTCACAACGTGCATGCTCGCTCTTTCCGCACCACCACCTTGTTGAACAACCTAATGTCAGAACCATCGACGCAAAACCATCAAACGCTCAATATCGTGGAGCAGGTACCAAACGCCCCCAAACACCCTCCTGGGCATTCTTAGATCCCACAAAAACTCCCACGACCACACCTGAAATACAGGAAGGTCGTCCTCACTCCCAGCAGCCACAACCTCCCTCCAACACATCAGGCGAGAAGCGCTACTTCCCCCCCTCCCACTCCTCCTTCGGATACCCCACCGGCCGAAAGATCTGCTTCATCCGCGCTTTGGTGCTCTTCTTGTCATCGGCTGTGATATCCGACGTTAGCACGCTCCTGCTCCAATGGATCGATTTAAGGGGTCGAGGAGTTGTAGTAGTTGGGAATCATCGCACCTGTGTCTCCCTCAAGCACCCTCCGCTTCTCCTCCGCAGCCTTTTTCTCATCCAGCCAAGCCTGGAGATGCGGACCCGCTTTGCCGGCGGAGCCGGTGGAGGTGCCGGCGAGGGGGATCATTGTTGTGGGATATGCAGGGGGCGGGAAGTTGGGGGTTGGATAGGAAGAAATTGATGGCTTGGAAGGGAGAGGGTCTTGAAATAATGACGGCTGAGGTTCTTGCTCGCTTTTTGGGGTGTCTGCCTGTCTGGCTGTTCTGGTTGGAGGTAGCAGAAGTGATTGAATCCTGAGGTTAGATCTTGGTTGCAATGAGAGGGGTTATGGGACTTTATAGAAGTCCAACGACATGGCCTCTAAGCCATGCTCAGGATAGATATGCTTCGTCAGCGGGATGGGAATAATTTCATATCCGATCCGCCCCAGCTTGGCGCTTGTTACCTACTGGCGCGCTTGTTGTCGTCGCTCTCGGTCAGGCGCACTGATTTTTTCAGGGGGGTAAGCGGGTGAGGCTGTGTATGAGGCTGATTCGGAAGTATTGATTTTGTGAGTCAGCTGGCGGAAATAGAACATCACGATCAAAACGCTTGCAAACACGCGGCTTCGTTACTTTCTCCAACTTGTTGTAATTGTCAAAATCATAAAGCACTATATCAGACACTTCGTGACTTCGAAAGTAGCTTTGTAGACAGATCTCGATCATATATAGAAATCATGGAGGTCGCAACTTTTATTTCTGGAAAATGATTGACACAAATAAGACTGCGATAAGGCAAGCTAGGAACATGGGATCTTGTTACACAACAACCCCCTCAAATCATCTTCAAATCCCACCAAAAACACATCGATCGATACCAAAAAGATAGAGCACTAATTCAGAGATCCTTGCATCAAGAATCGAAGAGTCGCAAAAGTTGTTTACAGCGATCTTAAATAAAGAGAAAAGGAGACGCCCACTCCATCATTGTTCGGAATCGAAGCTAATACTCATGACAAATTTCCTGATTACACTACGCCGAGGGACCCAAAGGGGAAGCCGCGGATTTGCAAGCGTTTTGGTTGCGCCAAGAGATGGTTCAAGGGGGAAGTTCTGATAGAGTCTTTCCGTGCTTCGCTCGGATCTGAAGTTGGGGAGAGAAGGAGGTAGCGTCAAAGATGACAACAGTGTTCCTATTTCGAAGATGTGATGATGGTGAGGGTATCCGGGAGGGACATGATCATAAGCGGAGCGGATTTGAGGATGGTGGATGTGATGCAGCGCTCTTGAGTAGTCCATGAGCGATCGAGTTGCTTGGTGGGTGAGGAATCGACACTGGGATGTCGGGCAGACTTGGACATGGGGTTGCGACGGTGTTCGTCGCATGGGGAGAAAACTAACAGTTATTGAGTATAGCAGCTTGCGCATGGGGCAAGCATGAATTAGAGGATCTGTTGATATAACAGAGCCTTGAGCGGTGTGCAAGAGGCAAGGCATGTGGAACATTGACTGGACTCTGCATTGTATGATTGCCTGTGTCGGGAACGCCCGAGATGCTCAAAAGGCTTCTATCACCGTCACTAGCTCTCGATCATCGCAAGCGTATGATACCACCATTCGCTTTCCAATACTAAGCTTTCTTCGCTCCCTTCTTCGCCCCACCCCCCATCGCCGCCTCCCTCTTCTTCTTCTCCTTGTCATCAACCTCCTTCGCCCTCTGTCTCTCCGCCTCCTCTTTCTCCTCCTTTTCCGCCTTCTTCCTCGCAGCCTCCATCTCCCTCTTCTCCTTTATCAGACTTAACCTCGCCAAATCCGCCCTCGCCTCATCCGTCTTTCCCTCTGCATGCATCTTCTGATACCTCTCTTTAGCCTGCTGTGCCTGCAATGCCTCTCTCTCCCGCCTACTCAGCTGACTCAATGGCTTCTGCTTGCCGCCTGTTTTAGCTGGCGTCGCGCCGTCTGAGGGCAGCACCGGTGCAGCGGAGGCCTGAGAGCGGGATTTGGCGGTGTGATTCGGGTTGGCGGGGGCGGGGCCATCAGAGTCGTCTTCTTCCTCTTCTTCTTCAGACGAGGAAGGGAGGTCGCCAGGTGCGGCTGCTTTGGTGGCTTTCCGTTTGATAGCGGCTTCTTTCTTGGCCTTTGTAGCGGCACGTCGTTGTTCACGGGTCATCTCGGGTTTTTCATCGTCGGAGTCAGAGGAGGAGGCTTCAGAGGACTCTTCCTCTTCCGAGGAGGATTCGGCGTCTTTTTTGTCTTGTGGGTCCTAGGGGCGAGATGTCAGAGGTGAGGGATAGGATTGTGGGGAAGCGAATGGGGATTGAGGGTACACACTGCCCACATGCTCAAGGGGTTGCCATCTGCGTCGAGGGGAGTGAGGTTCTTGCTGAATTTCTTGCCGCCTGTAGGTTGGATCAGTGAGTGATGACTGAAATCTATAGCAAAATCCCTCACCTCCTCTTGTGGGTTTACTGAATTTTCCACCTCGACCTCTACCACCTGGAGCCATAGTGTTTGATGTTGAAGTCTCGCGTGCTCACTGAGGGTGCTTTTACGTATGTGCTTTGATTGTTCAGGCTCGTCTGGACACCTGGCGCCTTTTTTATTTGACACAGACTCTGGGCAGCACGCTTATATCGAGTCGACCAAAGCAGAATCACCCAGACAACGAAATATGCAAGCGAACATGTGTTGTTCGATCACCAAGTGGGGGTTACAGCTCTCCAGAAAGTAACTCTAGCCGCCAAGACCCCACCCTCGACCTTTCCGCTTCCAGACTAGCACATTCAAGCCTCAATGTCAAACTTTCGCTCTCTAAATGTTTTTCTTTCTCCATCATAAAACGAACCCTTCATATTCACTCTGGCTTTTCCCTTGTCCGTGGATAGTCTTGGAGGGGAAATTGGAGGGAAGACGGAGGAGGACGTTGAGATACTTACCCCTCGGCTTCGAATCTACAATGGTGATAGGAGTCGGGGAAAGATTACAGCAACGGTACATGATCAATCAGAGTGGGAGCGTTTGCAGAGGATGTGGCTTTATGGGAATCTCAATGCTGTTGGGTCGAGGCCAGTGTGTATGTCTTGATTTGGTTCGATGAAGCTGATTGATAGCCCTGATATGAAAATTTCACTTTGTACTGGTAGATTTTACTGCAGCTTGTTGTTGAGGGATCATAACTAGTTCGGAGGGTATATGTTGAGATAGCCTAAACCCATGGTTTCGCGATGCGATCCTCTAGGCCTCTTGGTAAACTGTCGACGTTCATATCTCATTGGGGAAGAGTAGCGAAGAATGATGATTAGCCAGGACAGTAGTGGACAGAGACCCCAGCGGCCAAGAGAGGCTTGAGGAGTTGCAGAACGCTCAGACTACGCTCCAGATAGTGTACACTCTGGAGCTTTGGAATTACTCAGTTTTCGCCATTTGCATGCTGATACTTCACCGCACAAATCCCATCCCCTTCCCATCGACTCGATGACCCATCAAGCTCACTCAGCTTTAGATTTTAGACTTCATCTCCTCCTTTTTCCCCACAGCCTGCCCCTTCATCTCCTCCTTCTTCCCCACAGCCTCGCCAGCCATTTGGTTGGCTTTGCCCTTCATCTCCTCCTTTTTCCCCACGGCTTCGCCCTTCATCTGCTCCTTCTTTGCGCCCGCCTCTCCAGCTTTCTCATTTGCCTTGCCCTTCATCTGCTCCTTCTTTGCACTCGCTTCTCCAGCCATCTCGTTGGCCTTACCCTTCGCCTCTCCAGCCATCTCATTCGCCTTGCCCTTCATCTGCTCTTTCTTCGCACCCGCCTCTCCAGCCATCTCGTTCGCTTTGCCCTTTGCCTCCCCTGCCATCTCCTGGGCTTTGCCTCGCAACCCCTCCGCGTTCATGCCTGCGGCTTCCCTGACTTCCTGAGTGGTTTGCTCTGTACGTATATCAGTCCTAAGTCCGACTTTGAATATGCTTTCTGTAGGTGAGATGCTGAAATGATTTGAGCATCAAGTGGAGGAGAAAGGTCATTGTCGAGGCGTAAGGATAAGTGAGAGTAACGGAGTGAGGATGGGAAGACATACCAGCCTTCTCAATACCCTTGACGGCAGCATTAGATACGGTACGATCAATGTTCTTGGCGGTCTCCTTGGCCGTGTCGAGGACCGAAGCTCGGAAGGGAGAGGTGGAGAAGAAGCGGGTTTGGCGTGCCAATGGCAGGATTCTGGAGCGTGCGAAAGACATGTTGATATCGAGTCAAGTAGCTTTAGTCCGGTGGGGATTGAACCGGAGGTTTTCGTGAGTGTAAGGCGATCTCTATGCCTCGAGGAGCATAGTACAACTAGCTTCGCGAAGTTCTTGGCCGTTGCTCTGACGTCATGGGGCTCACGCCAAGGGGAGCCGACGGACCAGTTGAAGGTTTACATCGGCCCCCTTTCTCTACGGATTATACGAGAAAAGCAATAGCAAATCCCAGGAGAAGATGATACCTTTACGTTTGTACGATCTTATATTATTGGTTATATACAATCGCTGCAGATTCAGCAATGATCACGGTTTTCCGTCCTTTTCGAAGCACTTTCAGTAAACCTTCCCATCAGCGGCTGCACTGGCATTGCTCTGACTGTGGTCTATACCTCCATATGTTCGCTCGCCAAGTCCCGATTCTTATGGGTTACCTTCGGCACCACACAATGCATATTGACCTCTCGTGGGATCATCTCTTAATTCAAACTTTTGCGAAGTCGTGCAGTGCAGTCCAACTGCTATGATGTAATACCACTGGATCGAGCCAGAAACCTTCAAGACCGCTCTCCCATCTTCATCTTCACAGACATCTTGGTTCCGTCAGCCTCTGATTTCTCCTTCTTGAGCTTCTCCAGACCGTTCGCTACCTCATACCAGACCCGAGAAACACTCTTGAATGAAACGCTTGAACCAATCCGGATAGATCGGGACCTTCGAGCAGTACACGGCAGGACTGTCGAACCAGTTGAACGCGACCTGAAACTTTGATGTCCTTATCTGCTGAAGAACGTTCGCGCTTTGGCGAAGGTGCTCTCTTCTTTTGGCAGGTTCGAAAAGCTGCATCACCGTCATCATCAATCGTAGAAGGACCTTCGGTGAGAGGACTGCTCTTGAAAAGAGTCGTGGATTTCTTCATGGCTGGAATCGAGTGATTTTCCCTCCGCGTTCGCACAACATATCTGCCGAGGACTCGCAGTTTCGCTTCATCAGACTTGAATGCACCCTTTAGCGAGGCAAAAGTTATTCCGACGTTATGGCGAGAGCTTGGGAAAGAGTTTCCGAGGGAAGAGTCTTGGATTAGCTATTGCGTCAGCGAACGGTGTCTGATCGAATTGGCGTAAAGAGATGCCATGATAGCTGATCGCCGCTTTTCAAGACATTTACAGCGTTGGAAGCATCGATGTTGATGCAGACTTGCGGAATGTCAGAGTGCTTCCCACTCGGTCCAATTGTGTCACCGATTTAAGGCCGCCGGTAATTGCCTAGCTTCCCTCGAAGCCGTTCAACGGCCTTCATGCGGGTTTGTAGCAGTGTTCGACCTAGGCTATCTGCCGCCATGAAATCAACATCCCCTCGCTGAGCCATTGGACGTTTGCCTTTCATCGCTTGGTCCAAGTAGTCGATGACAGAGCCGTTGAATAGCTTTGCTTGGTGATGAGAGGAGAGATTACTCCAACTTTTTCCATCGACGAAACCTAAAGTATAGGTGATGTATGTCGAGCCTTTCTAGCCACGTCCAGCTTTCTCCCTCATGTTCGTAAGGCCCGGCTCTTTCTAAGGATCGCTCGAGGCTAGGATATCCAGAAATTGTTGGTATGATCTTTCTAAGGAGCAGACGGACGACAGACAGCTGGGATCTTTATGCCCAGACCAGTCCAAAAACAGGAATTCTGGCCCCGATACCCGCAACGAGGGTCTTTCACCGATGGGGCGTCTAGCTCAAGGCTCTGGATGTGGAACTGAAAGACCAGGCCATGTGTTCCTTGCATAGAACACCGGCTGTTTCTTACCACCTCAAAAGCATCTAATCATAGGTTGTTGGCATAGAGGCTGTTGTATAAATCGGCCAAGCTGTATGCAGTAACGTACGACCTTTCAGGTGCTCCTTTCTACCGTTCCTGCTCGATCCGTTCATGTTCAGTAATCGGCCTTGGGAAAGTCTCTCTTGGCAGTAAACGATCCTGGAACGTGTCGCTGAACTCAAGGTTCACTCCAGCCCAGTCCATCAGGCTATGGTCCACTTGGTAGTGTCGATTGAGTTAGAATAGCTCGTCCAGCTTGAAGCGCCTGTGCACGTCGAATAAGAACCGTTCTGCGACATCGCGAATTTTAGAAAGTGCGTTTGCGCATTCTCTGTTTTCTGTGTTGCCAGCTGTTTCTGCGGAGATTTGATCTTGAGATCTGAGGACTTCAGTTCTCTCTCGGCTTTTTGCCCGCTCTTGGTTTCTTCCCTCGACTCCTTCTCGAGGTCGAGGACCTTCGCCCTCGATAGGCGGCAGCCGGGATCCTAGGCTCTGGCAATGAACGACCCTGAAACATGTTATTGAACTCACGGGTTCCTTCGGCCCAATCCATAAGGCTACAGTCTACCTGGTGATGCCGACCGTGCTGAGCTTGCTGGGACAGCCTGAAGCGCCTGTGCACGTCGAATAAGAACCGCTTTCCGTCCTCATCGGCCTTCGGAAAGTCTTCTCTGGCAGTAAACGATTCTTGAAGTTGTTATTGAACTCACGGGTTCCTTCGGCCCAGTCCATCAGGCTATAGTCTACCTGGTGGTGCCAACCGTGCTGAGCTTGCTGGGCTAGCCTGAAGCGCCCGTGCATGTCGAACAATAATCGCTTTTCGATAGGCAGCAGCGGTAATCGATGGGCGCGCGCAGAGCCGAGAGTGCGCCTACTTAGGATGTCAGCTTGGGCTGGAATAAGGCACAGGAAAAAGATATTACCGGAAATATTGACTACTTCAACGATTTAGAGCGCGTGGATTGAGTTCGAGTCATTCCAGTTGATGTTTCCCTGGAATTGCGCCTCTCTGGTTCTCCAATCGACGGTCCGCAGAGTAATGCTTTCCTTGCTGTCGTCACGCTGGCCATCTGCGTGCTCTTCCGGCTCCTCCGGCTCCTCCACTTCTTCATAAAGTATATCCCGCCTCCTACCCCAATGTCTTATATATCTCCGCCTGCTCCCTGATGGTAAGCCTGAGATCTCGATTCGCATTGACCAGGCAATCGACGAATGGAGGGCCTTTCACCGCTGCTCAGCTCTCCTCATAAATCCCGAGATCCGCGTAGTCACCTCGTTGTCTATCCGTCAGTCCGAGAGCGTCAGGTCGAAGAAATGCTCCTGCAGTGCTTCTCGTACAAGGATTCCAACATCAGCGACTGCGGCTCGTCTTCAGCGGCCGGCTCTGTCCTGAATATGTTTCATTTAGTATACGACCCCTCGCAAGTTCAAAATCCGATTCGCGTCCGCCAATTATATCTCGAATGACGTGCCTCCGATATTTGCTCCCACGCTTAGGTCTTCATGCATCGGCACTTCGTCTTTTCTTTGATTACTGGATGTCGGTATCTGAGTAGGTTTGTAGCCCCTCTCGGAAGAACAGAAGGCGGTTCTTGAGACTGCCGCTGTTGCTGACGATCCTGGAAGTCTTCATTGGTCATCCGCGCATCCTCACGCTGTATCTGCTCCATTCTTCCGCCCTCTATAACGGACGCACAGGTAAGAGGTATGTTCTGCAAATCAGCTATTGGCCTATCAAAGGGGTTAGTAGGCCTAGATCAAGCGCGTGCGGTATATCGGAATACATACACGTTCTCGCGGTTTAGAACCACCCGCCTAGGCCATCGAGGAGGGCCAGGAGTGTAAGTCAGCACCCCATATCCTTCTCTCCGAAAGCGGTACAGTGGGGCATCTTGACTTGATCGAGGAATTTTAGGTCAGAGCGGCTCGCAGAATCACAGCCTGATTTGCGTCCGTCTGCGTTGCATAGAAGCGATCCGGATACATTATTGTTGCTCTCTCCACTCGGCTCTGATTACGTCTTCGAACACGCTGAAGAGCGTACTGGGTGGCGCGAAGAGTATTGATGTTGCGAAAGATATCATCCTATAAAAATCTTAGCTCTCCATGCGCAGAAATGCGAACGAGAAAGCAACAAAGGGAACTTACCGTGTCGCTCAAGCGTGCAAAAACATAGTTGGAAGATCTCGAAGACGCATCTGATGCGTAAGAGACAGCCGTAGAAAAAAACCCATCTACGACGCGGTCTTCATGTGTCATGATTTAGTATATGGAGACAGCCCATGAAACAATACCACATGGCTGATGTCCATTGAATTCAAGACAAGACTCCTGAATAGATGGCGTATAGTTGCTGCCGACGAATTTCTGTAATGTTCCAGAATTCTCCGCTTATGGATCTGGAGTGCAGAGTCTGTTGGCCAAGAAATAGATCCTAACAGAGACAGCAGATCCCACGATGTGCCAGTCGATGTTTTCGTATCGACTAGACGCTCCGACGAGAGACCAAGACCATGATTCTGTAGGACTTTTTTGTAATGCTTGGAGGTTGTCCGATCCCGATTTTGCTCTTAGCCAATAATGTCCTGCCACTTCTCGCTCGTGAGTTTGGTAACCGCGGTGCTGCAAAGAATATGTACCGAAGACGTCGAGCGCTCAATCGGTGCTGCTTCCGCCGCAACTCTTCAGCAAACCAAGATAGACAAGACCTGGGTCCATCTTGATCTATGATGCAGGGGCCAGCAACATTTGAGTGTCCGTATATCCAGCGTGATAGCCGAGGGAAACTCCGTGAACGACTCCTGCTATCGGTAAGAGAGATACTACGAATTTCGATCCCGGTAATCAAGAAAACGAATTGGAAGTATGTGCGTCCGAAAGTGCGATTCATAGTAAAGAAGGGAAAAAGATTGTTTATTGAAGCTTGGGAGGGCGGTTATGGGGGATCGAGGACGTGCTCTGCTGCGCGGTTCAGCTTACGGCATTCGAGCATGCGGGATACGGCTTCGAACTTCGGGAAAGTTGTCTCGCCCCAGCGGTGACGATAAGCTCGAGCATGTTTGCCGGGGACGTACTTCGATGAATCTGGCATCAGCCTAGTTAGAACAGTCGGTTCATCGGAATTGAGGTACTCCTGCGCCTTTGATTGCTCCGACTTGGCCTTCTTCGGATTCCTCTTCTGCGACAGAAGCGTTGACACTAGCAAAAAATATACCCTCAGTCTAAGCCTTCTTTGGTTGTAGGTCCTCCTCAGATTCTCCTTCTCCGACGGAAGACCATATCGAAGGGCTGATGTATAGGTTGTCGAATCACCACCCTACGGTACACCGAAACTAGCTTTTCGGACGTACTTCCTCGTCGGACTATAGTAAGTCCAGCTCTCTAAGAAGTAGTGCCATATAATTCGTCGTCTTGCTGTTGGCGAATCATTGCTAACAGGCGAATTTCGTCCGAGCCAGAAAGCACGTTTCGACAGACTATGGGCCAGAGAAGTGCCACGGTCGGAGTGTCACATGAGCCCCCTGCTCTTGCTGGAGCTCACCTAGGCTACGTCCCTGTTGATGGGTCTTGTCATTGTTGTCGTCGTCGGTATTTGCTTGTGATGGCGTAGCTCATTTGCTGGCCCCAAGCCCCAGTGCTGTGGTGAGAATGACCGTGCAATACTGTCGTGCAGGTCCAGCACCTCATCGGAGAGTGTTTGTTCCTCTCTACCACGACTTTGGTGTTGTGAAAGAGTCAAGCTTGCGCGTACGGTAGATACTGAGATCCCGAACCTCAGCGGAAGCTGAATCGTCTTCTTCAACTCTCAAGCGCCATGTTTTGCCTTTGGCTTCGACATTAGAGAAGGACTTTATCAAGCAATTTGCTGCTACACACCTTCTTTGCAGCGAGATTTCGCTTTATCTTCGTAGGGAGGTTTCGCTGGGTGCTTCTGTCGCCTCATAGTCCTGGGCCACAGTTCTGTCTCATCGTCGCAAATGGCAGAAAAGACTTCGCTGGGAGCGTCCGCTGTCCGAAAGACATGATTTTAGCCGTCTCGGGACACTTGCCACAGTCGAAGCGGAATGCGCTCATGAGCTCTCACAAGGCGAAGAATGATTAGGCGATTTCCAGCAGTTGCTCAATGGTAGGGATAGGTGGAAGGTGCATAGTCCCGTCGTGAATGTTGTCGAAGTTGACAATGCAACGTTCCTCCGACGGTATGAAAAAATATAAGGAAGTTGTAGGTATAACGTATACGGCCTAGTTTTATAGGCGATCTATAATCTACAGCAAGGTCAGTATATCTCTATACGGTATATCAACGATGATACTACTTACAACTTTTGTTGTCCTTCCATCGCGAGTAACAGGGCCTTGAGGTTGATCGCTGTTGTCAAGAGGCCCTTTTCCGTCGATGCGGTTGGGGTATGTCGAAGAAGGAAAGAACAACAATTGCCGTCGCATAGGTAAACCCTTGTTTGCAGGCCAGAGATCGCTTCGCCACAGTGACGCAATTGAAATCGCGTGATGTGACGAAGTTCTCTCGTCCTTGACAGTGGTACCGCTGTCGTTATCCAATTGCCAATGCGTCTTGAAAGAAGTTCGGGCGACGGGGAGGGTTTTCTGGAGTGACAGTGTCTTGATCGCAGGACTCTGGAGTCAGACCGTCACCCAGTTACTTCTTGCGAAAATAAAGAATACTTTGATGGACTTTTGGATGGACTATGAGAACAACGATGTACGTGATCACCTTGAAGCCCCATGATGTCTGTGTGCGTCAGTCAAACCATAACTTTGGATGGGTGCGTGTAAGTAGTAACCTTCAAGCGCTTTCTCTGCAAAGAGGCTCGGAGTAATCGGTTGCTGCGGTCAAGTTGTCCAAAGGATTCGGCGGATATCTTGGCTCGACAGTACGTGTGATGGGTGCTGCTTCGTCGGCTGGGATATCGTTCGCCGGGACAGGGCCTAGGAGGACGCGAGTACTGCTGTGAGCCAAGGCAACAACAATGTGTTAAGCAATCTGAAGGTTTGCTAGACCCGCAAGCACTGTTAGTCTGTCATGACCGAGGGTGGACACGTGAAGGCCACACTGCTGGAAAAGTCAAGCTTAAAAGCCACGCTGCTGGCAAAGTAGAACCAGACCGACGAGCTTGAAGGCCACACTGCTGACAAAGTCGACCGTGAAGGCGACATTGCTGGCAAAGTCGAGCGTGACAAAGAAGCTTGAAAGTCATACTGCTGTCGAAGTCGAGCAGGGCGGAGAAGCTTGAAGGCCACACTGCTGGCAAAGTCGAGCATGAAGGCCACACTGTTGGCAAAGTCAAGCTTGAAGGCCACGCTGCTGGCAAAGTGGAGCCAGACCGAAAAGCTTGAAGGCCACAGTGCTGGCAAAATCAAGCATGAAGGCCACGCTACTGGCAAAGTCGAGAAGGGAGGGCGGACAAGCTTTAAGGCCACAGTGCTAGCAAAGTCAAGCATGAAGGCCACATTGATGGCAAAACCGAGCAGAACCGAGAGGCTTGAAGGCCACACTGCTGGCGAAGTCGAGTGTGGGGGCTTGAAGGCCACGCTGCTGACAAAGTGGAGCATGCAAGGGGTGATCTTAAAGTAGGTGGTCACCCCACAAGCCCACTTCGAACGAGTCCGTACTCACGTGAGGCTTTGCTTGTCGATGATATTGCCGGGCAGTAAGATTGAGGCCCATGAAATCAAGGCGGGACTCGAAAGGTGTTGTGGTAGCTACGAAGGGAGGGTTGGCCTGGTAGCGGGAGTAAAAAAGGGCGGTTATTTGTGGGTAATTTAAAGTATAGACATGAATATGACGACCGGGCAATACCCTATCCCAAGCTGTCATGTGATCACCACGCAGCATTGCTCGTCAGCGTTATCGTCGCTAAAAATTATAGCAAGATATTGCGTATAGCTCAATTGTACCAGTGGTAAGATGTTTGTAGAAGGAAGCCAGATTTGAGGGTGATAGTTGAAGGAGGTTGAAACAGTGATATGTCAATAGCCTTCCTAACTGCTATTCGCACAGGTAAGGAATATAAAGTCATGGTACGTTGCAAGCTCATGTGTCTTCTTCCTCTGCCTCGAGGCTTCGAAAACCCAGTCGAAGATGCTTCCGATCTGCACTTGTAGGAAGTCCGACATAACCTTCATTTCATCTTCCTTAGGCGTCTTGATGTCTTTATGTACCGTCACGATTCTCCAAAGCTTGTCTCTCTTGGAAATGCTTGTCTTGCACACCAGGGACTTGCATTTGATTGATCGCCAATTCGGGTAACAGGGTTGAATGACCATCATAAATTCCTACCAATGAATCGGAGAGGCTGTCTTTCTCTTATGCTTTGGTCTTGCAGCGAAAAGGAAGGCCCAGGATGCCCCAAACACACCCACCGCGGGCCATCACGAAGAGGAGGTGCCCTCGGGAGTGGTTCGGGTAGCGCTTGATGATCGCTTCCCTTCTGTGCACGAGCTGCTTCGGTTTCGCCTGCTATTGAGCGTCCAATCAGACCATTGATTTAAGGCCTTCTATGCAGAAAATATCCTCGTCTGGTCCGTGAAGCCTGCAAAGCACACCCCGATTCACGAAGGTACTTGTATACGAAATTGAGAAGTATAGGGCCAGGGGATGAACGATATAGTATAGGTATAGAGGAGAACGAACAGTATATGAAAGTCTATAAGGTAAAGGGTGTGAAAGCACACCCGAAGAAATCTCTAAGAGCCGGAAACAGGTGGTGACTCAGAGTTGCTAGAGATTCTCGAGGTAGGTATGGTATGACGAAGTGTACCATGCCGTCAATCCAGTACTGATAATGGCGAGCACTCGATGACGGCTTAAGGGTAGTGGTGGGCACTGTCGAGTACAGAGTTGACAGCTGTCGAAGTATATCGGAAGTGTGGTATGGATGTGATGTTCGTGATAGAGGATGGGAGTCCAGAGTAAGTTCAACTTATAAAAGATTGAGAGGAAGAGGGTATACTGAAGGCTCAAGGCAAAGCCGATTGCCCTGAGCTCTGGATGTTTGAAAACGTTGTAGGTCGAGGTTCTGTGAGGGGGGAGACGGTCCTTAGATAGGCTGTTCTGACAAGACCCTTGATGAACACCAGCTTCAATTGCTAATGAACCGGCAAGACACTGCTGCAATGAAGAGTGAGTGGAGGGACGGTGAGGGATGGTCTGAGGGAAGTAGCACGCGGGAATGCAGCTTCCACCAACGAACGCGGGCTCAGTGCCAGCTCACCGGCCTCTGCGGGCTCAGTGTTCATCTAGAGATCACAGGAGCTGCTCAGATAGGAATCGAGGGCGGTGTCACTGACAGAGTCACCAGACCAGGCGTCCGGGGCTCGTTAATCTCAGATTAACCTGGGACGTCACCGAAGTAGTGAGTCAGCCTAGCCCACGTTGCCACCACGCTTGTATGCTTCACTCATGGGGCATGATCGTGCCTCGAGGGAATGGAAGGGGCCTTATCGTGTCCAATCATGACGGAGTGTGAGGGAGCCTCATAGATTCCGGGCCATTCCACTGTACCTTCACCAGACTGCCACTGTGCATATGGACGTTCCCGTCTCAGCGTCCAGCCTTCTATTCCAATAGAATGCTGTGGCAAGCTCTATGCGGTCATCTGCTGAACTCTTCGGGACTGGGATTTCTGATTCCCCTACATTCACAATGGGAATGGTATGCTGAAGATCTAAACCACACTATCTTGCATGATACAAGGGACAAGTTCACTCAAATGGACGAATGGACGACCGGACATTAGCTTGACAAGCTATTAATGGAAGGTTTTCCCGGGACTCTGCGTTAAGGGTCTAGCTTTATTCTATGTCACGGAGAGACATGAATGTACTGGATATAACTTGCCTGTTCGTGTCAGCAGATGAAGTTTTATCATACCACAGATTATACGCATAGAGAGTTGGATTATAATTCTAGGCCTGGAGTCTAAGATGTGCATGGTTCTTATAGCTGAGTCTTTAATGGTGCATGCATGACGCTAAAAGACAGAGCAGGCTTTTTATAGACGTCAACGCCATTGAGCAATCTACCATTACACAATTCGACAAAGGAATAACAAATACACATCCGGACAAGTCTCAACTTAACATCGATGTATACAGGATCAAGGACAATTCTCTAAGCTGGCTTTATCTTCGGTAGATGCAATGATAAATATTGGACTATACGTCTCGCCAAGTCACGTCTCGCCAAGTCACGCAGCAGCAGCAGCTATCTTATCGGAAGATGCAACAGTCCGTCTTGGTCATCAATCGAAACTTTACCCTATCTGACGCTATCTAGAGCTTTTATAACTACTTTGTGGTAACAACAGACGCAATCGTTATCTCAAGGAACGCAGGGCCGTATATGTTACAGACTGGTAAGACGAAGGAGACCAGGACATATATTGCAGCGGAGGGAAGAGTATTATGAAGCTTATCGACTTGCTCTAAGCACTAGCTTTTTCTAGAGGCACGTTTCCTTGCAGATTATGGATACATACCTTCATGAGCTACAAACTTTCAAAGCCACTGTTGTTATAAGATACAAATTTTTCCGACATTATTTTTGGCCCAAAAAAGCAAAGGCCGGGAATATATACAAAGGTTCTGCAATGTATGCATACCTAGCCACATAATATCCATTGCCAGACTCCCACCAAGCCGTAATTGTTATGGCTGACTTGCATTATCATATCCAGCAATCTCTAAACTGTTTGTACATACATCTGTTTCAGTACGAATGGCTTGTTGTCAAAATAAACTTTTGCGATTCACTCTTGCGGAGAACAGCTGGCAGCCGTTGACTGTGTCGTTCGAGACTTGGCATGCCCTAACACATCAAATGTCTGTGAAGACTTATGCAGAACACGCAATGGCGGAATGGCAACGGCATGTGTGCCCAGTGAAAAGCTACCGTGAAAGAGGCAATCCGTTGAAGTAAAATATTATTTGGCGGATACACTCTAATTGGCCAGCAAAAACGTATGATAGGAGAAAAGTCGGATAGAATTGCATTCTGGAGGTACTTACGACCTACACTTAAAATTTCCGGATATAGTGAGGAATACTATGACTGACCTACCTCTCAGCATATTCCATTCATGAGACCATGACATATATTATGTGCCATTCGTCTCTCAATCCTGTTAATATTTGATCTCTATACCCCTTGTCCAAGATATCCACTACTTCCACAGCCAGAACCAATACTGGAAGATTGCCCGAGTATTGGACTCTTAGTTGATACCAGTATGCTTCTTTACGACATCGATGACCTCGCTGAGCTTACTCACGATCACCGTTGGCTTTCCGACATCGCCTTGAACCAACTGATCTGTCCATCCAATTCCACCTCGATCAACCCAGCAGGCCTGCATACCTACCGCTCGAGCTCCTACGATGTCAAATGGATTCCCACTCACCAACCACATGTCCCCCATGGAATCTTTACTCTTGCCGACTGTCTGGGCAAGATGATAATAGCCATCTGGATGCGGCTTGAAGCGTTTAACCTCCTCGACCGTTACGATATGCTTGAAAACTGAAGCATGGGGACCTAAATCTGGTGATGACTTGATGGAGTTGCCAACCATGCTACTTGTGCCGTTGGAGCTTCAGGGTTCAAACGAAGATCAGCACTGCTCGCGTAAATTGGAGTGTAGAATACTCCCACTCCTTCTGAGAGATTTCGAAGGAAGATTACAAGGAATAATGTGAACAAAGTTGGATCAAGGGGAGGAACCGAGAAAACCTACTAGACTACAGCTGTGATGGAATCTATCTTGGCGATAGACTCCAAGGCTGATGACACATCGGGAAATGTCGACAAGGAATCGTAAGCTTTCATGAGATTCTCAATGGCCAAGTCATCCAAGGACAGTCCCGTTTCCTTGAGCGCGTGATGGAGGGCATTTCGTGTAATTGAAGAGAATGGTTGATACTGCTCTACGTCGGATCAGGACCGTGATAATAATTGCAACGGGGAAAAAAGAACCTACGCATGCTGTTCAGTCGCCACGTATACTCAAGCTGGATGCGCCTCCATAACGCAGCGAGGTTCTCGCCTTTCTCCTGGCCGAAGTGGGTGGCTAGCTCCTTAGCGATAGATTCAGTAGATAGCAGGGTGCCATAGACATCGAACGCAATAACAATATTATTGGCCATTATAGAATACTAATTTGAAAGGTATATACAGTGATTGGAGAAAGAGATTGAAAAGCAGGGAATAAGTCGTGGGGACTGCCTTTTTGTCCAGCAGTTGCTTTAAACTTTCTCCAGATGACGCTGTGCACGTGACTTGTCCGCAACCTCCGGACGCGATAAGCTTCGAATGCTCTGCTCGGAATTCAAGCTACAGTTGTCTCGCAATTCCCTGCATGGCTGACAATGAGGGCAGCGGCAACTTCGACATTTTCCGAGAATGCCTTTCGGGACCACTCATTGAGAAGTCAGCTATCACACCAACCCGGCCAAAGAAGCGACGGATTGCGCAGGCCCACCGCAACGCCTCCAAGGTCGTGAAGGGACATGTTGGTCATGGAGAGGAGGGGCATAATGCTGCCGAAGACTTGGCCGAATTTATAGATGTCAATTCCACTTTCATTGATGGAATTGTAGGCTGCTGACTGGCCCGCAGTACATAGCTACCGAGATATACAATTCTTTCCCACCAGAGCTTCAAACCCTATCCTTTTCTGCCATCCAAAACAGCCAGCAACTAGCCAGTGCATACGATGATCCGCTACCGGCGACAACAGCCGAAGCTTTACTCGGTTCAGTACCTCCCTCCGTCATTGATTCGTTAGAAGCATACTCCTTTCTACCCTCTACAACCGACCTGCTCCATCTCCTCCTACCAGTCATACAAGACTACATATCCACTATCACCGCCCCTCCTCCCGTTTGGTCACAGACACGGACATCGGCGTGCGAGATCTGCGAGCGCAGCTGGATACCTTTGAGCTACCATCATCTTATACCCAAGCAGATGCACGCCAAAGCGGTCAAGAGGGGCTGGCACGAAGAGTGGATGTTGAACAGCGTGGCATGGCTATGCCGGGCTTGCCATGGTTTTGTACACAGGATTGCCAGTAATGAGGAGCTTGCAAAGCATTGGTACTCTGTAGATCGTCTAATGGACAGAGAAGATGTGCAGACTTGGGCTAGATGGGTAGGCAGGGTCAGGTGGAAGGCTAGATGAAGAGCCTGGACGCGAAAGATCGAATCAGAGAGATCGAGGCCTTTGCCTTGCGAAATCGATGCCCGTTTGGCTCAGGATCAATGGAAACGCGGATGGTGATGCGGATCCACCTTGGTTTCCATCGACCTGACCATGGCGGGTACCAACGAATGCCTTTCTGCGTGGTGGAGGAGCCCCGCAAAGTGTCCTTTACATCGGACGCAGGATCTGACGTTTGCGTCTGTGGAAAGGCCGCATCTTCAATCCCTGCGGTCAAGCGTATTGGCGCCTGATCACTGGGTGCAAAATTTTATGGACATAGAATGAATCGATCAATATTCGTTTGAACCACTACAGGGTTGCCGCAAGGACCGTGCAATGGTAGATCAACAATACTGAAGACCCAGAGGTGTCTAGACCTCAAGTCGCTGTCGGTGCATTCAGTAAATGAAGGCAACAGCGGGCAATGTCTAGAGGATACAAAAAGACAAAGGCCAGAGACAAGTGACAACAAGTTGTACATTATACCTCGCCGCCAGTCAGAATCTGAGCATGGTTTCCTATTTACATTATCATGGAAAAACTTCGCTTAACCTGGACGATATTCAGGCTCCACTTCCAAGCTATCCTTCAGTGGAGGGAAGTCAAAGTACCTGATGATGCTGGTAAGGGGCTAATCTTATTATCGAGCTCCTTTTCGTTAATTCTTATGGATTTTCCCGTCCTTTCGAAAGGCGCCTTAGCAGCCTCCACTTTATGGTCATTCAATTCCACTCGTGTGCCAAACCTCAAAAACAGAAGATTTGGTCACACAGTGCAGGGTCATCAGCAAAGTCAATAACAGATCAAAGTCGTCAAAATCGATCTTCAAGCCGAGCCACTTCCCAGCAAGATCCAGAAAACACATCACGCTCATTTCTGGCCATCAACGATGCGGGTTCCCAAGCACTGTTCCTGTCTTGGGACTATCCTATTTTGCTTGGGTCGGCGCAGCCTGCAATGCCGACGATTGCTCAAGACCCCTTCAGGGCAACGCCGCCGCTGCGAGCTGCTACTGTAGTACTTACACAAAGGCAACTGCAACAGCGACTACGGGGTTTCCGTCATACATACCAACCACCTACGGGCCATCTCGTGTCTCCAGTGTATGCACCTGTCTAGCTTCTAGCACTTCAGGTCCCACCACTACAGCTCAACCTGCGTGCTCTACCGGGCAAGTCGTTTTGAAACCGAGCTTCTACGGCCTTCCGCCCTTTATGCAGCTGATATCATCCCTTGGACCATCAATCATAATGGCGGCTCCGCTTGGTGCGTGCTTGATCCATATAGCTATAACGAGGTAGACCATGCTGAGTACTATGGCGATGAGCGCTCTGTGTAAGCCTGTTTTTGTTCCTCGTTCCTCAGCTACAAGTATGTCTCTATTCGTCGAAACGTACATCTGAGCTCTAATAGAGGCATCAAGCTTGGTCTGATCTTGGGCCCCCATGTCATCTGGTTTTTAGTGCGATCCCGCTTTCGAAAGTTTCCTAACAATTTGTTTCTACACTACCCCTGAGTCTTTTGGTACCCCACCTTTTTCTGCAGCAAATGCACTTTCCCTCCCACTGGCGGCTCAGATACCATCAGTCAGACCGCCACCACCTTACCCCTCGGTGTGCAATATACTCTCACGTAAGTTAATCCGGTCTAATCCGCCCGTACAAAAGCCCTCACTGAATCGTCCTTTCTAGTGCTCATTTAGCCTGCGACCGCTACGAGAACAATTCGACCAACGTCGCCACGGTTTTCAAGGCCTTGTCGATGGAAACACAATCATCTTCGAGTAGCGCGCTTATAGACCGTGCGATGCAAGCACGCAGACATGCGATTACCCGGTCTATCAAGCTGTCGCCGCCAAAGTTAGAGGGCCCGCGTCTGGTATCGCGACATTGCAATGCGTCGTTGGCCAGGCGCCGATGAATACACCGAGCTTACCGCTGGTGTTGGACTTGGTAGACCTAGTGGGAGAGGGATATACGGGTACATTGTTGAATCCCACTCCTTAGATTATAAGGCGGTGGCGATCTCCAGTCATGCATTCAAGGGTGACTAGTAATAAGAAGAGAATGGGGCCACCTACCGCCAAGGCTTCGTTCCCGCGTCGAGTTGCAGGAATGAGGGAAACTATATCTGCAAGATTAGATAACCGATGGAGATTTGCATTACCCAGTCACCCGCCAAGAGCAGTCCTGCAACATTCTCTGGGGACCGCTTCAAGTGATAGGTCTTGAATGGTGTCATGCTTCAGCCTCGCACTTAGCCACTATGCCGCGCCAACTAATCTATCGCATGCGCTAAAAAGAAGGTCGCTTGATGACCCGTCGATGCACAGGTGGATGGAGTGATGATAGACTGAACAACCACCATAGCGAAAGGGGCAAATCCCCAAAGTACCTGATCCCTTCAGTGGTCACGGCCAACAGATGGATCTCAGAGGACTTGCGAAAGTAGACCCCTAAGGAATAAACCGCACCAGGGCATAGAATAACTCAATTGATGTGTCTACTTTAGTACTGTATAAAAGCAGTGGGAAGCCGCTGAGTACCTTACTTTAGTAAAAGGCAATGGGGATTAGCTCGGGATAGATGCATCTCGGCGCTCGGGCCGACCCAACCGGGTCCCAAGGTCTTGGCATGCGTTTTGAACCTCATTAAAAGTAGGAAGTGGATCACGAGAATAGAGTAGCTTCTTCTCCCGCCATAACACGGAATGAGAGGACGCCAGCTAAGGGTAAGGATTGTCCTTCATGTGTGTTTTGGGACCAACATTGGGCTGACGTCGCGCAGCCATCAGCTGTTCAGGATGTATGCATTTTCTGCACCACACGCCTCCAATTCGCCCCAAGCTACAAACCAAACTCCTCTCAACGACTACAGTTTCGGTCCGGGCGTACAACCAAGCAACCGGCACAAGCTGCGGTAGCACATGAAGAAGCTTTCGAGAGCGATGCTACACCCGAAAGTTCTCAAAGTGAGCCAGCCAGACAAAATTCTCCTAGAACATCTTGGGGCAAGTGGCGACCAGCCCCTACAGCTACGAAGGATGAGCAGCGATGGCGGATTGGTGGCGATTTACAAAGAGTATCAGGGCAAAGCTTCTCGGCACGACAGCAGGCGGCGCAGCGTTCGCAGCCTCCGCCGTCACACCTTACATCTACGGCCAGAGAGGATGCATTGAGACAACATGCCGAAGCTGAAAGAAGCAGTCAGGCAAACAATCAATTCTGGCAGTGCGAGTGTGGTCTCCGCAATCTGCGCGCTGAAACGAGATGCATGCGTTGCCAGGCTCCAGTCCCAAGTGCCTCGTCTATTCGGAAAGCCTCTAGCACCGATGATCCAAGTTTCGCGCAAAGCTGGAAACATGTTCGACACGTTGGAGAGGCTCAGTCTAGCAAGCTCGGACAGGCTCTCCGTTTTCAACGATCCAAAGAGCCTGCCACAGATCCAAGCCAAGATCAGGCTAGGTTAAAGCGCTTCGAAGAAAGCAAGGGATCAAGGTTCGTGGGACTCGAAAGCAGGTTCAAGAGACCAAGATTCGGAGAATCTCAAGACGCCAGCAGGGCACCGTCGGAGGCACGACAAGATCCGCGGAGTCCATTACCACAGTATTCTTTCGCATCTAGTATTCGTAGCAGAGAAAGATCTAAGCCGGAAAATTTGGCAGCATCAGCTCCATCGACAGCCCCAGAGCGCCCGCAGCGAGCCGAAAATGGGGCTGGCTGGAGCAGATTCTCACCCCCTGTAGCAGAGTCATTGAATACTCCGCGCGAGCCGCCTCCGCCACGGCCAATGCCAACAGAGGAAAGAACCAAGTCGTGGTCGAAGTGGACAGTACAAGACACCAAAGGGGATCCAGAGATACTCGCCGATTCGCATGAAAAGGCGCGCCCTGAGCGTCCAAACGTTCCAAGTGACAAGGAAACTCCACCATCTAGCTCAGACGGCTGGAGGGCGTGGTCACCAGCGGAATCAGCCACCGCTGACCAGGGTTACGGTCCTCAGCACCGTGATATGTCTGCCAACGAGAGACGCGCACAGAATCGGATGGCTAGAAGATTACAGGAGATCGAGGAGGAACAGGAAAGAAAGGCTACCAGGTCTAAGCCAGCGGAACCTCGTTTCGATACCAACCGCGAATCCAGAAAGTCTATGATGAAGACTCGCAGGTACATCGAAGAGCGAGGCAAAGTTGATGAGTACGATGACTTGGATGAAGACATCATTCAGAAGCGGCAGGAACGCAAGAAGCAGAAGAAAAAGCAGCAGGCTGCACAAAAATTGCAAGGCCCACCTACTCCGATATACTTGCCAGAGTTCATCAGCGTTGCAAATCTTGCAGGTGTTTTGCGCGTCAAGACCGAGGACTTTACTCGCAAGATGACAGAGCTTGGCTTCGAAGAAACTAACAACGACCACATTCTTGATGCCGAGACCGCCGGCCTCATAGCATCTGAATTCAATTTCGAGCCCATCGTTGACGAACCCGAACTACAAGATCTCGTCGCCCAGCCCCCGGCAGACGACAAGTCTCTACTTCCCCAGCGACCGCCGGTCGTCACTATCATGGGTCACGTCGATCATGGCAAAACCACACTATTGGATTGGCTCCGCAAGTCTTCCGTCGCCGCTACCGAACACGGTGGCATCACGCAGCACATCGGCGCCTTTTCTGTACCCATGCCCTCTGGCCGCATCATCACCTTCCTTGACACCCCCGGCCACGCCGCCTTCCTTGATATGCGCCAACGGGGCGCTAATGTCACTGATATCGTCATACTTGTAGTAGCGGCAGATGACAGTGTCAAGCCCCAAACTATCGAAGCGATCAAACATGCTCAAGCAGCTAAAGTCCCAATGATCGTCGCAGTAAACAAGATCGACAAAGAAGATGCCAACGTCGATAAGGTAAAGCAAGACCTCGCGCGCTACGGAGTCGAAATCGAAGATTACGGTGGAGACACCCAAGTCGTTTGCGTAAGCGGCAAAACGGGTCAGGGCATGGACACACTTGAGGAGTCCGCCGTAGCCCTCGCCGATATCCTTGACATCCGCGCACCAGCCGACGGAGCAGCCGAGGGCTGGGTGCTCGAAGCTACTACTAAGAAAGCAGGTCGCGTAGCAACAATTCTCGTCCGACGCGGTACCCTTCATCCAAGCGATATTATCGTCGCCGGCGCGACCTGGGCCCGTGTCCGCACGCTGCATAACGAAGCCGGCATCTCAATCACTTCCGCCGGACCAGGCACCCCTGTCGAAATCGACGGCTGGAAAGACCAACCCGCCGCTGGAGACGAAGTCCTCCAAGCCAGCAGCGAACAACACGCCCGCTCCGTTATCGACATCCGGCTGGAAGCCGCCGAACGAGTACAACTAGCCAGCGACACGACCGCCGTCAATGAATCCCGCCGCGTAGAACAAGAACGACGCGAAGCTGCCGAAGCCGCTGCCGCTGCTGTCGAAGCGGGCGAGGAGCCTCCTACCACTCCTTTGGAACCCAAAGAAGCAAAGGAAACTTTCAAAGAGGTTCCCCTCCTAGTCAAAGCCGACGTCTCCGGCTCCGTCGAAGCCGTCCTAACCTCGATCCTCTCCCTCGGCAACTCCAGCGTTCGCCCTACGATCCTTCGTTCCGGGGTCGGCCCCGTCAGCGAGTTCGATATCTCGCACGCCGCGTCTGCCAAAGCGCACATCGTCTGCTTCAACCTCGCCATGGAGCAGCACATTCGGCGCATGGCGGAGAGCCAGGGCGTCCAGATCGTGGAGCAGAACATCATCTATCGGCTTGCGGACGCGGTCAAAGGGGTTTTGGAGGAGTACCTTGAGCCAATACGCACGAAGCGGGTATTGGGCGAGGCGGAGGTGGCTCAGGTCTTTGACATCAACATTAAGGCAAGGATTACGGTGCCTATTGCTGGCTGTCGGGTGAGGAATGGGGTTGTTGCCAAGAACGCAAGAGTCATGGTGAGGCGAGGGGGAGAGGTCGTGTTCGATGGTATGTTGACACTAGAAGCCCTAAACTCGAGGCACTAACGTGAGACTAGGTTCTCTTTCCTCGCTCAAGAACCGCAAGCAAGACGCCACCGAGATGCGGAAAGGTACAGATTGCGGCATGGGCTTTGACGGGTGGAAAGATTTTCAGGTCGGCGACTTGGTTCAGAGTTATGAGGAGAAGGTCGAGAGGAGGACGCTTTGAGTAGGAATTGAGATTTTGATGGTATGTAACATTTGGGTGATGACATTTGCCGGCGCCATACGCATTTCCGAGGCATTGCATTCTAGAGAACAGGGCAGCATCTATAGATCCGACCACTCTGTGTCATTTTTCCACCTCATGCAATGTCCTCTCTCCATCACGACAGCCCACCAGAACACATGTCCGCCACCATCCCACAAGACCAAGCACCACCTCGAGCATCGCCATCCGTGTCCAACTCCTACCACCGAAAACCATTGTCTCAGGCATCCGCCTCACCTCTTCCCGCGGCTCTCGTTCTACGCCATACCAACTTTAACTCTTCCGAAGGCCACAAACCATCTCAGTCACCGGAGTTCAAGCAACACGAACAGCGAGCAGGAAGATATTCTCCCAGCAAACCCATCCGAAAGCAGGCGAGCGCCACAGGCATAGCCAACTAGCCCCTGACACTAGGCGCCCACAACGGAGAGCGAAGGACCCGATACTATCGCGTTGACAGCGCAAGAACCACCACTACAAAAAAAACTCAAGTCCATTCCACAGCAAAATCTCAAGCGAGAGGAGATTGCATTCGATATCAAACAACATAAAGTCCCCCCCTCCCCGGACATCCCACCATCCCCACCAACGCCTCCCCCCTCCCCTCCCCCTCTCCCGAAACCTTACCGTTACATCCCTCCTCGCGCAGCCACTCCCTCTCACCAGCAAAGGCAAGGTATCACTAACAATCCGTGCACTCCACCACGCCCATCTCCGGGAGCAGCCAAAGGCACGACTCCATCGCGTCAACAGAGTCGGAACAAGCACAGGAAAAGTAATTCGGTGTTTATCACAGGCAAGTTGTGCCAAGTGAGCGAGAAATTATTGAATTTGGACGAGTAGAGTACCGCCCTCTAGGCATCCCAGAACCCCATTAACGCCGCAGCCCTCCACTCTCACTCACAGTGGTTTCGCCGTTATATCCCTCCCCTCGTAGCCAATTTCCCTTTTTCAGCGTAGGCAAAGAGAACCCCTGCACCTCCCTAGCATCACGTATGCTCGCACATCTCCGGCAGCAACCACCCAGATAAATGCTTCATTACCCAACAAGGGCCCACAAACATCACGGGCAGACCGATTATCATGCTAGCGAAGAGTCCGATGATATGACGCTCTGACCATATCGCGGCGGCTGCGTAGCGCCATACTTGCTTAAAGGCGTATTGTATTTGCTTTGTGATGGATGTGGAGGTAATGGTTGTTGGCACAGACAGCGGTGGGGGTGGGGTTTGGCCAGCGGGGATGTGGGAGAGGGTTAGAGGCGGTGAGGTGGGCGTGAGGGCGTTGTGGCAGGCGATGTGGTAGTGGATGGAGTGGTAGTGGTAGAGGGCGAGACCGAGGTTACCGGACATGGTGGATGGGTTGGGGGAGGTGAGTTGGGGGAGGTGGTCGATTTGGGGGGTTGTGGGTGGGAGGAGGTGTGGAGGGCGGATGTTGGGGCTGAGGAGATTGTGGGATGGGTATATTGCAAGAAGATATTGCGAGATGGGATGTTGCGATTCAAGATATTGTGGCTTGAAGAAGAGGCAAGGTGAAGGAGTAGTGAGCAGGAGTTGACGAAGATGAGATGTTGAGGCAAGCGCGCGACTAAAAGTACAAGAACGCCTTCGTGGACAGCTATCCATGGATTGAACTCTTGGCTGAAGCTTACATGGACTTCAGATGCCCAATAAACAGACTCGCAGCACCAGTACTGTTGACTATCCCCCTATTGTTCAGATAGAGCCCTCAGGCCAGTGAATGTGAAAGGGTATGGAATATCACAGACTACAGACACCCCGTACATCGCCCGCAGCATCCAGCCCATCCTTCTCAGCATCTTGTCCATCTTGTTCCGTTACTACGGGCGTGCTTACTGGCCCAGCTTGTTGCGTTACTGCGGGCGTGCTCATCTGCCCATCTTGATCCGTTAATGCCGGCGTGCTCATCCGTGATTTCTTTGACGCAGTCCTAGTCTTCTTCTTTCCCTTTGTTTTGATTTCGCAGTCATTTCCACCCATCGCCATTGCCTTCGCCGTCTTCTTGCGCTTGCGCGATCCCGCGACCTCGGTAGGGCCCAGATCGATATTGATCAGCTCAGTAAAGCTGTCTCTGGCGTCTGCTTTGTCGTATGGATCGTACGATGAGCTGCGTCGGCGATCGACCGGTGGATCCTTGAAGGAGACTGACTTGGGCGGTGAGGAAGCAGACTGCTTCGAGGTGGAGACGGGTGGCGCCTTCGAGGAAGGGACGGGTGGCGGGATGTAGCTGCAGAGGGTCTGATCGGTTTGGTAGCGCTGGATTTGAGGGTCTGAAAGAGCGTGGCTGTATTTCTGGGAGAGCCAGAAAGATTCGAACATGTCCCCATTCAAAATCTATACGGCGACGCGGTCACTATTGAGCTCTAGGTAGGCAAAAACAGGGGCAGCGCTTACAGCACTCATCCAAGCAAGCTTGTATTCTGTATCCAAGGCGCTGAAATCAAGCTGCGTCAGGACCCGGAGCTCGAATTCGGCGCGTGAGATTAGTGGTGTCTTGGATGGTGTCGAGCGATTTTGGATATAAGTTGCCGCATTTTCGATATAAAGATGCATAATGCCCTGAAAGGACCGATCAGCGACAGTGAGTGGTGCGATTTTCCATCCCATCCTAATATACCTGCATTTTGAATAAGAATGCTTGTGTCAAACGAACTCGGAGGCCAGACGGTCAACGTGGTGAGAGTCTGATACTGCTGATACTCTTCAGATCGGAAGGCGCGACACAGTCTCTGGCAACTTCCACTTTGCGTTCGGTCGTAGTGCTCAGGTAGTTAAGACCTTGTCTTCAAGCTATTCTTATCGAGCGCACTTAGGTGCAGCTTGAGTAATTGGGATTTCTTATGGTTGAAGTGGCTCCGAAGAGAGTAAGTGTTGGGTGGTAGGTGGAGTGTTGTTGTCATTGTTGTGAGATAAATAATAGTACGGCTCACGATCTTTACTTTTGGCGCGTGATCGGACCACAGAAGCCCTAGCTTGTCCATAACACGTATCACCAACGCGGGAACGCAATCGATGATTCGCAGATAGTGTGGGAATTGTTTGTGAAAATCACAGGCTGTAATTTCCAATAGTCTCCGAACAAGGAACACCCGAAAACATGCTGGCTGTTTATGAGTTCCAGATCCATTGACGATTCCAACACGCATCCTAGCACTCAATTAGATTATCAACAACTTGCGGAGAAGAAACCAACAATTTGCTTTTCTGCACCCTCCATGACCAGCTTCCTATATTGATAAGTTCAGGTTGTACTTTGGATATGTCATAGGCTGTCCAAGGCATTTCGGAACGGCTCTCTGGTTCGAGCACTTACAACGCGGGGCTCTGCATTGCCTATGGAGATAGCAAAATGCTTGTTCCTTGTGCTGGAGTGTACAAACTGTAATGTCACATCTTGATAGCTCTTTCAGCAACAAAGAAACCGGCTTGTGTGTTGGCGACATTTTTCACCCTTTTCCCAGACCAAGTGAAGCAAAGTACAGACGTCGCAACAATCAACAGTGAAGGCTGATCCGAATAATCTAAAGCCAGTGATGTAAACAACTTCCAGGTGAGTGGTACTGATGCCATAGCTAATTTGAAAGCAGTGGAGAGATAATTCTACCCTGTCTGAGTAGTACGTATCCTAAAATTTGCGTTTCAAGATCAAACCCTGCTTGTCAAATGGGTCCTGCTCAAAGTTGAAAGATTCAGGTAAGTAGGGGAAAGGTTTCTTATATTCGGAAGAATGATAGCGGCTGGAGACCGCATGATGGTCAGCTTGCTAGTAAGTTCCCACAAGTGTGCTGGCGACTCGCGGATAGGCACATGGTCGCAAGGGCTTACACTATACATTACTGTTTCTTGTGGAACACATCTGTAAAGACTTCGGGTTTGAGATCAGGAGAAGTGTATGCGAGAAATCAAGGACTCGGGCTTCGGGCACCACAATCCACCACCCTATAAGCAAGACATCTCTTGAGCAAACGCTACGACCCACTGAATGAATTTTAGGAGCCACTATGGGAGCTGACTTATTGCATTCTTTTTAAATTCTTTTAATTCTTGCACGGAACGTACAGTCGAGATTTTGCCAATAGACCAAGCAGTTGATAATAGCGTTAGAGCGGGTTAAGAGCCGTCGATAACATTTCGAATTTTAACTATGGGAAATCGTGGCATACACCTCTTGGCCGCAGGGCTCACCTTTAGTGGTCCATTCCTTTTGCAGATCGAATTTTCGATATGGGCCAGCATACTCATGGTCGTGTTCTTTTGAAATCGATTGCTGAACGTATCTTTGGGGAATTTACCCTTCGCAGCAAGCAAGACGACGCCAAGTTCAATAGCCACTGGTTCTACAAATGTGAGGCCACTAGCCGCTCATGAACTATTTGACCGATTGCATTCCCGAACAGGTAGAAGATTTGCCCTCGGCTATGTCCAGGCATGACCATAGTCCTTACGAATGTCTGTGCTGGCGCAGACCTGAAGTACTTCCCATGACAGGGACTTCCATGGCGAGTTTGGCGATCTATTTGTTCAGCCTGTAAGACTTGAGGCGGATCACGATTGGTCACAAAGGCCTCGATCTTATGTGGGCTGGAAAGCCATACCAGCTTGACCGCGGTAAACGTCCCAGCCTGTCTGCAGGATATGTCTTTCGAACTTCTGGGTCTGACAGTACTTGGAATGTGCTTACACGTGAGAGATATATTGATCAACCAGTCTCACTGTAGACTTTGAAACTCTAGGTCTCTATGGACGCACACGCAAGATACTTTATGCAGTCGTCTATCAAGTAGCCGACGGAGCCGCCAGCCTTGGCAGATTACTAAGAGGCCTTGACCAATAGAAAGAATGAGTATGACCCGCCAAGATCGTGACCCTTGTCCATTAAGAGTGGATCCCCAGCCTCGGGCCGACAAGACTAGGGATGCTCATCGGTCCGAGGTGGGGGATCTAGTTCTACACTAAAGTACACAGTAGAGCTCTCGGCCCGCGGCCCCCTTCATTTGTTCCTGAGGGTTGTCGACCTAAAATGACTCTCAGAATAGTAGCGATGCTGATGATTGGGAGAGCGGACAACGTACCACCGAACGCTCACCCGCTCCCGAACCTCTACGATTGGACTCGGCCACCGTATGATTGCAAGGAACCATGAGACAAGTGTACAATCAACGGATAATCTGGCCGGCTTCGCTTGATAGTACCGCGGGGGAAGAAATTTAGGTCTAATGACTGAGGCACGCAAGGGTCTCTGAGTGAGATGCAAGGGGTACAACGGCGGATATAAATTCCTACCCATAGGTCTGATTTATCTCGGACCTGTTTGACAATGGAAAACTCTGTCATAGATCAGGTCAAGGTCCGGTTGCCGTACGAGCTACGTCTCCTCATATTTTCCTATACGTTCTTCGTCAATTTCGAACCCTTTGAACGATTAGGACGGTGGAGAGATTGCGCAAGAAAACATACCATCCCACCTCGAGCTGCGTTTCTGCGAAACGAGGCCTATATCAGATCCAGGCAACGCGCTCAGTTGAGGAAGGGTCTTACAGATTGGCCAGAAGGAAATGAGGAAGCCTTGTTCAAAGCGATCGACTGGACCCACCCCAACGCGCGTGTACATTTCACGCGTACGGAGGACATGTTGATCAGTGGCTCGGAAGCTGTGAATCTGCTGCAGACTGGTTATATGTCCCTAAGACGTCCGTGGGTTCGGAATGAAGTCATATCGGACGTCATACTCGCACTCACCGGACGGCGTGTAACGCGGGCCCAGGTGGCAACCCGTATTAGCATACTACAAGATGTCTCTCGACGCTTCCTTCAGGTACCGTACAGCAGGTCCTGTGACATTGTCTACGCTATTGCGGCCTTCGGCAGAGTCAAGCCTATGCTCGTCCATGATGCTCTCTACTACCTATTACACGATCACATTTTGATCATAGGGGATGACATCCAAGGCCTGGAGCTATGTATGAAGACCATTTCTCCTGGGTTTCGATCCTCTATGAAGCGTACGATGCTCTTCTACGACCCAGTTATTCTGGCACGGGCACTCGACCTTCTCCAAAGCTGAGGAAGCCCCCCCGCTCTTGAGACTGTGTACATCCGTCTTCACAACGGAAGCAGTCTGTTTTTCTCCAGGGTGCCTCCTCCCGACTATGGCAACATCTTTCAGGCTATCGAAAAGATCCTGGAATTCAAGCTGTCCGTCCAATCAATCAATGACGGAATTAGTGTGGTCTTACTTGAGCTACCTACTCCTAGGAGAGCGACAGCATACTGCAAACACACGAAAGTCATCACTATCAATGCCAAAGAATACCTATTGACAGACACATCGGCGATAGACACATCGGTGATAGATAAATCGGCGCTCGACTTACAGAGCGACGACGCTCAATATCTGGATGGCCTTTGCTTGAAGCTGCTGAAGTCCTGAACCCTGATATCTGAGGGGACCATAACGCTTCTAGCCAAAGCAGTGAGAGACGCTACCACTTCTTGGAGCTGAGACTCTTCGTTGTCATGACTGGTATGCCCAGTGGACACTTGTCGGGCTTAGACAGAATAACCAAACCTCTTGCAAAACTGCAAAAACCACCTACTCCCTTATTCTGCAGGCAGCATAGCAGGCAGCACAGTTGAAAAGGTCCTCAGCGTTTGCAATGAAATGAGTGAGCCTGCAGCTTGCTATATCACCGATCAGAATAGCTGATCTTGTTTCACAGGGTACGGGGTTTGGCATTGAGAATTTTCGGGATCAATGCAAAGGGACCGCACTCAGGGTCGCCCCAAGGTCGATTGCTGTAAGTCTTGGGCCGAAGCGATTGTTGAAGGAGGCAAAACTCTTGTTCCCTTGCACCCTTTCCACCAATAGTGGGGATAGATGACTGGAGATGGAGAAGCTGCTGTGAGCATACATGCAATTCCAAGCTTCAGCACGAAGCTCGAGGCAGTCAGGTCATTACAAGAAATATCGGCAACACCACATTTATCGCGGTCATAACGCTTGCGAATCCTTGGCCTTATTTTTAGATCACACACCCTATGGTCGCAATGTTCAACTTCTGCATTGCGCTCTATAAACTTGTTTAAATTATCAAGCTCTATAATAGACACTTTGCGTATTTAAGACTCGCTTTGAGAGTAGATTTTAATCAAGTTTTGACCAAGTTATATAGATCGAAAGTTTTGATTGCGTTTGAAGTGTTCAACTGTAAGGCTATGTACGAACGTGTGACAAGACGTCGCTACATCGACGTACTAAAGGCGGAACTACGTGTTACGCTAGTACTTCCGTAAGAAGTATTAGAGAGAGTTATGCTATTGAAGAGATTTGTAGACGTCTTTAGGCAATGCGAGCAATTACTTAGTAACAAGGATTGCAACTATAGACAATCTTATGTTTAATAAATCTTTACAAATAATTCAATAAATCAAAGTAACAATAAGTAAAGACTTAAGATAAGTTGAACACGATTTATAAGAAAGTCGCGTTCGAAAGCTATATATCTTTTTATTATTTGAGAGTTTAAGATGTTCAAAATGTTTAAGATTTTGATTATCTTAATTATCTTAACTCAAATTCAAGATGTTCAAGAATTAAGTCTTCTTAATTATCTTAATTTTATTAATAAATCTTTTCTTTTTAATTATTTTATAAAGAGCAATGCGCGACGAATAATACTAATCAATACGCGACTCGTAATACTATCTTCTCTCTTCAAGAATTTTCGTTTCGAAATTATTTATTCTTTTTTATTATATTAATTAAGCTAATTATTAAATAACGTGGCAATTTCGTTGCTAATTGTTGCTATAAATACATTCTTTTTATAATGCGTTCTTGTCGAGTTTACGTCTTATTTGACATATCTTGTCGAATAAATAGAGAATATCTTAAGTGTAAGAAATGTTATCGAAAAAATCGAAAATGTAATTTGACTTCTAACTATTAAAGAATAAATAAAGCTATTTAGAAAATTGAAAAGCTAAATAATAAAATAACAAAGTTGCGTTTAAGAATTACGCAAAAGACGAAACAAAGAAAACATTAATTTTGTTGTTTGAAAAATATAAATAATGCAAAGTCGAAAAATATCTTAAAAATCAAGAAGAACAAGAAAGAAATCAAATATATTGAAGAGACGTTCGAAATTCTATTCGATACTATTGTTAATTCTTTATTGTTTGTTTTCTTGTTTTCTAATGCTTTGTCAACTTCTATAAGTAATTTTGTCGCTAACAAAATTGTCGCAACTTATCAAAGCACTTCTTCAAATTCTTGAGTAACTCTTATATGTTTTCGAAGATAAAATATTCTTTTTACTTAATAAGATATTTTTAATCTTTCTATTGTAGAATTTTCTCAATTTTATATTGTTTTTCTTTTTGTAAATAAAAATAAAATATGTTTTGTAAAAACGTAATTAAATTTGCTAATTTCAATAATAAAATATAAAATACTAAAAATACTTTAATGTTCTTGAATAAGTCGAGTTTGTAATTGATTAATCTCTTTGTCTTCTTAACAAGAAACGATTCAACTTTAATATAATTCAATTTCTTGCTTAACTTTCTTATCTTAAGATATTTTGTAGAAAGATATATTTTTTTTCTTTTTTTTAGTTAAGATATTGTTTTTCGTTTTTTGTTCTAATACTTAATCGACTTTTTTTGTATCTTTAAGATGTTGTTGTGTATTTTTTTTAATATTGTTATTTTTTCGATAATTAATTAAGTTAACAAATGCTTTCGCTCTTTCTTAAAGAGATTAAATTCTCTATTATAGTTGACGAAAAATAAAGTTATCTTAGTAATATTCGAAATCTTTGTATTTAATGCTAATTAAATTATAAATAAAAGTGATATTCAATTGTTGTAAATACTATTAACGTAGTGTCTTAAATATTGTTTCAAACTCTAATTTGTTTGTTCTATTTAATTATTCGTAATCAAGTAATAAACAATGAACATTCTAAGTCTTGTTCCTAACATCGATAAAAGTGTCTTTCAATAGTTAGACATAAAGAGCTTGTCTTTATTACTAATTAATTCTTTAAATATATCGTAATATTATATAAGTCGATTTAAAATAATGTATCTTATTTGTTTTGCTATAAACTTCTCTTTGCATGCGATAATATATAAACACTTGATAAATTTGTTAATCATTATTAATATTAAATCATATTTATCTTTAGTTATTAAATTCGTCGACTTGAACAACTTGATAATAAAGTTTATTGTAACTTTATTCTATAACGATTTAAATAACTTCTAATATTAAATTTCGTCATAACTCGCATATGTATTATGTTTGTTCTATTAATAGCTATGACATCATTTAATATATGTCTTGACAACTTGTCTTATTTGAGAAAACTAACAATGCTAACGTAAAAACTAAAGAATTTTAATCACTTTTAAGTGTTTTTGCAATGATTTATTATGATGTTTCTTTATATATTCGTTCATTTTGTTAATAAATATATGAAGTTTTTTTTTCTTTATTAAAAATTCTTTCTTATTGTCTCTAAGTATTTGTAAGATAATATTTAGCTCGTATTTATTTGCTAATAATAATTCGTTTTTGTTAATTTTAAGTATATTATAATTAAACAATTTTTTCGTTTTTATATAATTATTTCTTCTATTAAGTGCGTTTGCTTTGTTATTATCTTTGTTTAATGTATATTATATTTTGAACTTGTATTGTTCGAATTGCTTTAATTATCGCATTTGTTTTTTGTTAAATTGTTTAATAATAATAAAGTGTAGAAGATTTTTGTGATTTATAAGAATCGTAAGTTTTAATGATTTTTCAATGTATACTTTTCATAATTTTAGAGAAACTACAATAGCGAATAACTTTTTGTCGTAAATATTATAATTTTATTCGATTAACAAAAATTTTCTTAAGAGATATGTTATTAAATGTTAAATGTCTTTATACTTTTAATTAAAACATGCATCGATAATTAGATTTAATGCGTCAATTTTAATTTTATTTAACAATTGTAAATTGTACATCTTTAATATTAACTTCTTTAAGCATTTTAGTTTAAGATTTTAAAATAATTTCTCTTTTGCTAGTTCTTATCTTTATGACGTCTTCTTCTTCGTAAGATTCGTTAATAATATTGCGTTAACAAAGTAGTTCTTAATAAATTTCTTGTTATAATTTATGAAATTTAGAAAGAAATAAACTTCTTTGACGTTAATAAATGATTTTCATTCTTTAATTGCTCGTAGTTTTTTAACATTTATGCGTACTCTATGTTGTTTAACAACAAACTTAAGAAAGTCAATTTCTTTTTAATGAAATTCGTATTTATTTAATTTAAAATATAAATTTCTTTTATTTAAACATTCTAATATTTTAAAAACATAATTTATATGTTTTTTCAAAATATTTGAGTAAATTATGATGTTGTTTAAGTATATTATAACAAATTAATTTAAATATTGTCGTAATACATTATTGATCATTTTTTAATACGTTGTTGAAGCGTTCGTAAATTTGAATAATATTATTGTGTATTTGTATAATTTATATTGTATACAAAAGATTATTTTTTACTTTTCTTTTGTCTTTATTTTAATCTAATTATACGCTTTTCGTAAGTCTAGTTTAATGAAGTACTTTGCTTCGAACAATCAATTTTAAAGCTTATTAATGTTAAATAATAAATATTGATTTTTTATCGTAATATTGTTTAGCTTTTAATAATCGACACATAGTCGAAGAGTTTCGTTCTTTTTAAGTACAAAGAGAATTAAATATTCTATCTATAAATAGAATTTTTTTATAAATTTTTTTATTTCGTTTTTTGTCAAGTATTTGCGAAGAATTTCTAGCTTCTTTTCGAATAAAATATATATAAGTTTAAACGTAAATTGCTTGTTTAGTTCAAGTTTAATTTCGTAATTTTACGATTAATGTTTAAATAAAGTCTTGATCGTTTTTTCTTTCTAAAATAGATGCTTTCAATTGTTGTATATTCGTAATATATGCTTTAGCGATTCTCTCGCTATATTAGATAGTCTAAAATTCTTAAGAAATTCGCAATTTTTTTCATTTACTTTGACTTTATAATTTAGTTAATCTTTGTTAATGTTTATTAAGTCGAACTTTATTAAATCGTTTTTTTGCAAAAATGCAAACTCGCTATTTGCGATCAAGTTTCAACTTGATTTTTTATCTATTATCGAACGTTGTCGATGCGTAGATTGAATGTGAATTGCGTGATCACATTGTACAAATTTAAGTACTTGTGTATTCTAGTTAACTTTTAAGTTGTGTTGCTTCAATTAAGACATTTCTAAAACGATATCGTAAATAATTATTTTCACTATATTAAAAACTAGTTTCTCGTAATGTTGCTAAATAGTTATCAATAATAATTTCGTTTCTTTGTTCACTTTTTTATTTTCTGCGAGTAATAAGTTTTTATCTACAATTATTAGATTGTAAACGTTAAGCTTCTTTTAAGTAGAATACTCTTTTCTCTCTATAAGAGCTTTAATTATAAAGTTATTTATCGCATTAAAATTAATTATTGTTGTAAATCAATAATTATTAATCTTAACTAATGTGATAAAACATCGTGCATGCGCTATTAAGTTTAGTTGCTATTGTTGAACTAATATATTGCATTTCTTTAATATGTTCTTTACTAAGAAATTTGAACTTTTCTTTGCTTCTATGCTATGACTTTTGCTTCAAACATTTGTTTGCGTTAAGCTTTCTTCTATTGCTAGATTGCTAACTTTTACTTTCTAGAAAATCAATTAATTTTATTTTTTTTAGATAAGTTTAATATAAGTCGTCGTAGCAAGTTGTTCAACTAAGGTCTATATGTACTATAGAGTTCAATTGTTTCATTATAATGTTAGATATGTTCTTTTTTGTAATAACATTGCTTTTTAGTTTCTTTTCGCATTTGTTTACGATCTTCGATAAGCTAACTAAAGTCTTAAGATAATTCGTAATGTCTTTTATGCATTCATGAAAATTCTTCTAGTCGTATTCTTCTCTTAAGTCAATAATTAAAGTATAAAATTTAATAGTTTTCTAAAGTGCTTGATTAACTTCTTGCGTAAATGCGAATGTCTTGCCTAATAATGTTTTATCTAGAACTTTCTATAATTGATTTAAGTTTTTTATCAAATAATAATTGTTGTTCGATTTAATTTCGAAAGTGTTCGTTTTTGTGTCAATTTGCTTTCTAATGTTGTTTTAGCAATTAAATATCTCTTTTAACATAGCATTGATTTGTCGACGATTTATTAAGTTTCGTAATCAATAATCTCTTGCGAAGTAATTCGATTTGTCACATAAATAGCACGTTTTTTAGAATTTGTTATTTTGCTTTCTTCTAAAGTTTTTCTCTTTGCGTCGTTAAGTAAAATTTAATTTCATAAATGCAAGCTTACGATAGTTTAAATTATTGTATTTCTAATTAAAACGAGATTCTTTTTGCCAATATTCGATCGTTAATTCAAAGAAGATTTTTGCTCTTTTATGAAATTAATTGTATCGCTTTTTCATAGCTCTTTTATATAGTTTGTTGTCGAAATCGATAATTATTTCGATAAGATCGAATATATCATTAATGAATTTGTTATCGCACATAATTTTGTTCTTTAGATTGTTCTTAAAATTTCGTCGAAACATTGTTATAAATGCGACATTATTTCATTTAATAAGATTAACATACTTTTAGAATCTTGCTACGTAGTCTATTGCAAAAATTCGTTAAATTAAGTGTTAAATAACTTTTTTCGCAATTTGTTTCTCGTTAAATGTTTCGAAGATTCTTCGAAGTTCTTTCTTGAAATTATCGAAGTTCGTAAACATCGCACGAGAATTTTCGTTATAATTTTTCAAATACTTGCGTAAATTTAACTTAAATCAATGTTAAACTCTTTCTTTAAAAAATGTTAATGCGAAAATTGTCTTCTTGTTCGCTAGAATAAGATAAAAAATAAAATAAATATTTATTTGCATAAGTTAATTCTCTAGACTAATACGATCTTCGTAATAGACGTTAAACTTGTTAATTCTTATTTTGTCGTTTTCTTTAATAAAAGATCGACGTAATGTTGTTAAGCTATTGCTCGAGATAAAGATGCGTTAATCTAATATAAACATTCTTAAAGTGTTCGAAGTGTTACGTTAGTACTTTCGTAAAAAATATTAAAACGAGTTATGCTATTAAAAAGATTTATAGACGTCTTTAAGCAATGTTAGCAATCATTTGATAACAAGAATTGCAATTATAAGCAATTTTATATTTAATAAATTTTCATAGAGAGCTCACTAAATTAAAGTAATAATAAGTAAAAACTTAAAATAAGTTAAATACAATTTATAAGGAAATCGCATTTCTAGTTCCTATATATTAAGAAAATGTAAATTGTTCGCCTTGTTCGTTCGTCAAGCATAGCGAACATAATTGTTCGCCTTATTTGTTCGTCAAACATAGCGAATATAATTGCTCGTCTTATTCGTTCGTCGAACATAGCGAACATGATAACTAATTCGCTCATAGCGTGTAAAATCTAAATTACTAATATAGCTTAAGTAAGCTCGTAACAAGTTTGTTGTTAAAATCGATAACTATTTCGATAAAATCAAATATATTGCAAATAAATTTGTTATTGCGCATAATTTTATTTTTAAGATTATTCTTAAAATCTTGTCGAAATATTATTATAAATACAATATTGTTTTACTTGATAAAACTAATATATTTCTAAAATCTTGTTGCGTAATTTATTGCAAAGATTTGTTAAATTAAGTGCTAAATTACTCTTTTTACAATTTATTTTTTGTTAAATGTTTCGAAGATTCTTCGAAGCTCTTTCTTAAAATTGTTAAAGTTCGTAAACATCGCACGAGAATTTTTACTATAATTTTTCAAATTTTTGCGTAAATTTAATTTGAGTTAATACTAAACTCTTTCTCTAAAAAATGTTAATACAAAAATCGTCTTCTAATTTGCTAAAACAAAATAGAAGATAAAATAAATATTTATTTGCATAAGTTAATTCTTCAATTCGATACAATCTTTATAATAGACGTTAGACTTGTTAATTTTTATCTTGTTGTCTTTATTAAACGTTAATTGACGTAATATTGTTAAGTTAGTATTCGAAATAGAGACGCGTTAATCTAATATAAACATTCTTAGAGTATTCAAAGTATTACGCTAATACTTTTGTAAAAAATATTAAAGAAAATTATGTTATTAAAGAGATTTATAAACGTCTTTAAACAATATAAGCAATTACTTAATAACAAGAGTTGCAACTATAAACAATCTTGTATTTAATAAATCTTTACAAATAGTTTAATAAATCAAAGTAACAATAAATAAAGACTTAAGATAAATTAAACACAATTTATAAGAAAATTGTGTTCGAAAGCTATATATCTTTTTATTATTTTAAGAGTTTAAGATATTTAAGATATTTAAGATTTTAATTATCTTAATTATTGTAAGATGCGAGTGCGTTTGCTATTTGTCGACGCACTAAGATGTGAAAGACGTGAGATATAATAAACTTTCATTACTATGTCTCAATTATATGAGATAGATAGTAGTAAGACTAATCGTTAAAGAACAACGAGAAACGAGCTTTCTTTCTATCTAATATTCGCCATGACGTGCGAATTTGCTTCTCGCTTTCTAACTAGAAAAAGAAGTCGTACGATTCGAAGCTTTCATAGATAGTCGAGATCACGTGCCTTGCCATATTCTAAGGCGCTAGCGCGTCGATGACGCTATAACATTATAGTTATTTCTTCTCTTAAAGCATTGATTTCTAATGATGTAAGAAGCTATATTAGTCTCACACAAGACGAAGGCGCCTATTAAGCGTCAACGTTACAAGAGCTCGTTAAAAATCTTCTTAAACCTCTTTGAAAATTAAGAGAAAAAGAGTCTTCTATCTAATAGAAATCAATTCATGCTTTAGTTTAACTTAACTTGTAAAACAACATAATGACAACAATAATAATTCTTGATAAATTATCGTTTCGTCATCGTTGTTGTTAGAGTTCTTAATAAAATTCAAAGTGAAATTAACGTTGCGCAAGCGTTAGATAAATCATAAACACAAATGTTGTTATTTCTCTTTTCTTTTCTTTTCTTTTTTTTACATTTTTCTTAATTGCAATTGCTTTTTTGTCGTAAGTAAACTATCGCAAAAACGACAATGCGTAAGACTTATATATATAGTGCAAATATTAAATCAATATGCTTTCATTTTTATCTTCTAAGAGATCAAGAGATTAAGAGAGTAAATAATTTCGATATTTTATCGTTTACAAGAATTAATATGTTACAATCTATAATGATCTTTTATATATAACTTGCGTAAGCAAACGTACATGCGTTCGCGAAAAAAGAAGTGTTTACATTTATTGCAAAATTTTTTATCGTAAATTAAATCGTTGCATTGCGATAAATTTTGTTTACGCTTACAATGCGACAACTACTAATGTTTATTAATTCGTTAAACGCTTTCGAGATCAAATAAAAGTTTTCGTCATCGATTATCGTAAAACGTTCGAAATAGAAAATACAATTTTCAAATTAATAAAACGTTTGCGAAAGAGTGTTATTTTCGAAATAAAAAAATTAGCGATGCGATGAAAAATTTATTTTATCGACGACAAATTGAACGCAATTTTATATTCGTCGATTCGAACGCAATTTAATTTGTGCTTTAAAGCGTCAAGTTAAATTTGAACAAAAGCTCAAGAAAACAAAGATAAATTAAAATAAAGCTCTTATTAAAATGAAGCAATTAATTGATTTTTTTTGAACGAATATTGAAGATAAGCATTTTCGTTTGCTTTTTAACACATTTTTTTGTTTATTTTAATGTGTCGTGCAATGCACTAACATGCATTTAAGATTCGAAAAAGAATAAGAACAAAAACAAGAACAAATTGTCAATAAAGATAAAGAAAACAAAATCGAGACAAATTGTCTTCGAATTTGTCGCTAACTTAAACAAGACGAATTCGAATTTTTTTCTCGCAAAGTTTTACAACTTTGCGATTAAATCTCTTTGTAACTTTGACTTGTCAACGAGATCGTCAAATAATAATGTGATAAATTTTCATTTTACTTTCGTTCGCGCTTCGTTTACTCACATATTTTTAAAAGATAAAGAGCGCAAAAATGCGTATAAACGACGAGAACAAGTTTGTGACAAAAATAAAAAAGATCGTACGAATTAGATTTTTTGCGATGTAACTTTCTCAAAAGAACGTAAATGTTTCGAACAATTTCAAAGATTTGTTTACGAATAACTTTAAGAAATTTAACAACTTATTTTTAAATAAGTTCGAGAGCTTTCTCTAGTCTTCTAAAACGAATTCGATAAGTTGTTAAGAACTTGCTAAGTCGCTACAATATGTCGTCAATTAATAGAAAACAATTGAGGAGCTATGTTTATAAGTCATGTTTTAAGCATTTATGTTAAGAGAGACGATCTTATCATTTCTAGCATCTTGTGTGACGAAATGAAAAAAAAATTCTTCGTAAATCTAATTAAATACGATAGCGATGCGACGACGATTACGCGATATTTTATCAAATAAATTATTGTTAACATAGTCGTCGTTGTCGCAATACGCGTTGTGTTATCTTTTTCGACTTCGCTTGCTATGCGTTCGCTCTTTAAATTTCTTTCGCAATTTATCGATCTTATTAAAAAACTCTTTTCTTAGTTATTGATTATACTTTTTGCTTCAATTTATTTATTTAATTTTATATTATATTTGTCTCTTTAACTTAGTCTTATCTAGAATTTCTTCGATTTCTTATTTGACTTTATCATTAATAAGTTTCGAAGTTTGCAATATTTGTTTCGTCTACTTATTGTTAATGCGATGCAAATATAATTTCAAGAATAAAACATAAAAAGTATTATGAATTCAATAGATGTTAAGTAAAATAAGACGATAAACTTGCGTTTTACTCTTATTTTTAATTCTAAACGATTCGACATACTTGTGCGACATCTTTTTGTTAAATCTTTTTTGTTTCAAATTTTTAATCGAAAGCATAATTAATTTTTCTACAATAAAGCTCTTTGATTTATGTTTTTCATTGTAGTGCTTCGTTTATTGTGCGACAACGTTTTTAAGACGCTTCGCTAAAACTTTTCTTAAATCATAAAACTATTTTACGCGTTTTTGTGTTAATAATATTTTTTCTTCGATAAAGTTGTTCTCAACTTCATAGTGAATTTTTGAATGATAATTATACAGTACTAGGACAAAAGTATCCGCGAACCTCGCCCTCACCTAAAAAACACCTTCCCATTTGCATCCATTGTATACCACGCAAAGAACTAGGAAGCTACATAATTTAGATAGTGATTTGCACTCAATTGACAAGTATCATCCCAAAATTTCTTAGTTCTAATACTTGGTATACCATTTCTCGGACGCAATAAGTGCTTTAATCCTTCTTTCCATACTCCACACTAGATCATGCAAGTAGTCCTTATCTAACGCCTCCCACGCCTTATATAATGCATCAAATAAGGCCTCTTTGATTCTATTCTCATCGCCAACCACGTCGTTTATATGGGGATTGACTTTATAGACGTGTTCTTTGAGTAGAAATCAAAGATGCTCAATTGAGTTCATATCTAGACTATAGAGTGGTCATTCCATGACGTTTATACCATGTTCGCGAAACCACAACGCCATCGCTTTTACTATGTGTATAGGAGCGTTATCTTGCATGAAAATAAGATTTGGTTAATAGACACTAAGGAGATTATCGTCGAATATGTTGAGATAGGACTTGGCGAAGTATCCATGCTTTTTCGCCTTAAAGTCACGCTCTAAAGCATAGAGGTTTGAGCGTTCTAAATCCCAAAAACAAGCCCACATCATAATGCTAAAGTCGTGTCCTTTTTTGTATGATTGAATCATGACTTTATTCCACTTTTGTGAAGGCGTACGAAAGCACCATTGACGTCGTTTGCTCGTGCCTCTTTCGACGAAACATTCGTCGCTCCATATAATCTTCGTCCAATCGTCAAAAGTCCAATGTTCGTGAGCCAACGCCCATGCGTAACGTTTGCCCGCAATCTTAGGCGTCAATAGAGGTCTTTTTTTGCATAGCCAATTGATAATACCTTTCTCTTTTAGTATGCGATAGATGGTTTTAGTGGAAACGTTGACCCCCGTCTTTGTAAGAAGATTTTTGTAGGTAATCTTTGAATCTAAACGCACAATTCT
>JAABUQ010000846.1_pt1 | contig 70120 bp, 60 predicted proteins | sample 5560001 | NCBI WGS metagenome assembly JAABUQ01 (sample SAMN10711888, study PRJNA513371) | rock metagenome | isolation source: Antarctica rocks | place: Antarctica: Victoria Land, Finger Mt nord | collected 2015-12-18 | reverse complement strand
CATGGGGGAGGCCCTCCCTGGTGCTGGCGATCGTGGTTGTGAACCAGTCGATCACGGGGCGGCCTCCCCTTCAAGACAAACTGTCAACCCGGTCGGACCACTTTCGATCCACTCTGCGACAGAGCCCTGTAGTTATCGGGCCGATTTCGTCTGCTTCGACGAGATCGTCGTCGAGCTCAAGGCCCTCGCGGGGCTGACGCCCAGGGAGCACTCTCAATTGATCAACTACCTCAAGGCGACCGGGTTGTCTCGCGGCCTCCTGATTAATTTCGGGGCCCTGCGCCTGGAAACCAAGCGTTTCGTCCGCTCTCTTCCATCTGCGTAAATCTGCGTCATCTGCGGATAATTCCTCTTTTTCAGCGAGGGCCAGCGACCGTGGGCAAGCCGACCGGTTTCATGGAGATCCCCCGCGAGACGGCGTCGCGACGGCCCGTCGCCGAGCGGCTGCACGACTATCGCGAGGTCTACAACCCGTTCCCGATCCTCAAGCTCAGGGAGCAGGGGGGGCGCTGCATGGACTGCGGCATCCCGTTCTGCCACCAGGGGTGCCCGCTCGGCAACCTGATCCCCGACTGGAACGACCTCGTCTATCGCGACCAGTGGCGGTCCGCGATCGACCGCCTGCACGCGACGAACAACTTCCCCGAGTTCACCGGCACCCTCTGCCCGGCGCCGTGCGAGGCCTCGTGCGTCCTCGGGATCAACGACGACGCGGTCTCGATCAAGCTCATCGAGCAGTCGATCGTCGACCGCGCGTGGGCCGAGGGCTGGATCATCCCCGAGCCGCCCAGGGTGAAGACCGGCAAGACGGTCGCCGTCGTCGGCTCGGGCCCCGCCGGCCTCGCCGCCGCGCAGCAGCTCGCCCGCGCCGGGCATGACGTGACCGTCTTCGAGCGGGCCGACCGGGTCGGGGGTTTGCTCCGGTACGGGATCCCCGACTTCAAGATGGAGAAGTGGCGGCTCGACCGCCGCCTCGAGCAGATGGAGGCCGAGGGGGTCGCCTTCCGCGCGGGCGTGGACGTCGGCGTCGACATCCCGGCGGGCCAACTCCTCGACGAGTTCGACGCCATCTGCCTCTGCGGCGGGGCGACCCGGCCCCGCGACCTCCCGATCGAGGGCCGCGACCTCGACGGCATCCTCTTCGCCATGGACTACCTCCCGCATCAGAACCGCCGGGTCGCCGGCGACCCCGTGGACGGCGACCCGGCCGCGGGCACCCCGCCGGCCCCGTCGGCCCGGGATAAGCGAGTCATCATCATCGGCGGCGGCGACACCGGGGCCGACTGCCTCGGCACGGCGCACCGCCAGGGGTGCGCCAGCGTCCACCAGTTCGAGATCGTCCCCCGCCCGCCCGAGGACCGGACCCCCGTCAACCCCTGGCCCCAGTGGTCGAACGTCTTCCGGGTCTCCAGCGCCCACGAGGAGGGCGGCGTCCGCGAGTTCTCGATCAACACCCGCCGGTTCGTCGGCGAGGACGGCCGGGTCGCGGCCCTGGAGACGGTCCACGTCGAGCTGAAGTCCGAGGGGGGCCGCGCGACGTTCGTCGAGATCCCTGGGACCGAGAGGCGGTACGAGGCCGACCTCGTCCTGCTGGCGATGGGCTTCGCCGGCCCCGACCGCTCGACCCTGCTCGACGGCCTGGGCGTCGAGCTCGACGCCTCGGGCCACGTCAAGGCCGACGCCGACAAGCGGACGAGCGTCCCCAAGGTCTTCACCGCCGGCGACATGACCCGGGGCCAGAGCCTGATCGTCTGGGCGATCGCCGAGGGGCGCCACGCCGCCCACGCCATCGACCGGTCCCTCATGGGCCGGACCGACCTGCCCGGCCCCCTCGCGCACGGCAACGACCGCCGCCCGTTCGCCTGAGCCCGGGACGCACGGGATTTGTCACACAAGAGTTACGACCGCGTACTGGTGTCGTGAGGGTCCAATGAAGCCCGCGCCGATCGAGGGGCGAGCGGGCCTCGCCGTCGGCCCCCCGCCTCCCGCCGCGGGGATGGACCGGGCATGCCCCGGATCGGAACAGACGAGGCCGTTGCGAGCCGACCGCGTGTCGTGGCGCGGCCTGTTTATTTCATGGATTGTTCCTCGAATCGCCGGAAAGCCGAATTGACGGGCATGGATCTTGCGGGGATCGCCCGTGAAGAAGGTGTGTTGCCAAACACTTGACTTCAGACGTACAACATGACAATCGATCTTCAACCGTACCCCCTCCCCGGGTCCGGGCGAAGGCGGTGCAACCCACCGGATGTCAAGACCGCCTTACTCGATGGGTCACCCTTCGAATGTCGCGGCGTCCTTCCTCCTCCGGCCCCCGAGGCAGTCCCTGATGCTCAGCTCGCTCGCTGTCTCGACGCTCCCGATCGGCTGCGACTCGACCCCGGCTCCGAATTCCGGAGGGGCGACCCGGCTCGAGATCCAGTCCTAGCCTGGCGAGAGGGCTCCGATCTCGAAGACGGAGAAGAGCCAACGCCCGCCCGATTAATCGCGCCAGCCCTCGCCTTGCAGCACTGCTCCACCCCTCCCACCGGTCCGCCCTGGCCTCTTCGGTCGGAACCTCTCATTCCCGCCCCCTTCGCCACGTCGTCTTGGAGTCAAGCATGGTACGGATGCGGAACGCCCGCAGGATTTCCCCCGGATTCACGCGGATCGAGCTGACCCACAGCGGTGCTTCCGGTCCCGGCGGGAACGGGTCGAGTCGAGTGGGACCATCCGGTCGCGATTGCCCGACCCAGTCCCCGGATCGACGAAGACATCTCGACAAGTGGGCATGGGTCACCGAAAAATTTTCGGTGAGGGGTGTTGACTGCAAGGTCTCCTTCGGGGGAGCGTGATAGGGTGGCGCCTCCCCGCGGGCGCGAAAATCATCGATCCTTCACTCCGCAGGGTCGTCCCCGTCGAGCTAAACCGTGCCGGTGATCTCGCGCGTCACCCGGACGCGCGGTCGTTGGGGAAGTCGAGCCTCGAATCCATCCCTCCGGTTGTCCCTCCCGGGTCCCCCTCCGGCCCGGACATCACCTGTGAGTCTCTTATCTCTCGGAGCCCGTCATGATTCGTCCGCCGATCGCACGAAGTCTCCGGCGTGGATTCACGCTGATCGAGCTGCTGGTCGTCATCGCCATCATCGCCGTCCTGATCGCGCTGCTGCTGCCGGCCGTCCAGGCCGCCCGCGAGGCGGCACGGCGGGCCCAGTGCTCGAACAACCTCAAGCAGATGGGGCTGGCCCTGGCCAATTACGAGAGCGCGCAGGGGAGCTTCCCGCCCGGGGGGATCACGATCCAGGAGTCGCCGTTGAACTGTACTCGCGAACTCAGGCGCGGGCACACGGTCTTCGCCTTCATCCTCCCGTACATCGAGCAGCAGCAGGTCCACAACGCGATCAACTTCTCGTTCAACGCGGGCGGCGTGATGGAGAGCGGCTTCCCCCACGGCGGGGCCACCAACCGGACCGGCCTGATCCCGACGATCAACGCGTACATCTGCCCGGCGGACTCGCGGACCCAGCCGTACACGATCGCCGAGTCGTTCAACGCCTACTCGCAGACCTCGTACGCCGCCTCGGCCGGGACGTTCGACGTCCAGCGCTGGTACTGCGGCTGCCCGACCATGCCGCCCTACGGGGGCTCATGCCCGTCGGCGAACGTCACCGAGGTCGTCTCCGACGGCGCGTTCATCAAGATCCGATCGCGGCGAGTCCAGGAGATCACCGACGGCATGAGCAACACGATCTTCTTCGGCGAGCAGGCCCGGTTCCGGAACGACCCGGAGCGGCTCTTCCAGTCGTGGAGCCGGCTGGCGTACTTCGGCAAGAACGCGACCACGGGCGTGACCCGGACGCCGATCTTCGCCTCCACGGTGTCGCGGATCAACGCCAACCCGCTCGTCCCCGAGCCGGACGCGACCTACACCGCCACCGGCGACGTCGACTCCTGGCTCTTCGACGGCGTGAGCATCGACGCGGGGCAGTTCGGCTTCCGGAGCCAGCACCCCGGCGGGGCCAACTTCCTCTTCGGCGACGGCACGGTGAAGTTCCTCAAGCAGACGATCGACATGGGGAGCCCCAACTACGCGGCCCGCAACACCGGCGTCTTCCGCAGGCTCAGCACGATCGCCAGCGGCGAGGTCATCAGCGCCGACGCCTTCTGACCCGCCCGGGCCCGGACGGTCGCCCGGGCCCGACCGACTCACTCCACCCCAGAGGATCGATCGATGAGACGTGCGTCCCTCAACGTCGCGACGGCGGCCTGCCTCGCGATCGTCGCCGGCTGCGACAGCAACCCGGGCGGCCCGACGGCCGCCTCGGTGATCCCGCCGGCCGGCGGCGATAGTGGCCCCGCCGCTTCGGGCCCGGCGACCAAGAATGCCAAGAAAGGCGTCAAGGCTGTCGGCGGAGTCCCCACGGTCGACCCCAGGGATTGACCCCCCGTCGGGCTCGGGCTCGACGACGGTTCGCACCGCCCGGGCCCGATGGACCCGGGCGGTTTTCCTGCGCGGCGCGGACGCGGGGACGGTGCCCTGTTGCCTCAGCGGCGGGCCATCAGGACCGGCCAGGAGTCGCCCCGGCGGTCGTTGGTCTTCTGGAGGGCCCGCTCGCGCTCGAGGCGGGTCTGCTCGTAGAGGTCGAGGTAGAGCTGCCGCTCGGCCGGGGTGAAGGCCTGGTTCCGCCGGCCCATGACGATCTCGGCGGTGGCGAAGAGCTGCGCCAGGTCGAAGCCGGGGGCGACCCGGCCGTAGAGGACCGCGGTGAACGACGGGACGTGCTTGGGCAGGAGCAGGCCCGCGGGCAGGACGTTGCACATCACCCCGATGGCCGTCCCCGTGTTGAGCATGCTGCCGAGGCCGGTCCTCGTGTGGTCGCCGAGGAAGCAGCCGACCTTCTTCTGGCCGGTCGCCACCGGCTCGCCGTTGATCGGGACGTGGACCTCGCCGTAGTCGTTCCGCAGGTCGCTGTTGGACGTGATGGCGCCGAGGTTCACCCACTCGCCGACGTACGAGTGGCCGAGGAAGCCCTCGTGGTACTTGTTCGAGTGGCCGTGGACGATGGTCTCCTCGACCTCGCCGCCGATCCGGCAGTCGACGCCGATGGTCACGCCGCCGCGGAGGTTGGCGCGGAAGAGCTGGGTGTCTCGGCCGATCGAGCAGGGGCCCTCGACCCGGGTGAACGGCTGGACGATCGCCCCGGCGGCGACGCTGATCGGGCCGTTGGTGGTGTCGAAGACGGTGTAGGGGTCGATCCGGGCCGACTCGTGGATGAACAGCCGGTCGCTCGGGCCGATCAGGGCGATGCTGGCGAGGTGGCGGTTGCTCAGGCCCGACTTCCCCTGCTCGTCGAAGTCGCGGGCGAGGTGGGCGGCGTTCTTGGCGACGAGGTCCCACGGCCGGTCGATCCACTCGCCGCCGACCTCGGCGCACTCGATCTTGCCGGTCAGGTCGTCGAACCAGTCGTCGACGGCGTTGGGCTCGAGGTCGGAGGCGAACTCGGGGCCGACCCAGGCGCAGGCGGGCCTCCCCTCGCAGAGGCCGACCCAGGCGGAGCCGCCGATCGAGCCGGAGAGGTCGAGGCCGGCCGGGGGGACCCACCGGCCGTTGGCCACGAGCACCTCGCCCCGGGCCAGCCAGTCGCGGTCGTTGACCGCCGTGTGCGGGTCGCGCGAGCGCTGGACCTCGGCCAGGGTCGGCCGGACGACGACCCCGCGCCGCGCCGGCCCCGGGCCGACGCCGGACGCCCGGGCGATCTTCGCCCCCAGCGGCGTGGCGCCGAGGATCAGGTCGAACGTGGCGCGGGTCAGGGTCAGCGGCTCGAGGCCGGCGAAACCCTGGTCTTCGACCAGGCAGAGGCGCATTGAAGTCGTTCCTCGATGATCCGGGCGCCTCGCCGACGCGACCCATCCCTATACGACGGGCCGTCGCGGCGTGACGCGCGGCGGGTTCCTCCGAAAACGGTCGCGGCGTCGTCGCGGCCTCGCCCCCCGGGCTGGCTCCCGTCCGGGGGTTATCTTAGCGTCCCGTTCCTTGGCTGGCAGGTCGAATCCGGCGAAGAATGGATGTGGGCCCGTTCCGGTCCCGGGGGCGGCCTATCCCCCGGCGTCGATCTCGAGGTAGCGGAGGTCGTCGGCCTCCAGGTCGAGCAGGGCGACCGTCCACCGGGGGGCCCGGTGCAGGGCCCCGGGGTTGATCCACCGGGTCGGGCCCCGCCGCTCGTCTCCCAGCAGGTGCGAGTGGCCGTAGAGCAGGTAGTCGGGCGCGTCGGCGGCCAGGCGGTTCACCTCGCGGATCGAGTGGCCGTGGGTGACCGCGACCCGCCTGCCCCCCAGCGCGACCTCGCCCCCGCGGCCGAGGCCGACCCCGCCGACCTCGGCGATCGCCCGGTTCAGGGCGTCCTCGTCGTCGTCGTTGTTGCCGAAGACATAGTAGGACGGCAATCCGCCGCAGGCGCGGACGATCGCCGGGCCGGTCAGGTCGCCGCAGTGGACGAGCGCCTCGGCCCCCCCGGCGACCAGCGCGGCCACCGCCCGGGCCGCCCTCGCCAGCCGGTCGTGCGTGTCGGAGAGGATCCCCAGGATCATCGGCCGCTCCCGTCGTTACAGGCCCCCCAGGCTCGCAACCGGCAAATCCGCGACGGTCCCGCTGGCCCGGCCGGGGAGAGCGGGTTAGACTCAGGGTGGAGCTTCCCGACGATCGGATCAACCCCAAACCTGCGGCGGTTGGACCGGCCGCTCGGAAGGAACAGCGCCCGCCCCCCGTGGGGAACGGGCGTGCGGCCGGCCCGTGGAGAGGGGTCGGCCGCGGGAAGGGTGCTCCCTAGCCCCGCCCATCGGGCGGGCCGCCGAAGCCCTTCCCCGGCTCATCCCGCGTCGCGCGGGGAGGTGTCCCATGTCGATCGTGTACCGCACCCGGCGTCCGTTCCCCGGCCCGATCGTCGAGCAACCCGCCGCGGCGGCCTCGACGCCCTACCGCCCCCGCCACGCCGAGGCCCCCGACGCGGGCTATCGGTCGTGCGAGGCCCCCGAGTCGCGGGCCTCCCGCCACGACGAGGCCCCCGACGCCGGCGAGGGACGCGGCAGCCTGATGGAGACCCAATTCACCCATGGCCGAAGCCGGAGCTGAGCGGTCGGGCCAGGATCTCTCCCCTCCGGATGAGATGCTGGGGGCCCCACCGCACCGTTCCACCGGACCAGGGACTTCGCCGGCCGCCGACCGGCCCGGACGGATCTGACTCGACCCGACCCGATCGGATCGGACCAGGCCCGCCGCGAACCGACCGGCCGCCCCGCAGACCGGGGCCGGATGGATACCCCCGAATCAGCTCACCAGCCCCGGCGGCCCCTCCGGCCGCCGGGGCCTTTCTCGCGACCCATCGCCCCCTCCCGCCCGTCGCCGGCCACTCCCGGGTCGCCGCCTAGCGGACCGGGCCCTGGGCGACGAAGCCGGGCAGGACGTGGGCGTAGGTCCAGACGATCGCCCCGACCATCAGGGCCAGGGCCAGGCTGTGACCGATGACGGCCTTGAGCAGGTCGCCCTCCCGGCCCCCCTCGCCCGTCGCGGCGGCGGCGACCACGATCGACTGGGCGTCGATCATCTTGCCCATCACGCCCCCGGTCGTGTTGGCCGCGGCCATCAGGATCGGGTCGAGCCCCAGCTTCGTCGCGGTCACCTTCTGGAGGTTGCCGAAGAGGACGTTGCTCGACGTGTCCGAGCCCGTCAGGGCCACCCCCAGCCAGCCGAGCAGGGTGCCGAAGACCGGGTAGAGCCATGGGTTGGTCCTCGTGAACGCCAGCCCGAGCACCACGTCCATCCCTGACGACTTCGTCACGAACCCCAGCGCGAGCATGCAGACGATCGTGGCGATCGCCGGGGCGAGCCGGAGGGTCGTCGCGGCGAGCATCCGCGCCTGGCGGGCCGGGCCGACCCCGAGCAGGAGGCCGCCGACGACCGCCGCGAGGAAGACCGCGGTGCCGGTCGACGCGACCGGGACGATGTCGGCCACCGCCCGCTCCAGGTCGCCAGCGACCGGCGGAGAGTGGCCGGAGATCGCCTCGCCCCGGTAGATCTGGAGATGCAGGCCCGGCACCTCCCACTTGCTGGATGTGTACTTGTCGAGGGACCGCTTGACCGGGGGCAGCCCCCAGACGAGCACCGCCACCGACAGCAGGAGGAACGGCATCCAGGCCCGCGCCACCCGCCCGGCCGAGATCGGGGGCGCGGCGACGTCGGCGGTCGGTACGGGGGCGGGGTCGGCGTCGCCGGCCGCGTCGTGGTCGAACCGCCACTCGGTCCTCGGCCGCCAGAACCGCAGCAGGACGACCCCCGCGACCAGGCTCGTCACGGCCGAGACGAGGTCGACCAGCTCGAAGCCGACGAAGTTCGACCAGAAGAACTGTGCCCCGGCGAACGACCCGCCGACGACGAGCAAGGCCGGCCAGACGGCCACGGTGTCGCGCCACGACCCGGTCATCGTCCGGACGAGCCAGGCGGGCAGGATCAGGGCCATCGGCGGCAAGATCCGGCCGGAGGTGGCGCTGATCGCCTCGACGTCGAGCCCGGTGATCTCGGCGAGGGTCCGGATCGGGGTGCCGATCGCCCCCCAGGCCACCGGCGCCGTGTTGGCGATCAGGCAGAGCAGCGCCGCCTGGAACGGCCGGAACCCGAGCCCGACGAGGAAGGCCGCCGAGATCGCCACCGGCGCCCCGAACCCCGCCGCCCCCTCGATGAAGGCGCCGAACGAGAAGGCGACGAGGATCGCCTGGATCCGCCGGTCCCCCGAGAGCCGGGCGATCGACGCCTTCATCACGTCGAACTGGCCGGTCACGACGGCGAGGTCGTAGAGGAAGACCGCCGCGACGATCAGCCAGACGATCCGGAAGACGGCGAAGATCACGCCATAACCGGCCGCGGCCAGCATCATCGGGGCCGGCATCCCGAAGATCCCGACCGCCGCCAGGGCCGCCGTGACCAGCCCGGCCAGCGCCGAGGCCCAGGCCCCCGCCCGGCCCGAGGCCAGGAGCGTCAGCAGGACCACCACCGGCAGCGCGGCGACGGCCGTCGAGAGCGGCCAGGACCCGAGCGGGTCGTAATTCTGGGTCCACACGGCGCAGGGCCTCCGGGCTCGGCGGGACGGCCGGGGTCGATCCGGCTTCCGATCCAGCGGAGAAAATACGCGAAGGCCGCCCGCGGCGAAAGGCCCCCGAGGTCGACCGCGTCGCCGTTTCGCCCGGCGGAGGACGACCGGTTCGACGATGCTCGGCGCCGCGATCGACCCGGCTCGGGCCCCCTTCGGGCGCGGCGAAGTGGGGTTGGCACCGTCCCCACTTGGCGAGATCGATCGACTCCACAGGGTCAAGTTCCAGTTGAATTATTTCTAGTTGAGGAACCGTAAGACTTTAAGCGGCCTCGGCCGCATCTGGCGGAAACGCACCCGTTGACACGGGCTGGAATACCGATAAGATCAGGATATTCTCGCCTCCGGAAAATCCAAATACGTCGCAAACAACCACACCGGATTCGGAGGCCTCTCATGGTCGTCCGCGTCGGCGGAGCGGTCTCCGTCGTGATCCTCGCCTCGTCCTGCGGGTCGTGGGCCCTGGCCGCTGAACCCAAGCCCCTGGACGTCGCGGCCATCCGCCTGGAGCTGCGGCAGTCCTGGGAATCGCTCAGGAGTTTGCAGGTCCGCTTCAAGGACTTCTCCGCGGACCGCGAAGGCCAGCAAAAGCCGAATACCCTCCACATGGATGTGGGCTTCGCCCACGCGGCCGGCGGGCTCTGGTCCTACAACGTGCGGCAAACGGGGTTCGATGGCGTCGAGAACCTCATCACCGACGTCCGGCAGGATGGGCGGAAACGCCACGCGCTCATGGCGTTCCCGGGCCACGCCGATGTGATCCATCGTGTCTCGATTCAGCCGCAGGAGAGCACGAACGAGAGCTATGCGGGCGGGATGCACGCGATCCTCTGGCTGTGGATCCCGGGGGGCAAGCCGCCGCATGCCCACCTCGATTCGGGCGGCACGCTCGAGGTTGTCCGCGAGGACGGTCAGGCCGGCCGGGCCGTGCTGACTTCCTCGCATAAAGGGTATCCTGTTCGAATGGAACTCGACGCCGAACACGACTGGTTGCCGAGTCGGGTCGTCCTGGGCGACTTCGATGAATATCGAGCGACGGGGTTCCGTCGCGACAATGGACGTTGGTTCTACGAGAAAGGGGTTGAAACGATGAATAGGTCCGTAAGCAGCGGTCCCACGCAAAGGGGATTCGTCGTGACGGACTTGCAAATCAACCGGATGATACCCACCACAACCTTCAGCCTGCCGAAGCTGGGTCCGGGCGTCGCAATCATGGACGCGACGCCCGATGCAAAGCCTGTTCGGGGAACAGCCAAGGACCGCGAGGCCCTCGAACGCCGTTACGCATCGCCACGGCCACCGACCGGGGAACCTGCGGAACGGATCATCGCCGGCCGCGACCCCTCCCTTTTTCCCTGGAGACAGGCACTCGCGATCGGATCAGCCGCCCTCGTCGTGGTCGCCGGCCTCCTGATGTATCGCCGCGCTCAGTAACGAAGTAGAAAGCGTGTGCTTTCACCGTGCCGAGGCAGTCAACAGTTGCACTCATGAAGAAGGTATTCACATGCGCCACTCGTTCCTCTCGCAGTTGTCGATCGGTTTTCTCCTGCTCGTCGGATTGTCGTTCGCACTGACGCACGTTCGATCGACGGCCTTCGCACAGAGCCCGAATCCCGATTCGAAGTGTTTCTACTCGGGGAACTCGGCGTGCTCCCAGTGTCCCTTGACCCCGGGGGCCAACGATCAATATTGCGACAATTCCTATAACCCCGCAGGTGCATGTGGGCGTTTCCAGGCCTCACCTCCTTTGTCTTGCACGGCGTTGAACAACGTCCAATGCGGCAACGCCAGGCTCTGCGTCGGCGATGGCTACGTGTTTATGCCTGATGGCACTACACACGCTCAATGCACTGGAGTTTATAATACATGTCTTACCGGTGGCGGTTAATATATATTCAAATTCATCAAACATAGGACTGGAGGGACATCTATACTTTATTAATATTACTATGGATTTTGAGGAGCCTTTCGCCATGTCAATCGAGTTCCGCCCCCGCAACCGTCGGATGCTTGACGCGTTCACGCTGATCGAAGTGCTCGTCGTCCTGGGGATCATCGGCCTGCTGGCGGCATTGCTCCTGCCGGCCGTCCAGCAGGCCCGCGAGGCCGCACGCAGGGCCAAGTGCGGCAACAACCTGCGGCAGATCGGCCTGGCCCTCCACGCGTACGAGTCGCTCCACGGGGTCTTCCCGGCGCTCTACGAGACGGGCTATGTCATCGGCAGGTCGCCAGGCCCCGTCGGATACGAGCTTTACCTGGCGAGGCAGTACTCGATCTTCACCCATCTCCTCCCGGGGCTTGACCAGGCGTCCTTGTTCCACGCGATCAATTTCCAGGTGGGCCTCGAAGATCCGTATCTCTCGTCCGGCCTGCCCTATTCCCGAGGCTTCGCAGCCAACGCCACGGCGATGGCCGTCGGGCTCGACGTCTTCCTCTGCCCGACCGACGGGAGCCCGCGCGAGGACCGCACCGGGGGGACGAACTACCGGGCCAATCAGGGGACCGAACGATCCATCAACCCGGACGATACGCCGAGCTGCGGGCCGTTCACCCCGGCGCGGTATCTCTCCCCCTCGGGGGTGACCGACGGCCTGAGCAATACGGTGGCGTTCGGAGAGAAGTTGCGAGGTCGGCTTGGGGGTCCCCTCGACCCCCGCGTCGGCATGATCGTGAGCGTGAGAGGAGCTCTCGGATCGGCACAACAAATGTATAATAGTTGTCGTGATCAGGCCGGAACTCCTGCCGGATACCATCCGGAGGCGGGGCTCACCTGGTTTGTCGGCTCCGTGGCCCAGACCTATTACAACCACATCATCGGGCCGAATAGCGCGACGGCCGACTGCATCGCGACTGGTTTTACCCCGGTCATGGGGATCGTCGGGGCCCGGAGCAATCACCCCGGCGGGGTCCATGCCGGCATGGCCGACGGCTCGGTCCGGTTCATCTCGAACGGGATCACACCGCCGGTCTGGCGAGCGCTGGGGACTCGCGCAGGGGGCGAGGTCGTCGACGCCGCGAGTTACTGAACCCCTCCGACGGGGGTACGCGACACGGATGGTGTCGTCCAACCAAGCCTCAACGAGATCCTAATCATGAAACGGCTTGGATGGTTCGCGGGCACGGTGGTGCTCGCCGCGTCGATCGCGTGGGCGATCTATCATGCGGGCGGGCCGACCGGCCCCCCTCTGGGCGTCATCTCGCCTTCCACCCAGCGGGTCACGGTGGCACCAGGCTCGTCGAAGGTGGTCGCGACGTACCAGATCCGGAATGGCGGGGGCGAGGACTTGATCCTCGATCGGGTCGAGACGACGTTCGGGTCGAGACGACGTGCGGATGCACATCGGCCACGGTCGAGCCCAAGGTCCTGAAGCCGGGCCAGGGCGGCGTCATCACGGTGGAGGGGACGCCCTACCAGACCGGTGAACGCAGCGTGCAGGTCCGCTTGACCTCCAATTCCAGGCCCGTCGGCGACCTCATCTTGACGCTCGTCATGGTCGGGGCCCCCAAGGAGATCCCCTTCGTCGCGAACTCTTCCGGGCCGATCCTCTTCGGCCCGATCCGCCCCGGCGCCTCGGAAACCTTCCAGGTCGAGGCGATCGAGCGGAAGGACCAACCGCCGTGGATCGACCGGGCCGTCAGCACGGTCGAGTGTGTCGATCTGAAAGGCGGTTTCGTGGAGGAACAGGAGGTCGTGGGTCTCGGGGTGCTCCGCACGTATCGTTACCACGCGACGATCGCGAAGGCACCGAGGATCGGCCCCCTTCAGGGGGAAGTCGCCTTCATGGGCCGTGGGCTGGCGGGCCAGGCGGTCCATAAGTTGTCCGTGTCCGGGCTGATGCGTGCCCCGGTCTTCGCAACCCCTTCCTCGCTCTTCGCCAGTTCCCCCGGGGGCGAGGCTCCTCCCCGCCTCTCGCTCATGCTCGCCGCGGACGACCCCGAGTTTCGCCTGGAGACATCGGCTAAGGTCGAGGGCTCGGCCATGCTGACCATTACCCGCCTCGGGCGGTTCGGGAAGATGGAGCAGTACGAGGTGATGCCGACAGGGACACTCGACGAGTCGATCGGGGCGACGGTCGTGTTCCGGACGAATCACCCGGACGCGGCGGAAGTGCGTGTCCCCGTCAGCATAAAAAAGTAACTTCGCAACTTTGGCGCCATTTTACTATGTAGGAGTTACGCGGTAGTGATCGCCTGTCCGTGGAATTGAGCCGATTCGGCCGGCCGGGACATCCCCTGGATCATCGAGATCCCCTAGACGGCCTCCTGACTCTTCGATTTCTACGGACAGAGGTTCACTATCGCGTAACTCCTAATCGGGATGGCTTCTCACCGGGTGAGATCCGCGAGCTGATGATGGAGGTCGCCGAGCCGATCGGGCCGACGCTGGACGCCCCGCGGGTGTCGAGCGACCTGCCGTTCCTGCGGGTCGACCCGCCGAAGATCGGCGACAAGGGCCACGTCAAAGACCCTACGCTCCGGGTCCGTACGTATACCGATCCGATCCGGTTCGACGGGGCCGCGCCGACCGAGGGCTTCGACGGGCGGGTGTCCGTCGTCGACCCTTGGGCCCCGGATCGCGTGATGCCGAGGAACGTCCACGGCGAGCCGCACCTGCCGATCCGCGTGGCCCCGGCGCGGCTGATCCTGGATGTGGACGGCCCCGACGACTTCCGATCGCACGTCCAGTTCCTCGCCCGCGGATCGCACGCCGGGTCGCCGCTCCGGGCCGAGATGGAAGGCGGAGGGTCCGGCCCCTTGCAAGTCGAGGCGGTCGGCCCCGCCGTCGAGGACGGCTTCTCACCGTTCGTTGTCCACGGCAAGCACGGCCGGCCTGTCGCCGAGGGGACTTATCACGTCGTCGTCCGGACCGATCTGCCGCGCCCGGCGAGCCTGACCGTCCCGGTCCTCGTGAGGCGGAGGGCCCGATGACGCGACGTTCGGCCGCCCGCCGCCACCGCCCTGGCCTGACCCTGGTGGAATTGCTCGTCGTCATCGGGGTCATCGCCCTGCTCGTCGGCCTGACGCTGCCGGCGGTCCAGGGGGCCCGCGAGGCGGCTCGGCGCGCCCGATGCCTTAACAACCTCAGGCAATTGGGCCTGGCCACGCAGGGCTTCGCGGCGACCCATGGGGGATTCCCGTCCTCGCTCACCTTCAACGGCCTGAGGCCGATCCGGCCGTTCCTGCTCAGCGACGCATCGATGCATTGCCAACTCCTGCCCTACCTGGAGTCCAGCGACCTGGCCAATTCGATCAACTTCCGCGTGCCCATGGTGACGATCGAGGACCTGCCCGCCGCGAATCTCACGGCCGCGACCCGGACGGTCGACGGGTTCCTCTGCCCCTCCGACCCGGACGCGACGGCAGCCCCCTACGGCTGCCAGAGCTACCGCGCGAACGTCGGGCACGGCGAGCTCCGGGACGGTGGAATCGCCCTCTCGGGGGCGTTCGGGCCCCCCGGCGAGGTCCTCCCCCTATCGTCCTTCCTCGACGGGATGGCCTACACCATCGCCTATGCCGAGAAGAAGATCGGCTCCGGGTCCGGCGCGTACCGGCCGACCCGCGACTGGATCGACAACGTATTCCTCCTCAACTGGGTGACCGCCGACGACTGGGTCGCGCACTGCTCGAACCTCGCACCGTCGCAGGTCGCGGATGCCCGGCTCGACTCCGGCCGGTGCTGGCTCCTTTACGGCGCCCAATTCTCCGACTTCTTCACGTCGGTCCCGCCCAACAGCCCGGTCCCCGACTGCGGCCACAGGCACTCGAACGGTAGCGGGATCTTCGCCGCGCGGAGCGATCACCCGGGCGGCGTCAACGCCGCGATGGCCGATGGCTCGGCCCGCTGGTTCCGCTCGACCATCGCCATGCCGACCTGGAGGGCTCTCGGGACCCGGGGTGGCGGCGAGGCCGTCACCGAATACTGAAGCGATCTTCCCCTCCGACCGGGTGCGGTGCCCGGGGGAGGGGCGGAGACGCCCGTCCGAGCGGGGGGACGGGGTTCGTTGAGGGTCCCCGCCAGAGGAACGGCAACACGAGGACGAAGTCGAAGATCCTGACCGTCGCATGCCTGCTCGCGTCAGTCGTGCCGGCCTCGCTGCTGGTCCCCGGCCTGGTCATCCGGCCGTCGGCCGCCCTGGCGGGCCCGGGTCAGACCTGCACGGCCGCCGGTGGGAACATGACCGGTTGCTGGAATTGCATGGTCAACCCGCCGGGCCCGAGTTTCGGGGGGACGGGCTGCAACGGCGTCACGTCTCCACCCGCGGGCTTTTCCGTGGGGAACTGCGTCGCCGGCTACATCTGGCAGTCCTGCGTGGCCGGTTTCATCAACTGCGGTTCCGAGGTGACCTGCGTTCCCTACGCGCTGACCGGGAGGTCGTGCGCCACGCTCATGACCTGCCAGTAATACGTTCGTCACCGCGTCGGTGAGCGATGACCGGCGCACGAGGGGTCGGTCTGCCGCGGTCCCAATCGCAGGTCCGCGGCGGGCGACCCTGGTCCATCGACCACTCTCCCGTCCAGATCGCACAACCTGATCGTCCGAGATAGGGGGGCATCTAGCCGTGGCAAATCCCGCCGAGATGGCCGCGAAGAAGCTGGCCTGGAACATGGAGTCCTGGAAGTCGATCGAGCTGCGGCTCCGCGAGGACTTCGAGAAGATGGCCCCCACGCAAGGGCCCGACGATGTCCGGACCTTCCGCGGCGATTTTCACTATATCGAGACCGCGGCCGGCCAGCGGCTGTCCGAAGAGCCGACCACCGCCGACGGCGGCGACCGGACGTTGGTCTCGATCCACTACTCGGACGGGGCGAGGTCCGCCCTCCTCGTCCGGGTCGACCAGGGCGGGGTGCCCGGCCCCGAGCAGGTCAGCATCCACCGGGCCTTCGGCAAGGAAGACGAGGGGGGGATGAGCCATCGTCCCGAGCCGTTGCGGGCCTTCTACGCGGGGCTCGTCCCCCTGTCGAAGGCGTTGCCGAAGGCGAACTACCTGGGAGAGGGCCGCCAGCTCGGGCGCGCGTGCGATCGGTTCCACTTCGCCGGGGTCGCGGGCTCCCCGGGGCTGAACCTCGTCTACTGGATCGACCGGGAGACCGCGGCCCCGCTCCGGCTCGAATATTACGCGGATGCGACGGCCTACTCCGAAGGGAGGACCACATCGGCCTGGATCGCCGAGTCGCTCGACGAAGTCGGGGGCCATCACCTGTCCTTGAAATCGGAGCTGGTCATGTATCAATTCAAGGGCCCGGACCCTCGCCAGGTCGGGTCCCGATACAAGATCGCCGTGCAGGAGGTCGCGTTCGATCGGGATTATCCCAGGGCGATGTTCTGGCCGAAGATCACGGGCGAGACCACGGTCGTCGACATGGTCAAGGGCAAGATCGACATGCCGCAGTCGTCCGCCCGGACAACGACCGCCGCGCCGATCCGGGCGGTCGAGCCCGGCGACTGGAAGCCCTCGATTTCCACGGTCGCCATAATAGCGGGGTCGACGCTCCTGGCGTCGGGCCTCGTCCTCCGCTGGCGACGACGCTGAGGGTGCACGAGGCCGGGAAGGCTTGATTGACACCTCCCCCGAGGGTCCGGGACGATCCGGAGGCCCTCGCCGTGACCGGGCCGGGGGGATTCGGTGCCATCCCCTTGACCGTGACGGCACCGGGACGTTACTCTGGCCAGTCGCACGCGGAGCCTGGATCGGCGAGCCTCCCATCTCGGCCGATGGGGTGTCGGTGCCGATAGCGGCCTCGTCCCGCCTCGACCTCCGGGCATCGACCACTCCGCCCCAAGTCGGCCGAGAGTCCCTCGAACGCCCCGACATCGCCGAGTTCGCGGACGAGGTCTCGGGCCGGGCTCGACCCCGCCGGCTCGGGGCGCCGGCGAGGCGAGGCCGCGATGGCCGCCGCCGGCGTGGGTGTCGCGGGGAGAGGGCGGGCCTTCACGTCGTCCTGCGCGGTCCGGCGGATGGCGGCACGATCGACGGGCGCGCGACTCGGGTGCGACGCGACGGACGAGGGAGGACGGACGGGATGAAGCTATCGGATTTCGTGGTCCGCGAGGCGATCGTGGTCGACCTCAAGGCGACCGACAAGGAGGGGACGATCCGCGAGATCGTCGGCAGCCTCCACGCCGCCGGCCAGCTCGGCGAGGCCGACCTCGAGAGCGTGATCCGGGCGATCCTCGGCCGCGAGGAGCTGGGCTCGACCGGGATCGGCCAGGGCGTCGCCGTCCCGCACACCCGGCATCCGTCCGCCACCCGCCTGGTCGGCACCGTCGCCCTGGCGAGGCGGGGGGTCGACTTCGCGGCGCTCGACGGCGAGCCGGTGGACGTCTTCTTCCTGCTGATCTCGCCGCCGAATCAGCCGGGCGACCATCTCCGGGCCCTCGAGAACATCTCCCGGCACCTGAAGGACGAGCGGTTCGTCAGCTTCCTCCGCCAGGCGAAGGCCCGCGAGCAGGTCATCGACGTCCTCGATGACGCCGACCAGGGGGCCACCTGAACCCGGACGGGCCCGCCCGGCCGTCGACCCGTCCCCGACGAGGCCGCGGCCGCGGGCGGCGGGGGTGGTCGGACCCCCGCGGAGGAACGGCCCGAGACGCACGAGCGGCCCCGACCCGGCCCCGGCCCCATGCCGCTTCCCTCCCCTCTCCGCACCCAAGGCCGACCGAGCCGCCGATGAGCCAGGACGCCCCGCGCATCGCCCGCCGCCAAGTCGTGATCCTCAACGCGCTGGGCCTGCACCTCCGTCCGGCCAACAAGTTCGTCGGCATGGCGATGCAATATCGGTCCGAGATCCGGGTCGTCTCCGGGGGCGAGGCGGTCAACGGCAAGAGCATCCTGGAGCTCGCCACGCTCGCCGCCGAGCAGGGGACCCGGCTCGACCTGGAGGCCGACGGGCCCGACGCCGAGGCGGCCGTCGCCGCGCTGGCCGAGCTCGTCGCGGCGGGCTTCTACGAGGACGACGACGGCGACAGCGTGGAGCGCCCGTCGTGAGCGCGCGGGGCGTCCCCCGCCGGACCCGACCCGACCCGGGCCACGCCTCGTCGCCCGCCGAGGGGGTCGCCCCCGACCGGACGGCCCCGGCCCCGCCGTGCCCCACGCGCGACGACGCCGACGCCCCCGGCGGCCCGGCGTCCCCCGCGGTGTTCGCGTCGGCGATGCAGACCCTCCGGGGGATCGCCGTGAGCCCCGGCATCGCGATCGGCCCGGCGATGATCTTCGACCCGCGCCGGCTCTCGGCCCCGCGGCGGTCGATCGCCGCCGAGGGCGTGCCCGCCGAGTTCGACCGGCTCGACCGCGCCCTCGGCCAGGCCCGGGCCGACGCCGACGCGGCCGAGGCCGAGGCCCGCCGCCGGCTCGGCCCCCAGTACGCCGACATCCTCGGCGCCCACGCCCGGATGATCGCCGACCCGAGCCTCCTGCGCGACGCCCGGGCCCGGATCGACCGCGAGCGGGTCAACGCCGAGCAGGCGGTCGCCGAGGTCCTCGACTCGTACGCGTCTCGGCTCGAGGCGATGCCCGACCGCCACCTCTCCGCCCGGGCCGCCGACGTCCGCGACATCCAGCGGCGGATCCTCGGCCAGTTCCAGCTCCCCGCCGCCGGCGACGACGCGACGGCGGCCCACGGCCACGGCCCGATCGGCCCGACGGTCGACTCGGACACGCCGGTGGTCGTCCTCGCCGCCGACCTCTCGCCGAGCGAGACCGCGGGTCTCGACCCGGCCCTGGTCCTCGGCTTCGCCACCGAGGCCGGCGGCCGCGCCAGCCACACGGCGATCGTCGCCGAGGCGCTGGAGATCCCCGCCGTCGTCGGCCTCGGCCGGTTCCTCGACCGGGCCCGCGACGCCCTGGCCGTGATCATCGACGGCGACGACGGCCTGGTGATCCTCGACCCCGACGCGCCGACCCTGGAGCGCTACCGCCGGCTCGCCGGCGAGCGTGCGGCGCGGTTCGCGGGGCTGACGGGCCTCTCCGGCCTGCCGGCCGTCACGCTCGACGGCTGCGAGGTCGGGCTCTGGGGGAACATCGAGTTCCCCGCCGAGGTCGACCCCTGCCTGGAGCGCGGGGCGATCGGCGTCGGGCTGTACCGGACCGAGTTCCTCTTCCTCAACGCCGACCGGCCCCCGACCGAGGACGAGCAGTTCGCGGCGTACGAGGCGGTCGTCCGGTCGCTCAAGGGGCGCCCGATCGCGATCCGGACGCTGGACCTCGGGGCCGACAAGCTGCCGGCGTACCGGGCCGGCGGGATCGTCGAGGCGAACCCGGTCCTGGGGCTGCGGAGCCTCCGGCTCTCGCTCCGCGACCCGGCGATGTTCCGGACGCAGCTCCGCGCCATCCTCCGCGCCGCGGCGCTGGGGGACGTCCGGCTGATGTTCCCGCTGGTGACCTGCCTGACCGAGCTGCGGGAGGCGCGGCGGCTGCTCGCGGAGGTCTCGGCCGAGCTGGAGGCCGAGGGCGCGACCTTCCGCGCCGACCTCCCGGTCGGCGCCATGGTCGAGGTGCCGGCCGCGGCGATCATGGCGGACCTGCTGGCCCAGGAGGTGGACTTCTTCTCGATCGGCACCAACGACCTGATCCAGTACACGCTCGCCGTCGACCGGACGAACGAGTCGGTGGCCGACCTCTACAACGCGGCCGACCCGGCGGTGCTCCGCCTGATCCGGATGGTGGTGGCCGCCGCCGAGGCGCGGGGCATCGGCGTGACCGTCTGCGGGACGATGGGCGGCGAGCCGCTGCACGCCTTGCTCCTGCTGGGCCTGGGGGTCCGCGACCTGAGCATGCCGCCGCACCAGCTCCCCGAGATGAAGCGGGTGATCCGCGCCGTCCGGCTCGACCGGGCCCGGTCGCTGGCCGCCGAGGCGCTGGGGCTGGACTCGGCGCGGGCGGTCGCCGACCTGCTCCGGGCGGCGCTGGCGGACGCGCTGCCCGAGCCCACCCCGCCGGGACCGCCCGGTTGACGCGACGCCCGATTTCCGCGAGAACACAAGTCATGCGACGGCCGCGCCGCCGCGGCCGAGGGCCGGGGCGAGGACCGCGGCCTCGCGACGAGATCCACGCGACGATGGGGCGCGGCCGAGGCTCGTGGCCCGGCCTCCCCGAGGCGAACAACTCCCCCGACCGACACTTAGGAGAAGGCCCGCCGCGCCCCTCCCGACGTCCGACGACCCCGGCCTCGCCGCCGACGGGTCGACGCCGGGGCGTGGCCGGGCCGCTACGGAACGGGCCCCGCGCGGGGCCCGTCGCGCCGCAATGACCGCCGTCCCCAAGGTGCGCCTCCGATTCGCCAAGCGCGGCGACCTCCGCCTCGTCAGCCACCACGATCTGGTGCGCTGCCTGGAGCGGGCCTTACGCCGCGCGTCGATCCCCGTGGCCGTCACCCAGGGGTTCAACCCGCGCCCCAAGGTCACGTTCACCCTCTCGCTCGCCCTGGGGATCGAGGGGTGCCGGGAGTCCGTCGAGATCGACCTGGCCGAGCCGATGGAGCCGGCCGAGGTGCTCTCCCGGCTGGCGGCGACCTCGCCTCCGGGCCTCGAGTGGCTGGGCGTCGAGCCCGCCACGACCCCGCGCGCCGCCCAGGCCGCCGCGGTCTCGTACCGCTTCGCCCTGCCGGACGACCGCCGCGCGGCCGCCTCCGCCGCGCTGGCCGACCTGCTCGCCGCCGAGAGCCGGCCCTACGCGCGCCGACGCCCCGACAAGGACAAGGTCGTCGAGCTCGACCTGCGCCCCTTCCTGCTCGACGCCGCGATCGACCCCGAAGGAGTCCTCCGCTTCCGCCTGAAGGTGACCAACAGCGGCGCCGCGGCCCGGCCCGAGGACATCGTCGACGTCCTGGGCCTCGCCGACCTGCTCCGCGACGGGGGCGTCCTGGCTCGCACCGACGTGGAGCTCGCCCCTTGACCGACCTCGACCGCGATTTCTCGCACCCGACCTCGGCCCGGACCCGACCCACGACCCCGGCCCTCCGCCCCCCCGCGCCGCGCCCCGAATGGGCCCCGGCGGAGCCGCGACCCATCGCGCCTCGGGGCGGGACGGCCCCTTACCGACCCGCGCCAACATCCACGACTGCGTCAGAAAGACTGCCCGCATGAAGAAGGAAATGCTGATCAACGTGCTCCAGCCGGAGGAATGCCGGATCGCGATCATCGAGGACGGCATCCTCGAGGAGCTTTACGTCGAGCGGACCAGCCACGAGAGCTACACCGGGAACATCTACAAGGGGAAGGTGGTCAACCTCGAGCCGGCGATCCAGGCCGCGTTCGTCGACTTCTCCGTCGGCCGCAACGGGTTCCTCCACGTCTCCGACGTCGAGCCGCAGTACTACCGGGGCAAGGGGGGTGACGAGGGAGATGCCCCGGCCACCGCCCGCGACCGGGACCGGGACCGCGAGCCGCGCCGCGACCGGCCGCCGTCGGACCGGGGCCGCCGCGGCCGGGCCCCCTCGGCCGGTCCCGCTCCGGCCGAGGATCGCGACCCGCTCCCCCCGCCGCCGAGCTACCCCGAGGACCGGCCCCGCCCCGAGCGCGAGCGGCCCGACCGCTCCGAGAAGGGCCGGCGCGACCGCTCGGGCGAGCGCCGGTTCGGCGAAGGCCTGACCGACGAGGAGGAGCGGGCCGCGCGGTCGGCCCCCGCGCCGTCGCCGACGGCCCCGCCGCCGTCGCGGTCCATCGAGCCCGCCCCGCCGCGGCACGAGGCCGACCGCCCCGCCCGCGAGGAGCCGTCGTCCCGGAGGCGGTCGGAGGCCGCGCCGACGTCCTGGTCGGACGAACCGCCCCCGTCCGCGACGAGGCCCGTCGAGGCGGACGAGCCGCCGCGGTCCCCGGCGCCGATCGACGAGCCGCGCGGCCGGTCGCCGAGGCCGCCGGTCGACCCGTTCGAGGCCGACCTGCCGCCGAGCCGGACCCAGCGGCAGCGGACCCACGTCCCGCCCGCCCGCCCGGCCGACCCGCTCGACGACGTGCGGTCCCGGGTCGTCCCGCCGTCGCGGCCGGCCGACGAGCCCCCACGCGCCCGGACGGCCCCCCCGTCGGCCCGCGAGCCCGGGGCCGATCCCGAGCCGTCGGCCCGCGAGCCGCGACGGGGCCGCGGGGGTCGCGGCCGGCCGTCGGCCCGGCCCGAGCCCCCACCCTTCGCCGATCCCGAACTCGACGTCGACCCCGCCGCCGAGGCCCTGCCCGAGCCCGCCTTCCTCGACGACGCGGCCCCCGAGCCTCCCTCCGAGGATCGCGCCGAGCCCCCGCGACGGCGAGGGGGGCGCGACGCCATCCGGAGCCGAGGGACCGACCGCGAGCCGTCGGCCCGCGACCGGGACCGCGAGCGGCCCCGCCCGCCGGTCGAGGATCGCGGCTTCGAGCCCGAGGTCGAGCGTCCCCGGCCGGTCGAGCCCGAGCGCCCCCGGTTCGTCGAGCCCGATCGCACCCGGCCGGTCGAGCCCGAGCGCCCGCGCCCGGCGGAGGCGGAGCGTCCCCGGCCGGTCGAGCCCGAGCGGGCCCCGAGGCCGGAGCGGGTCGACCGCCCCGAGCGTCGCCCCCGGCCCGAGTCCGAGCGCCCGGCCCCCCCGGCCGCCGAGCGGCCCACGTCCGGCGTCGACCGGGACCGCGAGCGCGAGTCCTCCAAGCCGATCGACCGCGCGGGGGAGGAGGGATACGTCCCGAGGCGGATGCGGAGCCGGCCGGGCGAGTCGCTCTTCGGCGGCGAGGCCGCGCCGGCCGCCTGGCCCGACGTCGACGAGGACCGCGTCGACGACCTCGACGCCCCGGCCTCGGAAGCCGACGCCGACGCCGACGCCGAGGGGGTCGAGACCGAGGCCGACCGCGCGTCGGGGACCCGCCGCCGTCGCCGTCGCCGACGTCGCGGGGGCGAGCGCCCGGCCCGCGAGGAGTCGGGCGCCGCGGCGGCCGACGACCTCGACCTCGAGCTGGACGAGGCCGTCGCCCCGCTGGCCGACGAGCTCGCCCACGCCGACGACTTCGACTTCGGCGACGAGGCGCTCTCCCGCGACGACGACCTCGACGAGGTCGACGACGACGAGGACGAGGACGAGGACGAGGACGACGAGGGCGCGACGGCCCGAGGCGTCCCCGACCCCGACGACCAGATCGACCCCGAGCTCGAGGAGGAGATCCGCAAGGAGATCGAGGAGATCGCCGAGCTCGAGCGCGAGATGGGCCTCCGCGGCACCGTCGAGGCCCGTCCCCGTCGCGGCGACGAGCCCGAGGCCGAGGGGGGCCGCGGCGGCAAGGCCCCGCGCGGCCGGGGGATGGTCAAGCCCCCGCTCCAGGAGATCTTCCGCCGCGGCGACGAGGTCCTCGTCCAGGTCATCAAGGAGAGCATCGGCACCAAGGGGCCGACCCTCTCCACCTACATCAGCATCCCCGGGCGCTACCTCGTCCTGATGCCCGGGCTGAACCGCGTGGGCGTCTCGCGGAAGATCGCCGACGAGGGCCAGCGCCGCAAGCTCCGCGAGATCATGAACGAGCTGAACCCGCCCAAGGGGCTCGGCTTCATCGTCCGGACGGCCGGGCTCGACCGCTCGAAGCGCGACCTGGCGCGCGACCTCGCCTACCTGCTCCGGCTCTGGAAGGTGATCCTCCGCCGGATCAAGAAGGCCAAGGGACCGACGCCGATCTACCAAGAATCCGACATGATCACGCGGACGATCCGCGACATCTTCACCGCCGAGATCGACACGATCTGGATCGACGAGCCCGCCGCCTTCGAGCGGGCCCAGGAGTTCCTCCGCGTCGTCATGCCCCGGTTCGTCGGCCGGCTCAAGCTCTACGACGAGAAGGTCCCGCTCTTCCACAAGTACGGGATCGAGGAGGAGATCGCCAAGATCCAGCGGCGGCGGGTCGACCTCCCCGAGGGGGGCTCGATCGTCATCGACCAGACCGAGGCGCTGGTGGCCATCGACGTGAACTCGGGGAACTTCCGGGTCGAGAACGACGCCGAGCGGACCGCCTACGAGATGAACCTGCGTGCCGCCAAGGAGATCGCCCGCCAGCTCCGGCTCCGCGACCTCGGCGGCGTGATCGTCAACGACTTCATCGACATGAGGGACGAGAAGAACCGCCGGGGGGTCGAGAAGGCCCTCCGCGACGCGATCAAGCGCGACCGGGCCCGGACGAAGGTCCTCCGGATGAGCCAGTTCGGCCTGATCGAGATGACCCGCCAGCGGATCCGGCCGAGCCTGAAGCGGTCGGTCTACGAGGACTGCTCGCACTGCAACGGCCTGGGCCTGGTCAAGACGGTCGAGTCGATGTCGATCGACGTGATGCGCCTGCTCGCCCTGGCCTCGCATCGCGAGGACGTCCGCCGGGTGAACATCGGCGTCAACCCCGCCGTGGCCGTCTACCTCAACAACCGGAAGCGCAAGGAGCTGACCCGGCTGGAGGTGGAGGCGAACATGACGATCCACATCCGCCACGAGGACGAGGCCCCGGCCGAGCACCTCCAGCTCGACTGCTTCGACGCCGCCAACAACGAGATCCGCCTCCTCCCCCAGCCCGCCCCGCCCCCCCGCCGGGGGAGGTGAGCCGGGCCGACGGGTATCCTCGATCAAGGCGTGTGTGGCCCCAGGGCCATCACGCCTTGACATTTTGTGGTGATATTTCAACAGGATTGTATTAGCTTTTCGGCCGCTTTTTTCTGCTTGACATCCCTCCCCCCCCCCCCATTATCCTCCCATCTATGGGTACATGCGGACGCAAGAGGATATTCTGGGTATGGTCCAACCTGCCATTCCTCTTCCTTGTCGGGTGCGGTCCTTCCGGCTGCCAGAAGGAGAAAACCGGAGGCGATCCGTTCGCGATCGGCATGGGGACGGTGATCGAGCATGGCGATCCCGCCGCGCTGTTGAAGGATCGGCCCAAGCTTAAACTCAAGGTCGGTCTGTCCTCAGGCAAGAAGGAATACTCCCGCGGGGAGCGGATCGGGGTGACCTGCGAGCTGACCGTACCCGAAGGTGGCGCGATGCCGGAAGGCATCCGGGCGGAGATTCTCGATTCCAAGAAACGGGTCTGCGGCGGTCAAGATCTTCGCCCTCGGTCCGTTGCGGGCGATGGTCGCTACCTCTTCGAAGGCTCGGTCGGGACGGACCTCTCATCGCCCGGGAACAATACGATCCGCATATTGACGCTCGAGTCGGCGATGCGGCCCCAGGTCGGCGACGATCCCGGGGACTTCTCGAGTCGGATCACGACGGAGGACGTCATGGTGCGCATCCGATGAATCGCGACCGCCCGACCGATCGTCGCGGCCTCACCCTCGTGGAATGCCTCGTCGTCATGGCGGTGATCGGCCTGCTTGTCGCGCTGGTGATTCCGGCCGTCCAGGCCGCCCGTCACGCGGCGCGGCGATCGGCCTGCCGCAACAACATGCGACAGATCGCCGTCGGGGTCGCGCATTACGAATCGACGAACGGATCATTCCCCCCGGGAGTCGGTTATTCCTTCCTATCGAGGATCCTGCCCTACATCGAAGAGACGAACCTGTCTCATCAGATGAATTTTGCTGGCGGATTACAGAGTGCTGCGATGGACACGGTCAGGTCCCTCACGGTCGGGCTGTACCTGTGCCCGGCCGACTTCGCCAGGGCCGAGGGAGGTCAGAGTTTCGGGTGGACCAGCTACGCTGGATGTCGCGGCCGAGGGGACCAAAAATACGGCGATGACGGCATGTTCCGCCCTCGGCCGGGATCGGTGGTCCGCGCCGCGGAGGTCACCGACGGGCTGAGTTCGACCGCCCTCCTCTCGGAATGGTTACGCGGGGGAATCCTATCCACCGACAAAGACCCCCGGCGTCCGGTCTTTCACACGCCCGAACGATTGACCAAGCCGGAGGAGTACGACCGGTTCGCCGTCCTCTGCCAGTCGCTCGATATCTCGACAGCTCGGATCAACTTCAACTTCAAAGGCCAGGACTGGCTGTGGGGGGAGTACGGCAAGTCTCTCTACAACCACGTCGTCCCTGTCGACAGCAAGACTTGCTTGAATGGCACTGCCTACCAGCTGGGCGCGTGGACTGCGAGCAGCCTCCACCCGGGGGGGATTCACGTCGGATTCGCCGACGGCGGCGTCCGTTTCATCCGGCAAACCATCGACCTCAACGTGTGGAGGGCACTCGGCAGTCGCAACGGCGGAGAGGTCCTGACGCAAGACGGGTTCTGAGAATCGAGAGGTCCTCCAGCCGGACGGCGGGAATGATTTCTTTGGTTCGATACGATCGATCGGCGTTTCCTTCACGAACTGCTTTAGGAGAGATCAATGGTCCGACTCGGAAGAATCCATGCCTTCGTCCTCCTTGCGACGATGGCATCCCCCGGCATGGCGTTGGCCGCGGCCATCTCCCTCTCGCAACCCATTGTCGGGACGAACTACAATGTCGGTGCGCCGATCACATACACCGGCCAGGGCAGCTGGGACAAGTCGACCGAGGGGACGACGGTCGGAGTTTCTGTCAACCTCCTCTGGTACGACCCGGCGAATCCCGATCCATTGGCACCCCCAACGGTCGTCGATTCGGACACTCCGTCTGTGTCTTATTCCAGGAACCCCGAGACCGGGAACCTCACCGGCTTCTATTCCTTTCGGAATAGCGTCGATCCCAACACCCAGAAATCGAACCTGATCGCGTTGCAAGACACGGGGGGCCACACCACGGTTTACTACGTGGAGGCAATCCCCTACCAAGCAACGGGGTTCTATTATATCCCGAACTCGAACCCCCGAGCGATCGTCAGGGATACGAACAAGATCGGGACGATCTCCTGAGCCTTGAAGTCGGCAGCAACGAGCACAGTTGCAACGATCCGCGATCGGAATTCGGTCGCGGATCGTGCTCTATTATCGGCCGCCGTCATCCCGATCTTCGGACCTGGGCGTCGCCGGGGTCGGTCAGTCCTCCGCCGGCTTCCGGTTCAGCTCGCGGAGCCGCTGGGCGACATCCAGATAGCTGTAGTCGTTGGCGGCGACCTCGGGGAGGTGAGCGAGACCAGCCCGACGTCGCCGGTCGCGGGCGGGGCCTCAACCCCGCCCACGGCGGGCTCCCGGGCGTGCCACATCCGGTCCCGTCCATAGTTGCCGAGACTTCGCCCGTCGACTTAAGAGATCTCCTAGAGCCCGAGCCGACGCTTGACCTCGTCCAGCGGGATCGACGAGGTCGAGCTCGACCGGACGTCGAGGAGGGCCATCAACTTCGGATTCGCTCGCGACCTGGCGACCTCGCGATCGAAGTCGTCGACGGCCACCAGGAGGAACTCGCTGCCGTCCGCCAGCCGGACGACGAGGTCATCCCGGCGTGCCTGATCCAGCAGGTCCGCAACGTCGTCCGAAGGGGTCAGGTCGATCGTTTTCATAGCTCGTATTCCTCGCCCCGAATGAAGAGATCGTTACCACTCTTGGAGCCGATGGCGACGACCCGGACGATCCCATCCGTCTCGCTGACGTCGAAGAACACGCGGAAGGCGTCGACCCAAAGCTCCCACCCCGCGAGCCGGTTCGGCCGGAGCTGCTTTCGATTCCGCGTGATCCGAGTCGGCTCGTGCCGGAGCTGGGCCTCGATCTCGACGACGACCCGCCTCTGGTCGTACTTGCGTAACGACGCCAGGTCATCCACGGCCTCCGGGGCAAACTCGATCCGGTCCATGGGCCTCCCGGGTGCTGAGGGCCCCGGCCATCGGACCCCTGTTTAGTCCTCCGCCGGCTTCCGGTTCAGGTCGCGGAGCCGCTGGGCGACGTCCAGGTAGCTGTAGTCGTTGGCGGCGACCTCGTTGTAGTGCTCCTCGGCGGACTGGGGGTTGCCCTGCGCCTCGGCGATCCGGCCGAGCCGGTAGTGGAGGCCGTTGACAGTCGCGGCGTCGGCGGGGTCGGCGGACCGGAGGGCGTCCTGGTAGCTCCGCTCGGCGAGCTTCAGGACGCCGTTGGCCTCGAAGCTCAGGCCGGCCTGGAGCAGCGCCTGGACCTTGTGGACGGGGCTGCTGCGGGCCTGCTGGAACTCGGCGATCGCCTCGTCGTGCTTGCCGGCCCTGGCCAGGGCCTGGCCGAGCTGGAGCCGGAGCCCCATGTCGTCGGGCCGCAGCGCCATCCGGCGGCGGAGCTCCTTGGCCTCGTACGAGGCGAGGGCGGTGTTCAGCTGGTCGAGCCTGGCCTTCGCCTCGGCGTCGCCGGGGGACTTCTTGAGCTTGCGCGACCACGACTCGACGGCCCGCTGGAGCCGCTGGATCTGGACGTCGGCGTGGGCCCCCTTCAGGACCGAGTCGTCCGGGGCGGCCTTGAGGCCACGGGCCAGGAGCGCCTCGGCCTCGTCGAGCCGGCCCTCCATCTTGTACTGGTCGGCCAGGGCGAGGTAGGCGCCGATGTGGTCGGGCCGCTCCTCGATGTCCTTGAGGTGGCGCTGCTCGGGGGTCAGGGCGTTCCGCTTGAGGTCCTCGAGCTCGGGCGCGAGCGACTCGGGCCCCGAGCCCCCCTGGGGCGACTTGTTCAGGGCCTCGTTCAGCCCGGAGCGCTGGATGGTGGCCTTGGCCGAGAGGTCGTTGGCCCGCCGGTTGGCCTCCTGGTCGTTGGGGTTGACCTTCTTGATCCGCTCCCAGCAGGCGATGGCCTTGTGCCAGGCCTCGTTGATCTCGTGGACGTGGGCCTCGTGGCGGAGGAAGTCGACGTCCCCCTCCCCCTGGGCGTGGACCGACTCGAGGAGCCACTGGGCCAGCTCCTTCAGGCCGAGGCCCTCGGCGGCCTCGGCGGCGTCGCGGGCGGTGCCGGTGTCCCAGGGGTTGTAGGCGAAGGCGTCCTCGCAGTGCTCGAGCGCCCTGGCGAAGTCCCCCTTGCCCCGCGCCGACCGCGCCGACATCCGGATCGGCTGGACCCGCGCCCCGACCAGGCGGCCGACCTTCGACGGGTCGTTGCCGAACTTGCGCCGCGCGATCCCCCGCAGCGCCTGGCGGTACTTCAGGTCGTCGGGGGCGAGCTTGCACGCCTCTTTGTACATCTGGATCGCGTAATCATAATTCGACTTGATCGCGGCGTCGTTGCCGTAGGTGAAGAAGGTCCGGGCCTTCTGCAACCGAGGGTTTGGCTCTTCGACCGTCGACATGCTCCGGCCCCTCACGATGCGGCATCGAGATCGTGGCACGTCCCCCTCAAAGTCTAGCAGAACCGCGATCCGGTTCAAACAGGCGGGGCCGTGCGCCGCGCCCGGCCCGCGGCGGATGGGCCCGATGCCGACCGCCGCGCGGCCCGGGGTTCGGAGTCGGCACGGGCCGGCGGGGCCCTCGGGCCGGATCATCCGTCGGGGCCGTCCTCAGGTCCCCCAGCGTGGGGGGGTGCGGAACCAGCCGAGGGCCTCGGTGTGCTTGTGGTAGGTGAGGCCGAGGACGCGGAAGATCAGCGTCCCCTGGTACAGCGCCCAGACCCAGCAGGCCCAGAGCCCGAGCGTGCCGACCAGGACGCCCGGGGCCCGGAACAGGACGAACCGCCAGGCCAGCGCCGACGAGACGAGCCCCAGGCCCGCCAGCAGGCACGGCCCGACGTAATCCCAGCCGACCCGGCGGATCGCCGTCACCACCGCCATCGGGTTGGCCGCCGCGATGTTCTCGTGCAGGAGCGAGGCGGCCAGCGCCATCAGGGCGTAGGCCAGCCCGATCGCCAGCAGGTCGCCGAAGATGAACCCGTCGACCACGTCGACCTCGCCGCAGTGGATCCAGTACGCCGTCGCGGGGAAGGCCCCGAGGGCCAGCCCCATCACCCCGGCCCAGGTCCAGCGGGCGAGCCCCTCGCCGATCTCGTGGGTGTCCCAGGCCGGCCAGCGCGGGTGGTCGTCCTCGCCGAAGGCGCTGGCCATCAGGATCCGGCCGAAGAAGAGGAGGATGTACCCCATCAGCAGCGCGAAGCTGACGATCAGGGGCAGCGCCATCGGCACCAGGATCAGGAGGAGCGGCGTCAGCGCGTTCCGCTCGGGGATGACGGCGAAGAGGTCGATCACCGGCAGGGTCATCAGGGCGAGCAGCGGCGGCATGAAGACCAGGAGGGCCACGCCCGGCCCGTCGCTGATCGGGTAGAGGATGGTGTCGATCGGGTCGTAGTCGCGCCTCCGCCGCCGGACGCGGATCGGCCGGCCCTCGCGGTCGTAGCCGACCGGGACCGAAGAGACGGCCCGAGCACCCTGCACCCCTCCGGCCATCGGCCCCGCCCCCCGCCGGCGACCGACGGTCCCGCGTCGCGTCCCCTCACCTCCCTTTGTAACCCCCGTCTCCCACACCTGTAAAGCCGTCCCCCGGGGCCGTCCGTCCCGGGTTGGGTTCGTTCGGTCGCGGGCCTCGGCGGGCGACGCGACGCTCGTCGGTGGGTTCGTTCGGTCGGGATCGCCGCGCCGGCCGGGGATTGGGTTCGTTCGGCGCCGGGCGATCCCGGGTCGTTCACGCTTGCGGTCGGATTGCCAAGGAGCCGGGATGCGGGGCCCTCTCGGATAGGATCGTGCCGGACGGTCGGCACGTTCCGCCATGACGGCCGGGCGGGTCGGCGGCCCGGAAGGCGGAGGGCCCGCCCCGACTCGGTCGTCGGGGCGGGCCCTGGGTCCGTCCGTGGCGTCCGTCCGGCGGGGTCAGGCCCGCCGTCGACGGACGGCGACGCCGAGGCTCGCCGCCCCGAGGCCGAGGAGCCAGAGGCTCGCGGGCTCGGGCACGGCCGTGACGTTGAACTGCGTGACCAGGCCCGTGCCCGGCGTGTTCAGGCCGTAGTTGCTCACCGAGTTCGAGTCGGTCCCGAAGTCGCCGAAGTGGCCGTCGAAAGTCGCCGTGATCGGGGCCATCGACTGGCCGACGACGCGGATGTCCATCAGGAGGTTGCCCCTGGTCGGGTCGTAGAGGAACGGCGCGGTCCCCGCGATGGTGAACGTCGACCCGACGGCGCCGGAGGGGGTGGCGGTGGCGAAGAGGGTCTGGCCGGGCCCGACGTTGGCGTCGAGGTTCGTCCCGTTGAGGGCGGAGACCGCCGCCGACGTGGTCGAGAACGAGACCTGATAGGTCGCCGGGTTGAAGGTGCCCCCCTGGGTGCTGAAGAACGTGATGCTGTCGATCCGGAAGGCCTCGCCCGGGAAGGCCGGGGCGAAGAGGGCGGCGTTGTAGGCCTGCTGATAGCGGGTGGCGGGGTCGGCGGTCGTGGCCCCGGCGCCGAAGGGGAAGGCGAGGTCGGAGGAGGCCGGGCCGCCGATCAGGATGGTGTCGGCCCGCGAGGCGGTCCCGGCGGCCCCGACGGCGATCAGGGCGAGGAGCGTCGCGGCGATGGGCTTGAGCATGGGTGGAAGGTCCTCGGGATTCGGCCCGGCCCGGAGGCGCGGCCGGGCCGGGGTGGTTGGTCGGTCAGCGGGTGACGAAATCGCCCGAGCCGAGGCTCGAAGCCTGGACGCCGACGAGCAGGGCGAGGAGCTTGCCGGTCCGTGCCTGGTAGATGAGGGCATTGGCCGCGTTGCCGCCGGTCCCCTGGCGGATCGAGAGCCCGGCGAAGGTCAGTCCGCCGGACAGGGCGAGGACGTCCCCCTCGGCGTGGTTGTAGTCGGCGACGGTCTCGGTGCCGAAGCTCGGGGCGAGGACGAAGGTGTCGGCCCCCGCGCCGCCGATGAGGGTGACGCGGCCCGTGCCGCCGGAGAGGGTGTCGTTGCCGGCGAGGCCGTCGACCGCGAGGTAGGCCGACCCGGCGGCCAGGGCGTCGTCGCCCGAGGTCCCGGCGACCACGGGCAGGCCGATCGTCCGGCCGGCGAAGCCCGCGGCGTCGAAGTAGCGGGTCCCGCCGACGTTCTGATACGAGAGATATGTCCGCAGGCCGCTGGCGGCCGGCGTGGAGGAGTACCCGATGCCGAGCGTCGAGTAATTCCGCTGCGGGCCGCCGACGAGGGCCTCGGTCGCGACCCGGCCGACCAGCGGGCCCTTGGGCGCGAGCGGCAGGCCCATCACGTAGGCGAGGGTCGGGGTGATGTCGGCGTTGGAGACCGGGTTGACGTCCGTGAACCCCTGCTTGAAGTCGGGCCCGATGGCCACCATCGTGTTGAACGTGTCGTGGCGGCCGAAGGTCCCGTGCATCCCCTGGCCGTGCTGGAGCCCGGTGTCGGCGACCTCGACCCCGGTGTATAGCGGGTTGGACGGGTCGAGCGCGAAGGTCCGGAAGTTGATCACGATCGCCGGCCGCGGCACGCCCGTGCCGCCCACGAGGTTGATGGCGCCGGTCGGGAGCGTCCCGTCGATCGCGCCGTACGAGTCGTCGACGAAGAGGCCGCTGACGTAGTCCTGGGAGGCGAGGAAGGCGACGACCGTCCGGAGCCGGGCGACGTCGTGGTCCGGGAGGTAGACCAGGTCGGACCCGCCGTTGGAGGCGATGACGACCTTGGGGTCGACGACGGGCCCCTCGCCGGCCGGGACGAGCCCCGTCCCGCCGATCAGGCCGTTGCCGCTCCTCGGCCGCTGGGCCCGGACGATCGCGTTGGACGCGTTGACCTGCTGGGCCCTGGTCGGGTCGACCGGGACGTAGGCCGCCGGGCTCGCGCCGGGGATCTGGCCGTCGGGGTCGAACAGGGGGAGGTTCAGCGCATGGGCGATGTCGATCGCCACGAACCCGGGCGGGAGGAAGCCGGTGTTGACCTCCTGGCGGTTCGGCGCGCTGGGGTTGGTGTTGTCGACGTAGGTCTGCGAGGCGGCGTAGCTCGTCGTCGACTGCGTCCCGGTCGGGTCGAGGTCGTGCTTGCTGATGGTCGCGAAGCCGTGGTCGGCGGTCACGAAGATGTCGGTGTTGTGGGCGAGCGCGGGGTCGGAGTTGACGTAGGCGAGGAGCTGGGCGAGGTTGTTGTCGGCGTTCCTGACCGACGCCTTCGAGGTCGGGCCGTTAATCCCGGGGACGAGCGAGTTGAGGCTGTCGCCCTGGTTGTGCTGGGTCCCGTCGGGGTCGCGCGACCAGTAGACCAGGGCGAACGGCCCGCCCGAGGCGCGGAAGGAGGGGAGGATCGCCAGGGTCGTGGCGTCGGCGAAGTATTTCTGCTGGACCGTGTTGGGGACGAGGGTCCCCGGCGTCGTGTTGTTGCCCGAGGCGCCGTTGGCCCCGCGGGTCGGGGCGGTCGTGCCGAGCCCGGCGGCGACCAGCCGCGCGGCGACGTCGGCGTTCAGGGGGATCCCGCCGGCCCGGCCGGTCGCGTCGTCGACGATGACGGTGGCAGGGGGCACGGTCCCGCCGGCCAGCGTGCCCGCGGCGGCGTCCTGGAGCAGGACCGGGCCGACCTTGCCCACCGCGGCGGTGTGGTAGCCGTGCTGCCGCGCGATCTGCAGGAGGCTGTCCTCGTTGAGGAAGCTGCCGTTGGGCGTCGGGAAGTGCGCGTCGAGGTCGCCGATGACCGGGTCGTTCTCGACGAACGGGGTCGCGGTGTTGGCCAGGAAGCCCCCCGCCGGGTTGGGGATGGCGACCTGGTAGCCGACGAAGACCGTGTTGCTGAAGTCGCCGGTGTCGCCGGGGTAGTGCCCGGTGGCGATCGCCGAGCCGTTCGGCGTGGTGAAGGTCGGGAAGATCGCGTGGCTGTTGGCGAAGTTCACCCCGGTCCGGCGGATGAGGTCGAGCGTGGGGGAATCGGTCGGGTTGATCGAGCCGGGTCGGAGGCCGTCGGCCACGAAGATGATGACGTTGCGGGCCGGCGACTGCGAGGGCCGCGGGGCCGGGGCGGGGGGGCTTGCCTCGGCCCGGTCGCGGCCCCGGCCGAGCAGGGCCGTCCCGGTCGCGGCCAGGATCAGGGCCGCCGCGGCCGCGAGCCGACGGGGCCGGTCGGCGCGGGCCCCCTTCGGGGTGCCGGGTGAGTGGAGAGACATGCGTGGGAACTCCCTGGTTGGATCGTCGCGGGGCGTCGTCTCGGGTCGTCCCTGACCGCGCCCTCCGGCTTCGTCGCCGGGCGGGGGAGAGCGACTCTAAGGAGATCGCACGCCCGTCGACAAGCGCCCTGGCGCGGCCGCCAGGCCGGATCGCGCAAACTTCATCGGGCCTTGACGAGCCCTTCTCCCGGCCCTCGCGATCGGGCCGATCCGGACGATCCGAGACGAAGCCGGACCGAGGCGGGATCCCGTCGCCGGGCCGGGCCGGGGCCCCCGGAGCGTGAGGCGCCGAGCGGGGCGCTTGCGGCCAGCCCGGCGAGGGTCTCCCCCGGGAGGCGTCCTCGACCGAGGCGCCACCGCGGTCCGATCCCTCGGCCAGCTCGTCCGGCCCCAGGACGACCCGACCGACCGGCACGACCGGGGGCCGGGCGGCCCATCCCTCAACGCCCCCAGGTCGGCCGGTCGCGGAACCAGGCGAGGACGACCTTGTGGCGGTGGCAGAAGAGGCCGAGGCGGCGGAAGACCACCATCGCGGCGTAGACGAAGGCCACCCAGTAGAGCCAGGTCAGCGCCAGGTGGAGGAACCCGTCCTCGACCTCGGTGAGCACGAGCAGCAGGCCGACCGCCGCGCCGAAGAATGCCCCGGTCATCAGGCAGACGTAGGCATAATCCCAGCCGACCCGCGCGACGGCGCGGAGGACCGTGACCGGGTTGGCCGCGAGCGGGTCGTCGTGCAGCAGCGCGGCGAGCAGCGCCATCTGCGCGTAGGCCGCGCCGAAGGCCCCGAGGTTGACGAACATCAGCCGGTCGAGCCAGTTGATCTCGCCGCAGTGGATCCAGTAGAAGACCGCGGGCAGGAACCCGAGCGCGACCCCGGCGAACAGCGCCCAGAACCAGCGGCCGAGGACGCGGAAGATCCCCCGGTCGTCGAGCTGCGGCGGTCGCGGCGGCAGGGGCTCGCCGCAGGCGCTCGACGTCAGGATGTCGCCGAGGTAGATCAGGACGTAGCCCCAGACGAAGATCCCGCCGATCAGGCTGGGGATGACCAGGATCAGCGCGGGGGCCCGGAACCCGAATCCGACAGAGCCGAAGAGGAAATGGAGCAGGAAGGGCAGGGGGGCCGAGACGACCGCCAGGGCCGGCGGGAGGAAGATCAGCAGGGCGACGCTCGACCAGCTCCAGAGGGGATAGCCGACGCTCTGCCCGAAGGCCTTCTCGACCGCCCGGGGGGCCTTCAGCGGCCCGTAATCGGCCGGGATGGCGACCCCCCTGCGGACCCTCGGGGCGGACGCCGCGAGGGTCGGGTTGCCGTAGAAGGCGGTCTGCGACTTCGGCCCGCCCGTCGCGCCGAGGCCGTAGCCCGAGGGCCCGCCGCCGGGGCCGGGCTTCGGGCCGGCCCGGACCGCCCCGGGGGCGGGCCGGTCGACGGTCGACGCGGCCCCGTAGTCGTCGGGGACCCGGAGGGTGGCGCCGCACTTCGGGCACTTCCCCACCCGGCCCGGGCGCGCCCCGGCGGCCTTGAGGGTCATCCCGCAGGAGCAGACGAGCGTCGTCGTGCCCATCGATGGGGGCGTCCGTGGGGCCGGGATGGATCGATCAGCGAGATCCTTCAATCGATCTTTGATCGGCGAAGGCCTGGTTCGGCAGGAGCCACGAGACCTTGGGGGACGTCTTCCCCGTCTCGACCTTGGCGACCCCGTGGCGCATCCCCACGTAGATCGCGCCCGACGGTGCGATCACCAGCGAATTCGCATACAGCCCTCCCCAGAAGGCCTGATCCAGGAGAACCTCGACCTTCTTCGTGGCCGGGAAGACCCGGAGCAGTCGCCCGGTCGTCGCCACGACCAGTGAGCCGTCGACGTCTTGGGCGGCGGCGTCGGGGGCATGCCCGAGATCCACGAGGACCTCGCTCGCCCATCGGCCGCTCGCGTCCCGAGACAGGCGGGCGACTTTCCCCTCCGACCTGCTCAGGTGGGCGAGCCCTTCGATCGCCAGCAGACCCGAACCCGTCGGGAAGAAGCCCTGGGCGTGGTCCTTCGAGATTCGGTATCGGCTCCCGCCGTCGGGCGAGAACCACCAGAGTCCGGCCCCGAACTCGCCGGCGTTGAAGGCGACGATCCACCCGTCGTCGACTCGTGCGACCGTCCGTCGTCCGGCGAGACCCTCCGCGGCGGAGCCTGCCTCGATCTCGAACGGCAGGGGAGCGGGACCGTCTTTCCCCCTCAGTTTGACGCGGGGGCCGGCGTCTCCGAGCGTCACGGCCCACTCGTGCCTGGAATCCCGGTTGGCGATCGACCACTGGTCCGAGTTCCTCGAGGGCGGCTCGGCGACGAGCCACTGATCCAGCTCGCTCGGGAACTCGACGACCTGGGCCGAGGTCAACGCGAGCAGGCTGATCGAGAATGAGGCGAGCAGGGGCAGCATGAGATCCGTCTCCCTTCGACAGACGCGAGGTTTCCTCGGTGCCCAAGGTTCGCAGGCTTCCCGGGCCGGGAACGGCCGGATCGGGCCGGGGCGTGGGGGAGGTCCGCCACGCCCTCGGGCCCGCCGGTCTGGTCCGGGCCGGGGCATCGGTCGCTTCACTTCGAGGCGGTGCGGATCGTCCCGGAGAGGGCGGCCGAGGCGGGGGCGCGGAGGGTCTTGAGGAAGAGGACGACCTCCTCCTGCTCGGCCGGCTTCAGCGCCTTGTAGCGGTCGGTGACGCCGGTGGACTCGCCGCCGTGGGCCTCGATCGCGGCCTCCAGCGTCTCGGCGCGGCCGTCGTGGAGGTACGGGGCCGAGTCGGCCACGCCCCAGAGCGGCGGCGTCTTCCACTCGCCCGCGACCGGGACCGTCGTCGAGTTCGGCGGGGTCACGGCCTCGCCGTACGAGCCGATCCCGGCGGCGAGCGCCCCGCCGAGGTCGTGCAGGAGCAGGTTCGAGTAGAACCCCCGGATCGAGCCGAGGTCGGGGGTGTGGCAGTCGGCGCAGCCGATCCGGGCGAAGGCCGCCTCGCCCGCGGCGACCCGGCCGGCGTGGGCCGCGTCGGCCGGCATGACCTGCGACGGGGCGTCGAGGCCGCGGATGAACTCGGTCATCATCGAGCACTGCGCCTCGGTCAGGTCGTTCCCCTTGCCCTTGTAGTCGCGGCGGCCGAGCGGGGTCGCCTGGGGCCGGTCGGGGTTGGAGAGCCCCAGCTCGTTCGAGCAGGCGGCCTTGACGAACTCGTTCAGGGTGGCGAACTCGGCCTTCCAGCCGAACCGGCCGAGCCGGCCGTCGGGCAGGCGGGCCACCCGGCCCCGGATCATCGGGTCCTTCGCCCGCGAGAGCCCGACCAGCCGCGCGGCGGTCGAGTTCCGCCGCTGCGCCGCGTGCAGCTCATCCTCGGGGATCAGGTCGAGCAGGCCGTCGCCGAAGAGTGCGGGGGTATTCCGCTGGGTGACCGTCACGTCCGTCCCCACGGTGCAGATGAAACCCGGGTCGTTGAGCTTCTCGAGCGAGATCCGCGCGGTCCCCGGCAGGTTCGCCGCCACCTGGTTCAGCGACTCCTGGAACTCGGGCCGGACCGACTTCAGGTGGACGACCCCGATGTGCGGGATGCCGGGGACGGCCGTCTTGACGTGGGGCTTCACCCCGTAGACCGTCACGTTCTTGTCGACCGGGCCGCCCCCGCCCGCGCCCCCCTGGTTGTGGCATTCGAGGCACGACCGGGCGTTGAAGACCGGGCCGAGGCCGTCCCCGCCGGCGAGCGGGTCCTTGACCGTCCAGTCGTGGTTGAACAGCGTCCGGCCCGCCGCCGCATACTCGCGGTTGATCGGCTTCGGGGCCGGCCGGGACGACCACTCGTAGACCTTGTAGGCCGGCGGGATCGCCAGCGCGGCGACGACCAGGTACGCCGGCCGGATGCGGGATCGTGCTCTTGCCATCGGTCGTTCTCCGGGCTAGACCCTCGTTGCGGGCGGTTGCGGGTGCGTCGAGATCGGGCAGTCAGTCGAGTTGCTCTGAACGGGGAAGGGATGGCCGGGTCAGCCCCGGGGCCGGTCGCCTCGCCGGGGCGATGGGTCGTGGGCGAGGTAGGCCCACGCGACCAGGGGGACGGCGACGAGCCACCAATATTGGACGAACAGCGACGAAGTGATGAGGAAGACGCGAGCGATCCCGGACGGCCGGATGCCGGCGTCCATCCAGGAGGCTTCGAGCTTGGGGACCAGGAACCGGCAGGCTACCCAGGCGACCGCCAGGAGGGTCGCCACGCCGGCCGAGGCGACCAGCCCGGGCAGGGACTTCCAGGGGTCGTCCCGCGCCCCGGATCGGGGCCGGCGGGGCGTCCCGGCCTCCGGCCCGGTCGGGGGGTCGGGGGCCATCGATCAGCCCCCGTCGGGGGCCGGCCCGCCCGTCATCTCGTCGAGGATGGCGCGGACCTCGCCGACCTGCTTCGCGTCGAGCGGGTGCGACTTCAGGAGGTGCAGGACCAGGAGCCCGGGCTCCCCCTGGTAGAGCTTCTCGACCAGGTTCTTGAGCCGCTTCTGCTGGACTTCCTGCGGGGTGATCGCCGGCCGATAGACGAAGGCCAGCTCGGTCCGGTCGCTGGTGACGACGCCCTTGGTCTCGAGCCGGTCGAGCAGGGTGGCGACGGTGGCGTAGGACCACTCGCGGCCGGCGGCCCGGAGCGTCTGCAAGACCTCGCGGACCGTCGCCTGGTCGCGGTCCCAGAGGACCTTCAGGACGTCCAGCTCGGAGTCGGGGATCGTCGGGGGTCGCTTGGCCATGGGCGGTCATCTCGTCTAGAGTCGGAGGGCTCGGCTCGCGCCGGGACGAAGTCGGCCGAGCGGCGACCGGGTTGACCGTAACCCCCGGCCGACGTATCCTAAGACAACTGTCGTCACGTCGTCAAGGCCCCAATCGGACAATTGTCTGAAATTTGTCCGGGGCGGGCCGGACGGTGGCGAGGAGTCGGGCCGATGGGCGTGGTCGAGCTCCCCCGCGGGTTGCCGTGTCCGAGGTGCGGGGGGGGCCTCGAGCCGACGGGGGAGCCCGCGGCCGACGGGCACGGATATCGCGTACTCTGCCCGACTTGCGGCGAGTCGTTCCGGGCCCGAAGGCGGCGACGGGGGCGGTCGGGACCCGGCCCGGAGGACGACGCGGCGCCGGCCCGGCCGCGCCCGCCGAGGACCGTCGGCGACGTCTCGATCCGGCTCCGGTCGCTGGCGGTCCGGATGATCGCGCGGGCCTACCCGGTCGGCGTCGCCGTCGGCGTCTCGGTGCTGGTGCCGCTCGGGGGATTCCTCCCGGTGATCCGGGGCTGGCTCCGCGACGAGGTGGAGGACTGGGGCGGGGTCGTCGAGGCCCTGGGGGGCGTCCGGGTCGTCCAGGAGACGCGCGACCCCGACGCCGACCTCGGCCCGGTCCTCGTCCGGCTCGACGCGCCGACGCTCTTCCAGGAGGTCAACGGCGTCGCGCGACGGCTGGGGGTCCGGCCCCCCGACCAGGTCCGGCTGGCGTACCTCCCCTGCTGCGGGGTCGTGGCCTGGCGGCGGACCCGGATCCTCCTGCTCGGCCTGCCCCTCCTGCAGGTGCTCACGACGGCCGAGCTGCGCGCGGTCCTGGCGCACGAGCTGGCCCACCTGGCCCGGGGGGACGTGGCGCACTCGGCCGGGGCGTCGCGGTTCGTCGAGGCGCTCGGCCAGGCGATCGGCCGCGCCGAGGGGGGCCTCCGCGGCCCGCTCGGCCTCTGGGCCCGCGCCTGCTGGCGGGCGGCGCGTCGGCTCGACACCCCGATCGCCCGCGGCCAGGAGGCCCGCGCCGACCGGACCGCCGCCGCGATCGCCGGCGGGGGTGCCGCGGCCTCGGCCCTGGTCAAGGTCGCCCTCGTCCAGCCCCTCTTCCGCGAGGTCCTCGACCGCCACGACCCCTCCCGCGAGGACCTGCCCAACCTCTACGCCTTCTTCCGGGCCTTCTGGAGACGCCTGCCGAACGAGGTCCGCGAGGCGATGCGGCTCCGCGTCCTCGTCAACGGGACCGCCCCCACCGGCTCCCCCCACCCCGCCCTCCCCGACCGCCTCGCCGCGCTCCAGTCCTACCCCGAGCACCCCGAGCCCTCGGCCGACCGCCACCCGGCCTCGACCCTGATCGGCGACCTCGAGGCGTTCGAGCAGCTCCTCCACAACCGCCTCTTCGGCAACGTCCCGCTCGAGCCGACCGTCTTCCACCGGACCGGCCGCTGAGGCCCGCGATCACCATCGCACGGGCCCGGCGCGTCCCCTATAAGCCACGCGACGCTTTCATGGGTAGCAATTCAAATCCGCATCCGATATCCTCATCCCGCCCCTATCCCCCGAATCGACATCCCCGAAAGGCGGCGATCGATGACGATCGTGAAGCGAAGCATGCTGGTCGCGACGACGACGGTCCTGGCGATCGCGGCGGCCCTCCCCCTCCGGGCGCAGGACCCGGCCGCGAGGAAGCCCGCCGAGGCGCAGGACAGGCCATCCCCGGTCGTGAAGAAGGCCGAGCCCTCGGCACGGGTCCCCGACTACTTCGGCCAGATCGGCCTGACGCCCGAGCAGCGCGCGGAGGTCTACAAGGTCCGCAAGACGCATCGGGAGCGCATCGACGCCCTCAAGCAGCAGATCGCCGAGGCCGAGGCCAAGTCGCTCGTCGAGTGCGAGGCGGTCCTGACCGACACCCAGAAGAAGCTCCTGGAGAACCTCCGCAACGGCTCGGTGCGGACCGCCAAGCGGGCCGAACCCGCCAAGGCCCCGAAATAAACCCGGCGGGGGGACGACCCCCCGGTCGTCTCCCCTTGGACCCCGGCGAGCCCCCCTCCCCGGGGGTTTCGTCGGCGTCGAAGATGGCCCGTCCGCGGCCCCGTCCTTGCAGATACGTCCGGGTATCCCACGCGGAGGACGGACCGTGGACATCGCCCTCACGCCCGAGATCGAGCAGTTCGTGAGCGAGGCGCTCAAGGGCGGACGATATCGGACCGTCAGCGAGGTGATCGCCGGGGGGCTCCGGCTCCTCCGCGAGCGGGAGCAGTCGGAGGCGCTGCGCAACGACATCGCGACGGGGATCGAGCAGGCCGACGCGGGCCGCCTCTCCCTCTTCGATCGGGATACGCTCCGGGAGATCCAGGCCGCCGGCCGCGCCCAACTGGCCGCCGGGCGCCGTCTGGGTGTCCCCTGATCGGGCCGAGGCTCACCGACCGCGCAACAGGCGATCACGGCGAGAACTGGCGGCCCGGCATCGATCGGGCCGGACGGCCCCGTCGCGTCCGGGCGGGGGCCGTCGGCCCGGGCTTTGTCGAAGGATCGGGCCGGGATCAGGCGACGTTCCGCCGACGCCCGAATGGGAGGATCGACCGGCCTTCGAAGAAGGCGGCGATCGAGCCGACGACGTGGCGGAGGGCCGCCTCGGTCAGCTCGGGGTACATCGGCAGGGCGATCGTCTCGGCGGCGGCGAGCTCGGCCTCGGGGAAGTCACCGGGGGCGTGGCCGAGCGAGGCGAAGCAGGGCTGCAAGTGGAGCGGGATCGGGTAGTAGATCTCCGTCCCCACCTTGCGGCCGGCCAGGTGGGACCGGAGCGGGTCGCGCGCCTCGGAGGGGACGCGGATCACGTACTGGTTGTAGACGTGGCGATAGCCCGGGGCCTCGGCCGGGAGCGTGGCCAGGCCGTCGAGCCCTTCCTCGGCGAAGAGCCCGGCGTAGAGCGAGGCGACGGCGCGTCGGGCGTCGGTCCAGGCGTCGAGGTGGCGGAGCTTGACCCGGAGGACGGCCGCCTGCAGCGCGTCGAGCCGGGAGTTGAACCCGACCTCGTGGTGGTGGTACTTCGGCTCCATCCCGTGGACGCGGAGCCGGGCCACCCGCTTCGCCAGGTCGGGGTCGTCGGCGGTGACCATGCCGGCGTCGCCGAAGCCGCCGAGGTTCTTCGACGGGTAGAAGCTGAAGGCCGCGGCGTGCCCGAGGGTCCCGGCGCGGCGGCCGTGGTACTCGGCGCCGATGGCCTGCGCGGCGTCCTCGATCACGGAGAGGCCGTGCGCCGCGGCGATCGCGTTGATCGGGCCGAGGTCGGCCGCCTGGCCGTAGAGGTGGACCGGGATGATCGCCCTGGTCCGGGCGGTGACGGCGGCCTCGACCCGGGCGGGGTCGATGTTGTAGGTGATCGGGTCGATGTCGACGAAGACCGGCTTCGCCCCGGTCCGCCAGATCGCGCCGGCGGTCGCGAAGAACGAGTAAGGGGAGGTCACCACCTCGTCCCCCGGCCCGATCCCCAGCGCCATGAGCGGCAGCAGGAGGGCGTCCGAGCCCGAGGCGCAGCCGACGGCGTGCCGAGCCCGGCAATACTCCGCGGCCTCGGCCTCGAACCCCGCGACCTCCGGGCCGAGGATGAAGTACTGGCCCTCGATCACCCGGCGGACCGCCTCGTCGATCTCGTCGCGGATCGAGCTGTACTGCGCCTTCAGGTCGAGCGCGGGGACGGGCATCGGGTCGTTCGGGTCGCTCATCGGCGGACACTCCTTTGTCGCCCGGGCGGACGCCATTCTCCGTCCTTGGAGAAACGACGGACGCCGCAACCTAGCCCGTCGCGCGATCCTCGTCAATGGCGACCGCGACGGGGGGCTCGTCCCCCCCGTGCCCCCCCATCGGGGCGTACCGCTCGGCCATCGCCGACGGGGAGTCGATGTCGGGGGGCGGGCCCTCGGTCTCGAGCCGACGGACCCGCTCGACCACCAAGGCCGTGAGCATCGGGTGCGGACCGAGCGGCGGGCCGAGGAGGAATTCGACCCCGGGGTGGCTCGCCCGGAGGGCGTCGCGGGCGGCCGTCAGGTCGCGGACGAGGTGGACGCCGGCCGAGAGGAAATAGGGGACCATCAGGACCCGCGACGCCCCGCGCGCCACGCAACGGGCCCCGGCGGCGGGGATGTCCGGCGCGGCCAGCTCGAGGAAGGCGGGCTCGACGATCGGGTGGTCCCCCCGCCCGGCCAGCTCGGCGGCCATCGCGCGGAGGTCGTCGTTCGCCGGGGCGTGCCGGCTCCCGTGGGCGATCAGGAGGACGGCGGAGGTCGTCGGCATCGGCATCGGCATCGGGGAAGGCTCGCGCGGGCGGTTCGACCGGTCTCGACGGTGATTATAGGCTCCCGCCTCCGTCGGCGGCGATCCCCGGTCGACGGAGCTTCGATCGGATGGCCTCGGCGAGCCGTCCCGGTCGTTCCGCGAACCCCGCCGAGCCCGGCCTGGGGGGCACGAGACGGCCCGGCGCGTGGCCGCGGGGTGGTTGAGCCGGGCGTCGACCGTCGCTAGAGTAACCCGGGCCGTGCTCGCCGGTCGGCACCGCCCGTCCCTAGGCCCGGGTCCCGATCCCGTCGACGGATTCGCCATGCAACGCCCCCCTCGCCCGCGCCCCGTGACCTTCCGCCCCCGCCCCGAGCCGCTCGAGCCCCGGGCCCTGCTCGCGACCCTCACGCCGGCCGACGGCCCACCCGTCCCGGCGATCCCCGGCGCGGCCGCGACCGTGGCGGGCCCGGCGATCGAGGGCCAGGCGCCGAGGGGCCTGGTGAACCCGCCCGTCCTGACGCGGATCACCCGGGCCGGCGGGTTCCTCACCGCCGTCGGCACGCTCAATAGCACGCCCAACGCGACATTCGTCGTCGCCGTCTACGGGACCGAGACGCCCGACCCCTCGGGGCACGGGCCGGGGACGACCCTCCTGGGCTCGTTGACCGTGATGACCGACAACGCGGGCGTGGCCGGGTTCGGCCTGAAGGCGAGGTCGACGGCGACTTACCTCACCGCCACGGCCGCGACGAAGGGGACCACGTCGGGCTTCGCGCTCGACACGCCGCCGCTCGTGATCGGCCAGTCGTCCTCGACGACCGCGGTCGTCGGGGGGCAGAGCATCAGCTATTTCGTGACGGTCCAGAACAAGGGGGCCGTCGACCTCCCCGGGGTCGTCGTGACCGACCCGCTCTTCCCCGGGGCGACGTCCCCGGTCGTGACCACGTCGCGGGGGACCGCCGTCGTGGCGGGCGGGGTGGCCACCTACACCCTCGGCACGATCCCCACCGGGGGCACGGCGACCCTCACGCTGACCGAGAACGTCACGGTCTTCGGCGGCGTCGTCAACGTCGCCCGGGCCGACTTCCCGGGGGGCGTCCGGCTGGTCTCGCAGTCGGCGCCGTACGCGGTCAACGGCGACTACGACGGCGACGGCAAGGCCGACCCCGCGATTTACGTCGTCGGCTCCGCGGTCTTCGCGTACCGTCCCTCGTCGTCGGGCGGAGGAGGGGGCTCGGACGTCGTCCAGACGTTCGGCCCGCCCGGGGCCTCGCAGGCGATCCCGGGCGATTACGGCGGCGAGTCGAAGGACCAGCCGGCCGTCTTCCTGCCGGGCCAGGCGCTCTGGGCCTACCGGCCGTCGGACGGGTCGGGCGACATCCTCCAGACGTTCGGCCCCAACGCCGGCCAGTCGATCCCCGTGCCCGGCGACTACGACGGATCGGGCCGGACCGAGCTGGCCGTCTACATCCCGGCCGAGGGGAAGTTCGCCTACCGGCCGGCGCGGGGCGGGCCCGACGTCGTCATCCCGTTCGGCACGCCCAACCTGAGCATCTTCGTTCCCGGGGATTACGACGGCAGCGGCCGGACCGAGCCGGCCGTGTTCAACCCCGACACGGCCACGTTCATCTACCGGCCGGCGGGCGGCGGCCGCGACGTGATCCAGCAGTTCGGCCCCGGCGGCGGCAAGTCGGTCCCGATCCCCGGCGACTATGACGGCGACGGCAAGACCGACCTGGCCGTCTACATCCCCGACTCCGGCCAGTTTGCCTACCGGCCGTCGGGGGCCCCGGGCGGGGGTGCCGACCATGTCGAGGCCTTCGGCCCCGGGGGCGGCCAGGCGATCGCCGCCCCCGCCGACTACGACGGCGACGGCCGGACCGACTTCGCCGTCTACATCCCGAGCACGGGCGTCTTCGCCTACCGGCCTTCGGGCGCGGCGGGGGGCGGGCACGACGTCGTCCAGCCGTTCGGCCCGGGGGGCGGGCGGACCACGCCGGTCCTGAAGGCGGCCGGGTATGGCGTCCCCCCGGGCACGCCTCGGTCGATCCGCGACGAGATGCCGGGCGTCGGCGTCGCCCGGGAGCCGGCCCTGGCCTCGGGCCCCCGGCCGGCCGCGGCCGGGTCGAGCCCGCGTCGAGGCCCCGACGCCAGCCCGATCATCCGACGGCCGGCGCGGCCCCCGGTGGCGGCGACCCCGACGTCCACGAAGGCCGGGACGAGCTGATCCGGGCGGTCGGGCCCGGACCCGCGGGTCATCTCGTCCGGAATCCGGAGCAAGAATTCGCGAGCACGGAGCCCAGAATCTCCGGGAAAGTCGAGGGGCACTCTGACCTCTGGCCCCGCGAACTCCAGACCCGGGCCACGTCTCATTCGGCCCGGGCCGGGACCCGGGGGGCGTCGACCCGGTCGGTCACCCGGACGAACCCGAACGGCTGCGACCAGGTCGAGTAGTAATTCTCCTCGGGGAGCGGGTCGAGCCGGGCGCCGAACTCGTTGCGGAAGACGGCCCGGAACGAGTTGACCGGGGTGATCCGGTCGTGCAGCCCCTCGCGGCCCCCGCCCGGGAGGTAATAGGCGTTGAGGATGCTCATCCGCTCGGCGTGGTCGGTCCGCTGGGCGCTCTCCATGTCGAGGTTCAGGCCCGAGCCGTGGTCGGACTGGAGGACGATGATCGGCGGCTCGGGCGACTCGGCGAGGATCCGGTCGATCGTCGCCTCGACCCGCTTGACGAGGAAGGCGACCTGCTTCCGGTAGCCGCCGACGTACGACGCCGCGTCGCCGTAGGCGCCTCGGTAGACGCTGCCGTCGCTGAGGAAGTAGGGCTTGTGGTGCGGGCTGACGTCCTCGCCGTCGGGGCCGAAGGTGAACGGCGGGTGCGGCGAGAGGACATGGGCGAAGGTGAAGGTCGGGCCGGCGATCCGCGCGACGTCGGGCAGGTGGTCGAACAGGTAGAGGGTCCGCTCGCGGGTCATCGTGTACGAGTCGCGGTCGATCAGGCCGGGCAGGAGGCCGGCGAGCGGCGTCCCCTCGGCGAGCATCCGCTGGAAGTCGGTCAGGTGGAAGTAGGGGGAGAGGTAGACGTCGGCCCCGGGATACTCGGTGAAGTCGAACCCGCTGGAGAACGTGACGAACCGGTAGCCGAGCGGCGCCAGCGAGGCGACGACGGCGTTGTGGCGGAAGAGGACGGGGTCGGGCGGCATCCCCGCGTTCGTCTCGGACGTGGCCGGCTCGTGGTAGGCCCCGTTCAGCGACGACGCGATCGAGAGGGGCGTCTGGCAGTAATTCGCCGTGCTCCGGCGGGGCACGTAGAAGCCGCGGCCCTCGAGGCGACGGAGGAAGGGCTCGAGGTCGTAGCCGAAGGTCGAGGCGAGCACGTCGCCGCGCGCGAACCCGTCGAGGATGATGTAGTAGATGTCGGGCCGCCGCCCGGTCGTCGGCAGGGAGGCGAGGGTGGGCATCGCCTGCGCCGGCCGCGCGGCGACCCCGGCCCTCGCCCGGACGATCGACGTCGCCGGGAAGGCCACCAGGACCGTCGCGAACAGGTTCAGCGCGGGGGTCCAGCCGTCGGGGGTCTTCAGCCGCCGCGCGGCCAGGTAGGAGAGCCCGGCGAAGAGGCCGAGCTCGAGCCCGACGACCGTCGCCGGCCAGGCCTCGTACCGATGCCCGACCCAGAGGCCGCTCAGGAGGGAGAGGCCCTCCGCGACCGCCCCCGGCGCCGCCGCGACGGTGGCGAAGACGGCCACGCCCATCGCCGCGATCAGCCCCGCCCGGTGGGCGTCCCTCAGCAGGAGCCGGAGGGCCCCCCAGGCCAGGCTCGTGGCCCCGACCGCCGCCGCGAGCGGCAGGGCCAGCTCGCGGGGCGGGATCTCCCGGGCGTTCTGGGCGTAGAGGCCGAGGATCGGGAAGGCCGCGATCAGGAACGGATAGACCACGAGGCGCGATTTCATCGCGATCGAACCCTCACCGCCGGGCCGCGGACCCGCCGAGGGGCGGATCAACGGCCGCGCGAGCCGACGAGCCTCTGCTTCAGGAACGAGAACGACGACCTCATGTAGTAGAGGCCGCTCAGGACGCCCGCCAGCAGGACCTGGAGGGCCATGCTGCCGGTCCCGGGGTCGAGGTAGGCCAGGATCGTCGGGGCGGACGGGAGGTCGGCCAGGCTCGTCGCGAAGGAGGTGAGCATTTCGTTCCTCAACAGGGTCGAAGGGAGGGCCAATTCCGCCCGCCACGAAGGCGCGGAGGTCACGTCCGCCGGGCGGTGTCCCGGCTCCGGATCGGTCCTCGGATGATGGGGGAATGATCGAGGCGGGTCCGGGTCATCGTCTCGCAGCCTCGCCCGACCCGTGCTTCCGCCGCCGGCGCCGCCCTCGCCGCGATCTCGCCTTCCCGGCCGCGAGAGATCGGACGATCGGGCCCGGGACGCTCCCATCGACGCCCGGATGCCTGGCGGGGTCCGGCAGGCCCGCCGGGATGGTCCGCCCGGGTCGTGAATCCCGATCTTTAGGAGCGTCAATCCTAGGAAACTCGTCCCGGGTTCCTGCCCGGCCTCGCCATTTCCTGCCCGATCCGCCCGCCGCGGGTCGAGCGTCGACTCACGAGCGACGCCCCTGCCGGGGAATAAACCCGCGGCGCGCGGGAAAAGACCGCGAAGGCGGCCTGATTGCGGTCGGGTCGATCAGTCCACGGGGGCAGGCCGGGGTCACGGGCTGCCCGGCCTCCCGGGCACGAAACGGGTTGCGTCGGGCCAGGCCGACGGCGCCGGAACCTCGGGACGCCGGGGCCGTCGGCCCGACGGGAGGCTCAGGGCTGGTCCGCGAGGTGGTTGAGCGAGCCGGCCAGGAGGGCCTTGTCGGCGGGCCGGAGCGTGCCGTCGGCCTCGACCAGGCCGGCGATCTTCCGGATCGCCTCGGGGCGGGTCATCCCTCCGACCCGGCCCGCCTTCCGGGCGATGTCGGCGCAGACGTCGTCGAGCGTCGGGGCGGCGGCCTCCTTGGTGGCCTCCTGGCCCTTCGTGAGGACCTCGTCGTCCCTCTTGGGCGGGGCGTCCTTGGCGGCCGACCGCGTCCCGGGCCGGATCGCCCGGCAGCGGAAGGCCAGCTCCTGGGCGAGCGACTCGGGGGTGTAGAGGGTCGCCGCGTCGTGGGTCGGCTCCTCGCGGGCGCAGCCGGCGGCGGCGGACAGCAGGGCCAGCGCGACGAGGGCCGGGGCCGCCGGGGTCGAGGCTCGGAGCGGGGGCATCGGTCGAGGTCCATCGTGGGGGCCGGAGGGCGGGGAGGGTCGGCCGGCCCCGGGCCGGGGGCCGGCGTCGCCGGGAGGAGGGGACGGCGATCAGAGCGCGTCGGCCGAGATGATCTCGCCGCGGCCCCGGGTGCCGAGCGCCCACCACGACTGGAGGTTGATGCTGTTCTTGAGGAACCGGACCGAGCCGTCCATCATCGAGACGTTGACGCCGCCGGGGTGGTTGCTCGTCGGGTTCATCGCCCCGTCCCCCTCCGAGCAGCGGAAGGTGTTGGTGTGGTAGGTGACGATCGGCGCGGCGTTGGGGGGCAGGAGGTGGGCGTAGACGTGCTTCTGCCAGGCGTCGGTGTACGCCCAGGTGTGCCCCTTGTAGATGCTCCATGGCTGCCAGTTGACGGCGTTGGCCAGGCCGTCCTGCACCACCAGCAGGGCCGGCGCGTCGGCCTGCTCGACGAGCGCGGCGTTGGTGTAATTCAGGTTCCGCCGCTTGTCGGACGACCGGCCCGGCCCCTCGTTCACGAGCGACTCGCTGAGCGCGGCGGTGTTCGAGAGCCCGTCGGTGATGCTCGCCAGGTTGACGACCACGTTCGTCGTCGCGGCCGACGCGTCGCTCCGGCACGATCCCCGCTGCGTATACATCCGCGACATCGTCATGATCCCGGTCAGCGGCGGGACGTTGCCGCCGGCCGGGGGGTCGCCGGGGAGCAGGACGTTCCGCGGGTGCCCCGTGTTGGCGACGTAGTTGAAGTTGCCGCACTGGTAGATCACGCTCGAGTCGCCCGAGCCCGTGTTGACCACGCCGTCGGACGGGCAGAGCAGGGTCGCGATGCTGGCGCGATGCACGGTCATCTCGGTGGGGCTCGGGCCGGTGATCGCCCCGCTGTAGACCCACTCCTGGGTGTAGGTGAAGTTCATCGCGTTGTACAGCGGCGACTGCTCGAGGAACGGCGCGATCCCGCAGTACCACGAGTGGTCGCCGGCGTAGCCGCGCGACGTGTCCCCCTGCTCGTAGGCGTAGCGGTACTGGTGGAGCGGGGTCGACCCGTTGGTGTCGGCGTAGTTGACGATCGCCAGCGTGATCTGCTTCATGTTGTTGGTGCACTGGATCCGGCGGGCGGCCTCGCGCGCCGCCTGCACCGCCGGCAGCAGCAGCGCGATCAGGACGGCGATGATCGCGATCACCACCAACAGCTCGATCAGGGTGAAGCCGCGGCCTCGGGCCGGGGACCTCGTCGGGTCGATCATGGCGACTCTCCGCGGCTGGATGGGGACGGTCGAAGGATGAAGGGCAGTCCTCCGGGCCCCGGGTCGGTCACGTCTGTCCTAGGACAGACGCCGGCCCGGGAGACGCCCTCATGGTACAGGCCGGATCCCAAAGGACGGGCGCGAGTCGCGTGAATTCCCGGTTAAGATTCGCGATGGGGCCGATCGGCGCGCGGACCTCGCCGGGGGACGGGTGGCGATCTCGCGATCCGCGGGGTAATCTGTGCTAGGACAGATCCGACCCTCGCGCGGCGCCGCGAGACTTCCCGGGCGAGGAGAGCCATGGCGACCGCGGGCCCGTCGAAATACCTGGAGGTGTCGCGGAGGATCGAGGCCGAGATCGCCGGGGGCCGCTGGCGGGGGCGGCGGATGCCGGGGGTCCGGGCCATCGCGGCCCTCTACGGCGTCTCGGCCGTGACGGCCGCCCGGTCGGTGCAGGTGCTCCGCGAGCGGGGCCTGATCCGGAGCGTCCCGCGGTCGGGCAGCTTCGCCGTGGACGTCGACGCCGGGCCCGCGGCCGGCGCGGCGGGGCCGGGCGGGGCCGGGCCGGGGGGACGGTGGGCCCTCTGCTTCCGGACGACGCCGGGGCCCTGGCAGCGGGCCGCGTGGTCGGTGACCATGGGCGGGTTCGAGGCGCTCGCGGCGTCGGCGGGGCTGGAGTTCGCGGCCGACGCCTTCGCGATCGGCGAGGGGACCGCGCCCGACGCGATCGACGCGCAGGCCCGCCGGGCGGCCGAGGCCGGGGTCTCGGGCCTGTTCTTCCTGCCGTCGCGGACCGGCGAGGCGGCGACCCGCCAGGACGAGCGGCTCCTGGAGGCCTGCCGGGCGGCGGGGCTGCCCGCGGTCCTCGTCGAGCGGAACCTCCGCGGCGAGGCCCGCCCGCTCGACCATGACCTGGTCGCCGCCGACGACCGGGAGGGGGCGGCCCGGTGCGTCGACCACCTCCTGGCGGCGGGCCGACGCCGGGTCGCCTTCGTCCGGGGCGCGCCGACCAGCAGCCACGAGGACCGGCTCGCCGGCTATCTCCTGGCGGTCCACCGGGCGGCGGGGCGGGGGACCCCGGGCGGCCCGGGACCGATCGTGATCGAGCACCGGGCCGACCTCCCCACCCGCGAGGGCCACCGACGGCTCGCCGAGGCCCTGATCGAGTCGGAGGCCGACGGCGTCGTCTGCTATCAGGACACCGCCGCGATCGGCCTGACGGTCGAGCTGCTCGCTCGTCGCGTGCAGATCCCCGAGGAGCTGGCGATCGTCGGCTTCGAGGACCTGCCGATCGGCAGCTCGTTCTCGCTCGGCCTGACCACCTACGCGCTGGACTCGGTCGGGATCGCGGCCGAGGCGCTCCGGCTGATCCGGCGGCGGATCGACGAGCCCGACGCCCGGCCGGTGAAGGTGACCGTGCCGGGCCGGCTGATCGTCCGCGAGAGCGGCCCGCAGGGCCCGGCCGCGGCGGCCCCGGCGACACCGAGCCCGGCGACGCGCCCGAGGGGCCGGGGCCGGACGGCCCGATGACCCGGACTCGCTCGGCCCCGCCCCGCGATCGGCCCGACCCCTGACCGGCCGCATACAGTGGTTGTGACGGCCCCGAACGAGCCAAACGCTCTCGGCGGCCAAGACACCACGATCCGATCGGCGCCGTGGTCGACCCGTCGGTCTTCCCGATCCGCGACGAGCAGCGTGTGGCATGCGAGGCCTCGCCCGAGTCGCTCTTCGACCGGGTCCGCCGGGTCGGGGGGGAGGTCGGCTGGTACTACGCCGACCCGCTCTAGAAGATCCGCGGCTGGATGGACCGGATCATCGGCGGGGTCGGCCTCCGCCGCGGCCGTCGCGACCCGGTGCGCGTCCTCCCCGGCGACGCGCTCGACTTCTGGCGGGTCGAGGACGTGATCCCGGGCGAGCGGCTCCTGCTCCATGCCGAGATGAAGGTGCCCGGAGACGCCTGGCTCGAGTTCCGCGTCCGCCCGCTCGGCGACGACGGCCGCCGGTCCGAGCTGATCCAGACGGCGTATTTCCGGCCGATCCCGTTCTGGGGCCGGCTATACTGGGACGTGCTCTACCCGGTCCATCGCGTGATCTTCCGGGGGATGGCCCGGCGGATCGCCCGCGCCGCCGAAGGCCTGGCCGACGGTGCGAGCCCGGAGCCCGCCCCCCCGGTGGCCGGTCGGGCCTGAGGCCCCCACGCGGCCCGTCGCGTGGCCCCGCGACCGGGAGGCAGGATGGCTCGCGACCCGGCGGTGGACCCGGCCTCGTTCCGCGACCCCGGCGGCTTCGTCTTCCGTCGCGGGGGCCGGCCCCTCCGCCAGGTGAACCTCCCGGCCCGGCCGGACTATGACCGGCTGATCGCCTCGGGGCTCTACGACGAACTCGCCGGCGCCGGGCTCCTGATCCCGCACGCGGAGGTCGACGAGCCGCCACTCCGGCCCGGGGACGCCTACAAGGTGCTCGCCCCCGAGCCGATCCCGTTCGTCTCCTATCCTTACGAATGGTGCTTCGGCCAGCTCCGGGCGGCGGCCCTGCTGACGCTGGAGATCCAGCGGCGGGCGATCGCGCGCGGGATGACGCTCAAGGACGCCAGCGGCTACAACGTCCAGTTCCGCGGCCCGGCCCCGGTCTTCATCGACACCCTCTCGTTCGCGGCCGACCGCGAGGGGGAGCCCTGGGTCGCCTACCACCAGTTCTGCGGGCACTTCCTCGCACCCCTGGCCCTGATGGCGCGGGCGGACGTCCGGCTGGGCGGGCTCCTGCGGGCGAACCTCGACGGCATCCCGCTCGACCTGGCGTCGCGGCTCCTGCCGGGGCGCACCCGGTTCGACCCCGGCCTCCTGATGCACATCCACCTCCACGCCGGGGCGAAGCGGGCCTACGACGCCCGCGCCGAGGCGCCGAGGCCGCGACGGTTCCCGAGGTCGGCCTTGCTCGGCCTGGTCGGCAGCCTGGAGTCGGCGACCCGTCGGCTCGGCTGGGAGCCCCGGGGGACCGAGTGGGCCGACTACTACGACGACACGAATTACGCGCCGGAGGCGCTCGAGGAGAAGGGGCGGCTCGTCGCCGCCTTCCTCGACATGGTAGGGACGGCGGGGACGGCCTGGGACCTCGGGGCCAACACCGGCCGGTTCAGCCGGCTGGCCGCCGCCCGCGGCTTCTCGACGGTCGCCTTCGACGTCGACCCGGCGGCCGTCGAGCGGAACCACCGCGAGGCGACCCGAGGCGGGGAGGGCCGGCTCCTGCCCCTGCTGCTCGACCTGACGGACCCGAGCCCGGGACTCGGCTGGGAGAACGCCGAGCGGAAGTCGCTGCTCGACCGGGGGCCGGCCGACGTGGCGATGGCCCTGGCCCTGGTGCACCACCTGGCGATCGGCAACAACGTCCCGCTGCCGGAGGTCGCGAGCCTCCTGGCGCGGGCGGGACGCCATCTGATCGTTGAGTTCGTGCCGAAGGACGACTCCCAGGTCCGCCGCCTGCTGGTCGTCCGCGAGGACATCTTCCCCGGCTACACCCGCGACGGCTTCGAGTCGGCCTTCGCCGGGCCATTCGAGACCCTCCGCGTCGAGCCGATCGCGGGGACCGGGCGGGTCCTCTACCTCATGAGGCGGCGCGGCCCAGGGTGAGGAAATCATCGACCGGGGAGCACAGGGCACAAGGCCCACCCCCATCGACGCACCCCGCACCCTCCCCCTTCGGGCTGGCCGATCAGTCGTCGGCGTCGGCCCGGCCGGGCTCCTCGCCGGGGCGGGCGGGGTAGGGGCGGGACGTGCCGAAGAGGCTGTACCAGTTGATCCGGTTCAGCCAGTAGGGGTCGGGGGCGTCGATGTGCCGCCAGTCGAGCGCGAGGGTCTTGCCGATCCAGTAGCGGTCCTCGGCCGAGAGCTTCCGGCCGGCCCCGATCCGCTCGTCGAGCGGGACGTTGTTCGGCACCGCGGTGTAGGGGGCGTCGTCCAGGGCGTCGCCGAAGGCGGCGACCATCGGGTCGGCGACGGCGTCGAACTTGTTCATCGGGTCGAGGCCGAGGATCATCTCCATCGACCGGATCATGTTCGTCTGGGTGTAGAACGTCGAATCGACAGATTTTCGCCGGTTATAGGGGCTGATCGCCATGAAGACGGTCCGGTGGCCGTCGACGTGGTCGGGGCCCGACTGCGCGTCGTCCTCGACGACGAAGATGCAGGTCTCGCGCCACTGGGGGCTCCGCGAGACGGCCTCGACCACCCGGCCGAGCGCCAGGTCGTTGTCGGCCATCATCGCGCGGGGCGTCGGGTACTTGGGGTTCATCCCCTCGCCGTGGTCGCACGGGAGGCTGAGGATCGTCAGGTCGGGGACCCTGTCCTCGCGGCTGAATTGCTCGTATTCGCGGATGAAGACGTCGGCGCGATGCTGGTCGCTCATGAGGAGCGGCCAGTAGTGGACCTCGCGGTTGATGTGCGGCTTGAGGCCGGCGACCGTCGTGTCGGCGGTGAACTTGAAGCGGCGGGTCCCCGCCTTGCGGTCCTCCCAGACCTCGAACCAGTCCTTCGGCTCGGGCTCGATCCGGGCGAGCTCGTTGTCGCAGAACTCGCCGTAGACGCGGACCGACTTCCCCTTGCGGGCGGCGGCGTCCCAGAGGGCCCCGCCGTTGGAGATCGCCATGGCGTCGTCGCCGTCGTCGGGATAGGTCCGCGAGTAGCCGACGTAGAAGTGTTCGAGGTAGTCGTTGGCGATCGACTGAGTCGACCAGGCGTGGCCGTCGGCGCTGTTGGTCCCGCTGACGTAGCCGTTGTCGAACAGGGTGAACTCGCGGGCGAGCTTCCGGTGGTTGGGCATGACCGTCTCGCCGAGGCTGCAGAGCTTCGGGTCGCCGTCGCCGCTGGGCATGTCGCCGAAGACCTCGTCGTAGGTCCGGTTCTCCTTGATGATGTAGAGGACGTGCTTGATCCCGCCGTTGTAGACCTTCAGGTCGGGCCGGGCGGGCCTGGCCTCCCATCGGTTGTCGCGGGCGACGACGGCGGTCGCGGCGTCGAGGCTCGCGGCCAGGTCGACGACGGTGACGGTCCCCTGGAAGTCGTGGGCGTTGCCCGGCCGGCCGAGCGAGGTCCGACGCACCGAGCCGTTGCCCTTGGTGTTGAGCACGAAGGCCGTCCGGCCGTCGGCCGCCAGGGCGATCGCCGTCGGGAAGTACCCGGCGGGCCGGAAGCCCTCGACCCGGCCCGTCGCGAGGTCGACCTCGGCCACCGCGTTGTCCCCACCGTCGGCGACGTACAGCCTCCCGCCCCGGACCGCCAGCGCGTCGGGCATCCCGCCGAGGACGCGGAGCCCGCCCCACCGCAGGGGGATCGTCCGCGCGACCGACCCCGCCGCGACGTCGACCTCGGAGACCGAGTCGCTCATCGCGTTGGCGACGTAGGCCTTGCCCCCGGCGACGGCGATCGCCGTCGGGTGGATGCCGACGTCGACGTGACGGGCCGAGCCGGTCGCCAGGTCGACCAGGCTGACCGTCCCCGAGGCCGGGGCGCCCCGGTCGTCGATCACCACGTCGAGCTTCAGGCTCTTCGCCGTCCGGTCGCCGGGCCTGGGAATCCGGCCCCCCCAGTTCGACACGATCAGGGTCCGCTCGTCCTCCGAGAGCCTCGGCTCGAACGGCAGGTTCTCGACGGCGAATTCGCGGACCCGGACGCCCCGCGCGAGGTCGACCTCGACGACCGCGTTCCGGTCGGCCGCCGCCACGAAGAGCCGCGAGCCGTCGCGGGTGATCGCCATCCCTCCGGGGACCGGGTTGTCCCCCTTGCCCTCGGGGCGGAGGTCGATCTTCGGCCCGCGCCGGAGCGTCCCGCCGTCGAGCCCGAACGACTGGACGTGGCCCTTGTCGGTGCTGGCGAAGAGGCGCGTGCCGTCGGGCGACCAGTCCAGCCCGCGGAACCCGGCGTCCGCGCCGTCGAGGGTGACGGCGCTCCCGGGCCGGACCCCCTCGGCCGTGCCGAGGAAGACCGACGTCTTGTTCAGGACCGCGTAGAAGGCCCCCGATGGGTGCAGGGCCAGGTCGATCGGGCGGCCGTCGAACGCGATCGAGCCCCCCTCGACCCGCTGCCCCGACGAGACGAGGAAGCCGCCGTCGGGCTGCTTGCCCATCCGGAAGGTTGCCAGCCGGGCCATCCCCGCCGACAGGCAGGCGACGACCAGGGCGAGTCCGAGGGCCTTCTGCCGATTCATGGTCGGGGCACTCCGGGGGAGGGACCGTCGAGATCGCCTTCGTCCTGACGACCGAGCCGGCCTGCGGATACAATGTATGCGACGCTTCCACGGGAAGAGGAGGAGCCGCCGATGACGAGGGTCACGATTGAAGAGGCCCAGGCCCGTCTGCCCGAGCTGATCGCCGGGCTGAAGCCGGGCGAGTTCCTGCAGATCACCAAGGACGACTGGCCCGTCGCCCAGGTCGTCGCCCAGCCCCCGCGGCGCCGAGGGCCGAGGCAGGCGGGGAGCGCGGTCGGTCGACTTTTCATCGTCGAGGACGACGAGCCCCCGAGCGCACCCAGGCGGCCGGGATGGGCGATCGGTCACATCAAGGTCATCGAGGAGGATGAATCCCATCTCGATGACTTCAAGGATTACATGCCGTGAGGTTGCTCCTCGACACGCACGCACTGCTCTGGTTCTCCCTCGACGACCCCCAGCTCCCGGCGTCGGCACGGTCGATGATCGTCGACCCCGGGAACAAGGCCCTGATCAGCCCGGCGAGCTACTGGGAGCTGTCGATCAAGGTCAGCACCGGGAAGTATCAGATCTCTTCGATGTTCTTCCGCGACCTCGCCGATCAGATCGATTCCGGGGCATTCGTCCTGCTCCCGATCACGACGGCCCACGCCGAGGTCGTCGCGTCGCTGCCCTTCCACCACCGCGACCCGTTCGACCGGATGCTCGTCGCGCAGGCGATGGTCGAGCGGGTCCCGATCCTGAGCGCCGACCTCGCCCTCGACGCCTACCCGGCGGCCCGGATCTGGTGACGGGCCGGCCGGGTGCGGGCGGCGACGGGTTGGCTACTTCCTCGGCAGGACGAACGCCGACCGGACGGGCGGCGGCAGGGGGGAGTCGGGCCCCTTGATCGACTTCCAGATGATCTCGTTCAGCGCGAGGTCGTCGGCGCGGTCCTCGGCCTCGTCGAGGTCGAGCTCCAGCGACCGCCGCGCGCCCCAGGCCGTCGCGGCGTTGCGCGCGTCGAGGTCGACGCGGGACGGGCGGTGGACGTAGGGGGTGACGTCGGCCCGGGCCGTGAACGAGCCGACCATCGGCCGCGCCGCGGCGTCGAACTGGCTCATCGGGTCGAGGCCGAGGATCAGCTCGATCGTCCGGAGCATCGACGAGGTCGAGTACATCGTCGAGTCGACCGACCTCCGCTTGACGTGGGGGCCGATCACCATCGCGACGGTCCGGTGGGCGTCGACGTGGTCGGGTCCGTTCTGCGCGTCGTCCTCGACGACGAAGATCGCCAGGCCCGGCCAGATCTTCAGCTTCGAGAGGCCCTCGACCACCAGGCCGAGCGCCAGGTCGTTGTCGGCGACCATCGCCGTCGGGGTCAGCCGCCCGGGGGCGCTGGCCGAGGTGTGGTCGTTCGGCAGCCGGAGGATCATCAGCCGGGGCACCTCCCCGGCCTTGTCGAACTCGGACACGTCTTGGAGGAACCGCTCGGCGCGCTTGACGTCGGGGTAGCCCAGGTCGTAGCCGCGGAAGCGGGGGTCGAAGTGGCCCACCAGGGCCGCGACGGCCGTGGTCGACGGGTCGGCCGGCGTCTCGCCGTTCTTGATGAACTCGCCGTAGCTCCGGTAGGTCACCCCCTTCGCCGCGGCGCGATCCCAGAGGTAGCCCCCGGCCGGCCGGGCGACCTCCATCGCCCCCTCCGCCGGGTAGGGGACCCGCCGGTCGCCCCGGTACGAGAGCGGCCAGGTCTTCTCGACGAAGTCGGTGGCGAAGGCCCCCATCGTCCACTCGTGGCCGTCGGCGCTGACCTCGCCGTCGACGTAGAAGTTGTCCAGCAGCGTGAACTCGCGGGCCAGCGCGTGGTGGTTCGGCGTGACCGACTCGGGGAAGAGGCAGAGCGACGCCTCGCCGTTGCCCTCGGGAATGTCGCCGAAGACCTGATCATACGTCCGATTTTCCTTGATGATGTACACGACATGCGTGATCGGCGACGGCCCGCCGGAGGCCGGCGGGATCGGGTGCCCCTCGGGCCGGGCCTCGGGCTTCCCGCTCTGGAGCGGGCTGCACTCGTAGACGGTCCGGGAGTAGGCCGCCATCGCGGACGGCCCGGGCATCGGGATCCGGGAGAGGGTGCCCTGGAGCAGCCCGCCGATGTAGGCCCGGGTGGCCTGGTCGCCCCGGACGAGCGGGTTGGGGCCGTCGCGGTTCGCCTTCGAGCCGGCCCCCTTGCCGTTGGCGACGTACAGGGCCTTGCCGTCCCGCGCGAGGCGGACCGAGGTCGGGAACCAGCCGGTCGGGATGAAGCCGAGCGGGGCGCTCGCGCCGGGCTCCTTCACGTTGACCACCGCCACGTCGTTCGTGGCGGCGTTGGCGACGAACAGGACCGACTCGTCGGCCGTCAGGGCCAGCGAGCTGGGCATCGACCCGGCCGGGGCCTTCGGGTCGATCGTCGTCCCGATCGTCGCCAAGGGCCGGCCCGCCGCGAGGTCGATCACCGAGACCGTGTTCCGGTTCGCGTTGGCGACGTAGAGCGTCTTCCGGCTCGGCGCCAGCAAGATCTCGTTCGGGTGCTCCTGCGTCGGGTAGTGCTCGGCGACCTCGCCCGTCCCCAGGTCGACCCCCGCCACCCGGGCCCGGCTCCAGAGGCTCACCCAGAGCCGCCCCCTCGGCTCGTCGATCGCCAGGCCGTATGGGTACGGCGACGGCCCGAATTCGGGCCCGATCGGCTTCTCCAGCGCGAGCTTCCCCTCGGGGTCGAACCGGGCGATCGAGTGGCCGAAGGCGTTGGCGACCCAGAGCGAGCCGTCGGACGCCAGGGCGAGCCCGGCCGGGACCCTCGGGGAGCCGGCCTTCTTCGGATATTCGTAGACCTTCCGGCCCGAGAGCAGGCCGCCGGCGTGGTCGAACCGATAGATGACGTCGTCGAACCCGCCTCCCGCGAAGAGCCGGCCGCCGTCCTTCGACCAGAGCAGGCCGGCGAACGTCTCCCTGAGGGCGACCCGCGCGAGGACCGCGCCGGTGCCGGCGTCGACGGTGACGACCTCGTGCGTCCCGTAGCCGGCGTGGAGGACGGCGAGGATCGGCTCGGACGGGTGGACGGCGATCGCGACCGGGAAGTCGCCGAGGACCGTCTGGCCCCCGGCCGGGCGGAGCGACCAGCCGTTGGGCAGGAGGACCTTGCCCGCCGGGGTCAGGCCCGGCAGGGTCACCTCCGCCCGCTCGGGGCCTCCGCCCGGTGCGGGGCCGCCCGCCAGGGCCACCGCGGCCACCGCAGCCCATGCCGTCCGCCAATCTCGCCAGGCCATGACCAGCTCCTCCGGGGATCGGGCGGGGCCGTCCATCCCGGCCCCGAGGCCCCCCAGGGTAACGCCGGCAGGCGACCCCGGCCACCGAACCCGCCGGACTTCGCCGGAACTTCTCGGAAGGCACAAGTTTCGGGTCGGCATGATTCGTGCCGGCAAGTGCATTACAGCCCTCTCCCCCAGGATCAACCAGGCATCGACGCCCCCAGGGGCGGGAACGAACCCGATGAACCGCAAGGCCCCCCTGATCGTGTTCGACGCCGACGGCACCGTCGGCTTCATCGACCCGGAGGACCGCCCCCGCGCGGGCGTCTCGGCGGTGGCGATCCGCCTCGACGACGGCCGGACGATCCAGGTCCCGGCCGACGGCCTGGCGGCCGAGCCCGACGGCCGCTATCGCCTGCTCGTGGCCCGGGCCGACCTGGAACGCCCCGGCGTCCGGGGGACCGTCGGCGCGACGGCCGACCGCGCCGACGGGGGGGCGGACGCGGCCGAGACGACCGTCATCCCGCTGGTCGCCGAGGAGATCGAGGTCGGCAAGCGGAAGGTCGAGGGCGGCAAGGTCCGGGTCAAGAAGGGGGTGGTCACGCGCGAGGAGACGGTCTCGGTCCCCCTGGTCCGCGAGGTCGTCGAGGTCGAGCGCGTGCCGATCAACCGCCCGGTCTCGGGGCCGGTCGAGCCCCGCCGCGAGGGGGACGTCTGGATCGTCCCCGTGCTCGAGGAGGTCCTCGTCGTCGAGAAGCGGCTGATGCTCAAGGAGGAGATGCGGATCACCCGCCGCAAGGTCGAGGAGACGGCGACCGAGCGGGTGACGCTCCGCGCCGAGACGGCGACGGTCGAGCGCACCGACCCGGCGGGCGAGGCCCCGGGCGTCGAACCGATCCACACATAATCGGTATCGCGTTTGCGATAAGATCTGCCAACGTTCGACAGGACCCACCGCGCGTTCCGCCGGCGGGCCGGAGCGAGGTGAGTTCCAGGCCTCAACAGCGAGAGGACTTCGGATGACCAACGTGGTCGGTCTGTTCGAAACGCGGGACCAGGCGCACCGGGCGGTCGAGGCGCTGAAGGCGGCCGGGCTGAAGGCCGAGGATATGAGCATCGTGATGCGCGACCGCTCGACCGCCGAGGACGTCGCCCAGGACGCCGGGGCGGGCTCGGGCGACGCGGTCGCCACGGGTGCGATGGGCGGCGGGGTGCTCGGCGGCGTCGCGGGCCTGCTGGTCGGCGTCGGGGCGCTGGCGATCCCGGGGATCGGGCCGCTGCTCGCCGCCGGCCCGCTGGCGGCCGCCCTGGCCGGGGGCGCCCTCGGCGCCACGGCCGGCGGCCTGGTCGGCGCCCTGGTCTCATCCGGCGTCCCGGAGGAGGAGGCCGGCGTTTATCACACGGGCGTCGAGCGCGGCGGCATCCTCCTGACCGTCAAGACGACCAAGAAGGGCGAGGCGGAGGTCCGCCGCCTCCTCGCCGAGAACGGCATGAAGGATGGCAACTATCACCGCTCCCATTGGGAGCAGGATCCCAACTTCAAGTATGACATCGACCGGAGCACGAACATGAGCGCGAGCGACAAGCGTACCGACGACCGCGACAAGGCCAAGGTGGACGCGAAGGCGGGCGGGACGGCCGTCGGCGGCACGGTCGGCGCCGTCGCCGGGGCGGCGCTCGGCGGCCCGGTCGGCGCGGCGATCGGCGCCGTCGCCGGGGCCGCCATCGGCGGCACCACCGGGGCGGCGGTCGACTACAACGAGGTCGAGCCCAGGCTCCGCGAGCACTGGGAGTCGACCCACAAGGGCAAGTCCAAGGCCGCGTCCACCTGGGACCAGGCCGCCCCCGCCTACAAGTACGCCTGGGAGTCCTACGACAAGCCCGAGCACCGCGGCAAGTCGTATGACGAGGTGAGCACCCACCTCAAGTCCGGCTGGGCCGGCAAGGGCAAGTGGGAAGAGACCGAGCCCCTCGTCCGCGGCGCGTGGGAGGCCCGCGCCCAGAAGCTCATCGACGCCGGCGACGAGGCCGTCCTGCCCGTCGTCGAGGAGGAGCTGCACGTCGGCAAGCGCAAGGTCGAGAAGGGGGGCGTGAAGGTCTCGACCCGCGTCACCGAGACCCCCGTCGAGGAGCAGGTCCACCTCCACGAGGAGCACGTCGAGGTCAAGCGACGCCCGGCCAACCGCGCCGCGACCGCCTCCGACGCCGCCTTCCGCGAGGGGACCATCGAGCTGACCGAGTCGGCCGAGGAGGCCGTGGTCGCCAAGAAGGCGAAGGTCGTCGAGGAGGTCGTCGTCAAGAAGCAGGGCAGCACCAAGGCCCAGACCGTCAAGGACACGGTCCGCCGGACCGACGTCGACGTCGTCGAGGCCGACGCCGGCCACGACGCCCACGACGCCGACTTCCGCACCCACCACAAGGCCCACTACGCCAAGTCCGGCGCGACCTACGACGAATACGCCCCCGCCTATCGGTTCGGCTCCGAGTTCGCCGGCAGCAACCCCCAGCACGGCGAGTGGGCGGCCGTCGAGCCCTCGGCCCGCAAGGCCTGGGAGAAGCAGCACAAGGGCACCTGGGAGGAGTTCAAGGACGCCGTCCACCACGGCTGGATGAAGGTCACCGGCCAGAAGTGATCGGAGCCCGTTGATCCCCTTCACGGGTCGGGCGGGGCGCCTCGGGTGCCCCGCCCGACCCGCTGACTTGCCGCGAGTACGGCTAGCCGACGAGGAGGCGACGGAAGCCTTCCTGCTCGAAGTGTCGATCGGTGGTCAGCGCCTCGGAGATGCTGTGCCGCCGCATGAGGACGAAGCTGACAGCGTCGCAGAGCGAATACGTCTTGTCCCGCCTGCCCATCAGGAGCCCGAATGCCTCGCGGTGGAGCTTCTCGTCCACCCAGACAGTCTCGACGTCCGGGTTATCGAGGAGGGCGGCGAGGAACTCCAGCGTGGCCCCCCTCGGCAGCCCCCTGGCGTTCGCCAGGGCGACATACTCTGCGAGGACAGAACCGTGCGTCAGTCGGCCGCGGCCACCCCGGTAGGCGCCCACTGCCGGCGCATGGAGCGGCTCGGCGCGATGATGAAGGCAGAGCAGACCGGATGTGTCGAGGAGCATCAGGGCTCGCCAGGGGTCCTGGCGTACTCCCGCGCCAGATCCGCGTCGATGCTCTCATTCTCCGGGCCCGTCGCGGCCCCGAGGTCGACCGACCCGAGCTGAGATTCGAACCGCTCGCGCGCCGCCCGGTTCGCGGCTTCTGTCGTCGAGAGGCCTGCGACGCCGAACTGTCGCTCGAGGGCGTCGGCGGCGAGGATCGCCGGCGACGTCCTGGTCGAATGCGCGAGGCGTCGGAGCGCCTCGAACGCCTCGTCGCTCAGTTGCAGGGCCAACGTCCGGCTCATGGCTAGTCTCCTCTTGCCGTAGTATAGCAAGAAAGCCGCGGTCGAGATCCCCCCTCGTCGATCAGGCATCGACCTCGCGAGGGAGGGCCCTCCGGAGCGCGGGCAGGGGACGGCCGAACTTCGTGGCGAGGTGGTGGGCGGCGTGGAGCGAGCAGCCGACGGCCACGGCGGCGATCGCGTTCGTCGCCACGACCGCGGCGGCCGTCGCCAGGAAGGCCGCGGCGTCGATCCGCCGCATCCGGGGGAGGCGCCGCCAGGTGCTCCACTCCAGCAGGCCGACGCCCACGAAGGCCGTCACGCCCGCCAGGGCCGTCACGGGGATGCGCGCGATCAGGCCCGAACCCAGGCCGACGAAGCCGAGCAGGAAGGCCGAGTGCAGGAGGATCGACAGCCGGGTCGTCCCGCCCGAGCGGACGTTGGCCAGGCTCCGCGCCGGGATGCCGACGCTCATCGGGGCGCCGAAGATCCCGGCGCAGAGGTTGGCGATCCCGTAGGCGCCCAGCTCGGCGTCGGCGTCGGCCGCGCGGAGCGGCCGGTGCCGGCCGCGGAAGTGCTCGACCACCCGTGAGGTGATCAAAATATTCACCGAGGCCACGATCGCCAGCCCGAAGGCCTCGGGCAGGACGGCGGCGACGTCCGCCGGCTCCCAGCGGAACGAGGCGAGCGGGGGGAGCCCCGGCGCCAGGAGGCCGACGACCGGCCCGACGTCCCCCAGCAGCGGCGTTGCGACGAAGGCCAGGGCGATGCCGATCGTCGGCGCGGGGGACTTCGGCCAGCGCCTTGCCGCGGCGAGGGCCCCCGCGATCACGATTGACCCGAGCAGGATCGGCCCGAGCCTCGCCCCGCCGGCCTCCGCCAGCGCCGACGCGAGCTGGCCGAGCGTGCCGGCCGGGACCGGCCCCGACGCGGCGGGCAGGCCGAGCAGCGGCCGGATCTGGAGGATCACCATCATCGCGCCGACGCCGCAGGAGAACCCCGAGACGACCGCGTGCGGCACCCGCGCGGCGTGGCGGCCGAGCCGCAGGACGCCGAAGGCCATCAGGAAGACCGACGCCGCCAGGCAGACCTTGGCCGACCCGCCCACGCCCTGCGCGCGCACGGCCGCCGCGACGAACGGCACGGTGGCGCTGGCCGCCCCGCCGATCAGGACCGGGTTCCGCCCGAGCGCCGTCGCGACCGGCCCCGCCACGATCGACGTGAACAGCCCGAGCGCCGGGGGCAGCCCCATCAGCCGCGCCATCGCCAGCCCGTAGGGCAGCGCGATGAGCGCGGAGACGGCGCCCCCCGAGGCGTCCCCCGCGATCCGCCGGGCGATCGAGCCGCCCCGGCCGCCTTGCGCCTCAGGCATCCATCACGCGCCCGAAGGCGGCCCGGAACCTGGCCATCTCCTCGCGGGTCCCGACCGAGACGCGGACGTGGTTCGGCATCGACGCCCAGGTCCGGCCGATGGCGACCCCCTCCTGGAGCATCGCGTCGAAGACCCCCCGGCCCGGCCGCCGGACGTCGATCATCAGCATGTTCGCCTCCGACGGGAGGCACGCATACCCCTCCTTCTCCAGCCAGCCGGCCGTCTCCTCGCGGGCGTCGGCGATGACCTTCCGACGCCGCTCGACCAGGCCCTTGACGCGGAGGCTCGCCGTCGCGCCGACCATCCCGGTCACGGGCAGGGCCCCGGCGCCGAAGGACCGGATCTTCTCCAGCAGGTCGGGGCGGGCGAACGCCGCGCCGGCGCGGAGGCCGGCCATCCCGTAGAGCTTCGAGAAGGTCCGGAGGATGATCACGTCCTTGTCCGCCGCGACGTGCCCGGTGCCGGGCTCGGCCGTCGAGGACAGGTGGATGTACGCCTCGTCGAGCAGGACGACCGCGCCCTTCGGCTTGTTGGCGACCAGGTAGTCGACGTCCTCCTTGCGGGTGACCGAGCCGGTCGGGTTGTTCGGGTTGCAGACGTAGATCAGGCCGGCGGCGGGGTCGGCCCCGGCCATCCCCTGGGGGTCGTGCGAGCCGTCCTTGCGGAGCGGGACCCGCGTCACCTTCGCGCCGAGGAAGACGGCCGCCCGCTCGGCCGCCTCATACCCGGGGTCGGCGACGACCAGGCCGCGGGACGGGCCGGCGAACGCGAGCACCGCGCGGTGCAGCGGGTCGCTCGACCCGGCGAACGGGAGGATGTGGTCCTTGGGCAGCGACTCGACCTCGGCCAGCGCCTCGATGAAGTCGAAGGTCCTCTCGTAGAGGTACCGGCCGCCGAGCGCGACGACTTTTTGGATCGCCGCGATCGCCTCGGGGCAGGGGCCCATCGGGTTCTCGTTCGCGTTGAGCCGGACGGCGTCGGGCGGGATCTTCGTCGAGGCCGAGAGCCCCTGGGCCATCGCCGCCTCGTGGCTGATCGGGAGGGCGGCCCCCGCCGTCAGGAGGGCCGCGAGGCGGCCGAGGTCGCGCCGGGTGAAGCCACGCGCGAGGAGGTCGTCGCGCCGCGCGGGGCCGGTGAGGTCGTACATCGCTGCTCCGGGTTACGGGCCGAGGGGTGGGGGTTCGCCGCCCATGCCCGGCGGACGGCGCGGGGAGGCCGCGGCGCGCGGGGGCTTGGGACGGGCGAGGCGACTCGGTCGAGGGAGAGGATGTCGCGAGACCTCGCGGGGACCTTCGAAGGCGGGGCGGTCGGGTCGGGCCGACGACGGGGTCGTGCCGGCCGGGGCGTCCCCGATCCGCTTGCGTCCGAGTATAGGACCGGCGCGCGTCGGCGTAAACCCCCCGCCCGCGAGGCCGGCGAGGCCCGATCGGATCGCCGCGCCAACGATCGCAGATCCGATGTCCCGGCCGGCCGGCTCAGGGGCCGGCCGGGCGGGACGGGCGGAACCAGACGACGTTGTGCGACCGGCCGCCGACGGCGACGACGTCGGGCCGGCCGTCGCCGTCGAGGTCGCCGCCGCGGAGGTCCTGCGCGGCGAGGGCCGGGTCGAGCACGGTCCGGGACCAGCCCCGGCCGTCGAATCGGTAGGCCGAGACCCGGGCGCCCTTGCCCCGGTGGCCGGCGAAGATCTCGGAGTTGCCGTCGCCGTCGACGTCGGCCACCCAGAGGGCGTGGCCGTCGTCGAGGGTGGCGTCGATCACGGACCGGGGGCCGAACCCCCCGGCCGGGCCCGGCTCCCGGAGGCAGACCGCGACCTCGGAGCCGTGCCACGGGTCGATCGTGGCGAGGAACTCGCGGCCGTCGGCGAGCCGGCCGAGGTGGACCTCGCTCGACCCTCGCTTCGGCGCCTGGCCCGCCGCGCCGGGGATCGCCGGCACGCCCGCGATCCGGTCGAGGTCGTCCTTGCCGGGGCCGATCCGGTACCGCATCACCCCGAGGTTGTCCGCCGTGTAGATGGTCGTCGCGCGCGAGCCCGGGCCGGGCGGGAGCACCTCGATGGCGTGGATCACCGGCCGGCGGGCCAGGAGACGCCGGTCCCATCGGCCGGCCTTGGGGTCGGCGCCGGGGAAGAAGGCCGAGAGCGACGCCGGGTCCTGGTCGTAGGCCGGGGGCGCGGCGGCGGGCCCGAAGATCGGGGCGACGACGAGGTCGGGGCGGCCGTCGCCGTCGAGGTCGCCCCAGCGGAGCCGGTGGATGCTCGGCACGTCGGCGACCGGCCGGAAGGTCCAGGGGGCGTCGAGGCCCGGGCCCTGGACCGCCAGCAGGAGCCGGCCTCGGGCCGGCGTGTTCATGCCGAAGTCGCACGCGACGGCGATCTCGGCCCGGCCGTCGCCGTCGAGGTCGGCCGTGGCGCTGCTGATGATGTCGGGCGTCTCGGCCTTGCCGGAGATGATCCGCTTCGTCCAGGTCGGGTTCCGGTACCAGGCGAGCGTCGAGCCGCCGAGGGCGACCACGTCGGGCCGGCCGTCGCCGTCGACGTCGGCGACCTCGACCTGGTAGCCGCCGGGGAGGTCGGCGTCGATCACAACCCGGTCGAACCGGAGCGGGCCGGGGCCGGGGTCGGGGCCGGCGGCGGGGCCGGGCGCGGTCCGGGGGAGGGACAGGGCGAGGCAGCCGAGTAATGTCGAACAGATGGGCATGGGTGGATCATCCTGGGGGCGTGATCCCGTCCCGCTCCGGCCGACGATCGGGCGGGCGTCAGTCGTCCTCGGGGGGGCTGTCGCGGACGCCCCAGCCCGAGGGGGGGCCGGCGGTGTCCTCGGGCTTGACCAGGACCTCGGCGAGGTCGAAGTCGTCGGCGTGCGCCAGGGCCTCGGCGGCCTTGATCCGGTTCTCGAGCTGGGTGACGCGCTGCTCGAGCAGGGCGATCCGGGCCTCGGCCTCGTCGGGCCGCCGGGGCCGGGGGACCTCGGGGTAGCCGAGCTGGCGTTGCAGGGCCGAGAACAGATAGAGCGGGTCGCGGCCCCGGTTGGCCCGGGCGATCTTCCCCTCCTTCTCGCCGAAGAGGGTCGGGTACTTCGGCACGTAGTCGGGGTTGGCCCGCCGCCGCTCGGCGACGAAGAAGGCCGACCGGACGTAGATCAGGTCGGCGAAGTCGACGTCGCCGAGCCGGGCCCCGAGCTGGAGGATGTAGCTCCGCCAGTCGTCGTCGTAGGAGGGGTCGGCCGCCAGCGCCTGGAGGCCCCGGGTGTAGCCGAGCCGGTTCCGCGAGAGGGCCTCGAACTGGTAGACGAACAGGCCGGCCGGGGTCGGGTCGTCGGCCTTGAACCGGGCCTCGCGCTCGAGGACGAGCAGCGCCTGGTCCATCGAGAATCGGCTGAAGTCCCCCTCGGCCTGGGCGATGACGTGGGCCTGGAACTCGGTGAAATAGTGCGTCAGGCGCATCATGGCCGGGCCCATCAGCCCGACCGCCTTGATCTCGCCCGCGAGGAAGGAGATGGCCAGCGGGAGCCGGGTCGTCGAGAGGATCTCCTCGCCGACGCGGGCGAGGACCTCCTGGGCCGGGAGGCCGTCGAGGACGCGCTCGCGGAAGGCGTGGAAGAAATAGGCCTGCTCGATGTACTCCTCGCGGTCGAGGACGGGCATCGGTCGCTCCTGAGGGACGGTCGGGCCGGCGGCCGGCGGAGGCCCGCGCGGCGACCCCCGGCCATGGTAATCGAAACGGCGGCCCCGGGCATCGGACCACCTTTGACATCGCGGGTCGTCGGGCCGATGATGGACCCTCGGGCCGCGCCAGGCCCTCGGCCCGACGGCCCCCGGAGGTGACCTTGCTCGACGCCAGACGCCCGCGACTCGCCGCGATCCTCGTGCCGATGGCCCTCGCCCTGGCGATCGCCCCCGGGCCCGCCCCGGCGCGCGGCCAGGCTGTCGACGCGCCGAGGCCGACCGAGGAAGACCTCGCCTATCTCAAGAAAATCAGCCCTCGGTTCGCCGGCCTCGACCTCGACGGGCTCGCCGGCCTCGAGGCGATCGACCTGACCGGGACCAGGGTGTCCGACCAGGGCCTCGCCCACCTCGAGCGGCTGACGAACCTCCGGAGCCTGACCCTGGTCGACACCGCCGTCGGCGACTCCGGGATCGGCCGGCTCCGCGGCCTGGCCCGGCTCGAGACGATCGACCTGGGCGAGACGCAGATCACCCACGTCGGCCTCGGCCTGCTCCGCGAGCTCCCCGCGCTGCGGTCGGTCGACCTGAACGGGGCGCCCGTCGGCGACCTCGGCGTCTTCTACCTGGCCGAGATGCCCCGGCTCGACCGCCTCGGCCTGGCCCAGACCGCGATCACCGACGCCGGCCTGGCTCGGCTCCGGGGGGCCCGCCGCCTCGAGTCGCTCGACCTCTCGGGGACGGCCGTCACCGACCGGGGCCTCGTCCCGCTCGGCAAGCTCGAGCGGCTCCGGTCGCTCTCGCTGAGGAACACGAAGGTCGGCTCCGAAGGCATGGCGGCGCTGGCCGGGCTCGCCCGGCTCGGCTCGCTCGTGCTGGCCAGGACCCTGGTCGACGACGCGGGCCTGGCCCACATCCGCCGCGTCGCGACGCTGGAGCGGCTGGACCTGGAGGGGACCGCGGTCGGCGACGCCGGCGTCTCGCAGCTCGCCGGGCTCCGCAAGCTCCGCTGGCTGAACCTGAGCCGGACCCGCGTGACCGACTCGGGCCTCGCGACGGTCGGCGGCCTGGTCGAGCTGAGGATGCTGTACCTCTACGCCACCGACGTCACCGACGCGGGCGCCGCCAGGCTCGCGGGGCTCCGGAACCTGGAGGGGCTGAACCTCGGGCGGACCCGAGTCGGCAACGAGACCGTCCCCCTGATCGTCGGCCTCCGGAGCCTCAAGACGGTCTTGCTCGTCGACACGAAGGTCACCCGGGCGGGCCTGGACGCCCTGGATGAGGCCCGGCCCGACCTGAAGCAATGACGCGGCCGGCCCCGCGACCCCGGGATCACCACCCGAGGGCCTCGGCCGGGGCGTGGGCCAGGTCGGCCGCGACCCAGCCGGCGCCGGCCTCAGCCAGGGCCCGGGCGTCGAAGGTGGTCGTCAGGCCGAGGCAGGGGGACCCGGCCGCCTTCGCCGCGGCGACGCCCGCCACCGCGTCCTCGATCACCAGGCAGCGGCCCGGCGGCAGGCCGAGCCGGCCGCCCGCCTCCAGGAAGATGTCCGGGACATTCGGCGCTCACGATACGCACGCTGACTGGATCTTACTATCCGTCGTCAGGGCGAACCTTCCTTGTCCCTTGTCACAATCCGCAGCTGAGGACACTATGGACGCTAATTCCGACCGGCTCCCAAGACAGATTTGGTGTGGGACGATTTCCAGCAGTGGAATTCTCGAACGGCATTGAAAGTCAGTCCCTGTCAGATGTTTGTTTCGCTGTGGGCATCCCGTCGTTCTACAAGTCCAGCAGAGCGGCCAGACGACAGCCTGCTCGGCCTGGTCGATTTACGTCCACCGAATTCACAAAAGCGCACCGTTAGACCAATGTGCGTTTAAATACCGAGAAGGTGGCGTCAGTTATCACTCGCTCAATTTCGGACAGATCCCCCTCGATTGGGAAACGATGCAAGATGCTAAGGTCGCTCCGGGTTCCGAGGTACTTTAAGCACCGCGCGGCGATTTCTAAGCCGCGAACCGTTCGGTGTGTTGATAACCAATTACTTAAGAGTTGAAGTTCTCGCTGTCCTGGCGGGGGACGGCGACTTATTTCGTCGAAAAGAAATCCGAAGTGGATTTCGTGTTGGGTATGTAAAAAATTATCATCTAAGAGCCTGATAAATGACTCATCGGCAACATCAAGCTGACTCCGATCTTCTACAGATAGACGAGGAATCAAGTAAGCGCGAATCCAGCTGATGATTCCTTCATCCGAGACGGCGTTGTGCCCGGCTTTGGATGCTAAACCGAAGATTTCCTTGTAATCCATTCGGTCGAGATAAGTTCCCAAGTTTTCAAAATGCCGTAGTGTGAGTGAATTCTCAACAACATCACGACCCCACCATAACCTTGAGAAATATTTAAATATATTAATATTATCTGAGCATAGGGAGATCCCTTTTTTGGCGAAGGCCAAACAAGTTGGTGTTCCGATCCTCAATGCGGCTTGGATGCTGCGAGGGGAAGAATTGAGATGTTCACCGTGGGATCTAAATAAATCCTCTGCGTCCGCAATAGGTATACATGTCAAAAGTCTGGCTAGGATATAATGGCCATCGCTTCGATGCGAGAGGTCGGTTGGAAGCTTGCCGTTTAGCTTCTCTAGCTTCTCGGAAAGTAAGTTGCGAAATTCGTAACCATTCTGCCGAATGCCGTGGATCTTGCAATCTGCTGACCGCGACCTTCAACTGTGGCGATGGCGACAACGGGTTCGGACACCCTGGACACGGCATCCTTGCAAGCCCTGCTCG